>Ga0207675_100002622_pt1 | contig 17797 bp, 22 predicted proteins | sample KBSSwiS42_FD_184305 | JGI IMG/M metagenome (GOLD analysis project Ga0207675, IMG submission 184305) | Switchgrass rhizosphere microbial communities from Kellogg Biological Station, Michigan, USA - KBS Switchgrass S4-2 (SPAdes) (version 2) | ecosystem: Host-associated > Plants > Roots >... | reverse complement strand
GCCGTTGATCACCTGATGCTCGACGATGCTCTCGGCCGGTTTCAGCTGGTCGAGGTTGGGACCGACGTTCCCGTTCGTCCCCGCATCGGCGAGCGTGTGGCAGCTCCCGCAGTTCGCCACGAAGATGTCCTTGCCACTCGTCGCGTTCTTCGCCGGCGCCGCCGACGGGTTGGCCGCGACCGATGCGACGTAGGCGGCAACGGCGTCGGCATCGGCGCCCTTGACGAGGTTCGCGGGCATCGGCGGGACGGCGAGCTCGATCTGGTCGCGGACGACCTGCTCGATCGTCACTTGCTCGAACCCTTGCTTCCGCGAAGCCTGAAACGCGTCGTCCAGGTTCGGGCCCTGATTGCCGTGCGTCCCGGCCGCGGCGAGCGTGTGACAGCCGCCGCACTTCTGCACGAAGAGCTGCTTGCCGCGGTCGGTGTCCCCGGACTTGGAGATGCCGCCGGTACCGCAGCCGCCGGCGAGCAGCGCGGCCGCGAGGGCGACGACGGCGACGCCGCCCTGCACTAGGTGGAGGGCTGCCCCGAGGAAGGCACCTTCGAGACGGCCTCGTCGCGGGTCGGGTAGATCGTGAAGACACGGTCGAGGCCGGTGATCTCGAAGATCTTCGTGATGTTGCGGTCGCTGCAGACGAGCGAGAGTTGCCCGTCGTTCGCCCGCAGGCGCTTGACCCCGCCCACGAGCACGCCGAGGGTCGTGGAGTCGATGAACGTCGTGTTCGAGAAGTCGACCACGACGTCCTTGGCGCCCTTGCCGATCACGTCCAGGAGCTGCTGCTTGAACTCCGGCGCGGTGTAGAGGTCGACCTCGCCCGAAAGCGCGATCACGTAGGCGTCGTCGCCAAGCTGCTCGGTGGTGATGTCGAAGTTCATCCCGGCGTTCTCTCCCCTGGAGCCGGAGTCTAACCCTGGGTCTGGGTCTGCACCGTCGAGGCCTTGAGCTGCTGGAGGGTCTGGCGGACGGCCTGGGCGTTCGGGCTGTCCGGTGCGATCTGCAGGAACCGCGTGTAGGCCTTGATCGCAGTTCCCACGTCGCCTGCCAGCTGGGCGGAGCTGCCGAGCTGGAGCTGGGCGTTCGACTCCTGCGAGGTCCCGGCGGAGGCGACGGCGAGCGCCTGATACGCGTTCCTCGCCCTCGAGTAAGCCTTGATCATCGTCTGGTAGGCATCGTTCGCCTTCGCCTGCAGCGAGCTGCTGTAAGTGTCGTTCGCGATCGCGCCGCCGAGCGTGGTGGTCGGGTCGAGGCCGGGCGGCGTGACCGTGCTGCTGTAGTAGTTGAGCTGCGCGTTCTGGGCGTTCGTCCGCGCGATCTCAGCGCGCCCGCTGTAGATGCCGGCGATGCGGTTGAGCACGTCGAAGTTCTTCGGCGCGATCGCCTGCGCCCTGCGGAGGGTCGCGAGCGCCTGGTCTTCTTTCTGGTCCTGCTGGTAGACGCCCGCGAGGTCGAGGTAGGCGCTGATGTTCTTCGGGTTCTGCTCGATCGCCTTCTTCTTGTCGTTCACCTGCGAGCTCGTCGAGGTGCCGCCGCCGAAGAAGTTGCCACGCAGGATGTCGCTGATCCCGGTCGAGCCGGAGCCGACGCCGAAGGCCACGAAGCCGACGCCGAAGACGAGGGCGAGGAAGACGAAGACCCACTTCGCCTGCCTGCGCAGGCGCGGGAAGAACATCGTCTGCTCGTAGGCGGGCGCCGAGCGCTTCCGTTTCGGCTGCTCCTGCTTCGGGCGCTGCTTTCGCTGCGTCTGTGCGGCTCCTCGTGCCATCGGGACGCTTAGGGTACCTGCCCTTCGCTGGCGCGGAGGTCGTCCCAGGCAAAGGAATCACCGACCGCGCGCACCCGGGACTTCGTCACGTCGTCGCAGAGAGCGCCTTCGAGCCCCGCCTCGAAGAAGTCGCGGGGGTCGAGCCCCAACGAGGTCGCCGCGTCGTAGTCCTGGGCCAGGTCGGTGCCGAACATCGCGGGGTCGTCGGTCGAGATCGAGCAGAGCGCGCCGACGGCGACGAGCTGCGGCAGCGGATGCTCCTCGAGCGAGGAGACGGCGCGCGTGCGCAGGTTCGAGATCGGGCAGACGTCCAGGACGATTCGGCGGTCGGCGATCTCGCGCAGAAGCCCTGGATCCTCGGCTGCCCGGATGCCGTGTCTGAGCCGGTGGGCTCCGAGCTCCTCGAGCGCTCCGCGCACCGACGGCGGCCCCGCGACCTCGCCCGCATGGGGCACCGAGGCGAGGCCCTCGTCGCGCGCGAGTGCAAACACCGGCTCGTAAGGCTCGGGCGGGAACTCGGCCTCGAGGCCGCCGAGGCCGACCCCGACGATCCCTCGCTCGCGGTACTTCGCCGAGTAGCGAACGACCTGCTCGGCCTCGTCGAGCGGAAAACCGCGGACGATGTCGGGTGTCAGGCGGATCTCCACCGCGTGGAGCTCGCGGGCCTCCTGGGCCCCGTCGCAGTAGCCGCTGAAGATCTCGTCCCAGCCGACACCACGCCTGACGCGTTCGGCCGGCGAGAAGATGGCCTCGATGTAGACGGCGCCGTGCGAGGCCGCCTCGGCCGCGTAGTCCACGACCACCTGGCGGAAGTCTTCCGGCGTGCGAAGCGCGTTCGTCGTCAGGATCCAGACGTCGATGAAGTGAGCGAAGTCGCGGAAGTCGTAGAGCGTCGCGAGCCCTTCCTCCGTCTCGGCAGGGAGGGCGTAGTCGTTGCGGCGCGCGATCTCGAGGAGCGTCCTCGGGCGAATCGTCCCCTCGAGATGGACGTGGAGCTCGATCTTCGGGTAAATCATTCGGGTAACGGCGCGGGTTCCGTGTCTGAGCGCCACCGCGGTTCGAGGAACGACGCGAGGGCGATCGACAGCAGGTAGAGCGAGACGAGCGGTATGACCGAGAGGATCGTCGAGACCGGATCGACGCCCGGGAGGATGACCCCGACAACCGTCATCGCGAACACTCCGAAGCGCCACGTGCTGCGGAGCTTCGCCGCGGTCAGGATGCGCAGGCGGACGAGCCCGAGCACGAAGACCGGCACCTCGAACGCGATCGCCACCCCGAGCAGCACGAACGTCGCGAACTTGTAGTAGTCGCGCGCCCTGATGAGGATCGTGAAGTGGGACGAGTCGTAGCTCGTGAGGAAGTGGATGGCAGGCGGCAAGATGACGAAGTAGCCGAAGGCCACTCCACCGACTCCGAGCACGGCCGCGAAGGCCACCATCGCAGCCATCGACCGTTGGTTGTGCTCCTCGAACGCCGGTGCGAGGAAGGACCACACCTGCCAGAAGATGATCGGGAGGGCGAGCAGGAGGGCGGCGTAGAGGCTGACCCAGACGGAGGTGGTGAACGGCTCGATAGGGCTGAACGTCACGGGCCGCTGGAACCGGTCGGGCAGCGGCCGGTTGAGCCAGTCGAGGATGTGTCCGTGGAACGCGAAGGTGACCGCGAACGCCACCGCGAGCGCCACGAGGCAGATGATCAGGCGCGTCCGCAACTCGCCGAGGTGCTCGACAAGGGTGGCCTCCTCGCCGTGGCGAAGGCGCCGCGGAAGCATGGTCACGACCCTACGTCGGCGGGGGCGGGGACTCGTCGCCGGAACGAGGAGGCAACTCCGCCTTCTCGTGGCTGCCGGTGACCGAGTCCTTGAACTCGCGCATTCCACGGCCGAGCGAGCGACCGATTTCGGGCAAGCGCTTCGGCCCGAAGATGAGTAGCGCTACGACGAGGATGACGATGAGCCCGGTGATGCCAATTTCCGGCATGCACCTAGGTTAGCTGGGGTTTCGGTCCCCCGCCATGGGGCACCCCCCAACGGAGTGCCGGATGCGCTCTCCGGGAGGGGATGATCGCTAGCATGTCCCCACGGGCGCGCTTCACGTGCGCTCACCACTCCGATGGCTTTGCTCGAACTGAAAAATCTGCACGTCGCGCTCGAAGACGGCACCGAGATCGTCAAGGGCGTCGACCTCGCCGTGGACACGAACCAGATCCACGCGATCATGGGCCCGAACGGGTCCGGCAAGTCCACGCTCGCCTACGCCCTCATGGGCCATCCGGCGTACGAGATCACCGAGGGCCAGATCCTCTTCGACGGCGAGGACGTGACCGAGGCCGAAGCCGACGAGCGCGCGCAGAAGGGGCTCTTCCTCGCCTTCCAGTACCCGCATGCGATCCCGGGCGTGACCGTGACGAGCTTTCTCCGCTCCGCGATCAACGCGATCCGCAAGGCGCGCAACGACGGCGAGGACGACCCGATCAAGATCCCGGAGTTCCGCACCGAGCTGCTCGCCGCGATGGAGAAGCTGAAGGTCCCGCGCGAGCTGGCTCAGCGGTACCTGAACGACGGCTTCTCGGGCGGCGAGAAGAAGCGCGTGGAGATCCTGCAGATGGCGATGCTGAAGCCGCGCATCGCCGTGCTCGACGAGACCGATTCGGGGCTCGACATCGACGCGCTCAAAATCGTCGCCGAGGGCGTAGGCGACCTGGTCGGCACGGAGACCGGCGCCCTCGTGATCACTCATTACCAACGCATTCTCAACTACGTGAAGCCGGATTTCGTCCACGTCTTCGTGGATGGGCGTATCGTTGAGGAAGGCGGGGCAGAACTCGCCCACAGGCTGGAAGCCGAGGGCTACGAGAGCTTCGGCGCCGCAAACGGAAGGAGCAATGGCAGCAACTCCTGAAACCGAAGTCGTCGCCGGGATCGGCAACGAGTACAAGTACGGCTTTCACGACGAGGAGAACTACTTCTTCAAGTCGGGTCGCGGTCTCTCGCCCGAGCTCGTGGCATCGATCTCGGAGCACAAGAACGAGCCGGAGTGGATGCGCAAGTACCGCCTCAAGTCACTCGAGTACTTCCGGGCGCGCCCCCTGCCCGAGTGGGGAGGCGACCTGTCCGGGATCGACTTCGAGAACATCTTCTACTACATCCGTCCGACCGAGAAACAGGCGAATTCCTGGGAGGACCTGCCTTCTGAGATCAAGGACACCTGGGACAAGCTCGGTATCCCCGAGGCCGAGAAGAAGTACTTGGCGGGTGTCGGCGCGCAGTACGAGTCCGAGGTCGTCTACCACAAGCTTCAGCAGGACCTCACGGACAAGGGCGTGATCTTCCTGGACATGGACACCGCCCTGCGCGAGCACGAGGAGCTCGTCAAGCAGTACTTCGGCACGATCATCCCGCAGAACGACAACAAGTTCGCAGCGCTCAACTCCGCGGTCTGGTCGGGCGGGTCGTTCATCTACGTCCCGCCGGGCGTGAAGGTCGAGATGCCGCTCCAGGCCTACTTCCGCATCAACGCGGAGAACATGGGCCAGTTCGAGCGCACGCTGATCATCGTCGACGAGGGCGCCTACGTGCACTACGTCGAGGGCTGCACCGCGCCGATCTACTCGAGCGACTCGCTGCACTCGGCGGTGGTCGAGATCATCGTCAAGCCGAAGGCGCGCTGCCGCTACACGACGATCCAGAACTGGTCGAACAACGTCTACAACCTCGTCACGAAGCGCGCCGTCGCCTACGAGGACGCGACCATGGAGTGGGTCGACGGCAACCTCGGCTCCAAGCTGACGATGAAGTACCCGGCGATCTGGCTGCTCGGAGAGCGTGCTCACGGTGAGGTGCTCTCGATCGCCTTCGGCGGTTCGGGCCAGCACCAGGATGCGGGCGGCAAGTGCGTCCACATCGCGCCGAACACGACCTCGGTCATCACCTCGAAGTCGATCTCGAAGAACGGTGGCCGCGCCGGCTACCGCGGCCTGCTCGAGGTCGCCAAGGGCGCCAAGCACGCCAAGTCGAAGGTGGTTTGCGACGCCCTGATCCTCGACGAGGAGTCGCGCTCCGACACCTACCCGTACATCAAGATCGACGAGGACGAGGTGGACATCGGCCACGAGGCGACGGTCTCGAAGATCGGCGAGGAGCAGCTCTTCTACCTGATGTCGCGCGGTCTCTCCGAGGCCGAGGCGTCGGCGATGATCGTGTCCGGCTTCGTCGAGCCGATCACGAAGGAGCTCCCGCTGGAGTACGCGGTCGAGATGAACCGCCTGATCCAGCTCCAGATGGAAGGGTCGGTTGGCTGATCTCGGGGTCGAGCGCGCCGACTTCGTAGCTGTCCCCGTTCAAGACCTCGCTCGCGCCGACGAGTTCTACGGCCAGACGCTCGGCCTGAGGCGCAACCCGAATTCCGGGGAGCGCTGGGTCGAGTACGAGCTCGGCAACGTCACGCTCGCGCTCGTCTCGCCCGAGGCGATGGGCCCGGACTTCGAGGCGCGGCCGCATCAGATGCCGATCGCCCTTCGGGTCGACGATGTCGAGGAGGCGAGGGCCAAGCTCGAGGCCGAGGGCGTGAAGCTCGGTGGCGAGACGATCGACTCCGGGGTCTGCCACATTGCCGTCTTCTTCGATCCGGACGGCAACACACTCCAGCTGCATCGCCGCTACGCGCCGTACCCGGATGGGAGCACACCGTGACGCAGGTCGAGCGAGTCGACTTCATCAACATCGCGACCCGGGACGCGGAGCGCGCACAGGCGTGGTACCAGGACGTCCTCGGCCTGCCTCCGGACGCGCACAACCCGGACGAGCTGACGGCCGGTCAGGTGACGCTCACGTTCTGGGAGCCCGAGAAGGAGGGGATCGAGTTCACGCCGAGCATCGGCGGGTTCGCCGTCCGCGTTCCCGACGTGGAGGCCGCCAGGAAGGACCTGGAGGCGAAGGGCGTCGAGTTCGTCGGCTCGGGTGACACCGGCGTCTGCCGGATGGCGGTCTGCCTCGATCCCGACGGGAACGCGCTGATCCTGCACCGGAGGTACAAGCCCTATGAGTAGGACCGAGGCGCTCGAGCGCTACCGGGAGCTGCCGCTCCCCGACACGACCGAGGAGCACTGGCGCTTCACCGACTTGCGCGGGTTCGATCCCGAGGCGTTCGACGGCGAAGGGCGAACAGCGGAGTCGGCACCGGGGTCGATGCTCGAGCTCGAGGTGGCCGCGGAGGCCGTCGTCACCGAGACCGGGATCGAGATCACCCGCGCGCCGAACGAGATCCGCTTCGAGCCACTGGACGAGGCGCAGGAGCGGCTCGGGTCGCTCGTGGGCTGGCAGGAGGACAAGTTCGCCGCGCACAACGCTGCGGCGTGGAAGCACGGTTTGCTCGTGCACGTGCCGGGCGGGCTCGAGCTGGAGCGCCCGCTCTTCGTGCGCGTCGTCAACGCGATCGAGGGCGCCTCGCTCTTCTGGCGTCTCCTCGTGATCGCGGAGGAGGGCTCTCGGTTCTCGCTCGTCGAGGAGTATTCGTCGACGTCACCCGATCTGCACGGGTACTTCAACGGCGTCACCGAGCTCTTCGTCGAGCAGGCCGCGAAGCTCGAGTACGTGTCGCTGCAGAATCTCTCGCGCGAGACGTGGCACTTCGCCTCGCACCACGCGCGCGTCGAGCGCGACGCCGAGCTGGACTGGGTGAGCGGCGGCTTCGGCTCGAAGAAGGGCAAGGTCTGGATCCAGAACGATCTGGCCGGGCCCGGTGCGACGTCCCGGGTCACGGGCGCGTACTTCGCCGACGCCGACCAGCACCTCGACTACGACACCTTCCAGGAGCACATGGCGCCGAACACCGAGTCGGACTTCGCCTTCAAGGGCGCCCTGCGCGACACCGCGACCGCGGTCTGGCGCGGGATGATCCGGGTCGAGCGCGACGCCCAGAAGACGAACGCCTACCAGGAGTGTCGCAACCTGATGCTCTCTCCGACCGCGCACGCGGTGCCGATCCCGGGCCTCGAGATCCTTGCGAACGACGTGCGCTGCACCCACGGCGCGACCGTGGGCCGGGTCGATCGTGAGCAGCTTTTCTACCTGATGGCCCGCGGGCTGCCCCGCGCCGAGGCCGAGCGCCTGATCGTCCGCGGCTTCTTCCAGGACGTGCTCGACCGGATTGAGCTCGACCCGGTTCGCGAAGCGGTCACGAGCGCCCTCGAGGCCCGCATTCCCCAGGCGCCCCGGTCGGATCGTGCGGAGGGCGGGTCGCTATCACCGTGATCGTGATCTTCGACTCGACGACCCGGGTTGTGGCTTCGGCTGGGAACAGCCCAAGCAGCTCCCGCTGATCCAGGAGCTCGACTCCGGCCCACGCGTTTCGACGGAGGGTGGCGAACACCCGGTCGCGGGCATCCCGCGGGAGCCAGTGGACGAACGGCATGAGCGTGTGCACCTCGACCGGGAACCAGCGGTTCGGAGTGGAGACGAACACGCGCGGAGCCACGCGGCAGAGCTCGTGCACGAACCGCCTCTGCTCGTCACGGCCGCCCACGTGCTCGATGACCGCGTTCGAGAAGGCGATGTCGAAGGCGTCGTCCTCGAACGGGAGGTCGGTCCCGCTGGCCGTCACGCAGGTGACCGACGGAAACTCCTGGGCGAAGTTCGGCAAGGGCACGTCGCTCACGGCCGTGATCCGCTCGGGCCACGGGTACAGCGCCTCGAAGAAATTGTGGCTCAGCGCGACACCGGGCTCGGTGTCGAAGCCGGTGTCGCCGACGCCGACGTCGACGACGGTCGTCTCCGGCGCTGGGCGCAGCTCGTCGAGAAAGAGGGCGAGCTTGCGACGGCGGTTCCAGAGCGACACGCGGGCGGCGAGACCCGTGAGCATGCTCAGGTGATCGCTGCGCCGCGGTAGCAGTCGGGTCGGTAACGGGCCGGCGTGACGGCCTTGCAGGCCGACTTGCGCTCGCTCCCGTAGCGGTGCAGCGTGCCCAGGATCGTGCCGATGCCCTCGAAGCACCGGCCGCGCTGGGCCGCCGGCGCGAGGTTGCAGAGCCGCGCCGCCTCCACGCCGCCTGCGTAGTTGTTGCCGTAGTCGCGCGCGGCGCCGTAGAGGCAGTCGCCCGCATCGCTGCCCGCCTCGAGGCAGAGCCTGACCGTGCGCTGCGGCTGGTACTGGCTGAAGCCGGACGCGTCGCGTCCGTATGACTGGAAGCACGTCGCAACCCAGCCCTTCTCGCTCCGTCGGCACCAGTCAGCCGTCTTGTGCCAGTTGTAGCCGTCGAGGCTCAGAATCCGGGAGGTGACCATCAGGTAGCAGTAGACCTTGTGCCGCTCCGCGACGGCGTTGCACGGGTAGATCGGGTCCTTCTTGCGCAGGTACCGCGAGGTGCCCATGCCCGGCATCAGGTTTTGCATGAAGACGCCGCCCGTGCACGAGACGCGGTCGAAGTCGGACTGCAGCCGGTCGCAGGTCTGGAGTGACCACGGCAAATCGAGGCCGCTGTAGATCATCAGTCCGTGTCCGAGCCCGTGGACGCATTGGTAGAGCAGGAACTCCTCCTTCGTGACCGCCTGTCCGGTGCAGAGGCGCCGCGCGATCCGTGTGACCTCCTCGCGCGGGACGCCCGCGAACGCCCGCTCGATGACGCCGTGGTAGTAGCCCGAGTTGCAGGTCATCCCCCCGTGGGCGAGCGCTTGGGCCGGGTTGTTCTTGAAGTGGGCCAACGCCCCGTGGCCGACCGCGTGTGAGATCTGGTGGCAGTCGGCGTGAACCGCCGGGATCGACAGGTCGTCCCTGCCGAGCAGCGCGAGCGCCTTCTCCGGGCCATCGTTGTAGGCGATGTTCGCGAATGCCTGACGGAAGCAGGCGGGACCTCCCTTCTTGCGCTCGCAGCCCGCCACGGTCGTGTCGTCCGGTTTGAAGGCTGCGACCTTGCCCGAGCTGCGCGAGGAGTCGGCCACGAAGTCGGCGACGAGCGTGATCTGGCGCGAGGACAGCTTGCTGCCGAAGGACGGCATGCCGTTGCCACCTACGCGCACCTGGTGCTCGACGGTCGACGCGTCGGGCTTCAGTTCGTCGAGATTCGGCCCGACCTGGCCCTTCGCGTCCGCGGCCTTGAGGGTGTGGCAGCTGCCGCAGCCGGAGCTCGCAAAGAGTTTCCCCCCGGGTGAGCTCGCATTTCCGCCCGAGCTGCCGCACCCCGCGACGAGCGGGATCGTTGCGAGCAGAAAGGCGGCTGTGGCGCGGAGCTTCATGACCCGATGCCTCGGTACGATAGCCCTGTGGCCGTGACAGCTCGATCGACGCTCGACGCGCAGCGGCTGCGCGCCGACTTCCCGATCTTCGAGGAGAAGATCCACGGAAAGCCGCTTGCGTACCTCGATTCCGCAGCAAGCTCGCAGAAGCCGCGGCAAGTGCTCGACGCCCTTCGCGAGTTCTACGAGACCTCGTACGCGAACGTGCATCGGGGCGTCTACACGCTCTCGGAGCGCGCGACCGCAGGCTACGAGGGAGCTCGTGAGAAGGCGCGCGCGTTCGTGAACGCGCCCTCCGCGCGCGAGGTGATCTTCACCCGCAGCGCGACCGAGTCGATCAACCTCGTCGCCTACGCCTGGGGGCTCGACAACCTGGGGCCGGGCGACGTCGTCCTCGTGACCGAGCTCGAGCACCACTCGAATTTCGTGCCGTGGCAGTACATCGCCAAGCGCACGGGTGCCGACTTCCGGATGTTGCCGATCGACGACAGCGGCGAGCTCCGGCTCGACGAGCTCGACGAGCTCGCGGGCGCAGGGATGGTGAAGGTCGTCGCGACGAACCTCGTCTCGAACTCGCTGGGCACGGTCAATCAGGTCGAGCGGCTGGCCGCTTGGGCGCACGATCACGGCGCGATCATGGTCGTGGACGCGGCCCAGGGAGCGCCGCACCACCGCGTCGATGTCCAGGCGCTGCAATGCGACTTTCTCGCCTTCTCGTCGCACAAGCTGTGCGGCCCGAGCGGCGTCGGTGCCCTCTGGGGGCGCGCTGAGCTGCTCGAGGAGATGGCGCCCTTCAATCTCGGCGGGCACATGATCCGCTCCGTCCGACTCGAGGAGACGACCTGGGGCGACCTGCCCTACAAGTTCGAGGCGGGCACGATGCCGATCGCCGAGGCGGTCGGGTTCGGTGCAGCGATGGACTACGTCGGCGAGGTCGGGCTCGAGGCGATCGCGCAGTACGAGAGTGAGCTCGTCGCGTACGCGCTCGACCGTCTCGACGAGGTCGGTGGGATCACGACGTACGGGCCGCCTCCCGAGCGCCGGGCGGGCATCGTCTCGTTCAACGTCGAGGGCATCCATCCACACGACGTGGCGCAGGTGCTCGACTCCGAAGGAGTGGCGATCCGGGCCGGCCACCACTGCTGCCAGCCGTTGATGGCGCGGCTCGGGGTGGCGGCGACCAACCGGGCGAGCTTCTACCTCTACACGCTGCCGGAGGAAATCGACCGGCTCGTCGAGGGCCTGTACAAGACGCGGAAGATCCTGGGGTAGCGATGGTGGACGACCTGTATCGCGAGGTCATCCTCGACCACTACAAGAATCCGCGCGGCCACGGTGTGATCGAGGACGCCGATGCTCAGGCGGAGGGCCTCAACCCGCTCTGCGGCGACGAGGTCACGATCTACGTGCAGTTCGAGGACGACGGCGAGACGATCGACGAGGTGAAGTTCTCCGGACGCGGCTGCGCGATCAGCCAGGCCTCCACATCGATGCTGATGGAGATGGTCAAGGGGCGGAAGGCCGGCGAGATCGCCGGGCTGCCCAAGGAGGCGCTGCTCGAGGAGATCGGCATCCCGCTGACCCCGATCCGCCTCAAGTGCGCGCTGCTGGGCCTGGGCGTGCTCAAGGTCGCGCTCCACCGGGCCAAGGGAACGCCGCTTCCCGACGAGTGGGCCGGCCTCGACGAGCTCGAGCTGAAGTAGCCGCGGGCATGGCCGAGATCGACGTCGCTCCGGTCGAGGAGCTCCCGCCCGGCACGGTCAAGATCGTCCACGCGGGCGAGATCTCGGTCGGCGTCTACAACCTTGCCGGGCGCTTCTGCGCGATCGAGGATCGCTGTTCGCATGACGACGGCCCGCTCTGCGAAGGCGACTTCGACCTCGAGGAGGGGTACGCGGTCTGTCCCCGGCACGGCGCCCGGATCGAGATCTGCACGGGCCGGCCGCTCTCGCTGCCGGCGGTCGAGCCGGTCGAGACCTTTCCCGTCAAGGTGGAGGACGGGATGGTCAAGGTCGTCATTGCCTGAAACCGACCTTTCCGCCTCCGCGTAGGGACCTGCGAAAGGAGGTTGGATGAAGAAGCTCGCGCTCGGCTTGCTGCTCGGGGCGCTCTTCCTGGCCGGCTGCGGCAGCAACGGCAACAACAGCGGCGGAGGGGGCGGCGGCTCCACCGGTACGACGAACATGAACACCACCGGCGGCGGTGGCGGGGGCTACTAGCCGGGTTCGGGAGGTATCGTCGGGCGGTGGGCGACCGCTGCTGGGAGAGCTCCGATCCGCTCTACAACGCCTACCACGACGAGGAGTGGGGGCGGCCGGTAGTCGACGAGCGGGGTCTGTACGAGCGGCTGTGCCTCGAGGGCTTCCAGTCGGGCCTCTCGTGGCTGACGATCCTCCGCAAGCGCGAGTCGTTCCGCGCGGCGTTCAGCGACTTCGATCCCGAGAGCGTGGCGCGGTTCGGTGAACGCGACGTGAAACGCCTCCTCGCCGACGCAGGCATCGTTCGGCACCGTGGCAAGATCGAGGCGACGATCGCGAATGCTCGGGCGACGGTTGCGCTGAGGGACTCGGGCAGCCCGCTCCCGGAGCTCGTCTGGTCACATCGCGGGAAGCCCGGTCGCGCACCGCGCTCGGCTGCGGATTGGCGCTCGACGACTCCGGAATCCGTGGAGCTGTCCAAGGCGCTCCGCCGGGCAGGCTTCCGCTTCGTTGGTCCGACGACGGTGTATGCGGCAATGCAGGCGTGCGGGGTGGTCAACGACCATCTGGCCACGTGCCCTGCGCGCGAGCCGGCCGAGCGCGCGTTCGCCGCCGCGCGTCTGCCGGCCTGAGCGCAAGTCACGAAGTCGAGACGAACAGGTGACAGACGCGTGCGTCCGCTGGAAGTAGGCTGAACGCCATGGCAGGGGGCGGGTCGGGACCCGGATGCACACGCGCGTGAACACTTGTACGGGCAAGTAGGCTCCGAAGGTGCTCGACGACCGTGTGCGGGCCGTGCTCGCTCGGCTCGAAGCCGAGGACGCCGACGAGCGGGCGCGCGGCGTTCCGAGGGAGCAGCGCGCGCGGCAGGTGGCCCGCACGACGGGTCAGTTCCTGTTCGCCTTCGTCGCTCCCCAGACCGACTGCGAGGTGCTCGAGATCGGGGGCTCGCGGGGGTACTCCTCGATTTGGCTCGGCGCCGGAGTCCGCTCCCTCGGCGGCCGCGTGCTCTCGCTGGAGAACGATCCGGCCAAGGTCGAGGCCTGGCGGCGGAACGTCGCGGAGGCCGGGCTCGAGGACTGGTGCGAGTTGATCGACGGCGACGCCCTGGAGGTCGTCCCGGGGATCGCGGACGTCTTCGACGTCGTGTTCCTCGACGCCGAGAAGGAGCAATACGAGCAGCTCTTCACCCAGGCCCGCACGAAGCTCGAGCCGGGGGCCGTCGTGATCGCCGACAACGTCCTCTCCCACGAGGACGTGCTGGGCGCCTACTCGCGCGCGCGCCAGTCGGATCCGACCCTCGAGAGCGTGACCGTCCCGCAGGACCGTGGACTGGAGCTCTCGGTAGTCCTCCGCAGTAGCTAGAGTGCTGCTACCGCGGAAAGGAGGTGGTCCGAGAGTGAATTCTTCAAGTACGGGCAGTGGAGGTACCAGCGGGTAGAGGTGCCGTCCCCGGGACCTACGGGGAAACCGCCTAGCCAGCGTGGGGGGCTCGCGATCACGCGCCGCCGGTAAGCAGCATCGACCGGTCGGAAGCGCCTCTACCACTACAGCGCTGGTAACCGGAATCGAGGGCCGCCGTCGTGCGGCCCTCGTTCTTTTTTCAGGTCGCGCGGCGGAGCTGTTCGTCGAGCGGAGCGAGGGTCAGGCCGAACGTCCGGACAGCGTCGTCGTTCGAGGTGACGTTGTCCCCGTGCTCGAGCATCGTCAGCAGATCCCGCGTCAGGGGAATGTTTCCCGGGAGTCGCTCGGTGACGAGGGCGTTCAGCCGCATGAGACCCATCGGAACGTGGACGCTCGGCCGGCGCTGGCCGAGCTCGCGCTTCAGCCGTTGCCAGAACTCATTCCAGCTCACGGCGTCGGGCCCGCCGAGCTCGAAGATCCGGTTCGCCGCTTCCGGCTTGTCGACCCCAGCCGCAAAGTAAGCGGCGACGTCGTCGATCCAGATCGGCTGGATGCGCTGCGTGCCCGAGCCGATGATCGGAGTGACGGGGGCGAAGCGTGCCAGTTTCGTGAAGGTCGGCAGGATCCCGCCGTCGCCGGCGAAGACGAAGCTCGGGCGGAAGACCACATGCTCGACGCCCGAGCCCTGGACGGTCTGCTCCATCTCCCACTTCGCGCGGTAGTAGGGCACGAGATCCTTCGTCTGCTCGCTCGTACCGAGGGCGCTCATCAGCACGAAGCGCCGTACGCCGGCGTCCTTCGCGGCCGCGACGAGATCGCGTGTCCCGTGTTCCATCACCTGCCGGAAGTCGTCGTCGGAGCCTTGCCTGATCGCGACGAGGTGGACGACGACCTCGGCTCCTTCCACGGCGCGGCGAAGGCTCTCCGCATCGGTCATGTCTCCCTGAACGAGCTCTGAGCCCCAGGCCGCGAGGGTCGCCGCCGAGCGATCTCCCGGGCGGCGCACGAGAGCGCGCACCGGGAGGTCTCGCTCGCGCAGCGCGCGCACGATCTTCGGGCCCACGAAGCCGTTACCCCCGGTGACCAGGATCATGCCCTCGATTCTACGATCCTCCTGTTGTAGGGTCGTGAGAGGTACTGCGGCGAATGCGTAGGTGGGTCATCGTGCTGGTTTCGGTCGCGGCTGCATTGGCCGCGCCGTCGTCGCTCGCCCAGGTCGTCCTGGCCCCGGCGCTCTTCCAGTCTCAGGCTCTGCCGGCGAACGCGATCACGAGCTTTGCGGTCACCTGCGCACCGGGCTACGTCGCGACGAGTGCAGGGGTCTCCAACCCCGCGCAGGGAGTGACCCTGCTCAGCATCCGTCCGGCCGGACTGCGCGCGTACGCATTCCGGTTCGGGAACCCGGTCACGAACGGCGACCAGAGAGTGACCGTCGTCGTCTCGTGCCGAAAGCTCAGCTCATCGGCCGGGAAGCTCCGCCTGACCTTGAAGCAGAAGCAGGTGCGGTTCACCGCAAGGGTGCTTCCGGGGCAGTCGAGCGCCGTCGAGTTCGTCTGCCCATCGCGCACGGCTCCGGCGGGGATCGGGTTCGACCGCTCGCCGTCGAAGCGTGGCCGGCCGTATGCTCCCGGCGCAGCTGCCCGCATCAGCGTCCGTAAGGCGTCGATGCACCTGGGCGGGTTCTCGTTCGTCGTCTTCAACGGCTCGTCGAGCGCCCAGAAGGTGACGTTGTACGGCAACTGCCTGACCGTCGTCCGTCCCGCGGGCGCCAAGCCCGAGCGCCTCGCGATCAAGATCACCACGTTCCGGGACCTGGCCGGACCGGGGACGCAGCAGTTCACGCACGTCTGCCCGAAGGGCTGGGTCGCGCTGGCGGCCGGATACGCCGTGCGGTCCCCGCAACACACGGTGCAGGGCGCCGCGGCGATCATGACCGGGGGTCGCTGGTCGGTGGAGAACGACGCGCAGACGGCCTCGATCGTCGAGCTCCAGCTCGTCTGCGCGGTCCTGCGCCGCTAGAAGTTCTGCCAGTAGCGGCTCGGCGTAGGCCCTTGCTGGCCCTGGTACTTGGAGCCCAGGTTCCCCGAGCCGTATGGCGTCTCCGCCGGCTCGGTGAGCTGGACGAACGAGAGCTGACCGATCTTCATCCCGACGTAGATGGTGATCGGTAGGTTGGCCACGTTCGAGAGCTCGAGGGTGACGTGGCCGTCCCAACCCGGGTCGATGAATCCGGCCGTCGAGTGGATCAGCAGGCCAAGCCGCCCGAGCGAGCTCTTGCCTTCGAGCCGCGCCACCAAGTCGTCCGGCAAGCGCACGCGCTCGAGGGTCGAGCCGAGCACGAATTCCCCCGGGTGCAGGATGAACGGCCGCTCGTCGTCGATCTCGACGAGCTCGGTCAGCTCCTCCTGGGGCTGCTTGACGTCGATGTAGGGGTAGCGGGCGTTGTGGAAGACGCGAAAGAAGCGGTCGACGCGCACGTCGACGCTCGAGGGCTGGAGCAGCGCTTCGTCGTACGGGTCGATGCCGATGCGATCCTCCTCGAGGAGGCGCCTGATCGTCCGGTCGGAGAGGACCACGAGGGCCGATTCTAAGGCGGCCGCCCGCGCTCACCGTCAGGGAGCCGCCCCGCGGGCCCTTTGCGGCCGGATTCCCTGCAACGGCCTATGCTTGTCGTCCTTTCGATGGCCGATTCCGATCCGCACGCTCGGTCCCGCGAGCGCCGCCAGCAGCAGCGCCGGCGGCAGGTCCGGCGGCGGCGGACCGTCGCAGGATGCGTGCTTCTCGCGCTCGCGGCCGGCATCACGCTCGGCGCGCGAGCGGTCGGAGGCGGGCACGAGTCGACGAACGGCACGACCGCGGTTGCGGCAGCGTCGAAGAACGCGCCTGTCCATCCACAGCGCGAAGTGCCGGACGAGATCCGCGGTGTCCACGTGACGATGAGCCTGGCCTCGCTTAAGGGCAAGCTGGACGAGTACCTGGCGATGCCGGGGCTGAACACGATCGAGCTGGACGTCAAGGATGAGAACGGGCGGGTTGGCTTCGTGCCCTCCTCGGTCCCACTCGCGAGGCAAACCGGCGCGGCGGCGCCGTACTACGAGGCGAAGCACGTCGCCCAGCAGGCCCATGCCCACGACGTCTACCTGATCGGGCGCATCGTCACCTTCGAGGATCCTGTCCTTGCCGAGAAACGCCCGGATCTCGCGATTCGCTCGAGCGACGGGTCGATCTGGCACACGAACGGCGGTCTCGCCTGGACGAACCCGTACGACCGCAGGGTCTGGCGGTACAACGTCGATCTGGCGGCAGCCGCGGTCGAGGCGGGCTTCGACGAGATCCAGTTCGACTACGTGCGCTTTCCGAGCGACGGCGACATCTCGCTGATCCGCTACCCGGGCACGCACACGCAGCCCATGCGCTGGACGATTCCGGCCTTCGTGCAGTACGCCGGAAAGCGTCTGCATCCGCTCGGGGCGCGCGTCTCCGTCGACGTCTTCGGTCTCTCGGCGAACCGGGATCTCGGCATCGGACAGCTGCCTCGCCGCGTCTCGCGCTACGTCGACGCCGTCTACCCAATGGTCTACCCCTCGCACTTCAACTCCGGCGAGTACGGCATCTCCGACCCCAACTCCGTGCCGGGCGAGACGGTGACTCGGTCGCTGCAGGACTTCCAGCGCGCGCTCGAAGGCCGGAAGGCGAGGCTGACGCCCTGGCTGCAGGACTTCTCCCTCGGGCGTACCTACGACGAAGAAGACGTCCTGGCGCAGGTCGCGGCAGCGCGTGGCCTGCACACGCGCGGGTTCCTCCTCTGGAACCCGGAGGGCCTGTACACCACGCCGGTCCTCCAGCCCTGACTGAATGATCGTTATTCACGTATGCATTCGACCGCCCGCTGCGCTATCGTCAGCTCAATGGCGGTGACGCGCGCAATCGAGCTCCGGACGGGGATCCCGGGGCCCAAGTCCAAGGCGATCCTGGAGCGGAAGGAACGAGTGGTCGCGGCCCCGCTCTCGATCTTCCTGCCGGTCGTCGTCGACGAGACCCGCGGGGCTACGCTCACCGACGTCGACGGCAACACCTTCATCGACTTCACCGGCGGCGTCGGGTGCCTGAACGTCGGTCACTCTAATCCGCAGGTTGTCGCCGCCGCCCAGGAGCAGCTGGCGCGCTTCTCGCACACGGACTTCACGATCGTCCCGTACG
>Ga0207675_100002620_pt1 | contig 17799 bp, 13 predicted proteins | sample KBSSwiS42_FD_184305 | JGI IMG/M metagenome (GOLD analysis project Ga0207675, IMG submission 184305) | Switchgrass rhizosphere microbial communities from Kellogg Biological Station, Michigan, USA - KBS Switchgrass S4-2 (SPAdes) (version 2) | ecosystem: Host-associated > Plants > Roots >... | reverse complement strand
CGCGCCTCCCAAGGAAGCGCCGGAGCCGGCCGACAGCGGCGCCACGATGGCGTTCGGGATGCCCGCGTACCTGCCCGACGAGCCCGAGGTCGTGCCCGCGGATGCCGATGTCGATTCCACCGTCGTCATGAGCTCGTCGGACATGATGGGATCGCCGCCTCCGGTCCCGGCCCGCCGCGAACCGGAGCCGGAGCCGACGTTGAGTTACGCGCCGGCGGATTCGGCCGGCGTGATGGATGTCTCGGACGGGCTCGAGATGGTGGAGGAGCCCACGGTCGCGATGCCCCCGCCCGTACCGCAGGCGGCGCCGCCGTCTGCGCCGCCCGTGGGCGAACATGGCGGGTTCCCCGACTTCGAGGTGGAGCCGACCGTCGCCATGGCGCCGCCTCCGCTGCCGCCGCGCGCGACCGCTCCGCCCCCGGTGGCTCCGGTCTCCGAGTTCGAAGAGGACATGGAGCCGACGATCGTGGACGTACCACCGCCCACGGTCGCGCGTCCAGCGCGCCCCGCGGCCCCCGCTCCCGTCAGCGAGGATGACGCCGCGACGGTGATGTTCAAGCCGGCCGCGGCGCCGGCCGCGCCCAAGCCCGCGGCGCCTCCGGCTGCTCCGCCGGCGCCCCCGCGCGCCACCGCGGCCGCGAAGCCCGCCGCGCCGGCGGCCCCTGCGTCCGCGCCGGCGAAGCCGGCGGCGGGTGCGCGTCCACCGGCGGAGGCCCGGCCAGTCGCGGCCAAGGCTCCCGCGGCCGCCAAGACACCTGCCGGCTCCCGTCCGGCCGCACCGGCACCGAAAGCGCGCGTCGAGCGTCCTGCGGCCGCGCCGGCCGCGGCTCCGGCTCCGGCCGCTCCCCGAGGCGGCGGTGGCAGCAAGGCCCCCCTGATCGCGGGAGCAGGCGTCCTCGTCCTCGTGCTCGGCGTGGCGGCCTGGTGGTTCACGCGCACGCCCGCGGCTCCGACCGCGGAGGCGAGCCCGGTCGCTCCGCCTCCGGTTTCTGCAGCCACGCCCCCTCCGGTAGCCGTCGCGCCTCCGGTCACGGAAGCGGCAGCGCCGCCGGAAACGCAGCCTCCTGTCGCCGAGGCCACGCCGATCCCGGAGGCGGTGACCGTCGTACGGTCGCCTTCACCGTCACCTCGTGTCGCCGCGGGCTTGCCCACGCCGCCCGGCCCGAAGGCGACGCCGCCCGGCCAGAAACCTTCGGCCGCGACTCCACCTCCCGTCAATCCCGCGCAGCAGACGGCCGCGGCCGTGGCCAACCTGATGTCGCAGGCCCACACGGCGACGGAAGCGAAGAACTACGACGCCGCGGTCTCGATGTACGACGAAGTGCTCAAGCTCGAGCCCGGAAACGCCGCGGCCACGTCGGGGCGCACGGCGGCCATCAACGCCCGCAACGCGTCGCGCAAGACCTTCGTGGCCGGCCGCACGGTGGTGAGCACGGAGCAGAAGGCCAAGGGTGGCCTGTCCGGGTTCGACGGGGCCGACGTCGTGCAGAAGTCCGCCGACTTCTCCGGCCGCCTCGAGTTCGCGATGAGTCCCCCGAACGTCAAGCCCGGCGACTCGTATCGCCTGACCGTGGCCCTGGTGAACGACGGCAAGAAGGCGATCAAGATCTCGGGGATGACCTACAGCTTCACCGTCAACGGCAACAAGACGGGGAACCCGATCATGCCGAAGGTGAAGGAGGTCGCGCCCGCCCAGCGCGTCGTGCTGGAGGAGCTGCCGGGTCAGCTCCCGACGGATGCCACGAGCTGGGTCGCGGAAGTGCTCGTCACCGCCAACAAGGGCGACAGCCTCAAGAACCAGCTGACCTGGAAGTAGGGGCCGGCCCGAAGCGGCTCGCGGCCGCGTTGAGTCAGCGCGCGGGAACGGGGGCCGGGGCAGGGGCGGGAGCGGTGGTCTTGACGGATCGCGCGCTCAGGATGTCCATGCCCGCGAGGTGGCCGTTGGCCGCGTAGCGCAACCGGCGGTCGCTGATCCCGTCGCCGTCGGTGTCGATCTCCTCGCTGACCACGCGCCCGCCCACCCAGGTCTGCCAGCGCTCGATCTTGCCGTCACCGTCGGAATCGATGCCGACGGCAGCCACGCGGCCGTTCTGGAAGTTCTCGACACGATCGACCTTGCCGTCGCCGTTCTCGTCGACCTCGCGCCGCGTGACGTTCCCCTTGGCGTCGAAGTATTGCCACGTGTCGGGATTCGCGCCGCCGGCCCGCGAGTAGCCTTCCTTCTCCGCCACGCCCGCTTCCGAGTAGTACTGCCAGCGGTCGATCTTGCCGTCGAAGTCGCTGTCGGCCTCGACCTGCCGCGGCTTGCCGTTCGGGTAGAACAGCATCACGACGTCGGCCTTCTTGTCGCCGTTCTGGTCGTAGAGGAGCCGCGTGAGCTTGCCCCCGCCGTCGTAGAAGCCCTGGTACGGGCCCTTCTCGAAGAGGTAGCCCTCGGCGACGCGCTCCGGCTTCTGATCGCGCCGGCAGCCGGCGGCCGCGGCCACCGCCAACGGCACAGCGAGGAGGAGGAGAGTGGTCCGCACGCCGAGCGAAATACTACCTCCAATCGGGACGGCCAAGGTCCGCTCGTTTTGATACGCTCCTCCGACGTGGTGGCCTCGATCCATCCCGGCCCCGCCGCCGGCGCCGTCTCCGACGCCCGCGCCGTGCTCGCGGCGCGCATGCTGCGCGTCTTGTCCGCGGTCCTCCTCACGGGCCTCTGCCTCGTCATCGCCGGCTCCGTCCTCGCGTTCGGGTCGGTGTACATCTGGGCGCACCGGCCGCTCTTCTACGCGACGGGCGTGCTCGCGCTGATCGCGCTGGCTCGGATCGCGACCATCGTGTACCTGCGGCGGCGGCTGGGGCGGTCTCGCTTCGCCTTCCATTCCTCGGGCCGCTGGCTGGTCCTCGACGTGGAGGAGCCGTACGGCATTCGGACGTGGTCGTTCGACCTCGATCGCGCGCTGGTGCCGATTCCTCCGCTCGTACTCCCCGGAGTGCTCTTCGTGGCCTGGGTCGTGCTCCAGATGATCCCGTTGCCGGCGGGGCTGGCGAACACGCTGTCGGGCGCGGAGGTGCTGCCGGGAGCCGAGCCCAGCACGGATTGGCGGACCGTGACGATCTCCCTTCGGCAGACGACGATCGGGCTCACGTTCCTGTGCTGGGCGATCGTCCTTCACGTGGTGGCGGGGATCGCCCTCGCGCGCCACGACGATCAGCGCATCTTCCGGCGATTCGTGGCCGTCCTGGGGCTGATCCTCGGCTCGCTGGGACTCATCCAGATGGCGACGCGGACGCGGCGTGTGTACTGGTTCTGGAAGCCGGTACAGGGCGACGGCGAGGTCATCTTCGGACCGTTCATGAACCGCGACCACTTCGGCTTCTACATGCTGATGGTCACGGCCATCGCTTTCGGCGTGATGGCGGAAGCGTATCGCCGCTACCGGCGACATGTCGGGGGACGCGCCAACCTGCGCCGGCAGCTCGTGGCGCTCTCCAGCGGGGCCGGACGGTCGCTCATGTATTCGAGCGTCCCCGCTCTGACCGCCGCCGGCTCTCTCATCGCCACGACTTCGCGCGGCGCTCTTCTGTCTTTCCTGGCCTCCCTGGCCGTGGCCGCGGCGTTCCTCGTCCGGCGCCGCACCGCCGCCGCCGCCGCCAGTGGCGTCCTCGTAACCCTCGCCGTCCTGTCGTGGTTCGGTCTCGCGCGCATCCACCAGCGGATGAACGCGGCGCCAGAAGATGCGAGCGGTCGAACGATCGTGTGGGAAGACACCCTGCAGCGCATGGGCGGTCGTTGGATCGCCGGCTCCGGCCTCAACACGTTCGACCGGGCGATGTCCGGCGCTACGGCCTGGGAGCTGCCCGAGGGTGCGACCCCGATGACCGGTCCGTACGAAACTTCGTTCGTCGGACTGGCCCATGCGGGTTACCGCTTCATCAAGGACTCTCCGGACATGCTCTGGTACGGCCAGGCCCACAACGACTACGTGCAGATCCTGGCCGAGGCGGGGACCGTAGGCCTTCTCTTGATGGTCTGGGCCTTCTTCCGGGCCTTTGCCGCGGTGCGCTCCGATGCGTGGCTTCTGGCCGCGCTGGTCGCTCCGGCCCTGCACGCATTCCTCGACTACGGATTCCAGCTGCCCGGCGTGGTGGCGCTGTTCGTCTGCCTGGCCGCCATCAAGCCGCACGCCCCGGGGGGCTGATCCCGCGCCACTCCGGGCGAAGGCTTGCTATCATCCTTGACGATGATCGCCGCCACCGCTCTCCTGCTCGCGTCGTCGTGGAGTGTCAACCACCAGCCCATCGACTGTTTCGTCAAGGACCGGTTCGCGCGGCTCGAAGTCGAGGTCCAGCCGGCCTTCGAAGTCGCACAGGTGCGCGCGTTCTTCAGGTCGGCCCGGCAAGACGAGTACCACTACGTCCCCATGCCGCTGAGCCAGGGGCGATTCGTCGGCAAGCTTCCAAAGCCGCAGGGCAAGGCCCAGTCCGTCACCTATTACATCGAGATCGCGGGGGCGGACGGCACCATCCGAAAGACGCCGGAGATCACGGCTCCGGTCGCCAAATCGGACGAGTCGTGTCCGTCCGGGGCGCGCATCGCCGACGCCGCGGAGGACGGCGACGTCCACGTGTGGACCTCCGGTACTTCGCGGTCGAAGCCCAAGGACTTCAGCGGCGTCGACAAGGTCATGCGTGAAAACGAGGCGGCGGGCGAGAACGTACCCGCCGGAGAGAGCGTCCCCGCGGCTTCCTCGAGCAGCACGGTCACGCCGGCGCCGAACAACGCGCCGTTGGCGGCACCCACTCCGGTTCCGACACCGGTTCCCGTCGTCGAGGAGCCGATCGAATACACCATCGGCCCCGAGGACATCGTCAAGGTGACGGTGCTCGGAAATGACGATCTCACCCAGACGATCGTGGTCCAGTCCGACGGCACCTTCATCTTCCCGCTCATCGGGCGCGTGAAGGCAGCGGATCTGACCCCAAAGGAACTCGAGCGGAAGATCACCACGCTTCTCGCCCAGGGCTTCGTACGCAACCCGCAGGTCACGGTCTCCGTTCAGGAGTACCGCAGCAAGACCGTGTTCGTGGTGGGCGAAGTGTCCCGGCCCGGAAGCTTCTCGATGAGCGGGCGCATGACCGTCCTGGAGCTCCTCTCGAAGGCGGGCCCCACGTCGGCCGCGGGGGTCGAGGTCGTCATCGTGCGGCCGAGGGTGGCCGTCACCGGGCCCTTGGTGCCCGTCGATCCCAGCGGCGCTCCCAACGCCGACGTCGCGAGACAGGCCGACCTCATTCGCGTGAACATCCGGGACATCCAGATGGGGCAACTCGACAAGAACGTCCTCGTGAGGCCGAACGACACCGTCTTCGTCACCCAGGCCGCGCGCATCTTCGTGACGGGGGAAGTGAGGACGCCGGGCGCCATCACGTTCTGGCCGGAGGCGACGATCCGGAAAGCCATCAACACCGCCGGCGGCTTCACGGCGGACGCGGCCACGGGAAAGATCCGGGTGGTGCGTGAGATCGATGGGAAGGCGAAGGAGATCAAGGTCAGCCTCGATGATCCTGTCCTGCCTGGAGATACGATCATTGTGAAAGCCAAGCTGTTCTAACCGGCGTCACACATGTAAGCTGGTCTCGGGGCGTCCTCGCCGCCTTTCTGCTAACATCCACGGGTCGCGAAAGGCAATAATGGCGTCACCTCCTCAGCCCGGCACCGCCGAGCCCGCAGCCCAGGACCATCTCTGGGACTATCTCGCCGTCGTCCTCCGCCACCGCAAGTTCGCGCTGGCCATATTCCTGACTGCGGCGAGCGTCGCCACCGTCCGTACGCTGCTGACACGGCCAGTCTATCTGGCCACGGCGCAGATCCTGATCGAGCGCGAGAACCCGAACGTCCTCACCTTCAAGGACGTCACGGAAAACAACAACACCCGTGATGACTATTATCAGACGCAGTACAGCCTTCTCCAGAGTCGATCGCTCGCGCGTCGCGTCGTCGAAAACCTGAACCTCCTCCAGGATCCGGAGTTTGGCGGTCCGCGTGCGCCCGATCAGGTGCAGGCAGCGGTGGCCGCTCCTCCCGGCAGCTCGCCCCTGATGGAGGGCGCGATCGACGGGCTGCTCGCCCGCCTCCGCATCAACGCGGCCAAGGGCACTCGAATCGTGGGCGTCGGCTTCGAGTCATTCCGGCCGGATCTCGCGACGAACGTCGCCAACAAAGTCTCCCAGCTCTACATCAGCCAGACGCTGGAGTTCCGTTATCAGACCTCATCGGAAGCGGGTCAGTGGCTCGGCGGCCAGGTCGAGCAGCAGCGGAAGAAGGTCGAAGATGGCACCCAGGAGCTGCAGAAGCTCAAGGAGAGGGAAGGCATCGTCAACATCGAGGAGCGGCGGACGCTCCTCGCGCAGAAGCTTCAGCAGCTCGGGGTGGCGCTGACGGAGGCGAGGACCGCCCGCCTGGGCAAAGAGGCTCTCTACCGGCAGATGCGCGGTGTTTCCAACCCGGAAGACCTTCCCGAAGTGATGAAGGACTCCGTCGTCCAGCAGCTCCGGATGGACAAGAGCACCCTGGAGGCAAGGCAGGCACAGCTCCTCGAGAAGTACCTCGATCAGCATCCCGAAGTCATCAAGGTGCGGCGGCAGATCGAGGAGACGAGAAAGCGAATGGCGGCGGAGGCCGACCGCGTGATCCGCGGCGCCGAGAACGACTACAAGGCCGCCGCCGCGCAGGAAGGCAGCCTCGCCGCCGCCGTCGAGGGCGCCAAGGCCGAGATGGAGGAGCTCGGGTCGCGGAGCGGGCACTACGACCAGGTCAAGCGCGACGTGGACGCCGCGCGCAGCGTTCTCAACAGCCTGACCTCGCGCCACAAGGAAACGGACGTCGCGCAGGAGCTGAACGTCTCCAACATCCGTATCGTCGACCCGGCCGTGCTTCCGAACACGCCCATTCGACCCAACCGCCAGCGCGACATCCTGACGGGCGCGCTGCTGGGGCTCTTCCTCGCCGTGGGCGCGGCCTTCTTCCTCGAGTATCTGGACAACACGCTCAAGACACCTGACGACGTTCGGGTCCATCTCGGAACGCCTCTGCTCGGCATCGTCCCCGAGACCGGTCAAGCTCCCGCGGATCTACTGGTTCAGCGCGGGAACACCCAGAACACGTTCACCGAGGCGTACCGTGTCGTCCGTACCGCATTGAACTACTCCTGGACCGACCACACTCCACGCATCATCGTGGTCACGTCGACGGCGCCAGGTGAGGGCAAGACTCTGACGTCCGTCAACCTGTCCCTGACCCTCGCGTCGTCGGAGGGCAAGGTCCTCCTCATCGATGCGGACCTCAGGCGTCCCCAGGCGCATACGCTATTGCGTGGAAAGCGGACTCCCGGACTTTCGGACGTCCTGGTCGGCAAGGCGAAACCCTCCGAAGCGATCCAGGTCTTCGCCAGCGGGCACAGCCTGTTGCCGGCGGGAACGAGCGTGCCCAGCCCCGCCGACCTCATCACCGGTCAAGCCCTGCGCGGCTTCCTCGAGGGGCTGCGCGGCGTCTACTCCTGGATCGTCATCGATACGCCGCCGGTCGGAGCCGTGTCCGAACCCCTGATCCTCGGCCCGCTGGCGGATGGGGTGATCGTCGTGGTCGGAGCGGAGATGGTGCCTCGGAAGGCCGTGGCCACCACGGTCGAACGCATCCGTGACAGCGGTGCCCGGCTGCTGGGCGTCGTGCTCAATCGCGCTCGCGTCGAGCAGCATGGGTACTATTACGGCCGCTACTACGGGCACTATTACGGTCATTACTACGGACACTATGGACAACGGCCGGGGAATGACCGCAGCAACGTCGCCAGCATCGCCGCCAAGAGGCGCGGTCGATAGGGACCGACGTCCAGCCCTCCTCGAGCGTCCCGAAACAGGCGTCACGCACGCGCGTCTGACCGCGGGCACGTCGCCACTCTGTCGATGGATGGCGTCGGGCCTCGTGGTGGCGACTCTCTCCATGGCGAGTGCGAGCGCCCAGGAGAAGCCCAAGAAGGGCTTTCGGCTCGGTCCCTTCCAGGTGTCCGGCGTGGCGCCGTTCACGGCCGGGTACGACGGCAACGTGTACAACACCCCCGTCGCCGTGGGCGACCAGGCGTTCACGATCGTCCCCACGCTGCAGGTGCTCTTGCCACTCGGCCGCCGCGCGCGCATCCGAAGCACTGGAGGAATTGCCCCGTACTACTTCGCCACGGAGAAGAGCGAGCGACATACCGACCTCTTCGGAAGCACCCGGGCCGAGGTCGATGTGGGGCCCTTCACGCCCTTCGGAGGGCTCCAGGGTGCGCGTTACAACCAGCGCTTCTCGTTGGAGATCGACGACCGGATTCGCCGCAACGAGTCGGGCTACTCGTTCGGGACCGCGATTCGGCTCCGGCGACAGCTGACTCTCAGCGCGTCCCAGAGCAACCTGACCTCGACGTACGATCCCGAGGCTACGTTTGCGGGCCAGCCGGTGAGTGACTCGCTCGATCGCAAGACGCAGACACGGACGCTCCAGCTCACGGTGCCTCTGACGCGAAAGACGTCTCTCGCTCCCTGGGTCGACTTGATCGAGGACCGCTTCCTGGCCGCACCCGGGTTGGTGCCCTTGGTGAAATCGAGCCGATACGGAGCGGCTTTCGAGTTCAGCGAGCTCGCGTTCTTCAATGGCCGAGCCGCCGCGGGAATCCGCCACTTCGACGGAAATGGAAGTGTTCCGGCCTATGACGGGCCTTTCCTCGCCGTCAGCCTCGGAATGCCTTTCCTTCTGGGGAGCCGGCTCCAGCTCGCGGCCAGTCGCGACATCAGCTATTCCGCCGTTCCGGCCGCCGCCGGGCCGGAAGTGCGGCAGACCTACGTTGCCGGAACGTATGGCGCCACCATCAGCTTCGAGCTGCCGTGGAAACTGCAGGGCCGGGCTCTCGGGGGCTATGACGAGAGCCGGTACCTGCCGCTGGCCGGCTCGGATCAAAGTCTCACCACGCCGAGCGAACACGGATACACGGTTGCGGCCATACTCCTGCGGCACCTTGGCCGCCACCTCAGCCTTGGAGGAATAATGCGATTCCTCAATCGCGCGAGCCCGATCGCAAATCGCCGCTACAGTGATCGCATCTACGGCGTGACCGGGGAGATGACGTTCTGATGCGAGAGGACACTTTCCGCTTCGCCCCCACGGCCCTGAGCCTTCTGGTGGCGGCGGTAACCGCCTTTCTCGTCACCCCGCTGGTCAGGGACTTCGCGCGGGCCCGCGGCTGGATGGATCGTCCCGACGGCGGCCGCAAGCTGCACCTCACGCCCGTCCCGCGTTTGGGCGGAGTGGCCGTCCTGTGTGCCTTCGCGGCCGCGGGCCTCACGCTGGCTGCCCTCGAGAGTCTTGGAATCTGGGCGGGAAGCATTTCGTCGGGTGCCTACATTCGTCTCCTCATTGCCGGCGCGGCCGTGACGGCCGTAGGCGTCGTTGACGACATCTACGACGTCAGACCCCTGGTCAAGGTGGTCGTCCAGGCCCTGGCCGCCTTGTATCTCTACGTCAACGGCTACCAGATCACGGCGATCTCCAATCCGGTGACCGGCGAATCGCTCAGCCTGGGCATTCTCTCTGCACCGCTGACCGTGATCTGGTTTGTCGGCATGAGCAACGCCTTCAACCTGATCGATGGCCTGGACGGCCTGGCCGCCGGCATCGGTCTGTTCTCCACATCCACCCTCTTCATCGCCTGTGTCCTCAACGAGCGGTGGGAAACGGCCATCATCGCGGCCGCACTCGGAGGCGCGCTGCTTGGCTTCCTCCGGTACAACTTCAACCCCGCCAGCGTGTTCTTGGGTGATTCCGGCGCGCTGTTCGTGGGATTCGCCCTGGCGGCGGTGGCGCTGCGCGGATCCATGAAGAGTTCCGCCGTGATCGCCGTGGCCGCTCCGCTGATGGCTCTCGCCGTGCCCATCCTGGACGCAAGCATCGCCGTGTTCCGTCGGCTGGTGCGTGGGGATGACGTGTTCAGGGCCGATGGTGACCACATCCATCACCGGCTCCTCCGCATGGGTCTCACGCCGCGTCGCGTGGTCGTGACGCTGTATGCCGTGGCCGCCGGATTCGGCGCCTTGTCCCTGCTGACCATGAGCGATCGGGGACAGGTGGTGGGCATGGTCGTGATTGCCTCGAGTGTCGTGACGTGGATCGGTGTGCAGCAGCTCGGTTACGCCGAGTTCGCCGAGATTCAGCGCACTCTTCGCTACGGATTCGGGAACGAGCGAAGGGCGATCGGCAACAACGTGTACCTCGCCTCGCTCTCTCAGCATTTCGCGGAGTCCAGGACGCTTCAAGAGCTTCGCGGGAATCTGATCGAAGCGGGCTCGAAGCTTGACTTCGACCGCCTCGAGATCGTGTTCGACGATTCCTACTCGGCCTGCCGTGCCGCCTTTCCGCCGTGGCGAGCTCCGGAGTCCAGTCTGGAGGAGGAGCCGACCTCGACCTGGAAGATACCCCTGGCCCTCGACCAACGTTCGGGGGCGACGTTGATCCTGACGCGTTCACTTCAGGCGCAGGCCAAGTTCGAGCCGACCTACTTCCTGCATGCCATCCAGGATGGCTTCGCACCGAGGCTGCGTAGCCTGGCCGAGGGATTGGATGCGCCCGCCGGGAGACGCGACACGTCCGCCGCTCCCGTTGCCCGCGGCGTCTAGCGACCGTTCCTCAGGCTCTTTCGACTTCGCCAAGACCGATGCGGCTCGCGGTCCGCAACGCGCGTCGGCGCCGGGTCACGGCCGGATTGCCCGCATAGATGTGCCACGGCAGCGTGTCCGAGGACACCACGCTGCCCAGCATCGCCACGGTGCCTTCTCCCATCGAGACCCCGGGACCGATCCTGGCTCCCGCCCCGATCCAGGCGTGGCTGCCGACCACGATGGGTTCCACCCGCAGAGAGAACCCCGGGTCCGACCAGTCGTGATTCCCCGTGCACAGGTAAGCCCCTTGCGAGATGCAGCAATTCGCCCCGACGGTGACGGACGTCAGGTTGTCGATCCAGACCGCTTCCCCGATCCAGGAGTGGGCCCCGATATCGAGTCGCCACGGACGCTTGATGTTGACGCGCGGCTTGATCACGACTCCGGTCCCGACCCTCGCCCCGAACAAACGAAGGAGGAATCTCTTCGGGCCATAGAACGGGCAGAGCCAGGAGTCGAAGACCACGGCGTTCGTGCAGTACCAAAGGGCCTGCTTGAGCCTTCCCGCCCCTGGCGTGTCGGTGGAGACAAAACCCTGGAGTTGCACGGAGGCTTTAGACGCTATCGCCCGGACGAGGGCATCGTCAAGTGGCCGTGACCTGTCCTGTATGATTTCACGGCGATGTCAGCGACCCTTCGATCCGCTCTGCGCGGCCTCTTCCAACGGATGGGCCTCGACGTGCGTCGCCATAGACCGGCCCCGAGCCTGGTGTCTCCCCTCGTCTTGTACGAGGTCGATGCGATATTCGACATCGGCGCGAACGTAGGCACTTCGGTCGCCGCCTTTCGAGCGGCCGGCTTCGATGGTCCGATCACTTCCTTTGAGCCGCTACCTCATCTTTTCGCGGAGCTGGAGCGTCGTTCGCGAGCGGATCCGCGGTGGCGCGCGGAACAGCTGGCGCTGGGCGCCTCTCCGGGCCTGGCCGAAATGAACGTCACCGCGGGGCCGGGTTATGCCAGCTCGCTTCTCCCGATGACCGACAACGTCCGGACACACGCCCCCGACCAGCCGGTGGTGCGATCGGAGTCCGTACGCGTCAGCACGATCGACGAAGTCGTCAAGCAACATTATCCAAGCGGCGACCGGCTGTTTCTGAAGATCGACGTTCAGGGGTACGAGCGGCGTGTGCTCGAAGGCGCGCGAGCGACGATGCCGCGAATCGTCGGACTCAGGCTGGAGCTCTCACTCGTCGAGAACTATCGCGGGGAATCCCTGCTCGTCGAGATGCTTCCAATGCTCTACGCCCTCGGCTTCCGTGCCGTTGCCATCGAGACGGCGTGGGCAAACCCGACGACACGCGAGCTCTTCCAGGTCGACGTTACCTGCTTCCGAACCGACCGAGTCGACGGGAAACGGCTTCGATCCGATCCCGCTCCGGCCTGAAATCGCGCACCCTTCGCGCCTCGCGAAAGGAATCAACCCGCGCTAGAATCGACCACGCCGAACTTGGGAACGACAGGCCAGAGGGAGCGCGTCTCGGATACTCCCCCCCCGCCGGTGGCCCCGCGGCCGCGGTACGAACTGGTCCTGGAGCCTGGCCGGGCCGAGCGCCACTACTGGCTGGACCTCTGGCGGTATCGTGAGCTCTTCTACATCCTCGCCTGGCGTGACATCTCGGTTCGCTACAAGCAGACGGTCATCGGTGTCACCTGGGCTTTGATCCAGCCGCTGCTGACCATGCTGGTGATGACGGTGATCTTCGCTCGCGTGGCGGGATTGCGTTCCGAGGGCAGCGCTCCCTACGCCGTGATGGTACTGGCGGCAATGTTACCCTGGCAGTTCTTCTCCTCGTCGCTTTCCTCGTCCAGCCAGAGCCTCGTGAGCAACGCCCAGCTGATTTCGAAGGTGTATTTTCCGCGACTGATCATCCCGGTCAGTGCGGTCATCGCGAGCTTCGTCGATCTCCTGATCTCGTTCGTCGTGTTGCTCGTCATGCTGATCTGGTACCAGTCATGGCCGGATCGGCGCATCGTCGTGCTCCCGCTCCTGATGCTCCTGGCCTTTCTTGCCGCCATGGGTCCGGGCCTCCTGATCACGGCCTTGAACGTCAAGTACCGGGATTTCCGTCATGTGATCCCCTTCATCGTCCAGTTCGGGCTGTATGTCTCGCCCGTGGGTTACAGCAGTGCGGTGATCCGCGACCGGTTCGGCGACAGGATCTTCACTCTGTACTGCCTGAACCCGATGGTCGGGATCATTGACAGTTTCCGCTGGGCCATTCTGGGGGGGGACAGCCCGATCCATCTTCCGGCCCTCGCTCTATCCATAGTGATCGTCCTCATCCTTCTGATGTTGGGCATGTGGTACTTCCGGCGAACTGAAAAGACCTTTGCCGACGCGATCTGACGGGTTCCCGATCATCTCCATCGAAAACCTCGGGAAGCGGTACACGATACGCCACGCCACCGACCGTACTCCGGGCTCCTACCGGCGGCTCAGCGAAGATGTGGCGGATGCGGTCAGAATCCCGTTCCGCGCGCTGGCATCGCGCCTGGGCGGCGCCTCGGTTGAGTCCGCTCGTTCGGGTTCTCGAACGACGGAAGAGTTCTGGGCCTTGCGCGGCGTCTCCTTCGACGTGAGCGAAGGCGAGGTGCTCGGAATCATCGGGCGCAATGGCGCGGGCAAGAGCACGCTCCTGAAGATTCTCAGCCGCATCACCGAGCCAAGCGAGGGCCGCGTGCGCGTCCGGGGGCGCGTAGCGAGCCTGCTGGAGGTGGGAACGGGATTTCATCCAGAGTTGACCGGCCGCGAAAACGTCTATCTGAACGGGGCCATCCTGGGCATGACTCGCGCCGAGATCAACGGCAAATTCGCTGAAATCGTCAGCTTCGCGGAGGTGGAGAGGTTTCTGGACACGCCGGTGAAGCGGTACAGCAGCGGGATGTACGTACGCCTGGCCTTCTCCGTCGCGGCGCACCTGGAGCCCGAGATGCTCGTCGTGGACGAGGTCCTGGCCGTGGGCGACGCGGAATTCCAGAAGAGATGCCTGGGAAAGATGAGGAACGTCGCCCGCAGCGAAGGGCGGACGGTGCTCTTCGTCAGTCACAACATGCAGGCCATCCAGTCGCTTTGCGACCGGAGCGTCCTCCTGGACCAGGGCCGAGTGGTGGCCGAGGGCCCTCCGCGTCAGGTGGTGGATCAATACCTCGCCCGCACCTCTTCCCACACGGGCACCCGGCATTGGAACGAAGGGGAAGCCCCGGGTGACGCCGCGATCAGACTGAAGGGCATCCGCGTGAGCTCGAGTCGCGACGGACGGCCGGGCATCGTGGCGAGCAAGGACGATTGTTTCGTCGAGCTCGAGTTCATCGCCGATACGACGAACCCGGGACTCTGTGTCGGCTTTGATCTTGCGAATGCGGAGGGGACCACGGTGTTTCGCAGTTACCAGACGGATTCGTCCCCGGATCGCTGGCCGACCTTGAAGCGAGGCGACAACCGCTGGCGGTGCACCATCCCCAAGGGCTTGCTGAATGCGGGCACGTACTCTCTCAATCCGCGAATCGGCATTCACAACGTTCAATGGATCGTCCATCTGGACGACGTGCTCCAGTTCGAGGTTCTGCTCGATCATGGCGATTCGCCGCTGTGGAACGCCCTGACGGAAAGCAATCGCCCGGGCTTGATCGCCCCGATTCTCGCGTGGGAAGCCTGTGCGGACGAAGGTCCGCGGGCGGCCGTCGCTCGTCCGCGTTAGGGATGTCGCACGGAGCCGAGGTGACCGATGATGATCGCCTCCCGGGCGCCCGGGCCAAGGGAACGCTCCTGCAGCGGCTGGTGAACCATCTTCGTCACGGTACGCTACCGGACCGTGTCCGGTGGCGAATCGAGCAGTATCAACTGAGGCGTCGCGAGGCCTGGTGGCAGACACATCGCGGGGAGGCGCGAAGCTTCCTCCACGAGGTCCAGCCCGGAGTGAGGATGAGACTCCACCTGGATAGTGAGCTCTGTCATCTGATCTATTGCCGGCACTTCGAAGCGACGGAACGGCGGTTCGTGAACGCGTTCCTGCAGGCCGGCGACGTGTTCATCGACGTGGGGGCCAACATCGGCCTCTTTACGCTGATCGCGGCGCGGCGAGTTGGCGAAGGGGGTCGGGTGCTGGCCTTTGAACCGTCGCCGCGAGCGTTCGAGAGGCTCAACGATAACGTGCGAACGAATCAGCTCAGGAACGTGTCGTGCTTTCGGACTGCGTTATCGGACAGGGTCGGCGAACAGGCGCTCAGCCAGGCAGGCGGCGGCTTCGACGCCTGGAATTCATTCGGTACGACGGTGGTGGGCGAGGCCCTGGCCAGTGAGCCGGTTCCGACGACGACTTGGAACGCGGTCGTGCGTCAAGAGGGCCTGGCCGGCGCCGTCACCATGATGAAGATCGACGTGGAGGGCTGGGAGAACCGCGTGCTGGCGGGGGGCAGCGAGTCTTTGTCGCGGCCCGACGCCCCCGTGTTGCAGGTCGAGTTCACGGACGCCGCCGCGCGGTCGGCCGGTTCGTCGTGCCGTGAGCTCTACGGAATGCTGGAGAGCATGGGCTATCGGATGTTCGTTTTCGATCCCGCCCGCCGGGTCCTGGTCGCCGATCCCATCCGGGAGAGCTATCCGTACGCGAATCTCATCGCGGCAAAGGAGCCGGGCATGGTGAATGCCCGCCTTCTACGGACGTCCTCGGCCGAAGGCAGCGCGCCGAGAGCGCATTGAGGAGTGGTGGGTTCGATCGAGGCTAGCCCGGGTGCCGCGGAAGCAGCTCCCGGTGGCCGGTGGCCGCGCATCACGATCGTCACGCCTTCCTTCAACCAGGCGGAGTATCTGGAACAGACCATCACGTCGGTGCTGGACCAGAACTATCCGAACCTGGAGTACATGGTCATAGACGGCGGTAGCGCCGACGGAAGTGTCGATATCATCCGTAAGTATGAGCGTCGACTGTCGTACTGGGTGAGCGAGAAGGACGGTGGCCAGACGGACGCGCTCAACAAGGGCTTTCGCCGCGCGACCGGAGAGATCCGGGGCTACCTGAACAGCGACGATTTCTATCTCCCCGGCGCTTTCGGGCGTGTGGCGGGCTATCTGCACGCTCACCCCGACGTCGCTCTCGTACACGGGCGCTGCCGAGTGGTCGACGTCGCCGGCGCCAAGATCGGCGAGCGGTTCGGCGCGATCACGCGCTATGACGAGATACTCGACCTCTGGGACGTCTGGTGGAAACAGCGGAACTTCGTGCAGCCCGAGGTGTTCTGGACGAAGAGAATAGCGGAGCAGGTGGGCCTCTTCCGCGACGACCTCTTCTGGGTCATGGACTACGAGTACTGGGCGCGCATCCTGCGCGCGGGTGGCAAGGTCGGCTCGCTCGATTCCGAACTGGCCTGCTTCCGGATGCAACCCAAGCAGAAGTCCACGCAGCCCAATCGCGTGGCGGAGGAATTGCTGCAGGTAGTTCGACCCTGGATCTGGGAAAGGAAGGCGCCACTGTCATGGCGGAGACGCCTTGACCTGAAGGGAAAGTGGCTCTTCGACGCTCGATTCAGGCGCGAGGCGGATCGCTCCGTGGAGCATGGGGAGACACGCGGCCGCCGATGGCTGAAGCTTGCCTGGTTGACGATGCGTTACCCCGAGATGTTTGCGGCGCGGGCGTTCCGAAGGCGTTTGGCGGGATCGATGGGGCCGGGCGGGGCCCGGTGATGGCTCCGATGACGCCTGGTGCCATGGTCCTCTGGTTACACCAGAAGTTCGGTCGCGGCCTGCGCACCGCCTACTACCGGGACGTGGTTCGGCCCCGAATCCTGCGTACCCCCGCCGTGACCGACACTACGGATCCGACGGCGGAAGTCCACGTCATGACGAGGGCCGAGGACTGGCTCAACATGGTGTGGGCCCTGAAGTCCTTCTATTTCGCCTCGAAGCGCCGCTACAAACTGTGCGTTCACGACGACGGCTCGCTGCGTCCGGAACAGCGGGATCTGACCCGACAGCACTTTCCCGCCGCGCGACTCATTGACCGGGAAGAGGCGGACCAGTTGGTATTGGCGCACTTGAAGCCGTTCGCGAGGTGCTGGGAGTTCAGGCGGACGAATGTGCTGGCGCCGAAGGTGTTCGACTTCGCTTTCTTTCTGGAAGGCGATCGGATGGTCTTGTTCGACAGCGATCTCCTGTTCTTCAGGGAACCGACGGCCCTCCTTCGGCGCATCGAGGACCCCGGCTACCAACGGAACACCTTCAACGCGGATTGCGGCCATGGCTACACCGTACGGCCCGAGGATGTCGGCGATCGGATAGGGCACGAGCTCCTGCCGCGGATCAACAGCGGACTGGGCCTGATCCATCGACCCTCGATCCGCCCTGATTGGTGCGAAGAATTCCTCTCCCTTCCCGGAATCCTGGACGGCTACTTCTGGCGGATCGAGCAGACCTTGATTGCGTTGTGCAGCTCCCGATTCGGCGCGGAGTTGCTTCCGGACGAATACACCCTCCACCTGGGTCGGGGAATCGGTACGCGGCCATTTCGACACTACGTTGGCGTGATTCGCCACCTGATGTATCTCGAGGGAATGGCTCGGTTGAAACACGATGGTCTCCTGCGTCGTGTTTCCTGATTGCGTGCAGGTACGGAGTCGCACCGGAACGATGGGAGCTGCCACTGATGAGTTTCGAGATTCCACTCGCCAGCCCGGACTTGAGCGGCAACGAGGCCAAATACGTCCTCGAAGCCATCGAGAGCGGCTGGATCGGCACCGGTCCGTTCATTGGGCGATTCGAAAAGGAGTACGCCCAGCTGTGCGGTGCGAGAGCGGCCATCGCCTGCGCGAACGGCACGGTGGCCCTCCACCTGGCCTTGCGGTCACTCGACCTCCAGCCGGGCGACGAGGTCATCGTGCCATCGTTCACCTACGTGGCGACCGCGAACGCCGTTCGGTATTGCGGCGCGGAACCCGTATTCGTGGAGGTGGAATCGGGGACCTGGTGCATGGATCCGGAGGCGGTCGAGGCTGCCATCACGCCGCGCACCAAGGGCATCATCCCGGTGCACCTTTATGGGCATCCCGCGGACATGGATCCGATCAACCGGATCGCGG
>Ga0207675_100002617_pt1 | contig 17805 bp, 12 predicted proteins | sample KBSSwiS42_FD_184305 | JGI IMG/M metagenome (GOLD analysis project Ga0207675, IMG submission 184305) | Switchgrass rhizosphere microbial communities from Kellogg Biological Station, Michigan, USA - KBS Switchgrass S4-2 (SPAdes) (version 2) | ecosystem: Host-associated > Plants > Roots >... | reverse complement strand
GTCTGCGTGAAGCCGGCGTTGTTGTAGACGCCGGCCAGGAAGTTCTGCAGCGACGAGAAGGCGTAGCTGCCGCGCACCGACCGCGGGTAGGTGATCGTGTCGTCGTTGAAGAGGAAATCGGCGCCGACGCGGAGGGCGTGCGCTCCGGCCTGATGCGACAGGTTGTCGACCACCTGATACATCCGGTTGACGCGCCGGTGCGGGCTGCCAGACAAGGTGCCGAAACTGGCGACGCCGGCAATGCTGACCGCCGGGCCGATCGGATCGGTCGGCGGCGCCTTCAGATCGCCGTAGGCGAATTGCGCCCGGGTTTCGTTGACGGTGCGGGGCGACAGCGACATCGTGTTGGCGACCGCGATGTTCTGGTCGATGTTGTCAAGGGCGGCCGACGCGGTGAACGCGTTCAACGCCCCCGCGCCGCGCGAGTTGCTCGACGCGACGTCGTAGAGACTGTAGCGAACGCTGAACTGATCGCTGCCGCTGACCTGGTGATCGACTTTGCCGAGAACGTTGGTGGTGTGCACCGGGTTCGGATACATGCCGGTGGCGATCGGCGAGCCCGGATAACCGACCGCCGCGAGCCGCGCGTTGATCGCGGCGACGGCGGCCGGCGCGATCGTCACCAGCCCCGACTGATCCAGCTTCCGCTGCTCGAAGTTGGAGAAGAAGAACGTCCGGTCGCGAACGATTGGCCCGCCCGCGCTGGCCCCGTACTGCTTCTGGCTCATCGGCAGCTTGATCGCCTCGCCCGTGACCGGATCCTTCGTCAACGGATTCGGCGCGTTGAAACGATCGTCGCGCCAGTAGCTGTACAGATCGCCGTGGGCGACGTTGGTGCCGCTCTTCGTCAGCACGTTGATGTAGCCGCCGAGCGCGCGTCCGAGCTCCGCCTGACCGCCCGAGGTGACGACCTGGAATTGATCGACCGCGTCCACGCCGTAGGGTATGCCGCTCAGCCCGGCGGCGTCGTCGTTCGCCGACAGCCCGTCGACGATGAAGTTGTTCGAGAAGTTACGCTGACTGCCGACCGAGATGCCGGTGCCCGCCACGGCGGACGTTTCGGCGAACAACTGCGCCCCGCCGACGTTCGGCGGCGACACGCCCGGCGACAGCAGCGCCAGGTCGAGGAAGTTGCGGCCGTTGAGCGGCAGGCTCTCGACTTCCTTCTGCGAGATGGTCGCGGCGATCTGGCTGCGCGCCGCTTCCAGCACGATCGCCGGCGCGCTGACGGTGACCTGATCTTCGAGCGTCGCCAGCCTGAGCGCGATCGGCAGCTCGAATGCGGAGCCGACCGTGAGCGTCAGCTGCCGCGCGACGTCGGCAAAACCGGACAGGCGGACGACGAGCTCGTAGGGTCCGACCTTCAGGTAGGGAAAGCGGAAGCGTCCGTCCGCGTCGGTCGTCGCCTCGGCGGCGAGGTTCGTGTCGGTCTGCCGCACGGTGACCTGCGCACCGGGGATGACCGCGCCCGACGGATCGGTCACGCGGCCGCTGATGCTCGCAAAGTTGACTGTTTCCTGCGCCGCGGCAAACGGCGCCCACGCACACACGATCAGCATCGCGAGTGCGCGTGCCGCGACGCAGGCGCTTATCCGTCTCCTCATTGTCCGGTTCCCACGGGCCCTGCAGCGGCGAGCCGCCGGACCTGGATCGATGACGCATCGGACGAGACGCTCGCCCACACCGCGACGACCGAACCTGCCGCAGTCGCGAGCGCGGGATACACGCCGGAGCCGCTGGCACCGAGCGCCTCGCGGCGGATGCGCGGCCGCCCGTCAGAATCGATTGCGGCGCGCCCCAGGGCGACCTGCCGCGATCCGTTGGCCAGCTCGTCCCACGCGATCGTCATGGCATTGTCGGCGCCGATGACGAGGCGCGGATGATGCGGCGTGCCCTCGGTCGGAATCCGCTCGCGCGGCGAGAAGCGCGTGCCGTCGATCGACATCGCATAGAAGAGCGCGATGTTCGGTTCAGCCCCGGCGCTCGCCCCGGCAACCAGCGTCGGCCAGACGATGTGGATGCGGTTCTGGCGATCGACGGCCATCGCCGGCCCGTCGTCCGGGCACCCTTCGAGCACCCACTTGTCTTCGCTGACGCGGAGCGGCGGCGCAAAGGTGCGCCCGCCATCGCGCGACAGCGTGAACGCCATGTCGCGAACATTGCCGGGATAGACGTGCCGCCACGCGGCGTAGATCGCGTCGCCGGCGGTCACCACCGCCGTCTTGCAGCAGTAGCAGACGCCGCCGGTCAGCGCGCGCGGCGCGAGGCTGCCGTCGAGCGATCCGATGAACAGCTTCGAGCGCTGCGCCATCGCCACGCCGTCAGGCTTGCCCGCAGCCTTGTGATCGTGGTGCGACGCCGCCATCGAGGTGTCGTGCGCCAGCTCCCGGTGATCGAGCCAGACCACGTCGACGCGGCCGCGCGAATCCACCGCCACCGCCTGCCAGCCACGGTTGCCGTGCGCGTCGGTGCCCGGCACGAGCGACGCCGGCGCAAACGTCCGCCCGCCATCGTCGGAACGCGACTGCAGCAGCTTCGTGCCCTGCTCGCCCTTGGTCGTCCAGACGACGACCACCGCCGGATCGCGGTGAGGCCGCGACACGAGCGCGATGTGGGGAGGCTGCTCGCCGTTGACGCGCGCGTCGCCCGCCACGTGGTTGACACGAACCGGCGCGCCGAAGCTGCGTCCGCCGTCGCGGCTCACGGCGGCAAAGATGTCGGTCGAGCCGCTGGCCTCGGCGCCGCCCCATGCGACGGCGACGAACGCACCGTCAGCGGCGACGGTCGGCGTCGCGTTGCGTCGGCCCACGACGGTCAGCTCGGTCGACGCCGCGGCACCGGCCAACGGACCCTGAGACGACGACCAAGAGAGAATCGAGAACGCCAGGCCGAACGCTGGCGCACGCAAAATCCAACGCATCGCAACCACCTCTTGCCGTGCAGCCAATCAGGGCTCCCCGTTACCGTGTCGCGCGGCCTTTAGAGTCCGTTTCAAAATGCGCGCGGCCTCATGTAGCGCAGGCCTTTAGGCCTGCAACCGCCGCGCGGGCAGCCCTGAAGGGCTGCGCTACGAGTAATTTTGAAACCCACTCTTAGGGCTGCCCCGCGTTTACCGTGTAGCGCAGCCCTTCAGGGCTGCCCCGCGTTTACCGTGCAGCGCAGCCCTTCAGGGCTGCCCCGCGTTTACCGTGTAGCGCAGCCCTTCAGGGCTGCCCCCGCGGCCGGTGAGCACGCGTGAAGACGTGCGCTACGCGAGCCGCGCATCCGCCACCGAAGCCGGCACGCGCTGCCCATGGCGACGCAGCCGGGACCTCGGGTACGGACGTGGAGACGAGCGGACGTTACGCGCGGGGAGGAGGAGGATCGGGAGGAACGGTGCGAGCGATCGAGGTCGCCGCGAGCGGCGCGACGAAGTCACCAGGCACGAAATGATTTACCACCGACGTCGTGTGCTCGACGAGGCCGGTGCCGCCGGCCAGCGCCACGAGCATCGCATCGACCGGCGCGCAGGCGCTGCGCATCTTGCATTCGTTCTTGCCGCCGCCTGCCGTCTTATGGTGCATCGGACAGTACTGACCGGGCTGGAGCCCTTCGCAGCAATCCTGTTCATCGCTGGCTGCCGGGGCGTCCTTGCAGCAGAACGCGATGGGCGCGGCCGCAAAGCCAGCGACCTGGCACGTGAGCCACATGCAGACCAGCCACGACAGTCGCCGTCGCACGAACAGCATCGACAGAAGTTGAGTTTATCATGAGGCCTGAGGGTATGACGCCGCAGGGGCTGATCCGTATCGTCGCTATCCAAATTCTCGTCGGCGTCGTCTGTCTGGCTTCGCCCGCGAAGCTGGCGGCCCAGGATCACGAGCATCAGCAGCATGACCAGCAGGCTCAAGCCGTTGCGGGCGGCTGGACCTGGGCGACCGACGCCAACGTGATCTTTGGTTACAACTACCAGCAGCGTCAGTTCGCCGACTTCTGGTCGTGGGAATCACAGAACTGGGCGATGCTGTCGGGGCACCGGACGGCCGGCCCCGGACGCCTCACGGTGCAGGGGATGATCTCGCTCGAGCCGTGGACGATCGGACGGCTCGTGTACGCGCAGGGCGCCGACGGAAGACCGCAGCGGCTGTTCGCGTTCAACGACGCGCGCGAGCGCGTGCCGCTGGGCGGATCGCCGCAGACGTTTCAGACCGGCGAGAGCTATCTCGGATCGCCGCTCATCAACTATCAACACCCGCACGACCTGCTGATGAATCTTGGCGCCACCTATCGGTTCGATCGGGGGCAGGTGCAGTACACGCTTGGCGCCGACCTGATCGGCTCGCCCGCGCTCGGTCCGACGGCGTACATGCACCGGGAATCGGCGCGCAACAACCCGCAGGCGCCGCTGACGCACCACTATCTCGACTCGACCCACATCACCCCCGGCGTGATTCGCACCGGCGTCCAGGTCGGCGGCTTCATGCTGGAAGCGTCCGGGTTCCGCGGCGAGGAACCCGACGAAGATCGCCTCGACATCGACCAGCCGCGGATCGACTCGTGGTCGATGCGCGGCAGCTGGCGCGGCGGGCCGTGGGAGGCGCAGTTTTCCGGCGGCCACCTGAAGGAGCCGGAGTGGTTCGATCCGTACGATGTGACGCGCCTCACCGCCTCGATTGGATTCAATGGCGCGGTCGGCCGGCGGCCGCTGGCAGCGATCCTCGCGTGGGGCGAGAACCGCGAGATCCTGGGCTCGATCGATGGCTACCTGTTGGAATGGGATCTCCAGGCGTCGCGCTGGTCGTCGATCTATGGGCGCGCCGAGTCGATGCGAAAGGAGATCCTGTCGCTCGGCGTCCACCCGCGCGGCCTGCCGCCGAACGCGCACCCGCACAGCATCTCGGATGTCGCCGCGCTAACGGTCGGCCACGTGTTCAACCTGCCGATTCCGACCGGCGGCAGCCTCGGCCTTGGCGCCGACATCACCGTCTACCAGACATCAGCCGATCTCGAAAGTTATTTCGGCTCGCCGCGTTCCTATCACGTCTTCCTGAGATGGCGGCCGGCGCGCGCCGGCGCAGCGCATGTTCATTAGGCGCTGCGCTCGCGGTTCGCGAGCCGCTTTTTGCGCCTATTTGATGCTCGATCGCAAAGCCGGCAGACTACAATGTTCGCTGGAATTCAGATGAGCCGCGGGGATTCCACTCGATGTCCGTCGTCGCCCTGTCGGAACTGCTCGGCGCCAGCGTGCGCGATGCCTCCGGCGCCGTGCGCGGACGGGTGCGCGAGATCGCGGTCGCGCCTCAGGACCACCCCACCCGCATCGCGTTCCTGATCGTCAAGACGCCGGACGGCGAGCGCGCGCTCCCGCCGGCCTCGATTGCCTCGGCCGGAGCCTCGGTCCGCACCGGCAGCGACGCCTCCGAATGGGAGCGGTTCACCCCGTCCGACGGCCTGCTGCTGCTCAAGCGGGACCTCCTCGATCAGCAGATCATCGACATCCACGGCCGCAAAGTGGTTCGGGTCAACGACGTCGAGCTCGAGTCGACGCCGGTCAACAGCCACCTGCTGCTCAACATCCTCGCCGTCGACGTCGGCGCGCGGGGCGCGATTCGCCGCCTGTCGAAAGGCGTCGTCCCCAGCTTCACGCTGCGGGCGCTGCTCGAGAAGATTCCGCCGCGCGTCATCCCGTGGCAGTTCGTCGACCTGCTCGAAACCGATCCGGCGCGGCGGGTCAAGCTCAAGATCGCCTACGGCGGGCTGGCGAAGCTGCACCCGGCCGACATCGCCGACATCGTCGAGGACCTGCCACCGGCCGAGCGCGAGGCGGTGTTCGAGACCATTGACGAAGAGGTGGCCGCCGAGACGCTCGAGGAGATCGATCCCGACATCCAGGTCTCGATCGTCGAGTCGCTCGACAAGGATCGCGCCGCCGACATCGTCGAGGAAATGGACCCGGCGGCAGCTGCGGACCTCCTCGACGAGCTCGACGAAAAGCAATCGGTCGAGATCCTCAGCGAGATGCAGCCGGACGAGCGGCGCGAGGTCACGCACCTCCTCGAGTTCGGCGAGCATACGGCGGCGCGCTGGATGACGACCGCGTTCGTCGCCGTCCCCGAAACCGCGGTGGTCGACGATGCGATTGACGCGCTGAAGACGTTCGAAGGCAGCCGCGAGGCGCTGGCCACCATCTACCTCACCGGCCCCGGCAACAAGCTGGTCGGATCGGTGCCGCTCGTCACCATCGCCGTGTCATCGCCGGCCGTGCAGCTCTCCGAGTTGAGCGAGCCGTATCGCGCCTGCGCGCCCGACACGCCGGAGAGCGAAGTCGCCGCGCTCTTCGACAAGTACAACCTGCTCACGCTCCCGGTCACCGACGAACACGAGCGAATCGCCGGCATCATCACCGCCGACGATGTGATCACGATGCTGCGGCACCGCAGCTGACGCGTGCATGGCCACGCTCAAGACCTGGCGCACCCGCGCTGCCCTGTTCATCGCCGTCGTCGGCCCGGGGTTCATCACCGCCAACGTCGACAACGATGCCGGCGGCATCTGGACCTACTCGGTGGCCGGGGCGCAGTTCGGCTACACGCTGCTGTGGGTGATGATTCCGACGACGGTGGCGCTGGTCGTCGTCCAGGAAATGGCGTCGCGGATGGGCGCGGCGACCGGCAAGGGGCTGAGCGATCTCATCCGCGAGGAGTTCGGCTTTCGCGTCACGTTCCTGCTGATGCTGGCGCTGATCGTCACCAACTTCGGCAACGTGATGGCCGAGTTCGCCGGCGTCGCCAGCAGCCTGCAGCTGTTCCACATCCCGAAGTACGTCTCGGTGCCGGTGGCGGCGGCGATCGTCTGGCTGCTGGTCGTGCAGGGCACCTACTCCAGCGTCGAGAAAATCTTCCTCGTCGCCTCAGGGTTCTACGTCTGCTACATCGTCGCCGGCGTCCTCGCCCACCCCGACTGGCGCGCGGCGGCGTTCGCCACGGTCACGCGGCCGCAGGAAGTCGGCATCCGCGACTACGGCTATCTCTACATGGTGATCGGCCTGGTCGGCACGACGATCGCGCCGTGGATGCAGTTCTACCTGCAGGCGTCGGTGGTCGAGAAAGGCGTGACGATGCGCCAGTACCGCGCGTCGCGGTGGGACGTGATCGTCGGCTGCTTCTTCGCCGCGATCGTCGCCTGGTTCATCATCGTCGCCTGCGCGGCGACGCTGCACACGGCGGGCACGACCCAGATCCGCGACGCCGCCGACGCGGCTGAAGCGCTGCGTCCGCTGGCCGGCGAGTACGCCTACCTGCTCTTTGCCGCCGGCCTGTTCAACGCGTCGCTCTTCGCCGCGTCGATCCTGCCGATCTCGACCTCGTATGCGGTCTGCGAGGGGCTGGGGTTCGAGTCGGGGCTCGACAAGAAATTCCATGAGGCGCCGGTTTTCTACTGGCTCTACACCTTGATCATCGTCGTCGGGGCCGGGGTGCTCCTGATCCCCCGCTTCCCGCTCGCCCACATCATGGTGCTGTCGCAGGTCGTCAACGGCGTCGTCCTGCCGTTCGTGCTGATCTTCATGCTGCTGCTGGTCAACGACCGGGAGCTGATGGGAGCCCACGTCAACTCGCGCTGGTTCAACGCGATTGCCTGGCTGACGGTGGGGGTGATGATCGCGCTGACGCTGGCGATGTTCGTCACGCAGCTGTAGCGCGGCCTCGGGCCGCGCTACAGCTGCGCGAACAGGGGCTGGTGGCTGGGGGCTGGGTGCTGGGGGCTGGGGCCTGGCTGAATGGTTGCCCGCAGGGTAGGAATCGCTAGCGAAGGCCTCGTCGTAAGAACACAGCGGGGTTTCGCGTGCCGCTGCAATCTGTGCCCTCGCAAACGTGTTGGTGTGGGCGTCGTTCCTGACGTTCAACCCACGACTCGACGATGCGGAGTTTAGTCGCGTCGAGAGACAACGCCTGCAACGTGATACGGGCCTAGGGGGACTCGACCTGGTCACTGATCAGCCGATCGTCGTGGCCGCTCGCTGGCACGGAACGTTTGGCGCGGTGAACTTCGCTGACTGGCTTCTGGGAGTTTTTGCGGCACCGGCGATCAGCTTCGCGGATGCTATTGTTGTTCCGCCACGCTACAGCGGAACCGACGCAACGAAGCGCGAGTCGTACGTGATCGCCGTGACCGGGTTTGTCCTGTCTACTGGCTTCTGGGTCTCGTTCGGAGACGCCGTCACCGCTCTGCGCTCCTTATACAGACGACGTGCGGCAACCGAGCGTCTGGAACTGGCTGAACCTAGTCAGCGTGGCGGCCTGGCTCAGCCAGCCCCCAGTTCCCAGCCCCTAGCCCCTAGCCACCAGCCCCTGACGCCGCGCGACAGCTGCGCCATGCGCGTATAATCCGCGACGAGATCACCACGCGAGTTTCCACCCTCCCGGAGGTATGCCATGCGCCGGCTTCAGACCTGTCTTCTCGGTGTGCTGCTGTTGATTCTTGGCGTGACGTACCAGATGACCGCCCAGGAACAATCCGACGGCTCGACGACCCCGAGCCGCACGTCCCGGCCCGTCGTTCGGGGCACCCGCTACGCTGTGTCGTCGATGAAGCCCGAGGCAACGGAGGCCGCGGTCCGCATCCTCGAGGCAGGCGGCAACGCCTTCGATGCGGCCGTCGCGGGGCAGGCGGTGCTGGCCCTGGTCAATCCCGAATCGAACGGGTTCGGCTCCGATGCGGTGGCGCTCGTCTACAACGCCCGCGAGAAAAAGGTCCACTCGATCGACGCTGAAGGCACCGCCCCCAAGCTCGCGACCATCGACTGGTACAACAAGAACAACGGCGGCAAGATTCCAGACAGCGACGGCCTGCTCTCCGCATCGCTGCCCGGCGTGATCGACGCGTGGTACATCATGCTCGACCGCTGGGGCACGATGACGTTCGCCCAGGTGCTGGAGCGGGCGATCGACGTCGCGGAGAACGGATATCCGATTGGCGACGGTCTGTCGCGTGCAATCGTGGGGTCGAAGAAGATCCAGAAGTACGCCACGACGATGAGCGTGTACTTCCCGAATGGCCGCGCGCCACAGCCGGGTGAGATCTTCCGCAATCCTGGATCGGCGCGAATGCTCCGCAAACTGGTCGAGGCCGAAAAGGCCGCGGCCGGCAAGGGGCGACACGAGGGGCTGCGCGCGGCGCGGGACCGCTTCTACAAGGGGGACATCGCCAGGACGATGGCCGATTTCTCCGAGAAGAATGGCGGCCTCTATCGCTACGACGATTTCGCCGGCTACACGGCCAGAGTCGAGACGCCGGTTTCCACGAACTATCGCGGGTATGACGTCTACAAGAACGCCTCCTCGTCGCAGGGCCCGGCCGAGCTCTTCATGCTGAATATCCTCGAGGGCTACCAGCTCAAGGCGATGGGGCACAACAGCGCCGAGTACATCCATACCAGCGCAGAGGCGCTCAAGCTCGCGTTCGCGGATCGCGAGCTGCTCGGCGACACCAGCTTCGTGCACATCCCGTTCGAGGGCTTGCTCTCGAAGACCTACGCCGCGGAGCGGCGGAAGCTGATCGAGTCCAACAAGGCGTCGCTGGAGATCCGGCCGGGCAATCCCGAACAGTTCATGAAGGCGACGGAGCAGGCGCCCCGCGCGCGCGGCGCCGAGATCGGCGAGGCGGACTACTCCGAGGGCGACACCAGTTACATCGCCATCGTCGACAAGGATCGCAACATGGTGAGCTTCGAACCGAGCCTGCACAGCGGGTTCGGCACCGGCGTCGTGATGGGCGACCTCGGGTTCATCTTCAATTGCCGCGGCGACTATTACTCGCTCACGCCGGGCGAGGCGCGCTCGCTCGAGCCGGGCAAACGGCCGCGCAGCACGCTGCAGAGCACGCTGGTGATGAAAGACGGACAGCCGTGGATGATCACCGGCAGCCCGGGCGGCGACGATCAAATCCATCGGACGGTGCAGACGCTGCTGAACCTCGTCGACTTCGGGATGAACGTCCAGGAGGCGATCGAAGCGCCGCGGTGGTCGTCGCGCAGCTTTGCGTCCTCGGTGTTTCCGCACCGGATGAGCGATCCCGGGAATCTGTCCGTCGAGTCGCGGGTGTCCGAGGCCGTCCAGAAGGCGCTGCAGGCAAAGGGGCACAAGCTGCAGACGGCGCGACCGTGGTCGCTGGGCTCGAACGCGGCGATCGTGGTGGATGCGAAAACCGGCGTGGTCAGCGCCGGCGCCGATCCGCGCGTCGAAGCCTACGCGTGGGCCCGCTGACCGTGCGGCAATGAATGTGCGGAGGCCGGGCAACCATCGCCGGGTTGCCGGCCTCCGCTCAACCAGTCCCCAGTCCCCGGCCCCGAGCCGCTACGCGAGCGAGTGGGCCTTCAGCCACGCGATCACTTCTTCCGCGTGCTTGTCCGGCGGGAAGATCGGGTAGAAGACGTGCTCGATCTTGTTGTTGCGGACGATGAGCGTCAGCCGTTTGATCAGCCGCATGCCCTCGACGGTGAACGTCGGCAGCCGTAAGGCGTTGGTCAGCGCGAAGTGCTCGTCGCTCAGCACCTCGAACGGCACCTCGAGCCGCTTCACCATCTCCTGCTGATAGTCAGTCGACTGCGTGCTGACGCCGAACACCTCGGCGCCCAGCTTCGCCAGGTCCTTGTGATGATCGCGGAAGCCGCACGTCTCCGGTGTGCAACCGCGCGCGCCGGGGATGTCGTCCCAGCCCTGCGGCAGCTTGCGGTCGGGGCGTCCGGTCATCGGATAGGCATACACGACGAGCCGCGGCGCGGCGATCTTCGACAGGTTCACCGTGCGGTTCGATGTCGACGGCAGCTCGAGGTCCGGCAGCGCCATCCCCTTCAGGTGGCGTGCTGCGCCGTCATCCTTCGGCACTGGCAGGTTCGGCGGCAGGTCCAGGTTCGTTGTCTGCTGTTCCATCGCGCTCACCACCGTATTGCGCAGCGCCAGTGCGAATGGGAGGCCGAGGATCCCTCGACGTGTTTGATTCATGTCCCCAGCCCCTACTGATTCAGATCGACCCACACGCTCTTGACCTGCGTGTAGTGCTCGAGCGCATGCATGCTCATCTCGCGCCCGAAGCCGCTCTGCTTGTAGCCGCCGAACGGCGCCGCCGTGTCGTAGACGTTGTAGGTGTTGATCCAGACGGTGCCAGCCTGCAGCTTGCGCGCCACATGGTGCGCCTTCTTGATGTCCTTCGTCCAGACCGCCGCGGCCAGACCGTAGGAGGAATCGTTGGCGCGCGCGATTGCTTCGTCGAGGTCGGCGAATTCGATGGCGGCGAGCACCGGCCCGAAGATCTCCTCGCGCGCGATCGTCATCTCCGGCGTCACCCCGTCGAAGATCGTCGGCTGCAGGAAATAGCCCTTGCCGGTGCCGATGTCGGCGCGGCCGCCGCCGGCGACCAGCGTCGCCCCTTCCTTCTTCGCCACCTCGATGTAGCGCAGATCGGTCTCGAGCTGCTTCTTCGACGAGATCGCGCCGAGCCGCGTTTTCGGATCGAGCGGGTCGCCCGGCGTCATCTTCTTCGCCCGCGCCGCCACCTTGTCGATGAACTCGCTCTTGATCGACCTGTCGACGAGCAGCCGCGATCCGGCGGCGCACACCTCGCCTTTGCCGTAGAAGATGCCCGTGGTGGCGCCGCGGATCGCCGCGTCGAGATCGGCGTCCGGCAGCACGATGTTCGCCGACTTGCCGCCGAGCTCGAGGGTGATCTTCTTCAGCGTGTCGGCGGCACCGCGCATGATGCCCTTGCCGGTCGACGTGTCGCCGGTGAAGGCGATCTTGTCGATGCCCGGATGCTCGACGATCATCTGTCCCACCTTCGAGCCCGGGCCGGTGACGACGTTCAGCACGCCCGGCGGCAGGCCGACCTCCTGCGCGATTTCAGCGAGGGCGAGCGCGGTCAGCGGCGTCTGGCTGGCCGGCTTGATGATCACCGTATTGCCGCACGCGAGCGCGGGCGCAACCTTCCACGCGGTGAGCAGCAGCGGAAAATTCCACGGCACGATGGCGGCGACGACGCCCACCGGTTCGCGCAGGGTGTAGGTGAGGTAGTTGCCCTTGACCGGGATCGTCTCGCCGTGGATCTTGTCGGCCCAGCCGGCGAAGTATTGGAAGCACTCGGCCGCCGCCGGCACCTCGATCTGGCGCGACTCGAAGATCGGCTTGCCGTTGTGCAGCGTCTCGAGCCGCGCGATCTCGTCGGCGCGCTCCATCAGCCTCTCGCCGATCTTCCACACCAGCCGGCCGCGTTCGCGCGCCGACAGCTTCCCCCATTGGCCGTCGAGCGCCGCGCGCGCCGCCGCCACCGCCGCATCGACGTCGCTCTTGTCGGCCGACGCGACCTCGGCGATCACCTCCTCGGTCGCCGGGTTGACGACTTCGATGGTCTTGCCGTTCGCGGCGTCGCGCCAGGCGCCGTCGATGAAGAGCTGTTTCCGGATGACGGCTGTCGTTGCCATATTTGCCCCCGCTGTTGCCACGAAAGACACGAAAACACGAAACACACGAAAAAGACAAATAGGCGGTGGCTAAGACGCTGTCTCTCCCGGCTTCAGCTCGATCACCTGCACGCCCTTTGGCGCCACCAGCTCGCGCAGCCTGGCCGGCGTGCCGGTGAGCGCGGGGAACGTGCCGTAGTGCATCGGCACGACCTGCTTGACGTTCAGCAGCTCGCACGCCTTGGCCGCCTGCTCCGGTCCCATCGTGTAGAGATCGCCGATCGGCAGGAACGCGATCGAGGGGGCGTACATCTCGGCAATCAGCCGCATGTCGCCGAACACCGACGTGTCGCCGGCGAAGTAAATCGTCAGCCCGTCCTCGAACCGGACCACGTAGCCGGTGGCGACGCCAAGGTAGATGATCTTGCCGTCTTCCTCGACCGAGCTGCTGTGCACGGCCGGCACCATCGTGATCGACAGGCCATGCATCTGCAGCGTGCCGCCCGGGTTCATGCCGGTGACGTTCTTCAACCCCTTCTGCTGCAGCCACACCGCCGTTTCGTACGGCGCCACCACCTGCGCGTTGCTCGACCGCGCGATCGCGGCCGCGTCGCCGGTGTGATCGGCGTGGCCGTGGGTGATCAGCATCAGATCGAGCGCGCCGATTTTCTTCGCCGACTCGGGGCTGGTCGGGTTGCCCGTGACCCAGGGATCGAAGATCAATCGCTTGCCGCCGGGCGATTGCATCAGGAAAGTGGCGTGACCCAGCCACGTGTAGGTCAGGCCGCCTCGCGTCGTCGTCATCGAAATCTCCGTAAACGATAGTCGCCGTGGCGGTGTCAGGGCAGGTGGGGAAAGCGCTTGTCTCTTAGGGCGTTCTTCCATCGCCCTACCTGCCTCGTCGAACCTGCCTGCCCACCCACCTGCCCTACCTGCCGCACCTGCCCCACCAGCCCTGCTACAGCTCCGTCCGCACGTACTCGAAATCGATCGGCTGCTGGTTGATGCCGCGGCGCGGCGGGGCGATGTAGTTGGCGAACTTGCCCGGCTCGTACACCGGCTCGTTCATGATGCTGAGGAGGTATTCGGTGTCCGCCTGCGACGGCAGCCAGTCGTACTTGCGCGCGTCCCACTGCTCCCTGGTCAGTGGCACGCCGTTCGGATCGAAGTGGAAGCCGGAGTACATGCCGATGCCGCGGTGGAACTTGCGATCCGGCAGCTTCAGCCGATCGGCGATGCCGTGCTGCTCGAGGATGCGGTTCCAGCGCACCACGCCGGCGGCGCAGTCGCCGACGTACCAGTCGCGCAGCACCTCGTTCATCGCGTTGCGCATCAGCACTTCCTTGGTGACCGCGCGCCCCTCCTCGAAGAACTCCATGTTGTAGCAGGCGTCGCGGACCACGTGCTCGTCGAAGGTCTCTTCCTTGGCGCGTCCCTTCAGGCCGTTGGCGAAGTACGACGCGGCGTTGCTCGACACCTCGCCGCCGTGCAGGTCGAGGCTGAGGCTGAACCACTGATTGAGGTGCTTCTGGATGGTCGGGATGTCGATGCCGCCGAGCTTGCGCACGTCCTCCGAGAAGCCGCTCTCTTTCATCAGCTGGCAGGTGCGCTCGAGGATGCGGGCGATGCCGGTCTCGCCGACGAACATGTGATGCGCCTCCTCGGTCAGCATGAAGCGGGTCGTCCGCGACAGCGGATCGAGCGAGCTCTCCGACAGCGACATCAGCTGCGACTTGCCGTCGCGATCGGTGAACATCGTGAACATGAAGAAGTCGAGCCAGTTGTCGATCGGCTCGTTGAACGCCTCGAGGATGCGCGGCTTGTCGCGGTTGCCGCTCTGGCGCTCGAGCAGCTCCTCCGCCTCGTCGCGGCCGTCGCGGCCGAAGTAGGAGTGCAGCAGGTAGACCATCGCCCAGAGATGGCGTCCTTCCTCGACGTTCACCTGGAACAGGTTCCGCAGATCGTAGAGGCTCGGGCAGCGCTGGCCGAGCAGCCGCTGCTGCTCGACGCTCGCCGGCTCGGTGTCGCCCTGGGTGACGATCAGCCGCCGCAGCTGGTTGCGGAACTCGCCCGGCACTTCCTGCCACACCGGCTGGCCGAAGAAGTCGCCGAAGCCGATGCGTCGATCGTGGACAGGGTCGGCGAGGAAGATGCCCCACCGGTATTCCGGCAGCTTGACGTACTCGAAATGCGCCCAGCCTTCCGGGTCGACGCTCACCGCGGTGCGGACGTAGACCTGGTGGTAGTCCTGGAAGCCCTGCGGCCCCATGTCCCGCCACCACTGGATGTATTTCGGCTGCCAGTGCTCGAGTGCGCGCTGCAGCCGCTTGTTGCTCGACAGGTTGACGTTATTCGGGATCTTCTCGGCAGAGATCATCGATGCCTCGCTCGCGCACGCGAGATCTTATGTGCGCTTCCAGTCGAATTCGGGGCGCCCTTGCTGACCGTAGACCTTCAGCGCGCCCTTGTCGCCGACGGCGTTCGGGCGCTGGAAGATCCAGTTCTGCCACGCCGTCAGCCGCCCGAAGATCTTCGTCTCCATCGTCTCGGGGCCGGCGAAGCGCAGGTTGGCCTCGAGGCCGGTCATCGCGTCGGGCGAAAACGCGGCCCGCGCCTCCACCGCCAGGCGCACCTCGTCGTCCCAGTCGATCTCGTCGGGCGCGAAGGTGACGAGGCCCGCTTCTTCCGCGTCGCCGGCGTTGAACGGGCCTTCGTGTTCGCGCAGCTCCTCGATCTTCGCGTCGTCGCCGAGGAAGCGCGTCTGCAGCCGCGTCAGGCCGTTGCTCATCACCAGCGGCCCGAAGTTCATCGGCGAGAGCGCGATCACGTTCTCTTCCTGATCGTCATGGAACATGTACGAGCGATCGGCTGCGAGCGCGAGCTCGAACAGCGAACCGGCAAACGCCGACCCCGGCTCGATGAAGGCGAAGAAGGTGCGCGCGGTCAGGTCCATCCGCTTCAGCGTGCGCTTCATGAAGTGGGTGATCTCGCGCACCAGCCAGTCGTGCTGATGCGCGACCAGCGTGCGATCGATTGCCAGCACGGCGTCGTGGTCGCCCTCGGTGCGGACGACCACGGTGCCGATCTCGGGCTCGTTGACGCGCAGCCGCAGCAGCGCATCATCGAGCTCGCGGAACGCGCGCAGCGGCCAGAACTGATCGCCCGCCTTGAAAATCTCCTCCGGCGTCGACGGCTGCGGTCCGGTGGGCGCGTGCACGGTGAGCTCCGCCGTGCGCTTGGCGCGGTTGACCGTCATCGTCACCGCCGAATACGTGAGCGAGGAATCGGTCACCGTCGGTTTGAGCGCGTTCAGCGTGATGCCGCGCGCGCCCGCGGGCCGATCGGTGGCGGCGGCCAGCGCCTGCGCATGCTTGCGCACCGCCTCCTTGAACTGGCTGGTCGGATACACGGCGTCCACCAGCTTCCACTCGACCGCGCGCTTCCCCTTCACGCCCTCGACCAGCGTGCTGAAGAAGTCGGCGATGTCGCGACGCACCCGCCGCTTGTCGACGACGCGCGTGAGGCCGCCGGTGCCGGGGAGCACGGCGAGCAGCGGCGCCTCCGGCAGGCTGACCGCGGAGTTGCCATCGTCGACGAGCACGATCTCGTCGCAGGCGAGCGCGAGCTCGTAGCCGCCGCCGGCGGTGACGCCGTTGAGCGCGGCGAGGAACTTGATGCCGGAGTGCTCGCTCGCGTCCTCGATGGCGAGACGCGTCTCGTTGGTGAACTTGCAGAAGTTCACCTTGGCGCCGTGCGACGAGCCGCGCAGCATCATGATGTTCGCCCCGGCGCAGAAGATCCGCTCCTTGAGCGAGTTGATCACCACCGCGCCGACTTCCGGGTGCTCGAAGCGGATCCGCTGAATCGCGTCGGCGAGCTCGATGTCGACGCCGAGGTCGTAGGAATTCAGCTTGAGCTTGTAGTCGTCCGAGAGACCGGCGTCCTCGCGCACGTCCATCGACAGCGTGGCAATCGGGCCGTCGACGGTCAGCTTCCAGTGCCGGTAGGCTTCAGGGTTGGTATCGAAGGTGATCATGGAAGTGTTGAAATTGAACGCTCGTTCAAACTACTTTAGAGCCGTGGCGACGAGCGAGTCAACCGCCGAGGCACGACCGCAGAGCTTGAAGCGGGCCCGGCGCCGCCCGCGCCGGCCGCGCAACGCCGACCCCAACGCGTCGACGCGGCTCGAAATCCTGAAGAGCGCGGCCAAGGCCTTCCGCCGCCTCGGCTATCACGGCGCGACGGTCGAGCAGATTGCCGCCGCGCTGCACATGAAGAAGGGGAATCTCTACTACTACTTCAAGAACAAGGAAGAGATTCTGTTCGCCTGCCACCAGCATTCGCTCGACCGCCTGCTGCAGCTGCTCGATGAGATCCAGGCCAGCGATCTCCGGCCCGACGAGAAACTGCGGCGGCTGGTCGTCGCCTTCGTCCACACCATCCTCGACGAACTGCACGGCACGGCACTCTTTCTCGAGCTCGAGGCGCTGACGCCGGCGCACTTGAAGGCGGTGATCGCGCGCCGCGACGAGTTCGATCGCGGCGTGCGGCAGGTGCTCGAGGAGGGAATGGAGAGCGGCGTGTTCACGCGCGGCAACCCGAAGCTGCTGGCGTTCGCCCTGTTCGGCGCCGTGAACTGGATCCCCCGCTGGTACAACCCCGAAGGCGCCTCGAGCTCACAGGAGATCGCGGAGCTGTTCGCAGATTTTTTCATCGCCGGCCTGCGCCCGGTGTGAACTTTCTGCTGCGCCCGCCCGTGCCGCGGACGGTGTCGCAGACGGTCTGCGGCACGGTGTCGGAGACGGTCTGCGACACCGGCTCGGAGACGGTCTGCGACACGGGGTCGCAGACGGTGTCGGAGACGGTGTCGCAGACCGTCTCGCAGACCGGCGTCAGCCGCCGGTCTTCAGTTCCCTCAGCCGGAAGCGCTGAATCTTGCCGGTCGCGGTCTTGGGCAGCTCGGGCAGGAACTCGACCCAGCGCGGACGTTTGTAGTCGGCCAGCCGCTCGCGCACGAACTGCTGCAGCTCCAGCGCCAGATCCGGCGTCCCGGCCATGCCCGGTCGCAGCACGACGAACGCCATCGGCTTCACCAGGCCGTCGTGGTCCTCGCGGCCGACGACGCCGCACTCGAGCACCGAGGTGTGGCCGACGAGCGCGTTCTCGACCTCGATCGGGCTGACCCACAGGCCGCCGACTTTCAGCATGTCGTCGGTGCGTCCCGAGTACCAGTAGTAGCCGTCGGCATCCTGCGTGTACTTGTCGCCGGTGCGCAGCCACCGTCCCTGGATCGTGTCCTTCGTTTTCTCGTGCTGGTTCCAGTACGCGGCGCAGACCGAGTCGCCCGAGATCCACAGGTTGCCGATGTCCCCGGA
>Ga0207675_100002615_pt1 | contig 17813 bp, 21 predicted proteins | sample KBSSwiS42_FD_184305 | JGI IMG/M metagenome (GOLD analysis project Ga0207675, IMG submission 184305) | Switchgrass rhizosphere microbial communities from Kellogg Biological Station, Michigan, USA - KBS Switchgrass S4-2 (SPAdes) (version 2) | ecosystem: Host-associated > Plants > Roots >... | reverse complement strand
GGCAACCTGACGCCGAAGCAGGTCGAGTTCGCGCGCACGATCCACTCCTCCGGCGCGGAACTGTTGGCGTTGATCAACGATATCCTGGATCTGGCCAAGATCGAATCCGGCACGGTGACGCTGAACATCGCGGCCGAGCGCTTCGACGACGTGGTCGACTCGGTCGAGCGCACCTTCCGCCAGATGGCGAACGACAAGAGCCTCGACTTCGTCATCAAGCTCGGCGCCGAGCTGCCGCCGGCGATGCAGACCGACGGCAAGCGCCTGCAGCAGATCCTCACCAACCTGCTGTCGAACGCATTCAAGTTCACCACCAAGGGCCAGGTGCGCCTCGACATCGAGCCCGCGACCAAGGGCTGGAGCCTCGGCCACCCGGTGCTCGACCGCGCCGACCCGGTGATCGCGCTCTCGGTGATCGATACCGGCATCGGCATTCCGCCCAACAAGCAGCGCCTGATTTTCGAGGCGTTCCAGCAGGCCGACGGCTCGACCAGCCGCGAGTACGGCGGCACCGGCCTCGGCCTGTCGATCAGCCGCGAGCTCGCGCGCCTGCTGGGCGGCGAGATCCGCGTGGCGAGCGTGCCGGGGCAGGGCAGCACCTTCACGCTCTACCTGCCGCTCGACTACCGGCCGTCGGGCGAGGCGCCGAGCCTCGCGCCCGAGGTCGAAGTCGGCGACGACGATGCGCGCGACGAAGAGCCGCAGATCGAGATCCAGTCGGCGAACGCCAACGACCATCTCGAGCCGGTCTCGGGCGAGGAGGCCAAGGCGCTCGCGCAGAAGGCCAGGCCGGAGCTCCAGGGCCGCAAGGTGCTGGTGGTGGACGACGACATCCGCAACGTGTTCGCCATGACCAGCGCGCTCGAGACCCACGGCATGAAGGTGATGCACGCCGAGAGCGGCAAGGAGGCCATCGAGACCCTGAAGAACGAGGGCAACATCGACGCCGTGCTGATGGACGTGATGATGCCCGGCCTCGACGGCCTGGACACCATGCGCATCGTGCGCAGCCTGGAGGGCTACCGCGAGCTGCCGATCATCGCCGTGACCGCCAAGGCGATGATCGGCGACCGCGAGAAGTGCCTCGAGGCCGGCGCCAACGATTACATCGCCAAGCCGGTGAACGTCGACGTGCTGCTGGCGACCCTATGGCGTGCCCTGCAAATGACGCATGCGTGAACCGGGAGTTTGACTCGCTGCTGGAGACGCTTGCCGGGCTCGCCGCCGCGAACATCGTGCTGGTGGAGACGCTGCACGAGCGCGGCGTGGTGGACAAGACACACTTTGCGCACGCCTTCGCGCGCGCGCTCGATACCCTCGCGCCCGAGCACCGCGGCGGCATGATCGAGCACGTGCTGCGCAACATGCGCGACCGCTGCATGAACCTGCCGGCGGGCGCGCCATCCGACGCACGGGAGTGGATCCGGCAGTTCCTGAGCTGACCATGCACTTCACCATCGAGCCGCAGCAAGGCTACTTGCGCGCGGTATTGTGGGAACGGGAAACCGCGCAGGAGATGCGCGAGTTCCTGGTGGCGGTGAGCGCTGCCTGCCATGAGCACGAGTGCTCGAAAGTGGTGATGGTCGTCCGGCGCTCGCGTCCCGCCTTCAAGCCCGAGGATTACGGCCTCACCACCTACGCCAGCGATCTCGTCACCAGCGCCTGCCAGGTCGCGGTGGTGGGCGACACCGACGAGCTGCACGTGGCGCACGAGTACATCGAGATGGCGGCGCGGCAGGAGCACATCAACGCGCGCGCGTTCCGCAGCGAAGCGGCAGCGCTGCGCTGGCTGAGCAACGCGGTCGGGCCCGCGCGGCGCTACCGCTTCACGCGCGTGGTGATCGCCGGCGCGCCCGACGAGCAGGGCATCTACGCGCTGTGGGACGGAGAGGAAGTGATCTACTACGGCCGCGGCCCGATCCGCACGCGCTTGCTCGACCACTTCTACGGCCGCGTCGACGAGCTCACGCGGCGCGCGACGCACTACGGCTGGGAGCTGTGCAAGGATCCCGCGGCGCGCGAAGCCGAGCTGCTCGCAGAATACCGCAGCGTATTCGGACGTCCGCCGCGCCTCAACGCTGCGGCTTAGACCTCTTTAAGCCAGGACGGACGACGAAACTCGCCGACCAGCGTGCCGGCCGCAGCCTCGCGGCCTTCGCTGTCGAAAATGATTTCGCGGTTGCCGAACGGCAAGATGCGGCCGGCGATCACCAGTCGCGCGTGACCGTTGCTGCATTCGAATTGCAGAATCAAGCCGCTCGCGAGATCTTCCACGATCTGTTCTTTAATGGCGCACAGCGCGCCATTGGGCTTAATCGGCATTGGGGCCTCGTAAAATAGTGATACCCGTACTTGAGCAACACCCGTACCAGCTTTTTGTCGTGGATCGGTTACGCAAGAGGCCGCCTTTCTACCAGGCCCATTGTCCTGCGCGTGGTGTAAGCTTTTCGCAAGAGCAAGAAATGCCGATCGCCAGTCCCCGTTACGCTTTCAACCCGACCATGGTTTCCGGCGCGCCGAACGACCCGGGTGTTTATGCGTTGTGGGAGAACGACGAACTCATCTACTACGGGCACGCGCGCGGCGAGAACGCGACCATCCAGTCGTGCCTGCAGCAGCACCTCAAGGGTGCGGCTGGTTTTACCACGCGGGCGACACATTACGGCTGGGAAATCTCGGCCAACCCGGCGTTGCGCGAGGCGCAGCTGCTGCGCGAGTTCGAGCGCGAGCACAAGCGCCTGCCGCGCTGCAACAGCAACACGCCGTGATTCAGGCGTAAGATTTCCGCCTGGGGGTTCCGCCATGTCGATCGAGATTCGCAGCTTTGCATTCACCGAGGCGTTGATTTCCGCCGCACCCGATACCACCGGCGTGTACGCGCTGTGGCAGAACGGCGGCGTGATCTATCTAGGCAAGGCTTCCGCCGGCGAAGCCACCATCCGCAAAGCGCTCGGCGAGCAGTTCGAAGGCCGCAAGTGGAATGACACCGACGTGTTGCGCATCACGCGCGTGAGCTGGGAAGTAGTCGAGGACGCCGACAAGCGGCACAGCGAGCTGCTGCACGAGTTCGAGGCGGCGCACCGCTGCCTGCCGCTGTGGAACGATCCACAGCGCCTTCCGACCTAGCGTCTTGAATTGGTGGGTGCTACAGGGTTCGAACCTGTGACCCCTTCCGTGTGAAGGAAGTGCTCTACCACTGAGCTAAGCACCCGGTCCTGCGGGAACGGCGATTTTAGCAAGAAAGCCGCCGGCGACCATTGCCGCGACGAACACCAATACGTCCGCGCTGAGGTTGGAGAGCGCGGTCAACGCAGGTCCCGGGCAGTAGCCGCCGATTCCCCAGCCGATGCCGAACAGCGCCGCGCCGATGACCAGCGGTGCATCGATGCTGGTTTTGAAGTCGATCGGCCTTTTCCGCAACAGGGGACGAAAAGCAATCGCGGTGACGATCACCGCGCCGCCCATCACCAATAGAAGGCTCGGATCCCAGTTGCCGGTGACGTCGAGGAAGTCGAGCACCTTGCGCGGGTTCGCCATGCCGGAGAGCCACAGGCCGATGCCGAACAGGAAGCCGGCGCCGAGCGCGGAGATCACAGCGCGTGCCGCATCACGAAAGTCGCCGCCATGCCGGTGGCCATGAACACCATCACCGCGACCAGCGAGCGCAGCGAGAAGCGCCCGAGCCCGCACACGCCGTGGCCGCTGGTGCAGCCGCCGCCGATGCGCGTGCCGAAGCCGACCAGCGCGCCCGCAGCGGCGAGCCACGGCCAGGCTCGCGGTTCGGAATCGACTGGTACCAAGGCGTGCCAGACGAATCCCGCGGCGATCAGGCCGGCGACGAATGCCGCGCGCCACGCCCGGTCACCGGGCGGCTGCGCAAACAATCCGTGCAGAATTCCACTCACGCCGGCGATGCGCCCGTTCGCGGCGAGCAGCCACACGCTTGCAAGGCCGATCAGCACGCCGCCGGCAAGGGCGGACACTGGAGTAAAGTTAGCCATAGTGATTTTTAGACAGCTGTTCGATCCCCAGTCGTCAACATACACTTACTTGCTCGCCGACGAAGCGGCGCGCGAGGCGCTGCTGATCGACCCGGTGTTCGAGCAGGCGCGGCGCGACGCGGCGCTGATCGACGAGCTGGGGCTCAGGCTCAAGTGGACGCTCGACACGCACGTGCATGCGGACCATGTCACCGGCGCCTGGCTGCTGCGCGACAAGCTCGGCAGCCGCATCGCGATCTCGAAAGCCAGCGGCGCCGATGGCGCAGACCAATACCTGGAGAACTCAGATCCGTTGAGATTCGGAAAGCGCCATGTCGAAGCCCTCTCGACGCCGGGCCACACCAATGGCTGCATGACCTACGTGCTCGACGACCGGTCGGCGGCATTCACCGGCGATGCGCTGCTGATCCGCGGCTGCGGCCGCACCGACTTCCAGCAGGGCGACGCGCGCACCCTTTTCCGCAGCGTGCGCGAGCAGATCTTCTCGCTGCCGGACCGCTGCCTGGTCTACCCCGGGCACGACTATCGCGGCCTGACCGTCACCAGCGTCGGCGAGGAGAAGCTCTACAACCCGCGGCTCGGCGAGGCGGTGGGCGAGGGCGACTTCGTCGGCTACATGACGCACCTCGGCCTGCAGCACCCGAAGCAGATGGAGGCGGCGGTTCCGGCGAACCTCGAGTGCGGGAAACCGCTTCATCAGACCGCCAAAGAGCCCGACTGGGCGCCCCTCACCTACACCTTCGCCGGGATCTGGGAAGTGCAGCCGCACTGGCTCGAGGAACATCTGCGCGACGTGCAGATCGTGGACGTGCGCGAACCGGCGGAGTTCAACGGGCCGCTCGGCCATGTGCCGGGCGCGCGGCTCATTCCACTGGGGACCCTCAAAGACGGGGGTTCTGAATTGAAGAAAAGCGAACCCCTGGTGGTGGTTTGTCGATCCGGGGCGCGTTCTGCTCAGGCCACGGTGCTGCTCGCCAAGGCCGGCTTCGACAAGGTGGCGAACCTCTCCGGCGGCATGCTGCGCTGGCGCGCGCAGCGCTTCGCGGTGGAAGGCGGCACGGAATGAAAGTACGCACCCGGTTCGCGCCGAGCCCGACCGGTTTCCTTCATATAGGAGGGGCGAGGACCGCGCTGTTCTCGTGGGCCTACGCGCGCCGCCACGGCGGTACGTTCGTGCTGCGCATCGAGGACACCGACCTCGAGCGCTCCACCCGGCAGTCGGTGGACGCGATCCTCGACAGCATGAAATGGCTCGGCATCGACTGGGACGAGGGGCCGTTCTTCCAGATGAAGCGCCTCGAGCGGTACAAGGAGGTCGCCGAGCAGCTGATCGCGTCCGGCCACGCCTACCGCGATTACATGCCGAAGGAAGATCTGGAAATTCTCAGAAAAAAACAGATCGAGAGAGCTGAAAAGCCGCGCTATGACCGCGCCATCGGCCAGCGCTATCGCGGCACGGGCCCGGCGCCGATCCGCTTCATGACGCCGCAGCAAGGCGAGGTCGGCTGGAACGACCTGGTGAAGGGGCCGATCACCTTCCCCAACGCCGAGCTGGACGATCTCGTGATCATGCGCGCCGACGGCGTGCCGACCTACAACTTCGGCGTGGTGGTGGACGACCTCGACATGGGCATGACGCACGTGATCCGCGGCGACGACCACGTCAACAACACGCCGCGCCAGATCCACATCTTCAATGCCTTGAACAAGCCGTTGCCCGCGTTCGGGCATGTGCCGATGATCCTCGGCGCCGACGGCGAGCGCCTGTCCAAGCGCCACGGCGCGGTCAGCGTCACGCAGTACCGCGACGAGGGCTACCTGCCGGAGGCGCTGTTCAACTACCTGGCGCGCCTGGGCTGGTCCCATGGCGACGAAGAAATTTTTTCGATTCAATCCTTTATTTCCTGGTTCGATCTCGCCCACGTGTCGCGCTCGCCGGCGCAGTTCAATCCCGAGAAGCTCGCGTGGCTGAACCAGCAGTACCTGAAGTCCGCTTCGGTGGAACGTGTGGTCGCGCTGGTGGAACCCGAGTTGCGCAAGCGCGCGGTCCAGTTTGGAAAGATCAACCTCTCTTCGGTGGTCGAGCTGATCAAAGACCGCGCCAGCACCATCCCGCAGCTCGCCGACGAAGCGATGCTGTTCTACGCCGAGCGCGTGACGCCGTCGGCGCCGATCGCGGCGGAAGCGCGCGAGCCCCTAAGAAGCCTCAAGGGCCGGCTGGCGGTAATCCCGTGGGAGCGCGCGGCGATCAGCGACGCGATCAAGGAAACGGTCAAGTCGAGCGGCCTGAAGATGCCGCAGGTGGCGATGCCGCTGCGCCATCTCGTCACCGGCCGCGCCCAGACGCCGTCGATCGACGCGGTGCTGGAGCTGCTCGGGCGCGAGACGGTGCTCGCCCGCATGGCGCAAGGCTTGGAGGGGAAATGAGGGCCACATGAGGCATTGGGGTTTCATCGCGCTGCTGGCGGCATCCCCGGCGTGGGCGGACCTGGAGCCCGGCAACTGGGAAATCACCGCGCGCACCGAGGTGCAGGGCGTGCAGGATCCGACGGCGCTCACGCAAACGCATTGCCTGACGCGCGAGCAGGCGGCCGATCCGGGCGGCCTGTTCGGCAGCAGCGGCTTGAACTGCGAGTTCCTGAACAAGAATGACAACGGCTCCGTGATGACCTTCGATGTGGCCTGCGCCATGCAGCCGCCGGTGCGCGGCTCGGGCAAGGTCACCTATTCGTCGCAACGCCTGGAGGGCGACCTCGAGCTCAGGCTCGAAGGCATTTCGACGCGCTCGCACATCAGCGGGCGCCGCTTGGGCGGCTGCTGATGAAAAGGCTCCTTCTCCTGGTGCTGACGATGGCGCCCGGAGCGGCGATCGCGGCCGAAATCGAGCCGGGCGAATGGGAATTCACCTCGGTCTCGACCTCGCGCCTGTTCCCCGGGCCGCAGAACGCGACCTTCCGGCGCTGCATCAAGAAGGAAGAGGCGGCGAACCCCGACCGCTGGATGTCGGATGCCGGGCAGGACTGCAAGCTCACGCCCGGCGCCAAGACCGAGAACAGCTACAGCTGGACCATGGAATGCCCGAAGGCGAACATGCGCGGCACCGGCAGCGCGCGCATGGCACGCGCCACGATGGAAGGCGAAACCATCATGAACGGCGAAGTCCAGGGACAGAAGTTCGAGCTGCGCACCAAAGTGACCGGCAAGCGTCTCGGGCCGTGCAAGGGTTGATATAATTCCGCCCCTACGGTTGGGGGTATAGCTCAGCTGGGAGAGCGCTTGCATGGCATGCAAGAGGTCACCGGTTCGATCCCGGTTACCTCCACCAGCCCGACCTGAAGTTGATTGCGTTGACCGCAGTCCCCATCGTCTAGAGGCCTAGGACATCGCCCTTTCACGGCGGTAACCGGGGTTCGAATCCCCGTGGGGACGCCACTTAGACCCCGTTTGGGCAGCAGGCCCGGTCTAAGCCCTTGTGATCATATCGATTCACGGACACCGTCGATTAATGGCGTATGGTGTTATGTCCGATACCGTACACAGAGCGGTCCCCGAGAGCGACAGTGGCAGAGTTCTTCAACTCTTTCCGACGCGATGAAGATGGCACGTGGACCTGCGTTTCGGACGTCACGGTCGATCATCCGCGCGGCCGAATTCAAATATCAGCAGGCAGGACGTTCTTTCGCGGAACCCTCTTCATGGGCGTCGATCTGGCGGAGTGGCTCGACGCACAGATGAAGGCGAAGGACGGCTGGAAGCACCAAGGCTAGGCTGCAGGTAGTGCTCGACGCTTCACCTTCCTTCCGCAAATGGCCGGATCACCTCGACCATGCGTTCGGGCGGAGTGCCCGGCGGGAAGAAGCCGAGATATTTCCCCGAGCGGTCCATGAGGTAGACGTAGCCCGAGTGATCGATCGTGTAGTCGTTGCTCGAGGGCACCTTCGCGTAGTAGACCTTGTAGGCGTTGGCGGCCTCGCGAATAGCTTCCGCGTCGCCAGTCAGGCCGACCAGCCGCGGATGAAAGAAGGTGACGTAGGGCGCGAGCCGCGCAGGCGTGTCTCGTTCCGGATCCAGCGTTACGAACAGCGGCTGTACCGCTTCGGCGGCTTTGCCCAGGCGTTCCATGGTCTGGGCGATCGCCTGCAAGTCAGTCGGGCATACGTCGGGGCAGAAGGTGAAACCGAAGTACAGGAGCAGCAGCCGGCCACGGTAGTCGGTGTCCCGGCGCAGTTTTCCGGTGTGGTCGACGAGGCGAAAAGCGCCGCCCACAGGCTCGCGGTTCCACATCAGCACGTCCATCAGCTCCGCTGCCGAGCGCTCGGGTGGCTCCGCGGCATTCAGCGGAGCCGCGAGCGGCCAGAGAAGCGGCGTGCAGAGCACGCCGAGCAGCCGAACCGCCCGCCAGTTCACGCGCCGAACAGAATGCGGCTGCCGATGGTGGCGAGCACCAGCTTGCTCGGCATCTGCTCCTTGACCGCCTGCTGGAAGTTGACCCCGCTGCAATGCATCGGAATGACCACGTCCGGTTCCAGCTTGCCGATTTCCGCGACGACCTGCTGCAGGTAGTCGGCGGGCGCGGGGCCGAGGTGAAAGCCGCCGACGATGGCGTGCACCTTGCGCACACCCGACACCTCCTGCGCCTGGCGCACGGAGTTCACGATTCCGACATGGCCGCACGAGCTGATCACGACCAGGCCGCGATCCTTGACGTTGAAGCAGGTCGCGTGCTCGTGAACGTGCTCGTCGGGAATGATCCTGCCCTGCAGCTCGGCGGGGCCGAAGTGGCTCATGTTGCAGCCGAGGTCGTCCTTCATCGCGAACTCGACCATCGTGTTCGGCAACACCTTCTCGATGCTGCTGCGCCGGATCTGGCCGGTGGTGAAGGCATGGTTGTCGATGACCGTCGGCGTCTGCGCCAGGACCAGCTTCACCCGGTGCTTCGCGAACTCCCGTCGATCAAGCACGCCGCGGTCGCTGAACGGTCCCGGCGCGGTACCGGCGTGGCGCTTGCAGAAGTTGTCCTCGCCGCCGCAGTAGAGGGTAACGTCGGCCGGCAGTGCACTGCGCTTCCTCTCGAGGAATCCGACCAGGCCGCCCCAGTGGTCGTTGTGGCCGTGACTCAGGATGAGGGTCTGGATTTTCTGCGGGTCGAAGCGCTGCAGCTCCATGTTGGTGATCAGCGCTTCCGGCGTGTGGCCGAAGTCGAGCAGGATGGTGCGCGCGTCGCTTCCGCGCCGCGAATCGAGCAGCAGTGAAAGTCCCCACTGGGCATGGAACGGGCGGGCGAAATCCGCGGTGCGGATCACCTCCACCTGAACGCCGTTGACCTTTTGCGGCCGGGAGAAAGTGTCGTACGCGCCATCGACCAGCACCTGGATATTGAGCTTGTCGACGGTAGGCACCGCAATCGGCGCCGCGTCCGCCCGGTCGATGCGCCCCAGGCTGCCGGCCGCGGCAGCTCCCGTCAGAATCGCCGACAGCCTCAGGAAGTCCCTGCGCTTGAGATTGCTCATGCCATCCTCGCTTTGATGAACCGTTGCGCCACTCTGATCTTCGCGCTCGGGCCGGGCAAGCACTGTTTTCGAACCGGCCCGGGTGTCTTCGATAGAAGGGTTCGTAAAGGCGGCCTATAATCCGCGGCGCCGAAAGTCTTTCAGGTACCCCTTTCCCTGCCACTTTGATGTTTTGAGGCGATTCGCGGTGCGGACGCCACTTCAGCTATGAGCGCATACGACAACGATCGCCCTCGCCGCAAGCTTCCGCTAGTTCTCGTCCTCCTCGTCGTCCTGGTTGTCGGCCTGATCGCCGGCGGGATCTACTTGCGGCCGCGCTTCGAGTCGCAGCCGCCGCAGATCCGGCTCGCGCCGGATGCCGACGTGATCGGCGCCGCCCCGCTGGAGATCACGGTGCTCGACGCGGGCGCCGGCCTGAAGTCGCTGTCGATCACGCTGCTCGCTCCTGACAGGACCATCGCCGCCGAGCAGTTCGCATCGCCGGTCGCGGAGAGGAAAGTCAGCGTGGTGCTGGCGAAGCTGCCCGGCGTCAAGGAAGGACCGGCCACGCTGCGCGTCGTGGCGCGCGACGCGTCGCTGTGGGGCTGGTTCAAGGGCAACGAAACGGTGCTGCAGAAGCAGATCGCGATCGACCTCACGCCGCCCACGCTCGAGCTGATCGCCGACGACCGCTACATCAACTTCGGCGGCGCCGGCGCCCTGGTCTACAGGACCTCGGCCGACGCCGCGACCAGCGGCGTGCGGGTCGGCAAGCATTTCTTTCCCGGCTTTGCCGGCCAGATCAAGGACAAGCCCGAGCACCTGCTCGTGTTCTTCGCGCATCCCTACGACACGCCGCCGGGGACCAGGGCCGTGCTGGTGTCCACCGACAAGGCGGGCAATACGCGCGAGATGCCGCTGGTCTACGAGCTGAAGGACGTCAAGTACCGCAAGAGCACCATCGCGCTGTCCGACAGCTTCATGCAGAACACGGTGGCACCGCTGGCGCGCGACCCCGCGGCGCGCCAGGGCTCGCCGAAGGAGTTGTTCGTCGCCGTGAACAAGACCCTGCGCAAGCAGAACGAAGACCAGATCACCGCGGTGACGAAGAAGGCGTCGCCCGCGATGCTGTGGAAGGGCGCGTTCACCCAGCTCAGCAACTCGAAAGTCGAGGCCAACTTCGCCGACCTGCGCACCTACGTGTACAAGGGCGAGGCGATCGACTCCGCGTATCACGTCGGCTACGACCTGTCGGTCACCAAGCGCTATCCGGTGGAGGCGGCGAACAGCGGCACGGTGGTGCTCGCCGAGGACCTCGGCATCTATGGCAACACCGTGATCCTCGACCACGGGCTGGGACTCTTCACGCTCTATTCCCACTTGAGCGCCATCGACGTCAAGGTCGGCGACCCGATCAAGCCGAAGCAGATCCTCGGCCGCACCGGCGAGACCGGCCTCGCCGGCGGCGACCACTTGCACTACGGCGTCTACCTGCACGGCGTGGCGGTCCTGCCGGTGGAGTGGTGGGACGGCAAGTGGATCAACGACAACATCGTCCCCAAGCTCGAGGGGCAGAGCGGCGAGGAGATCGCGGCCGCGCAGGCGCCGAAGAAGTCCGGGCGCGGCGGCACGCGCAAGCGCCGCCGCTAAGAAGCTCGGAGTACCCGGTTCGGCACGACAATTGCGTGTTTCGGCAATGCGCATGCCGAGCCTTTTGCCGAACCGCGACCGCAGACAAGGTGTCCGCGCCGGACAGCAAGTCATCCACCGCCACCAGGTGGGGGAGACCGTCTTTCGCAGGGTGTCCGAGCTGCTGTACGTGAACGGGCGACCGGTGGCGTTGATCGAATGGATCAACCTCGGTGGCGTTCGCACGCCGTTGTACACCTGCCCGCTGGACCCGCTGAAACTGCACGCGGACGCCGCCAGGCGCAACATTTTTCACTATGACGACCTGACCGCCGATCCGCGCTTTGCGGAGCTCGGCGAACCAGTCGCACCGCCGCCACGTCCGGAAGAGCCGCCAGTCACCTTGTAGCGTTTCGTCTACGCGATAAGCGACGATCCGGCGACTGACGTTTACCCCAGGGGTAGCGACAATCCGGAGGCCATGACAAATACAGGGGGAATGGCACTCGCGGGCGCAACGGGGGAGCCGTCCAAGGCCCCGCGATCGCTTCGCGTGCTCGTCGCCGACGATGATCAGGACACCGTCGTCACCCTGACCGTGCTGCTGCAGGACGAGGGGTACGACGTGCAGAGCGTCTACACCGGCCGCAACGTGATCGGAGCGATCCTCGACTTCTCGCCGGACGCGGTGATTCTCGATATCAACCTGCCGGACCTGAGCGGCTGGGAAGTGGCGCGCAGAATTCGAGATCGGCGCGGGCCGCAGCCCTTGCTCATCGGCATCAGCGGCGAGTACAAAAAAGGCGCGGACAAGGTGCTCGCCCACATCAGCGGCTTCGACCATTACCTGGTGAAGCCCTACGATCCGAAGATGATCTTCGCTGCGCTCGACGAGCTGCGTACGGGCCAGCGCTAATCCGCGGGTACAAAAGTTGCCCTTGATTGCCGCATGCAACTAGGCAATCAGCGGGCAAGCGGCAACGTCGAGGACCGGCGCGGCATGGGCGCGGCGGCGGGCGGTCTGGGCGTCGGCGGAATCGTCATCGCGCTCATCGCGTACTTCCTCGGCTTCGATCCCGGCGCGGTGACCAGCGTGATCGAGCAGGCCGGCTCGGGCGCGAGCTCGCAGCAGGAAGCGCCGCGCGGCGCGCCTGCCGACGAGCCTGGCCAGTTCGTGTCGCGCGTGCTCGGCAGCACCGAGGACGTGTGGTCGCGCGTGTTCCAGCAATCGAACGCGCAGTACCGGGCGCCGACGCTGGTGCTCTACGAGGGCCAGGTGCGCTCGGCGTGCGGCATGGGGCAGGCGGCGATGGGACCGTTCTACTGCCCGAACGACGAGAAGCTCTACATCGACCTCGCGTTCTTCCGCGACCTGCAGGCGCGCTTTCGCGCGCCGGGCGATTTCGCGCAGGCCTACGTGATCGCGCACGAGGTCGCGCACCACGTGCAGAACCTCACCGGCCAGTTCCGCAAGATGGAAGCCGCGCGCAACAGCTCCGCTGCCGAGCGCAACCGGGTGTCGGTGCGCATGGAGCTGCAGGCCGACTGCTATGCCGGAGTCTGGGGTCACTACGCCGGCAACATGAAACAGCTCGACGACGGCGATCTCGCCGAGGCGCTCAACGCGGCCTCCGCGATCGGCGATGACCGCCTGCAGAAGCAGACGCAGGGACGCGTGGTGCCCGAGTCGTTCACGCACGGGTCCTCCGAGCAGCGCGTGCGCTGGTTCAAGCGCGGCATGGAGTCCGGCCAGCCGCGCGCGTGCGACACGTTCTCCGCCGCCACGCTCTAGAAAACATTCCGCGCAGTTTGTCGGGGTTTCCCTCTCAGGTGGACGCGCGCGCACGTGCTAAAAAAACGCCACGCATGCGAATCCGCTCGCGCCTGCTGCTGCTGGTCTCGGCTGCGCTCATCCCGGCGCTGCTGGTCACTGCGCTCGGCGTCACCTACATGTACCGGGAAGAGCAGAACTTCAGCCGCGCCAGCGTGATCGAGGCGTCGCGCGCCTTGGCGCTCGCGCTGGAGCGCGACATCGGGCGGCGCCTGTCGATCCTGCGCACGCTGTCGCTGGCGCCGGCGCTGCATTCCGGCGAGCTGCAGACCTTCTACGGCTTCGCCGCCGCCGTGGCGAAGGAAAACGGCGGCGCCATCATCCTGTCGGATCTGCAGGGCAAGCAACTCCTCAATACGCGCCTGCCGTTCGGCACGCCGCTGCCGCCGATGCTACCGGTTGAGCGCGCGACCCGCGCGCGGGTCGGCAACGAGGCGATCGTGGTGAGCGACCTCTACCAGCCGCCGTCGGGCCTCGGCTCGCACAGCTTCGCGGTGCAGTCCCCATTGCGGCGCGACGGGGAGGTGGTGGCGTTCCTGACCCTGGCTTCGTTCGCCGGCGAAATGCAGCAGCTGCTCACCGCGCAGCGTTTGCCGGCGGGCTGGACCGCGACTCTCGTCGACCGCCACGGCATCGTCGTGGCGCGCACCAACGAGCCTGGGAAGTACGTCGGCAAGCCGGTGCGCGACGAACTGCGCGCGGCGATCGCGGAGCGCGCCGAGGGCTTCTACGTAGGCACCTCGCTCGACGGCGTGCGCGCCACGGCGTTCTTCAGCCGCGTGCCCGGCACCGACTGGGCGTTCTTGATCGGCGTGCCGCAGGACGCGCTTTCCGGTCCCTCCACCCGCGCCGCCACGCTCATGGCCGCGTTTGGCCTGCTGGTGGTCGCGCTCAGCCTGGCGGCGGCCTGGCTGGTAGCGCGGCGCATCGCGCGCCCGGTGGAATCGCTGCGGCAGGCAGCGCACGCGCTCGGCGCTGGCCAGCCGGTGCGGGTGCGCGCGAGCGGAACCGACGAGCTCGACGCCGTCGGCGAAGCGATGGGCACGGCGAGCGAGGAGATGCGCGGCGCGACCGCCGAGCTCGAGCGTCGCGTGGCAGAGGCAGTGGCGAGCTTCGAGCAGTCGCAGCGCGCGCTGATGCAGGCGCAGAAGCTCGAGGCGCTCGGCCGCCTCACCGGCGGCATCGCGCACGATTTCAACAACGTGCTGCAGACGCTGAGCGCGGGGCTCGAGACGCTGAAGCTGCGCGCCTCCGAGGAGCAGCGCGCGATGCTGCTGCGCTGCCAGCGCGCGGTGGCGCGCGGCACCGAGCTCGCGCGCCAGCTGATGGCCTTCGGCCGCGTGCAGGAGCTGCGCGCGCAGACCATCGAGACCGGCGCGCGCCTTGCCGAGGCACGCCACCTGTTCAGCGGCGCGCTGCCGGCCAACATCCGCCTCGAGTACGATCTCGGACCGCAGCTCTGGCCGGTGCGGGTCGACCCGTCGCAGCTCGAGCTCGCGCTGCTCAACCTGGTGATCAACGCACGCGATGCGACGCCCAACGGCGGTCAGATCGCGTTGCGTGCGCGCAATGAAGTGGTCGTCGCCCGCGCCGACCTCGAGCCCGGCGAGTACGTGGTGCTCGAGGTGTCCGACAGCGGCGAAGGCATGAGCGAGGATGTGATGGCGCGCGCTCTCGATCCGTTCTACACCACCAAGGGCGTGGGCAAGGGCTCGGGCATGGGTCTGCCGCAGGCTTACGGCTTCGCGCGCCAGAACGGCGGCACGCTCACGCTCGAGAGCCGGCGCGGCCAGGGCACCACGGTGCGCCTCTATCTGCCGCGCTCGGACGAGAAGCTGATCGACGATACGTCGGCCGGGCCGCAGTCGGCGCGCCCCGCCGGCCGCGGCAGGGTGCTGCTGGTCGAGGACGACGACGAAGTGCGCGACACGGTGTCGGTGGCGCTGCGCGCCGCGGGCTTCGAGATCAATACCGCGCGCACCGCCGACGAGGCGCTGTTGCGCCTGCAGACCGGCGAGCGCTACGACGTGGTGTTCACCGACGTGGTGATGCCCGGGACGATGGGCGGCGTCGAGCTTGCGCAGGAGATCCGTCGCCGCTATCCACGCATGGGCGTGGTGCTGGCAACGGGCTATTCCGATCATACGGTCCGCATCGAGGGCGTACGCGCGCTGCCCAAGCCCTACGACGTGCAGCAGGCGGTCGACGCGTTGAATGTCTGCGTGGGGACACTCCGGGTGGATAGTTCGGCGTAGCGTCAAACTCCCCGCGCAAGGGCTGGTCGAACCAGCACGCACTCATGCGCTATACCATCGACAGCAACGAGGGTTATCTGAAGGCGGAGATGATCGAGCGCGACACCGCCGAGGAGACCGCCGAATTCGTCGAGGCGATCGTCGCAGCGCTGCGCGCGCGCGGCGCTCCCGACAAGCTGCTGATCTCGATCCGCAAGTCGCGCCCGGTGTTCAAGGTGGAGGAGTGGAAGCTGTCCGCCTCGCTCGACAAGGTGATGAGCATCGCGGGCCTGCAGGTGGCGTTCATTGCGGACACGCGCGAAGTGCAGATGTCGCAGCAGTACATCGCGCTGCTCGGCCGCCAGCGCGGCTTGAAATTCGAGACCTTCGACAGCGAGCCGGCGGCGGTGGCCTGGCTTACTCAGCCCTGATGTTCGCTTCCTTCACCACCCGGCCCCACTTCTCGTAATCGGTCTTGATGCGCTCGACCGTCTTCGCCGGCGACAGGATCTCGGTGTCGCAGCCGGTGGCGTTGATCAGGTCGATGGTGTCCTTGCCAACCTTGGCGAGCGCATCGGTCCAGCGCTTCACCACTTCAGCCGGCAGGTTGGCCGGGCCGAGCAGGCCGTACCACGCAGTGGAGTCGAAGCCTTTCAAACCGGCTTCGTCCATGGTGGGCACGTCGGGGAACGCGGCCGAGCGCGTGAGCGAGGTGACCGCGATCGGGCGGATCTTGCCGCCCTTGACCGCGCCCACCGCGGGGCCGAGCGAGGAGAACAGCATCGGCAGCTGGCCGCCCATCAGGTCGATCATCGCCGGGCCGCCGCCCTTGTAGGGCACGTGCAGCAGGCTCGCGCCGGTGACGCTCTTGAAGTATTCGCCCGAGAGGTGGTGCGGGCCGCCGACGCCGGAGGTGCCGTAGCTCCACTTGTTCGGCTCGCGCTTGGACGCGTCGACCACGTCCTGCACGGTGCGGAACGGCGTCGAAGGATGCACCACCAGCAGGCTGCCGCTGCCGCACACGTGTCCGAGGTGCGTGAACGAATTGAGGTTGTGGTAGCCGACCTTGTTCAGGTGCGGCGCGACGGTGAGCGGGCCGCTGTCGAAGTAGTAGATGGTGTAGCCGTCGTTCGGCGCGCGCGCGATCGCTTCCATCGCCACGCCGCCGGCGTTGCCCGGGCGGTACTCGAACACCAGCGGCTGGCCGAGAATCGGCTCGAGCGCCCTGGCGAGCGGCCGCGCGCCGGCTTCGGCGGAGCCGCCGGCCGTATAGCCGATCATCAGGCGGATGGGCTTGGTCGGATAGTTCTGCGCCGCCGCGACGAAAGGCAGCGCGCACAGAAGCGCAGCGGCGACGATTCTCAGCGCCACCGGGAGAACTGCAGCGAGAAGTGCGCGCGCTCGCTGTCGGAGAAGTCGCCGCACATCTTGCGGATCGGCTCCGGCATTTCGCGCACCACGGTCGGCACCGCGACGATGCCGTGCTCGCGCGCGAGCGAAGGATTTTCCTGCAGGTCGATGACGTCGATCCGGTAGCGGTCCTGGACGTGCTCGCGGCACAGGCGCTCGAGGTTGGTCTGCGCGCGCTGGGTCAGCCAGCCCCGGCCCGAGACATAAAGCTTCAGCAGCCATTTTTCAGGATGTGCGCTCAACCGGCGCAAAGATAGGCGAAACCACCGGCTTTCTCAATCTCGGCGCGCTGTCGAGAAGCCGCTACGCCGTCCTGCGGCGGGTCGCGACTTGACGCCCGCGCGGAATGCCTGTTGCGCGAAAGACCGCGAAACCCCTAGGATGGATGCGGGAGGTCACTGACCATGAACATGAAGCGCATCGCTGTAGCCGTAGCATTCGCCGCCGGCGCGGGCCTGGGCCTGAACGCCGCCGCGCAAACCAAGACGGTCAAGGTGCAGTCCACCTGGCCGGCCAGCCTGACGATCCAGGATCACCTGCGCACCCTCGCCGACCGCGTCGACAAGCTCACCTCGGGCTCGGTCAAGATCGAGGCCATGGCCGCCGGCCAGATCGTGCCGCCGTTCGAGGTGCTCGACGCCACCAACAAGAAGGTGCTCGACGGCTACCACGCCATCTCGTACTACTGGGTCGGCAAGAGCCCGACCATGGCGCTGTTCTCCGGGCCGCCGGGAGGCCCCTTCGGCATGGACCACATGGATTACCTCGGCTGGCTCTACGTCGGCGGCGGTCTCGACATGTGGCGCGAGTTCTATCAGAAGGAAATGAAGCTCGACATCACCATGTGGCCGGCGCACCCGTCGAGCCCGCAGGCCTTCGGCTGGTTCAAGAAGCCGCTGAAGAGCGTGGCCGACTTCAAGGGCATGAAGTGCCGCCAGACCGGCCTGAACGCCGAGATCTACGCCAAGCTCGGCATGAGCGTGGTGAACATGGCGGGCGGCGAGATCGTGCCGGCCGCGCAGCGCGGCGTGATCGACTGCGCCGAGTGGGTGGGCGGCGTCGAGGACCTGCGCCTCGGCCTGCCGGGGGTGTTCAAGTACCACTACACCCCGGGCATGCACGAGAACAACTCGATCGGCGAGTTCGGCCTGCACAACGACGTGTGGAAGTCGTTCAACCCGCAGCAGCAGCAGGCGGTGCAATCGGCGATCAACGACAC
>Ga0207675_100002608_pt1 | contig 17843 bp, 19 predicted proteins | sample KBSSwiS42_FD_184305 | JGI IMG/M metagenome (GOLD analysis project Ga0207675, IMG submission 184305) | Switchgrass rhizosphere microbial communities from Kellogg Biological Station, Michigan, USA - KBS Switchgrass S4-2 (SPAdes) (version 2) | ecosystem: Host-associated > Plants > Roots >... | reverse complement strand
GCCCCGGTCTCCCGGCCCAGCGGGCCGAGGTTGGTGGCCAGCACCGCCTGCACGGCCGCGCCCAGCAGGACCCGGTGGACCCGGCGGGCCATCGTCCCCTTGTCCAGGTAGGCGAACGCCCCGGCCTCCCTGGCCTGGCGCTCCAGCTCGGGGCTCTCGAAGGCGCTCAGCACGACCACCTGGGTCGCGGGCCGGCCGTCCTTGATGAGTCGGGTGGCGTCCAGGCCGTTGAGCACCGGCATGCGCAGGTCGATGACGACGATGTCGGGCTCGAGCTGCCTGGCCATGGCCACCGCGTCGGCCCCGTCGCCGCTCTCGCCCACGACCTCGAAGCCGGTCTCCTCGAGCAGGTCCCGCAGCGCCTCCCGGAGCCGGGTGTGGTCGTCGGCCAGCAGCACCCGGGGGCGTGGTGGGAGCCGGGTCACGCGGAGCGGCCCTCCGGCGGTGCCGGCGGGCCGGGGACGCGCGCCTCGCCCACGCTGGACCGCTGCCCCCCCGTGCCGTCCACGACCTGCCCCACCCTTCGCCCTGCCGATCTCGGACCTGGAAGGATAACCGAGTGTGGCAGGCGGGGCGTAGCCTCGGAGGATGAATGGCGCAGAACAGCAAAGCCTGCCAGGCATCGACCTGGAGCGGGTGACGTTCCTGAGCCCGTCGGCCCTCGAGCGCTACCGGCTCTGCCCGCGCCTGTACCGGTTCCTGTACGTGGACGGGCTCTGGCGCATGTCGCGCTCCAGCGCCCCGCAGGCGTTCGGGACCAGCATCCACGCCGCCCTCCGCGAGTTCTACCGCCTCCCGGTGGGCCGCCGCAGCCTGCGCATGCTGCTGGAGCTGTTCAAGCGCCTTTGGGTCCGCGACGGCTCGGGCGACCGGGAGCAGCAGCAGCGCGAGCGGGAGCGGGGGGCCGAGGCCCTGCGGGCCTGGTACGGGCGGACCGACACCAGCGTCGTCCCGCACGCCACCGAGCTCGGCCTGCAGGCCGCCTGGGGCGACATCGTGCTCAAGGGGCGCCTGGACCGGCTCGACGCCGACCCCGCCGGCGGCCGCGGCCTGGTCGTGGTCGACTACAAGACCGGCCGGCGGCCGGTCAGCCAGGAGTCGGCCGACACCGACGAGGCCCTGACCATCTACGCCGCGCTGGTCGAGCGCCGCCTCGGCCGGCCGGTGACCCGGATGGTGCTGGACTACGTGGTCGCCGGCACCCAGGTGGTCACCGAACGGCCCCCCGAGGTGCTGCGCCAGCGCCTGGACGACGTGCTCGGCACGGCCGCCACCCTCCGGGCCGACCAGGCGTACCTGCCCCGCACCGGGCCCTGGTGCGCCGGCTGCGACCTGCTCAAACGCTGCCCCGAGGGCCAGCGCGAGGTGGCCGGCGTGACCGCCCGGTTGGACTGACTGCCGCCACTCGTTGTATTCAGAGGGGGTGGAGGAAGCGACGCACGGCCGGCTGGGGCGCCCAACGGCGCACCTGCTGCTGCCATGCCGCAGCGACTCGGTGCCCACGGTGCGGGCCCTGCTCCACCGCGATATGGAACGCTGGGACATCCCCGAGGAGGTCGCCGACGGCATCCTGCTGGCCGCCGGCGAGGCCGTCACCAACGCCGTCGTCCACGGGGCGTGGGGCCAGCAGGACTCGGTGATGGTGATCCGCTGGGCCATGACCGGCGGGAAGTTCTCGTTCTCGGTCACCGACCGCGGGCCGGGGTTCGAGAGCTCGCGGACGGCCATGTCGCGGCGCGCCCATCCCTCACAGAACCGCGGCCGCGGCCTCTTCATCATGCATGCGCTGATGGACCGGGTGGTGGTCGACTCCGGCCTGAACGGCACCCGCATCCTGCTCGAGAAGGCGCTGGGTGCACCGCCCGCCGGCTAGGCGGGAGGCGACGGAGGGCCGAGCCGGGTGGGCTCGGCCCTCGGAAGCCCTACTGGGACTCGGCCCGACGAGGCTCTTCCATCGTCGGCCACATCCGCAGCTCATCCGCCAGGGCGCGGATCTCATTGTCCGGATAGCGCCGGTGGCCCCCCAAGGTCCGCAGGAAGGGAAGCTTGCCTTCCTGGGCCCACCGGGACACGGTCTTCGGCGACACGTGGAGAAGACCGGCTACCTCGGAGGTCCGCAGATATGTCGGCCTGCTGGTCCGGCTCATCGCTCGACACCCCTTTACGGTTGTCGTCCCGGTTGAGGACTTTCTGTTGTCCCCGGGGGAGACTACCCCGCTCCTGCAAAACTACTGAATCAGTTGTTCTACCTAGCAAGGTTCGATCCTGTCGTACTGCCCGGTACGTACGATTGTGAACTTGCCCGGTGACCCGTATCGTTTCGCCCGCTCACGGCGCCTGGAACAAGTACGGGAGACGCGACGTCGTGGGCTCCGGGGGACCCTTCAAAGTCCGGTGCATCGGGGGAAGCCGGGCGTTGAGGGTAGGCCACGGCGTCGCGCTCGTCCGCTCGCCGCGCGCTGACTCCTCGATCTAGGTGACCGGGACGATCTCGGCCTCCAGCAGCCGCCCGCCCTCGACCCGGAGCAGGCCCATCGTGCCCCGCGGCTGGCGGCGCCGGTCGGTCGGCGACCCCGGGTTGAAGATCCGCACCCCGTCGCCCGCCTGATCGAGCGGGATGTGGGAGTGCCCGAACACCACCAGCTCGGCTCCTGGGAACCGCCGGCGCAGCCGCTCGGTCCGCCCCTGGGCCGGGCCGGCGTCGTGCACCATGGCCACGGCGAGGCCGTCCAGGTCCAGTTCCAGGGTCTCGGGCGCCCCCCAGGCGGCGACGTCGGGGGTGTCGTTGTTGCCGAGCACGGCCCGGACCGGGGCGAAGGCGGCCAGCTCCTCCAGCACCCCGGCCCGGCAGACGTCCCCGGCGTGCAGGATCAGGTCGACCCCGGCCAGGCGCCGGGCCACCTCGGCCGGGCAGGCCTTCCAGTACCGCGGCGCGTGGGTGTCGGACAGCACGGCCAGCCTCATGATCGACGATGATGGCACGCCGTGGGCCGGCAACGACCGATCGGGGAGGAGCGCGCGCATGGGAGCGCTGGACGGCAAGGTGGTGGTCGTCACCGGGGCCGGGCAGGGGATCGGGCGCGAGGAGGCGCTGGCCTGCGCCAGGGCGGGGGCCGCGGTGGTGGCCGACGACCTGGCCGGGGCGGCCGAGACGGCGGCCGCGATCGCCGCCGAGGGGGGCAGGGCGCTGGCCCTTGAGCACGACGTGGGCGACTTCGAGGCCGCCGGGCGGCTGGTGGCCGCGGCCGTCGAGACCTTCGGGGGGCTGGACGGCGTGGTCAACAACGCCGGGGTGGTCCGCGACCGGATGGTCTTCAACATGTCGCCCGACGAGTTCGACCTCGTGCTCCGGGTGAACCTGGGCGCCACCTTCGCCATGACCCGGCACGCCGCCGCCTTCTGGAAGGCCGAGGGGCGGCCGGGGGCGATCGTCAACACCACCTCGACCTCGGGCATCCTCGGCAACCTGGGCCAGTCCAACTACGGCGCGGCCAAGGCCGGGGTGGCCGCCTTCACCGTCATCTGCGCGCTGGAGCTGGCCCGCTACGACGTGCGGGTGAACGCGGTCGCCCCCGGGGCGCGGACCAGGATGACCGAGGGCGCCTTCGGCCAGCTCGACTTCCAGGGCGAGTTCGACCCGCTCGACCCGGCCAACGTCGCCCCGGTGGTGGTGTGGCTGCTGTCGGACGCCGCCGCCGAGGTCTCCGGCCAGGTACTCGGGATCACCGGCGGCCTGGTCGAGCTGTACGAGGGCTGGCACGTGGTCGCCAGCCAGGAGCTGCCCCGCCGCTGGACGCCCGAGGAGCTGGCCGCGGCCGCCCCGGGCCTGTTCGGCGACCGGCCGGCCCGCGCCCCCTGGCGGCCCTCCAGCCTGCGCCGGATCATCGAGTCGGCCCGGGGCCGCCCCGGGGCCGGCTAGAGGGCGGCGCTGTAGGCGCGGCCGGCGGCGACCAGCTCCACGCCGGTGAGGTTGGGGACCGTCACCGGGGAGGTCCGCCGGGTGGTGGTGCCGTCGCCCAGCTGGCCGTAGGTGTTGGCCCCCCAGGCCCGGACGGTGCCGTCGGCGAGCACGGCCAGGCCATGGTCGCGACCGCCCGAGATGCGCTGGACGCCGGTGAGGCTGCCGACCCGGACCGGGCTGGAGCGGTTGGCGAGGGCGCCGTTCCCGAGCTGGCCGAGGTTGTTGCGGCCCCAGGCCCAGACGGTCCCGTCGGACCGTAGGGCCAGGCTGTGGTAGGCCCCGGCGGCGACCGCCACCACCCCGGTGAGGCTGCCGACCCGGACCGGGGTCGACCGGTGGCTGGTGGTGCCGTCGCCGAGCTGGCCGTAGGTGTTGTGCCCGAACGCCCAGACGGTCCCGTCGGACCGCAGGGCCAGGCTGTGGTCGCGGCCCCCGGCCACCTGGGTGACCCCGGTCAGCGACGGCACCCGGACCGGGGTGCCGCGGGTCGTGGTGGTGCCGTCGCCCAGCTCCCCGAAGGCGTTGTAGCCCCAGGCCCAGAGGCTGCCGTCGTTGCGGATGGCCAGGCTGTGCCCGCGGGCCCCGGCGATCTGGGTCACCCCGGTGAGGTTGCGGACCTGCACCGGCCGGGTCCGCCTGGTCCGGCTGCCGTCGCCCAGCTGGCTCTGGGAGTTCATGCCCCAGGCGCGCACCGTGCCGTCGCCGAGCAGGGCCAGGCTGTGGTAGTGGCCGGCGGCCACCTGGACCGCCCCGGCCAGGCCCGCCACCGGCCCAGGGGCGGGGCGGTTGGCCGTGCTGCCGTCGCCCTGCTGCCCGTACTGGTTCGAGCCCCAGGTCCAGACGCTGCCGTCGGCCCGCAGGGCGAGCACGTGCTCGCGTCCCCCGGCCAGCTCGGTGGCGTCGCTGAGCCCGGTCACCGGCCCGGCCGAGAGCCGGCCGGCGGTCGTGCCGTCGCCGAGCTCGCCGAAGCTGTTGCCACCCCACGTCCTCGGCGTCGCAGGCCCGGCCGCCCCGGCCGGGACGGCCGCGACCGACAGGAGCAGCGCCGCCACCAGGGCGGCCAGGAGGAAGGACCGGGTTCGCATGCCCCGATCCTAGGCAGCCGCCCCGGGCCCTTGACACCAGCAGATGCAGTAGAGCGGGCTCCAGCGGCATCATCGCCGGGAGCGAGCAGCGCCCAACCCCCGGAGGAGCCCATGGACGACAGGCAGGTCCTCGACCGTATCGGTGCCCTGGTCGAAGAGGAGCACACCCTCGAGAGCCAGGCCATCGGCGAAGGCCTCGACCAGCACGAGCAGGCCCGCCTCCACGAGGTCGAGGTCCAGCTCGACCAGTGCTGGGACCTACTGCGCCAGCGCCGGGCCCGCCGCGACGCCGGCCAGGACCCCGACAGCGCCCACGTCCGACCCGAAGGCACCGTCGAGGGCTACCTCCAGTGACGCGAACGGCTCCGACCTCTCGGTCGGAGCCGTCGCCGCGGGAGACCCGGGCCTAGGCGGCCTGGGGAGCCTCCGAACCCTCACCCTCGGGGGCGAGGGCGTGGGCCAGGACCTGGTCGATCTCGCTGGCCAGGTGGAAGGTCATCTCGGCCCGGACCGACTCGGGGACGTCCTCGAGGTCGGCCCCGTTGCGCTCGGGGAGGATGATCTCCTTGAGGCCGGCCCGGTGGGCGGCCAGGACCTTCTGCTTGACCCCGCCGATGGGCAGGACCCGGCCCTGGAGGGTGACCTCGCCGGTCATGCCGACCTCGGCCCGGACCGGCCGGCCGGTGAGCAGGCTGGCCAGGGCGGTGGTCATGGTCACGCCGGCCGATGGGCCGTCCTTGGGGACGGCGCCCGCCGGGACGTGGACGTGGTACCGGCGCCCGGCCACGTCGCCGCTGATGCCCAGCTCGCCGGCGTGGGCGCGGACGTAGGAGAGGGCGATCGAGGCCGACTCCTTCATCACGTCGCCGAGCTGGCCGGTGAGGGTCAGCCCCGGCTCGCCGTCCATCACGCTGGCCTCGATGAACAGCACGTCGCCGCCGGTGCCGGTGACGGCCAGGCCGGTCGCGACCCCGGGCACGGCGGTCCGCTCGGCCGCCTCGAAGAAGAACCTCTGACGGCCCAGGTAGCCGCGCACGTCGCCGTCGTCGACGACCAGCGGGGTGCTGGCCTCGCCGCCGGCGATCCGGGTCGCCGCCTTGCGCAGCAGCTTGCCGATCTCGCGCTCCAGGTTCCGGACCCCGGCCTCGCGGGTGTAGTCGCCGACCACGGTCCGCAGGGCGGCCTCGGTGACGATCACCTCGTCCCCCCGCAGGCCGGTCTGGTCGAGCTGGCGCTCGAGCAGGTGGTCGCGGGCGATGGCCAGCTTCTCGTCCTCGGTGTAGCCGTCCAGGCGGACGACCTCCATGCGGTCGAGCAGCGGGCCCGGGATGGTCTCGACCACGTTGGCGGTGGCGATGAACAGCACGTCCGACAGGTCCAGCTCGACCTCGAGGTAGTGGTCGCGGAAGGAGTGGTTCTGGGCCGGGTCGAGCACCTCGAGCAGGGCCGAGGAGGGGTCGCCGCGCCAGTCGGCGCCGACCTTGTCGACCTCGTCGAGCAGGAACACCGGGTTCATGGTCCCGGCCTCCTTGATGGCCCTGGCGATCCGGCCGGCCTGGGCGCCAACGTAGGTGCGCCGGTGGCCGCGGATCTCGGCCTCGTCGCGGATCCCGCCGAGGGCGACCCGGACGAACTTGCGGCCCATGGCCCGGGCCACCGACTCGCCCAGCGAGGTCTTGCCGACACCCGGCGGGCCGACCAGCGCGATGATCGCGCCGGCCCCGCGCCCGCCCTGGTCGGCCAGGCCCCGCTCGCGGCGGAGCTTGCGCACGGCCAGGTACTCGAGGATCCGGTCCTTGACGTCCTCGAGGCCGGTGTGGTCGGCGTCAAGGACGCGGCGGGCCTCGGCGATGTCGAGGGCGTCGGTGGACTTCTCGCCCCAGGGGAGCTCGGTCATGGTGTCGAGCCAGGTGCGGATCCAGCCGTGCTCAGGGCTCTGCTCGCTGGTCCGCTCCAGGCGGCCGATCTCCCGCTCCACCGCGTCACGCACGGCGTCGGGCATCTTGCCTTCGGCGACCTTGGCCCGGTAGGTGTCGACCGGGCTCTCGCCGTCCTCGCCCTCGCCGAGCTCCTTGCGGATGGCGGCCAGCTGCTGGCGCAGGATGAACTCGCGCTGGCTCTTCTCCATGCCCTCGGAGACGTCCTTGCGGATGCGGTCCTTCAGCTCGACCTCGCCCAGGGTGTCCCGGGCCCAGGCCAGCACCTTCTCGAGGCGCTGGGTGACGTCGACCGCCTCCAGCACCTCGACCTTCTGCTCGAAGGACAGGTCGGGGGAGTAGATGGCGGTGTCGGCGATCTGGCCGGGGTCGGTCATGCCCCGCAGCAGCTCGGCGACCTGGGCGGCGCCGCGGGCCTCGAGGATGTTCTCGACCACGGCCCGGTACTCGCGGGCCAGCTGCGTGGTCCGCTCGGTGGCCGGCGGGTCGTCGACCGGCTCGATCTCGACCCAGGTGGCGGTCCCGGTGCCGGCCACGCCGGCCCCGATGCGGGCCCGGTGCAGGCCGCGCACCACCACCGCCAGCTGCCCGTTGGGCAGCTCGCCGGCGTTCTCGATCTTGGCAACGGTGCCGACGGTGGCGTAGCGGCCGTCGACCTTGGGGACGAGCAGCAGGTGGCCGCCGGTGTCGCCGGCGGCGCTGGACGCCGAGCGCGACTCGGGCGTCTCCAGGGTGGCGGTGACGACCATTCCCGGCACCACGACCCCGCTGGTCAGGGGCAGGAGGGGAAGAGTCTCCGTCGAGAGCTCAGGCATGCATTCTCCAGGTCAAAGGGGTGCGACACCCTCATCAACACCGGGCCCCGACCCCACATTCCTAGAGCATGAAAACCGTTGAGGTGTTCAGGTGACCGTGATGGTGCCCTTCATCGCCGCCGGGTGGTACTTGCAGAAGAACGGGTAGCTCCCGGCGGCCGGGGCCGTGAAGGTCACCTTGGCGTCCTCGCCGCCCTCGACGTCCTGGTTGGCGTTGCCCTCGGCGAAGGTGAAGTTGTGCTCGATGCTGTCCTTGTTGGTCACCTCGAGGGTGTAGCTGGTCCCGGACTTGAGGTCGAACGAGGTGGTGTCCCAGGCCGTCCCCTGCGCGGTGAGCGCCAGCTCGTTGTCGGCCCCGCCACCGGCGGCGGCGGTCGTCTCGGGGGCGCTGGTGGTCTCCGGGGCGGCGGTGGTCGCGCTCGCGCTCCCGCCACCGTTGTCGTCGCCACCACCGCAGCCGGCCGCGACCAGGGCCAGCACGCCGGCCAGCACCACCCCGACGAGCATGCTTCGACGCATTCGGACCTCCTGAGCTTGGGTGGGCCGCGGTCGCGGCCTCAGCACCCTAACCCGCCGGGGCGGGCGACGATTCCCCGCCCAGGTGCTCGGCGATGCCGTACAGCCGCTTCTGGTCGATGGTGCCGACCAGGCACCAGACGAGGCCGTCGGCCTCCCACCAGTAGCTGGTGTGCCGGCCCCAGGTGTAGGCGGCCAGCTCGCCGCCCTCGGTGCCCTTGGCCACCCGGGGCAGGTCGCCCCGCCAGCGCATCAGGGTGACCCGCCCGCCGTCGGGGTCGCGGTACTCGGCCACCGCGGCCAGGTGCCCGGCCAGGTCGCGGGCCTCCCAGCCGTCCTTGGTGAGGCCGAAGGCGGCCAGGTCGGGGGTGCGCGAGTCCGGCCCCAGGACGGCGAACAGCCGCTCGGCCTGGGCCTGGGTCGGGGTGCCGAGGCCGTCCTCGCCCCGGGCGTGATAGGAGCTCCAGGCCGCGGACAGCGGGCTGCCCGGGTCGGGGGCCGGGACCACCAGCAGGGCGACGGCGAGCACGGCGGCGGCGGCCAGCACGGCCGCGGCCAGGGCCAGCCAGTGGCGGCGCCGGGCCGGCTGGCGAGGGGAAGGCGCCAGCCGGCCGGCTCCGGCCTCGGCCCGGACGGTGGCCAGGACGGCCGTCACCGTCTCCTGCGGGGCCGGGACCGCCGAGGCCCGCAGCAGCGCCGTCAGCTGGCGGTCCAGCAGCAGCCTGGAGGCGCAGTCGTCGCAGGTGGCGACGTGGTCGCGGGCGTCCGACACCTCGCCCTGCTCCAGCTCGCCGAGGCTGAACGCGGTGAGCCGGAGCTGGAAGTCCTCACAGGTCATCTGCCTGCACCCTTCCAAGCTCGGGGAGCAGCATCGCCTCGAGGCGACGCCGGGCCCGGTGGAGGCGCGACAGGATGGTGCCGCGGGGCACGCTCAGCACGGTGGCCGCCTCGGCGCAGGACAGGCCGTGGATGTCGACCAGGGTCACGGCCGTGCGGAAGTCCTCTGGCAGGCGGGCGATCGCCCGCCGCACCGCCTCCCGGTCCAGCTCGCGGACAGTCTCCTCCTCGGGCCCGGGCTCGGCGCTGGGCAGGTCGAGCGCCGGGTCGGCCTCGCCCTCGTCCAGCCAGACCAGCGGCATCCGCCGCCCGCGCCGGTACTGCGTGCAGAACAGGTTGTACTGGATGCGCAGCAGCCAGGCCCGGCTGTTGGTGCCCGGCGTGAAGGTCCCGAAGGACCGCAACGCCCGGAGGTAGGTCTCCTGGGTCAGGTCCTGGGCGGTCGCCTGGTCCCCGGCCAGCCGCAGGGCGGCGTCGTACAGCGCGTTCATGTGCGGAACGGTCGCCGCCTCAAAACCCTCAAGGTCCACGGGAGACCTCACTCACATTCGCCGGGGCGGTGCCGCCTCCTCGCTGAGGTGAACTCGCCCCGACGTCGTACGATTCCCCTACTACCCGGTGGCGGCCGAAGGGCGCTCGCCGGCCGGGATGCGGCGGCGGCGCCGGCGGCGGGCGGCCGAGCGGGAGCGGCGACGGGCCGGCTCCTCCTCGGCGGGCGCCTCGGGCTTGTCGGCCTTGGCGGGCTTGTCGGCCGTTGCTGGCGCGGCCGCGGCCCGGGCGGCGGCCGCCTCCTCGACGGTCGGGAGGTCGAACAGCTCGCTCAGCAGTGGGCTGGTCGAGTAGACCTCGTGGACGGGCTCGTCGGTCAGCTCGAGACGGCGCCGGATCAGGTCGGCCGTGTCCAGCTCGTTCCAGGCCACGAAGGTGACCGCGACCCCGGCGGCCCCGGCCCGGCCGGTCCGGCCGATCCGGTGGACGTAGGCACGGTCGTCCTCGGGGGTGTCGTAGTTGATCACGTGCGACAGGCCGGCGATGTCAAGGCCCCGCGAGGCCACGTCAGTGCAGACCAGCACGTCCAGCTTGCCCTTGCGGAACGACCGCATGACCTTCTCACGGGCCACCTGGGGCATGTCGCCGTGCAGGGCCCCGGCCCGGTAGCCCTCGTCGACCAGGCCCTTGATGGTGCGGTCGACCCCGCGCTTGGTGCGCCGGAACACGGCCACCCGGTCGCGGTCGGGGGCGTCCAGGATGCGGCAGAGCACCTGGAAGCGGTTGAGGGGGTGGACCTGGAAGAACATCTGCCGGGTGGCGGGCACGGTGGCCTGCTCGCCCTCGGGCTCGGCGTGGACGAAGGTCGGCCGCTTGGCGTAGCGCCGGGCCAGCCCGACCACGGCCTTGGGCATGGTGGCCGAGAACAGCATCGTCTGGCGGTGCTCGGGGGTGGCGGCGATGATCGTCTCCACGTCGGGCAGGAACCCGAGGTCGAGCATCTCGTCGGCCTCGTCGACGACCAGGATGCGAAGCTTGTCGAGCTTGAGGTAGCCCTGGCGCATGTGGTCCAGCACGCGACCGGGGGTGCCGACCACGACCTGGGCGCCCTCGTTGAGGGCGACGATCTGGGGGCCGAGCGGGCGCCCGCCGACGATCGCGACCGCGCGCACGCCGGCGTCACGGCCGGCGGTGTCGATGTCGCCCGCGACCTGGAGGCAGAGCTCCCGGGTGGGCACGACGACCAGCGCCTGCACCTCGGGCAGCTCGGGCTCGACCTCCTGCACGATCGGGATTCCGAAGGCGAGGGTCTTGCCGGTGCCGGTGCGGGCCTGGCCGATGAGGTCGACCCCGGCCAGCGCGAGCGGCAGGCAGAGGGTCTGGATGGGGAAGGGGTGCTCGATCCCGACCCGGGCCAGCGAGGTCAACGTGGTCGGGGTGGCGCCGAGATCGGCGAAGCTGTGCTGCTCGGTGGGTGGGGGAGCGACGGTACTTGACGTTGGACTCAAACAACCTCCTGGTTGCATTGTTGCGTAGGCTCAACCATACATGGTAGCGGGTCCGCCATCCGGCTTCAGCGGTAGCGGGGGACCTCCGGGTCCACCTGCTCGCTCCAGGCGTCGATCCCGCCGGCCAGGCTGCGGACCCGGGACCAGCCGCTGGCCTTGAGCCAGACCGCCGCCTGGGCGCTGCGGGCCCCGACGTGGCAGTAGACGACCACGTCGCGGTCCCTCGGGATCTCCTCGGGGGCCCGCTCGACGAACCGGTCGAGGCCGATGTGGAGCGACGGCTGGATGGCCGCGACGGCCCGCTCCGGCTCGGTGCGCACGTCGACCAGCAGCGGCGGGTCGTCGGTGGCCATGGCCGTGGCCAGCGCCGGCGCGTCGACCTCCTCCAGCAGCGGATGGCTCTGTCGCACCCTGGCGGTTCCTCTCCCGGCGGTCGTCGGCCTGAGGCGCTCATGCTACCGCCTGCGGTACGCTTCGCGGCGATCGAGCGCACAGGAGGTCGCACCCGGATGGCCAGCCCGGCCGAGGTCTTCGAGGCGTTCCGCCAGGCCCACGCCACGGCCGACGCCGACGCCGCCGCGGCGCTGTACGCGCCCGACGCCGTGTACTACGAGCCGGACAACGTCCCCCACCGCGGCCGGGACGAGATCCGCACCTACCTGGCCTCGGTGTACGCGGTCCGGGGGCCGGTCGAGCTGAGCGTCAAGCGCCAGGTCGGGGCCGACCAGACCGTCCTGGCCGAGTGGACCAGCGCCTACACCGACGGCGGCCGTCGCTCCTCGGGCGTCCCCGGCGTCTCGGTGGTCGAGGTCGGCCGCGACGGCATCGTCTACCACCGCGACTTCGGCTAGGGCGAAGAAGAGAGGTGCTGCGGATGGCACGCCGGTGGGTCGCACTGTTGGTGGGGCTGCTGCTGGTGGGGGTCCTGGCCACGCCCGCCCGGGCCATCGGCGCGTTCGGCCCGCCGGTGACCATCGACAACCCGACCTGCGAGTTCGACGCCTTCAACGTCGACCAGGCCCAGGACGCGTCCGGGGCGACCCACGGCTTCAGCGACCTGTGGGGGACCGGCTGCAACGAGAGCTTCGCCATCCGGTACTTCCAGGGATCGGGGACGAGCTGGACGGTGGAGACGACGCCCTACCGGGGGTTCGTGGTCGCCGTCGCCTGGGACACCACCGGCACCTACCTGCTCTACATCGACTCGGCCCTGCGCCTGCGCATCTCCAAGCGCCAGGCCAACGGGACCTACATCCAGGGCCGGCTGCTGTCGACCACCATGGGACCCGACGGCTCCCTCGCCCAGGGCGACGTGGTCGCGACCGGCGGCCGGTGGTGGGCGACCTGGCGCGAGCACATCGGCCCGGGCGGCGGCCCCGGCGACGAGTTCGACCAGACCGAGCTGTTCCAGGCCTACACCATCGGCGGGACCTTCTCGCCCAGGGAGCGGGTCACCACCAACCCGGCCTGGGACAGCGCGCCCTCCCTCGCCCTCACCCCGGCCACCACCTTCCCGGTCCGGCTGGTCTGGGCCAGGGGCGGCTCGGACTTCGAGGCCGCCGATTCTGACCTGCGGCGGGCCCTTGGCGACCAGGACGGCAACTGGGTCTCGGCCAGCCTGGCCACCGCCGGGTCTCAGAACTTCTGGCCCGAGGTGCAGGTGGTCGGGAGGACCACCTACGTCGCCTGGAACCGGGACGGCCGCACGGTGCAGGCCAACAACGCCAGCGGGACGTTCCTGAGCCACACCTTCCTGACCTCGGCCGCGCAGAACCACCGGCCACGGATCGCCGTCGCCGCCGGCCAGGTGGTGGTCGGCTGGACCACGCAGGCACCGTTCAGAGCGTTCGTGGCCGAGCGAACCGGGACCACCTGGAGCGGGAAGGTGGCGTCGCCCGCCGGCGTGACCCGGCTGCAGCTCCTGACCGGGGTGGCGGCTCGCGGCGGGACCGCTGACGCCTCGATCCTCAGCCTTGGCTCCCGGCTGTACGCGGTCACCGAGACCTGACCTCGGGCCGCGAGGGCTCAGAGCGAGCTGAAGCCGACCCGCTTGTCGGGGTGCTCCTCGCCGAGCTCGATGTAGGCCAGCTTCTCGGTGGGCACGCCCACCCGGCGGCCCTTGGTGTCGGACAGCCACAGCACCTTCGACTTGCCGCCAACCGCCTCCTCGACCAGCTTGGCCACGTCGTCGGGCGACTGGTCGGTCTCGACCACCAGCTCCTTGGGGCTGTAGGTGACCCCGAGCTTGACCTCCATATGCTCCTCGTCCTCCTGGTCGGGTGGCCTGCGCCGGGAACTGCGGGAGGCCGAGCGTAGCACCAGGTCGCTCAAGGGAGGCCGGGGCCGTACCGAATCTCGAACCAGAGACACAGCCACCCACCGCGAGGAAGCGAGGCCCCATCCGTGCTGCTCACCGGCCCGTTCGGCGGCCTCACCGACGACGTCCGCGAGTTCCTGTGCTGCCTGGCCGACGAGGGCCTGCCCCTCACCGGCTGGGGCGACCTCGACCAGGCCAGCCTGCACACGGTCAGGGAGCGGCTCCCGGGCGGCGGCGCCGGCGGCGACAGCCCCGACGGCCTGGCCCTTGCTCGGCGGCGGACCAGCCTGCTGCGGTCGCTGTGCGACGCCGGCCGGCTCACCGAGGCCGAGGGCGGGCTGCTCCAGCTGACCGACCTGGGCCGCGAGTTCCTCGACCTGCCCGACGCCGCCCAGCTCGGCTTCGTCTTCGCCGCCTGGTGGGAAGGGGTCGACTGGGGCGACTGGGCACCCCGGGCCGAGCTCGGCCGGCTGCTCTGGCACGAGCGCGACACCCTGATCCAGGAGCTGGCCGGCCTGCCACCAGGACAGGTCGACCTGGCCGGCTTCGCCAGGCGCTTCGGGGCCCTGGTCGCCCACCGCTGGCCGTCGATGCTGGCCGCGGCCGACCCGGCCGAGTGGCGCCAGGCCCTCTGGTCGACCGCCCTGGCCCCTCTGGCCATGCTGGGCGCCCTCGACATCCCGGCCCGCATGTCGCCCTCGCCGGCCTGGTTCGCCCTCACCGGCACCGCCCCCGCCCTGATCGCGGCGGCCGCCGCCATGTGCGGCCCCGAGCCTCCGGCCTCCCTGGCCGCCGCCACCCAGAACTGAGCCCTCCAGCAGGGGTGGTTGTCGCACCCTGTTGGTAGCGTCCCGGCCAACTCGGACCCCCGGAGGGGTCCGGGGAACCCCAGGGGGGTGCCCCGGTGGATCGGGAGGGGTCCGGGGAACCCCAGGGGGTTCCCCGGTGGATCAGGGACGGAAGGACGCGGCCGTGCGCTGGGAGACGGTGGTGATCGGCCTGCTCGCCGGGGCGGTGGCCGGGCTGGTGCTCGGGCGCTGGGGCCGGGGCGGCGACGGGGGCGGGGGCAAGGAGCTGGACCGGCGGCTGGCCGGGATCTCCGACAGCCTGGACCGGCGCCTTGTCGACCTCGACCGGCGGCTGTACCTGGGGCTGGACAGCGTCCAGGACGCCCAGGCGCGGGCCGCCGACACGGCCGCCCAGGTGCGGGAGCGGGTTGCTGTCGTCGCCGGGGTGGCCGAGCAGGTCCTGGAGCAGGCCCGCGGGCTGAGCCGGCTCGAGGACCTGCTGCGCCCGCCCCAGGCCAGAGGCGCGCTCGGGGAGCTGCTGCTGGAGCAGCTCCTGGCCCAGGGACTGCCCCACAACGCCTACCGGACCCAGCACGTGTTCCGCTCCGGGGCCAGGGTGGACGCGGTGCTGGTGGTCGGCGAGGCGATGGTCGCGGTCGACTCCAAGTTCCCGCTGGAGGCGTTCGCCCGCATGAGCACGAGCCACGAGGGCGACGCGGCCAGGGCGCTGCACCGGCGCGCCTTCACCCGCGACGCCCGCCGGCACGTCGACGCCATCGCCGACAAGTACATCTGCCCCGACGAGGGCACCTACGACTTCGCCCTCTGCTACCTGCCGTCGGAGGCGGTGTTCTACGAGTTCCTGCGCGAGGACCCGCCGGGGGACTCCTGCTGGCGCTACGCGGTCGAGCGGCGGGTCTTCCCGGCCTCGCCGACGACCCTGTACGCCTACCTGGTCTCGGTCGGGGTCGGGCTCAAGGGGCTCCGGGTCGAGGAGAACGCCCGCCGGGTGCTGGACGCCCTTGCCGCCCTGCGCGGCGACCTGGACGGGTTCCGCACCCATTTCGAGCTGGTCGGCCGCCATCTCGGACGGGCCAGGGACCGCTGGCAGGACGCCGCCCACCGCCTCGACCGGTTCGACGGCCGCCTGGCCGAGGCCGCCGGCCGGGCCACCGACCTGGACCGGCGGCTGCCGGCGCCGGAGGTGGACGGCGAGACAGGCCTTACGGGAACCGGCTGAACCAGGTCAGCGACATGGTCGCCCCGGCGACCAGGAACAGCAGGCCGGTGGCGGCGAAGACCACCGTGATCTCCTGCTTCTCCTTGACGAACCCGATCTTGGAGCCGAGCTCGCGGTAGATGTCCTTGAGGTCGCCGCTGCTGGGGGCGGCGAAGAAGCGGGCCCCGGTGGTCTCGGCGATCCGCTGGAGGGTGAGCTTGTCTGGCGGCACCGGGATCCGGCGCAGGGCGCCGGTCTCGTCGGGCACGTCGACCATCCCCTGGTCGGTGCCGAGCGCGATGGTGAAGACCGGCACCCCGAGCGCCTTGGCGTCGGAGGCGGCCTCCATCGGCTGGGTCCGGCCCTGGGTGTTGGCCCCGTCGGACAGCAGCAGCACGATCAGGGGGGCGTCGCCCCCGGTCGCCCCGGGGTTGGGTGCCGGACGGACGTCGCTGCCGGTCGAGGGCGGCGTCGGCGGCCGCTTGACGTCGAGGGCCCGCTCGATCCCGTCGCCCATGGCGGTCGCCCCCTCGGCATGCAGCGACGCCAGCGCCTCGTAGACCGCCGGCCGGTCGGTGGTCGGCCGGGTCAGGGTCTGGGCGGTGGAGGCGAACGACACGATCCCGACCCGGAACTTGTCCGGGAGCTGCTCGATGAACTGGGTGGCGGCCCGCTGGGAGGAGATCAGCCGGGTCGGCTGCACGTCGGTGGCGTTCATCGACCCGGACACGTCCATGACCAGGACGATCGTCGCCTGCTCCTTGGGCACCAGGGCCAGCGCCTGGGGCCTGGCCAGGCTGACCACCAGGGCGGCCAGGGCGAGCAGGTAGAACGCCGGGGGGACGTGGCGGCGCCAGCCCGGCTTGGCGCTGACCACGTTGGCCAGCAGGTCGAGGTTGGTGAAGCGGACCGTGTAGCGGGAGCGGCGCCGCTGCGCGAGCAGGTAGGCGGCCAGCGCGACCGGGACGAGCAGGAGCGCCCAGAGCAGTCCCGGCCACTCCACGCTCACGTTACGGCGTCCCGATTCATCGCGGCGGTCCCGGGCGAGCGTAGGGGGAGCCGGGGCCGGGCGGGCCGCCGGTGGTGACCGGGGCACCAGGCCCCGGCTGGACGCCGGCGCCGACGTCGGCCGAGCCACCGGCGTGGGCCGCCTCCGGGCCCCACTGGACCGGGGCCGGGCCGCGGGCGCTGCCCGGCCCGGTCACCCGGTGGCGCAGGAACCCGGCGAAGCTGCGCAGCCAGTCGCCCGCGGTCCACAGCACGACGTGGTCGGCCCCCGACGCCCCGAGCAGCGAGGCCAGCTCGGCACGCTCGGTGGCCGCGGCGGTCGCGAACCGCTCCCGCAGCCGGCGCCGGCTGGTGTCGACCCGCAGCTGGCGGCCCGTCTCGGGGTCGACCAGCCACAGCTCGCCGACGTCGGGCAGCTCCTGCTCGCGCGGGTCACGGATCTCGACCGCGACCACGTCGTGGCGGCCGGCCAGCTCAATCAGCTCACGCCGCCAGTCGCGCGGCCCTCGGAAGTCGCTGACCACGAAGACCAGGGAGCGGCTGGAGGCCAGCCGCCCCGTCCGGGCCAGCGCCTCCCCCAGCGAGGTGGCTCCGCCACCCTCGAGCTGTGGCTCCCGGCGGACCGTGGCCAGCATGCCCAGCAGCCCGGCCCGGCCCTGCCGCGACGGGATCGTCACCGGCTTGGCGTCGCCGAAGGTGATCAGGCCGAGCCGGTTGCCGTGCCGGGTGCCGACGTGGCCGACGGCCAGGGCGACCCCCTCGGCCACGTCGGCCTTGCGCCGGTCGGCCGTGCCGAAGCTCATCGACGGCGAGGTGTCCAGGACCAGCCAGCTGACCAGGGCCCGCTCGGCGATCTGGTCGCGGACGTGGATGTCGCCGGTCCGGGCGGTGACGTTCCAGTCGATCCGGCGGACGTCGTCGCCCGGCTGGTACAGGCGGATCTGGGCCAGCTCGGTCCCGATGCCGATGGTGCTGGAGCGGTGGTCCCCGGTGAGCATGGCCTCGATCCGGCGACGGACGACCACGTCGAGGGCGCGCAGCAGCGCCTCCGGGGCCGGCCCGGGTCCGGGCCGGTCGGGCGTGCGGGTGATGCCGAGGGGATCGTTCATGCTGGTTGTTCTCGGGCGAGGTCGATGCGGGGTGGGGGGATGGCGTTGAGGACGGCGGTCAACAGGGTGTCGGGGGTGACTTGTTCGGCCAGGGCCTGGTAGGTCAGGACGAGGCGGTGGCGCAGGACGTCGCGGGCGAGTTCTTGGACGTCTTGGGGCAGGGCGTAGCTGCGGCCTCGGAGCACGGCCAGCGCTCGGGCGGCGGCGACCAGGTTGATGGAGCCTCTCGGGCTGGCCCCATAGGCGATGTAACC
>Ga0207675_100002606_pt1 | contig 17862 bp, 17 predicted proteins | sample KBSSwiS42_FD_184305 | JGI IMG/M metagenome (GOLD analysis project Ga0207675, IMG submission 184305) | Switchgrass rhizosphere microbial communities from Kellogg Biological Station, Michigan, USA - KBS Switchgrass S4-2 (SPAdes) (version 2) | ecosystem: Host-associated > Plants > Roots >... | reverse complement strand
CGGACTGCCCGAGACGATCACCTCGACCTTCTCCGGCACGGCCCAGGAATTCCAGGATGCGCTCGACAACATGGGCCTGCTGATCCTGGCGGCCGTGCTCACCATCTACATTGTCCTCGGCATCTTGTACGAGAGCTTTGTCCACCCCTTCACCATCCTGACCGGCCTGCCCTCGGCCGCCATCGGCGCTTTTATCGCGCTGGACCTGGCAAGCCTCGATCTCAGCGTGGTGGCGGTGATCGGCATCCTGATGCTGATCGGCATCGTCAAGAAGAACGCGATCATGATGATCGACGTTGCCTTGACCCTGCAGCGCGAGGGCATGGAGCCGCCGGCCGCGATCTATCGCGCCTGCATCCTGCGCTTCCGCCCGATCATGATGACGACCTTCGCCGCGCTCATGGGCGCGCTGCCGATCGCCCTCGGCGCCGGCGCCAGCGCGGAGCTGCGCCAGCCGCTCGGTATCGCGGTGGTGGGCGGCCTGATCGTCTCGCAGGTGTTGACCCTGTTCATCACGCCCGTGCTCTATCTCTACATGGAGCAGCTGTCGCAAGCGCTGCGCGGATTGCGCAAGACCGGAACCGATCGCCGGACGGCTTAAGCCGATTGGCAGAAGCGCAGACGATCGCCGTGTAACCGATTGTTATGGGGTGCCGACCGATTCTGAAGGCGAGATTGGCCCAGGAATTGGCGGAATGCGCGTGCTGTTGATCGAGGATGACGTGTCGGTGCGCCGCATCGTGCGCAGAATGCTGGAACGCAGCCGCCATGACGTCACCGAAGCCGAAAATGGCCGGGTTGGCCTGGATCGGTTGAGAGACGGCGCGTTCGACCTCGTCATCACCGACATCGTCATGCCCGAGATGGATGGGCTCGAGACTCTCATCGAACTCCGCAAGCACTACCCAACTCTGAAGGTGATCGCGATGTCGGGCGGCGGACGCACCGGGAACATGGACTTCCTGGGTTCTGCCGAGAAACTCGGTGCATCCGCGGTGCTGCACAAGCCCTTCACGAGCGACGTGCTCACCACGGCGATCGACAGCTCTTTTGTCGGAGGGCCGAGCAGCTAGAGCATCGGATTTTCTCCGCCCGTGACCAGGGCCACGACCGTTCCCGGTCGCGGCCCTTTTGCTTGACGGGCTGTGCCAGAGTTGATATTTAAGAAATTACTTAAATTACTCTGAATAAGAAAACGTGCTTGTTTCTCAGGAACTTACCCAGACCTTCGCGGCGCTCGGCGACCCGACCCGGTTTGCGATTCTGAGCAAGCTGGCGACCGACGGCGACATGACGGTCCAGGAAATCGCACAACCCTTCGCCATGAGCCTGGCGGCCGTATCGCAGCACCTGAAGGTCTTGGAGCGCGCCGGGCTTATCTCCCGCCGACGCGAAGGCCAGCGGCGCCCGTGCCACCTGCGTATCGAGCGTCTGGCGGAAGCCGCCCGTTGGTTCGAACACACCCGACAGGCGTGGCAAACGCGCCTCGATCGTCTCGAACGCTTCCTCGCAAGCGTCGAATCCTCGCAACGAAACGAAAGGTGACACCAGTGGCATCCCATGACTCCCGTACGACGTGGGCGCCCGAGCGCGAAATCGTGTTGTGTCGCGTGATCGCCGCACCGCGCGAACGCGTGTTCACGGCCTGGACCGATCCAAAGCAGATCGTGCAGTGGTTCGGACCGGATGGATTCAAAGTGGAGAATCTGGAGTGCGACATCCGCCCGGGCGGCTGCTGGCGCTTCGTCTACACCGGCCCTGACGGAACGAAATACGACAACCGTATGGTCTTCTTGCGCGTGGAGGCGCCGCGGCTGATCGAAATCGAGCACGGATCGGACAAGGATGACGATCCGGCCCGCTTTCACGTCACGGTGACATTCGACGAGCAGAGCGACGGCAAGTGTGTGCTCACCATGCGCCAGCTGCATCCGACTAAGGAGCAGCGTGACGCCGGTATTGGATTCGGCGCGGTCGAGCTCGGCTATCAGACCCTCGGCAAACTAGCCAAGCATGTCGGCGCGAATTGATCGTGCTCATCGCGTCCGGCGTTGCGCGCGCCGTTGATGACCTGGTGGCCCGATTCTAACATTCGCATCCCAGTTCGGCGGATTGTTTTGCGACTGTTAGACGCTCGGTCTCAGGACAGCTCGCTCCGCCGCGGCATGTCGGCGCCCCGGCGCGAGCAGGTGATGGCTGCCGCCCGTGCCGCGAATGTCAAAAGTGAATTGAGGTCGTCGGCCGAGAGTGAGGCGAGGCCGTCCGGCGAGATGCGGCCATTCTCACCCAACCATGTCAGCAGGGCGGCCTGGAACGTGTCGCCCGCTCCAACGGTGTCGATGACCTTGACCGAGCGGGCGCTGACACGCGCCGCGACGCCTTGCCGCGTGACGGCCATCGCGCCTACCTCGCCCATGGTCGCGACCGCGACGCTGGCGCCGCGCGCCAGCCAATCCTTGAGCACGCTCTCGACCGGCGCGCCCGGATAGAGGAACTGGATATCCTCGACGCTGGCCTTCACCAGGTGCGCCTGCGCCGTCAGCGCCACGACCCGCCGCCGCCACAGGTCCGGATCCGGAACGATCGAGGGGCGGATATTGGGATCGTACGAGATGAAGCGCCGCGGCCGCTCGCGCGTCACCAGCGCTTCCAGGCTGGCGGCGGTCGGCTCCAGCGCCGTGGTGTAGGAGCCGATATGGACGACGCGCACCGCATCCGGCAGGCGGGCCGGCAGTTCCGACACTGCGAGCGAGCGGTCGGCGGTGCCGTTGGTATAGAAGGAATAGGTCGGCACGCCCTTGTCATCCAGCGCCACGATCGCGAGCGTGGTTGGTGCATCCGTCCGCACGATCAGATCGACATCGACCCGTTCGCTCTCCAGGTAGGCGATCAGCTTCCGGCCGAAGTGATCGTTCGAGACCTTTGACAGGAACGCGGTCGACTGGCCGAGCCGGCTCAGCGCCACCGCGACGTTGAGCGGCGAGCCGCCGACCCGCGCGTCGAGCGCGATGCTGGAAGCAGAGCTGCCGGAGGTGGCGAAGACATCGAACAGCGCATCGCCGCAAGTCAGGATCATCCGAGGCGCGCCTTACCGGTCAGAGCTTTGCGTAATCGGGAACGATCAGGCGATAGGGCGGCTCGTCCTCCTCGACGTCCGGGAAGCGCGACACCATGTCGAGGAAGTAGTTGTCGGTCTCATCGTCGTTGACGGTCGACACCTCTCCCACCAGGCAATCGCCGCCGGCCGCCCAGAAGGAATGGACGTGGCCGGGCTGCAGGGTGATGGAGCTGCCGGGGTGGATCTGCACCACGCCGCCGGCCGGCACTTCGCGGTCGATGCCGTCCATGCGCACCTTGACGGGGGCGTTGGCGTCGATCGGATGGCCGGGCTCGCCGTTGTAGAGCCGGACCTCGAGCGGCGCGCCGCCGCGCACGATGATGTCTTCGGTCTTCACCTTGTGGGTATGGAACGGCGTCACCTGGTTCTCGCGCGAGATCATGATCTTCTCGGCATAGACCATGCCCTTGCCGGATTTCAGGTTGTCGGCGCTGCCGTTGCGCACAGTGAACAGCAGCAGGCCCAGAGTCTCGAAATCGCCGCGGCCGAAATCGGTGATGTCCCAACCCAGGCGCGCGCGGATGACCTCGCCGGCGCGCGGCTTGTTACGCTTCCAGTCATCGGTCGACCAGTTGGCGAACTCGGGCAGCTTGAACCCGAAGGAGGCGATGAACTTCTCGCCCTCGCGGATGATTTCGTTCAGTTCCGACCGTTTCATTCCATGCTCTCCGAAAACCAGGCAGCCGGTCACCCGGCGTTCAGGCGGCATCATATAATGGAGGTCCCGCCCTTGGAACAAGGCAAACCGCTCTACCGGCGCCTCGCCTTCCGCTCGAGGTTGACCGCGAGCAGCTCGCCGAACCGGCCATTGCCGATGGGCCCCAGGGAGGTGCGCTGGTGGATGTCGACGTCCGGCCCGCGGTTGCCCTCGATCACGCAAGGGCCGTCCTCCAGAATGGCGATATCCCACCCCACCAGGGCATAGTCGGAAAACGCGCGATGTGCCTGGACCGCCAGTTCGACCGCCTCCCGCCACATCGGCAGCCGGCGGCCCGTTATCGGTGCCCCCGTCAGCGGGTGGACGTCGTGCCATTTGAAATCCGGCCCCGTCCCGAGATCGGTTGCGCGGCCCAGCCGGCCGCTTGCGATATCGACGGCCGCCGCGATTCCGCCGGCGTGGAAGTTGTCGACCGCCGACGCGGGGTTGACCGACATGCGCAGCGCCGCATCCGTGACCTCATGGTCGCCTGCCTCGTTCCGGCACGACAGCATCCGTATGGTCGAGAGCGCTCCGGCGCTGAGATCCAGCAGGTCGTGATGATTCCTGGCTGCCCACTGGATGAAGAACGGTTTGGAGCGCGAGAGTTCGGTCACATGCGCGACCAGCGACGTTGCATCCATCGTTTGGCCTCGGGTATCCCGATAGCGTCCGCTTCCGGCATAGCGCCACAGCTCGGAGCGCACGCCACCCTTGGCGTTGGTGCGCTTCACGAACACGTCCGCTTCCGGCAGCTGGTCGACCAGATCCGGCGCCCGCAAGCGCTCACCGTCCTGGAACAGCATCAGCACCGGAACATGCCGGATGCCGTGCTCGCGGCAATGGCGCGCGAACTCCACCTTCTCCTTGAGTGGCGCCGGCATGTACGCTCCGCCCGCGATCGGGTAGAGCAGGCGATAGGCGATCTCCTTGGTTTCGTAGCGCATGAGGTAGTGCGGCGCGCGGCCCCACTTCCCCGCCCCGAACAGCTCGTAGACGTAGTAGTAGAACGGTGGAATCCGGAAGCGAACCGCCATCGCCACCTGCTCCAGGAACTGCCGCACGCGTGACTTGCCCGTCAGGCGCCGGACCGCCGCACCATAGTGGCGGACCCGCGGGACGGCCCGGGCCGACGCGATGACCGGCCACAATGCGATCGTTCCCAGGTTGCGCGCGCTGCGGAACACGTCCCCGTCGGGCCACAGCGCGTCGTTGCACAGGCGATGCACGCGGCCGGCCGGCGAGTCTGCATCCGCCAATCCCCAACCGATCAGGAACGGCGGCGGGTAGAGGGTGTCGCGCAACCCGGGCGCATAGGGGGAGACCGGAGCGGTCCCGACCCGTGCCCGTCCGCCGGACGCATGCAGCCATGACTTGCCGCTGACCAGCAGCGACATCGCCATGAAATAGAACAGCAGGGACAGGAACTGCGCGAAGTCGGCGTAGCCCTCCGCGCGCTCCGCGGCCAGGCCAATATGCGCGAGAGCGGTTTCGCTCGACAGATCGAGCACCGCCCCGCTGAGCAGCGCCGCAAGGCCCGCCAGCAGCAGGAGTTGCGCGGCGGCCGGTCGCGGCGCGATGCCGGCAGTCAGCCAAAGCCCGACCGGCGCCGCCAGCAGCAGCAGCGCGTCGTCGATATTGTCCAAGTCGAAATCATGCCCCTTCAACTTGGAGAAGGGCTCGGAGAACTCGGTGCCGGCCACCACCACCGAGGCCAGCAGGATGACCAGCCAGAACACACGGCTCCCTGCCTTGAGCGGCCGATGCGCCAATTGGCTGACGGCCATCAGCGCGCACAGCACGGCGAACAGTCCCGTTGAGGAATCCATGAGCGTGTCCGCAAAGCGCACGTTCACGACGATGGCGAGCGTGGCAAGCGCAACGATCGCGATGGTCACAATGATCGGTGCGGGCCACCTGACTGAGAGATGGGTCATAGGTCGCCTGATCTTCCGCCAGACGCGTCGCTCAATTCCGAGCGCGTGTTTCTTTGTACCGCACTCTGGATCGTCGCGGCTGTAGCAAAATCATGTCACCGGCGTTGCGCGCTAGGCGATTCTGAGCTCGCTCTGGGGGTCGAAATATACCGCCTTGTCCATGTTGAAGGCGAAGGGCACCGTGCTGTGCGGCGCCACCTGCATGTCGGAGCGCATGCGGCCGATCACCTCGCGTCCACCCAGCCGTGTCACCACATAGGTGTCCGCCCCGGCCGGTTCCACCACCTCGACGTGGCAGTCCGCATTGACCACCCGGGCCGAGTTTCGGTCCGCGCCGTTCAGGTCGGTGATCGCTTCCGGGCGGAGGCCGAAGATCACCTCGCGCCCGGCATGGGCGCTGAGCTTGCTGTCGTTGGCGACCTTGAGCTGCAGCGGCGCCGAGCCGTCGCGCGTCAGCACCACTGCGACCCCGCCGCCGTTCACCTCGATCCGAGCCGGGATCAGGTTCATGGCCGGCGATCCCATGAAATCCGCGACGAAGACATTGGAAGGGTTGTTGTAGATCTCGTGCGGCGTGCCGAACTGCTGCAGCACGCCGTCCTTGAGCACCGCAATCTGCGTCGCCAGGGTCATCGCCTCGATCTGGTCGTGCGTCACATAGACGATGGTGGTCTTCATCGACTGGTGCAGGCGCTTGATCTCGGTTCGCATGTCGACGCGCAGCTTGGCGTCGAGGTTGGACAGCGGCTCGTCGAACAGGAACACCTGCGGGTTGCGCACCAGGGCGCGGCCCATCGCGACGCGCTGGCGCTGGCCGCCGGACAGCTGGCTCGGCTTGCGATCCAGGAGATGACTGATCTGCAGGGTCTTGGCGACGCCGGCCACCGCCTTGTCGCGCTCGGCCTTGGGAACGCCGCGCATCTCCATGCCGAAGGCGATGTTCTGCCCGACCGTCATGTTGGGATAGAGCGCGTAGGACTGGAACACCATGGCGATGTCGCGCTGCGAGGGATGCAGGTTGTTGACCGCGCGGCCGTTGATGCGGATCTCGCCGCCGGTGATGCTCTCGAGCCCCGCGATGTTGTTGAGCAGCGTCGACTTGCCACAACCGGACGGGCCGACCAGCACCAGGAACCCGCCCTCCTCGACCGAGAGGTTGATGCCCTTCAGCACGTCGACCGTGCCGAAGCGCTTCTGCAGATTGTCGATCTCGAGGAATGCCATGGTTCTACTCCATCAACCCTTCACGGCGCCGGCCATCAGGCCGCGCACGAAATAGCGGCCGGAGACGACGTAGACGATCAGTGTCGGCAGCGCCGCCAGGATCGCACCGGCGAAATGCACGTTGTATTCCTTCACGCCGGTCGACGACGACACCAGGTTGTTGAGCGCGATCGTCACCGGCTGCGAATCGACATCCGAGAACGACGCGCCGAACAGGAAGTCGTTCCAGATATTGGTGAACTGCCAGATCACCGTCACCACGATGATGGGCCCGGAGCTCGGCAGCAGGATGCGCCAGAAGATGCGAAAGAAACCCGCGCCGTCGATCTGCGCCGCGCGGATCAGCTCGGTCGGGAACGCATCATAGTAGTTCCGGAAGAACAAGGTGGTGAAGCCGAGGCCGTAGACCACGTGCACCAGGACGAGGCCCGGGGTCGAACCGGCGAGCCCGATCAGGCCCAGGATGCGCGCCATCGGGATCAGCACGATCTGGAACGGAATGAAGCAGGCGAACAGCAGCAGGCCGAACACGATGCCGTCGCCGCGGAACTTCCACTTGGTCAGCACATAGCCGTTGAGCGCGCCGAGCAACGCGGAGATCGCGACCGCCGGGATCACCATCAGCACCGAGTTGATGAAATAGGGCTTGAGCCCGGTCGGCTGCACGCCGATCTGCGCCGTCGACCAGGCGCTGAGCCAGGGTGCGATGGTGAACAGCTGGGGCAAGGACATCATGTTGCCCTGGCGGATCTCGTCCAGCGGCTTCACCGAATTGACCAGCATCACGTAGAGCGGCAGCAGGTAGTAGACCGCGAACACGATCAGGATGCTGTAGATCAGCGCGCGCACCAGGATGTTGGTGCGGACCGCGGTTTCTTGCGTGGCATGAGCCATCAGCGCTTGCCTCCCCGCAGCTCGCTATAGAGGTAGGGCACGATGACGCTGGCGATCATCATCAGCATGATGACTGCCGACGAGGCGCCGATGCCCATCTCGTTGCGGGTGAAGGTGTAGGAATACATGAAGGTCGCCGGCATCTCGGTGGCCCGGCCCGGGCCGCCGTTGGTCAGCGCGATCACCAGGTCGTACGACTTGATGGCGAGGTGCGCCAGGACCACGAACGCCGACAGGAACGCCGGGCGCAGCATCGGGATGATGATGCGGCGATAGAGGTTGAAGTTGGAGGCACCGTCGATCTGCGCCGCCTTGACGATCTCGTTGTCGATGCCGCGCAGCCCCGCCAGGAACATCGCCATCACGAAGCCGGAGGATTGCCAGATCGCGGCGATGACGATGCAATAGATCGCCATCTTGCCGTCCTTGATCCAGGTGAAGCTGAAGCTCTCCCAGCCCCACAGATGCATGGTGTGCTCGAGCCCGATGCCGGGATCGAGGAACCACTTCCATGCCGTGCCCGTCACGATGAAGGACAGCGCCATCGGATAGAGGTAGATCGGGCGCAAGGCGCCTTCGATGCGGATCTTCTGGTCGATCAGGATCGCCAGGAACAGTCCGATCGCCGAGCATAGCAGGATGTAGAGCGAGCCGAAGATCGCGAGATTCTGCAACGCCGTGATCCAGTTCCGGAAGCCCCACAGCTTCACGTAGTTCTCCCAGCCGACCCAGTTGAAGGACGGCAGGATCTTGGAATCGGTGAAGGAGAGGACGCCGGTGAAGACGATGAAGCCGTAGACCACGACCAGGATGACGGCGAAGCTCGGCGCCAGCACGATCTTCGGCAGAGCGCGCTGCAGCCATTCCATCGTGTACGATGTCCGTCCGATCGGCGCGCGGTCGGCTGCGACCGGCATGCCCTGGGACACGCTCATCCCGTCCTCCAGACCTCTCCTGAAACGCCGGCTTCAGTCTGCCGAGAGGACGGAGCCGGGTTGCCCCGGCTCCGCCAGCTCAGAGCTGCCGGTTCTCTTCTACTTCGCGCCTTCGACGGCCTTCGCAAGTTCCGCCGCGGCGGTCTTGGAATCCATCTCGCCGTTGAAGTGGGCGGTGATGATGTCGTAGGTCGCGTTCTTCACCGCGGCCGGCGCGGCATGGCCATGAGCCATCGAGCCGAACAGGGTGCCGTTCTTGCTGGCCTCGGCCAGATCCTTCATGCCCTGCTGACCGCAGGCATCGAGGTCCTTGCCGTCAACATCGGTGCGGGCGGGAACCGAGCCCTTCACCTTGTTGAAGGCGATCTGGAACGAGGGCGACATGATCGCGCTCGCCAGCTTCTCCTGCGCCGCCTTGCGGTCGTCGCCGACCTTGAACATGACGAACTGGTCGGAGTTGAAGGTGACGTCGCCCTGGGTGCCCGGGAAGCGGAAGCACAGGAAGTCCTTGCCCGGCACCTTGCCGGCGTTCAGGAACTCGCCTTTCGCCCAGTCGCCCATGAACTGCACGCCGGCCTTGCCCTCGATCACCATGGACGAAGCCAGGTTCCAGTCGCGACCGGAGAAGTTGTCGTCGACATAGGAGCGCAGCTTGGTCATGCGGTCGAACGCCTGCACCATGGTGTCGGAGCTGAGCGCCGCCGAATCCAGGTCGATGAAGGCCTTCTTGTAGAATTCCGGACCGCCGGTCGACATCACGACCGCGTCAAAGATCGTGGCGTCCTGCCAGGGCTGGCCGCCGTGGGCGACCGCCGTGTAGCCGGCTTCCTTGATCTTGTCGAGCGCGGCGATCAGTTCGTCCCACGTCGTGGGCTGCTTCAGGCCGAGCTTGTCGAAGATCTCCTTGTTGGCCCACACCCAGTTGGTCGAGTGCACGTTGACCGGCGCCGCGACCCACTTGCCGTCATACTTGGAGAACGCCTGCAATGCCGGCGGAACCACGGCATCCCAGCCTTCCTTGGCGGCGAGGTCGTTGAGATCCGCCACCACGCCCTGCTTGGCCCAGTCGGTGATATCGAAGCCCAGCATCTGCACGGCCGTCGGCGGATTGCCCGCCGTGACGCGCGCGCGCAGCGCCGTCATGGCCTGCTCACCGCCGCCGCCGGCAACCGGCATGTCCTGCCAGCCGATGCCTTCCTTCTCCAGGTCCTGCTTCAGCACGTTGAGCGCCGAAGCTTCGCCGCCTGATGTCCACCAGTGCAACACCTCCACCTCTTCCGCCGCGTAGGTCGCGGCCGAGAAGAGTGCGAGGCCGCCCACCAGAGCCGACGTCGCCATCAATTTCGAAACCTTCATGTAAGTCCTCCCACTGTCTGCGCGATAAGTTCGGTCGTTTATTGGATTGCCCTTGCGCGCTTGCGCGCGAGCAAGGGAGCCACCGAGCTGACCTCGGCCCGGTGTGCATTGGTTAGGGGTCCCGGCTTGTTGCCTCCGGGACCTGAATGAACGGTAGCTGCCGCCACGCCACACTGCAACGTCACGACGTTGGTCATGCCCGCCGCTCCGTGCGTTCCGGGAGCGGGCTGCCACAGCTCTCCCGCACCGCGAGATGGACGGCGCCGATGTGATCCTCGGTCGTGTTGCGGCCGGTCTCGATCATCCGAAGGACGCTCTGGGCGGCCCGCTCGCCAAGCCCCATCACGTCGACCGCGATGGTGGTCAGCGGCGGGTCGGCATGGACCGCCTCCTGGACGTCGTCGAACCCGATGACGGCGAACCCACGCCCGGGCTCGATGCCCTTGCGGCGCAGGCCCAGGCACACCCCGAACGCCACGATGTCGTTGAAACAGACCGCCGCAGTCGGCGGCTGGCGTTGCGCCAGGGCGGTCTCCAGCGCCTGCGCTCCGCCGTCGCGCGTCGGCGGGGCGGCGGACGTGACGGCGCTGGCGGGATCGAGGCCGGCATCGGCCAGGGCGGCGCTAAACCCTTCCAGCCGCTCGCCACGGACCACGGAATCGGCATGGCCGCCCAGGAAGGCGATCTGCCGGTGCCCCAGTTCCACCAGGCGCTCCACCGCCAGGCGGGCGCCGAGGCGATTGTCGGGCCCCACGATGGGGATGCGGCGGCCCTTGAGGCGGCGCATGGCGAGAACCACCGGCACGCCGGCGGCGACCAAACCGTCGAACGCGTCGTCCGGGGTGCCGCGGGCGGCCGAGATGATGAGCCCCGCCACTCCCTGCTCGCGCATCAGCTTGATCACCTCGGCCTGGCGGACCGGGCTCTCGGCGGTATTGGCGATGAAAGGGACATAGCCGGCGGCCTGGAAGCTGCGCTCGATCCCGACTGCCAACTCGGCGCAGAACGGATTGATCAAGTTGTGGATGATCATGCCGACCATGTTGGAATGCGCGCGGCGGAGGTTGGCGGCGCCGCGATTATAGACGTAACCGAGGTCGTGGATGGCGGCATTGACCCGGTCGCGGGTCGACGGGCGGACGCTTTCGCTGCCCTTCAACACCAGCGATACGGTCGATTTGGAGACGCCGGCGGCGGCGGCGATCTCGACAATGGTCACCCGATCCCTCGGGCCACCCGCTGCCATTTCATCCTCCCTAGGAATTATTTGTTTTTTGGAACGTTCTAGGAAGCGATGTCGGAGCTGTCAACCGTCATTTCGCGGTCAACATGCGCTCTTTCCCTGCAGTAATTGCTTGCCACTACTGGGAAAAAGATAGGAACGCCTAGTCCGCGCCGACTCATGCCGATCTACGACGTTGGACCTAAATCTTACCCTTGGATTGGAACGATCCAGGCAAATGAGGGGTGACCCCTCAGGCTGACTTATCAGCACTTGTGAACAAAAATGTCTGACAAATCATGTTTGAATGCGCATTCAGTGACAGACTGTTAACTACCATTGTTCACAATGCCCGCCATTCCTATTTGCGCGGGATATGCCACGATGAAGCTGCGACTGAGCATTGGTAGAGCGGTCAATCTGTTCGGCCTGATCGTGACCCTGGGGTGCATCGCCATCCTCTGGACCGGCGTAAGCGCGCTCGGCCAGCTCAAGGTCAACGGCCCGATCTATCGCCAGATCGTGCTGGGCAAGGACTTGATCGCGGACATCCTGCCACCGCCGGAATATGTCATCGAATCCTACCTGGAATCGACGCTTCTGCTGAACGACCCCGCGAGCCTGGAACAGCGCCGCGCGCGGCTGAAGCAACTCCACGCGGAATATGATGTCCGCCACACCTACTGGAAGGAACTGCAGGATTTCGACCCGGTCAACAAGCAGTGGATCGTCGAGGAATCCTACACGCATGTGACGCGCTTCTGGAACGCGGTCGAAGGCGTGTTCCTGCCCGCCATCGAGAAGGGCGACATGGAAACGGCGCGCAAGGCCTATGCGGACATCGCTAGCGCCTATGCAGACCATCGTGCCGTGGTCGACAAGATGGTCGCGCGCGCGAACGAGATGAACGCCGCGACCGAAGTTGCAGCGGCCGAGAGCGAGAAGTCTTTCACCCTCACCATATGGTCAGTGGCCGTGGTCGTGTTCGTGACCGTGATCGGCGGCGTGCTTGCCCTGGGTTACGGCGTGGTGCGACCTTTGACGCGCATGACGGGCGTGATGAAACAGCTCGCCGCCGGCCAGATGGACATCGCGATTCCGTCCGCCGGCCGCAAGGATGAGATCGGGTCGATGGCCGAAGCCGTCGACATCTTCCGCCGCCAGGGCATCGAGGCCGAGCAACTGCGCGAGCAGCAGGAAGCCAACCGCCGCGCGTCGGAAGCCGAGAAGCGCACCGCGCTGCTGACGATGGCCGATACGGTGGAGCGCGAGACCCACAAGGCGGTCGAGGCCGTCTCGCACCTGACGCAGCGGATGTCGGGCGACGCCAGCCACATGGCGAAGTCGGCCCATGCCGTCAGCGAAAACAGCCAGACCGTGGCGGCGGCGTCGACGCAGGCCCTGGCGAACGCACAGACCGTCGCATCCGCGTCCGAGCAGCTGACCGCCTCGATCCGCGAGATCTCCTCGCAGGTGAACTCGGCGCGCAAGGTGACGCTCGATGCGGTGAAATCGTCGAGCCAAGCCGAAGGCACCATCTCCGCATTGTCGGACGCGGTGCGCAAGATCAACGCGGTGACGCAGCTCATCAACGACATCGCTAACCAGACCAATCTGCTCGCGCTCAACGCGACGATCGAGGCGGCGCGGGCCGGCGATGCCGGCAAGGGCTTCGCCGTTGTCGCGAACGAAGTGAAGTCGCTCGCCAACCAGACGGCGCGCGCGACCGAAGACATCACGCAGCAGATCGCGGAGATCCAGAGCGCCACCGATCAAGCCGTTTCCGCCGTGCGCACCATCACCAGCTCGATCCGCGAGGTCGAGGGCGTGTCCTCGGCGATCGCCTCCGCGATCGAGGAGCAGAGCGCCACCACTGCGGAGATCACGCGCAACGTCACGCAGACCTCGCAGGCCGCGCAGGAAGTCGCCAGCCGAATCGCGCGCGTGTCGGACGAAGCGGTGCAGACCGGCGATCGCGCCAACGAAGTGCGCAAGCTCTCAGGCGACGTGGCGACCGGCGTTGATCAGCTGCGCGACATTCTGATCCGCACCGTGCGGACCGCCGCTGCGTAGGCGCACCTGCGGCAGGTGACAATAGAGCACGGTCTGTCATTACGAATTGTGGTCGCGGCCGGCGTTTAATGCTAGAATTTGAATGACGCTCATGGGAACATTATCGTTATTAATCCGGTTGTTTCTTTGAGGTCCATGCAATGGCAGCCAGTGCCAGTATTCTTATTATCGACGATGACGCGGCTGTCAGCCGAACCCTCTCCCTAATCCTCACGCGCGCCGGATATCAGGTCACCACGGCTACCAGCGGACGCAAGGGCCTGGAGCTGCTCTCCACCGATGGCTACGACTTGGTGCTGACCGACATCATCATGCCGGAACTGGACGGCATCGAAGCGATCCGCCGGATCCGCACCGATCATCCAGGCATGCGCGTCATCGCGATGTCGGGCGGCGGCCAGATCGACAAGGCCGACTTCCTGCACATGGCGGAAGCACTGGGCGCCGACCGCGTGCTGGAGAAGCCGGTGCGCAGCGAGCGGTTGCTGGAACTGGTCGGCAGCGTGATGGCAAATCCGCCGCGCCGGCTGCCGGAGCGCAAGTCCTAGATGCGACCAGCGCCGCGAATCTAAAGTTCTTTCTTGAGCGCGACCACGTTGCTGGCGGCAGGCCCGGTCGAGTTGGCGGGCTGCAGCAACGTCGGCAGGCGATGGCGCTCCATCTTCCCATTTTCCTGGCGCAGCCGCAGCACGGTGCGCACCGCGATGTCCGCGATGGCGGCGATCGGCTGGGCCACGGTGGTGAGGCGCGGCGTCACCAGCTTTGCCAGGCTGATCGCGTCGAAGCCGATGATCGACACGTCGTCCGGCACCTTCAGATCCATGTCGGCGGCGGCACGCATCGCGCCGATCGCCTGCTGGTCGGAGCTGGCGAAGATCGCGGTCGGACGGTCCGGCCGCTCCAGCAGCCTCACCGCCGCCTCGTAGCCGCAATCGTAGTCGAACCGCGTGATGATGGTGTCGCCGGCGAAATCGATACCGTGCTCGCGATAGATCGGCGCCGCCACCGAGCGATAGCCTTCGTAGCGCTCGCGCGCCACGCTGAGATGCCTCGGCCCGGCGATGCAGCCGATCCGGCGATGGCCCAGTGACACCAGGTGCTGCACGGCCGCGATGGCGCCGCCGCGGTGATCGCTCGCCACCAGCGGATAGCCGCGGATCGGACGGTCGACCACCACCATCGGCACCTTGGGCTCGTGCGGCAGTTGGCGAGTCTCTTCGCTCGGCACGATCAGCAGCCCGTCGACCTGGCGCCCGACCAGCACCTTGATGTATTCCGCCTCGGCCTTCGGATCGTCATTGGAGTTGGCCAGCATCACGGTGTGGCCCATGCCGGCAGCGACCTGCTCGATCTGCTTGGCAAGTTCGCCGAAGAACGGGTTGGTCACGTCCGGCACGATCAGGCCCAGAGAATGCGTACGGCTGCTGCGCAACGCCCGCGCCAGCGCATTCGGGCGATAGTCGAGCTCCGCTGCCGCGGCCAGCACGCGCTCGCGCAACTGCGGAGAGACCGCCGGATTGCCGTTGATCGCACGCGAAGCGGTGCCCAGCGAGACGCCTGCCCGCTTCGCTACATCGCCGATGGAAGCCATGACTCATCCCACCCCAATCAATGAGAGCGTAATCCTGCGATGCCGTCTTGTCACGGAGATTGCCTTTCGGCCGCGAACTGTAGAATGCTTCCAAATCACTTGTGTTGGAAATCGAGTCATGAGTCAGGTGACAGTCTTCGGCGCGTCTTACAGCGTCTATGTGCGCATCGTGCGCCTGGTGCTGGAGGAGACACGCGTTCCATACGAACTGGTCGACATCGATATCTTCTCCAAGGACAGCCTGCCGGCTGACTATGCCAGCCGACATCCGTTCGGCCGCATCCCGTCATTCGAGCACGACGGGTTCCGGCTGTTCGAGACCGATGCGATCGCCGGCTACATCCTCGAGCGCTTCGGTGACGGCGGCCTGCTGCCCGCAGATGTCACGCACCGCGCGCGCATGCGCCAGATCATGCGCATCATGGACAACTACGCGTATCCCTGGCTGGTCTGGGGAATCTATGTCGAGGAGATGGAGCGCGACCGCCTTGGCCGCCTCGCGGCGGAAGAACTGGAGCGGGCCGGGAAATGTCTGCAGGTGCTGAGCGACCTCGCGGCGGACGAGTACATGGCGGGCACGCAGCCGTCGCTGGCTGACCTCTGGGCGCTGCCCATGTTGGCCTACCTCGACCTGGCGCCGGCCGGGCACAGACTGCTGCAAGGCGTACCGAAGCTGTCGGCCTGGCTTGCGCGCATGCGGCTCCGTCCCGCCGCGGCGGCAACGCGCTTTGCGGCAGAGCCGAAAGCGATATGATGACCGCATCTTGATTGCGAAGGGAGAGCGCTGGCATGGCGACATGGGCGTATGAATTCCAGGTTGCTCCGAGGGAGCCGGTCGAGCGCGGTGAACTTACCGCCAACAGCGAGGAAGAAGCGCGCCGCAAGCTGCGCGTCCTGCTGCGCGCGCCGCGCCTGCCGGCCGGGACCAAGCTCGTCAACCTGAGCGCGGAACAGGAAGCGCTTGCGACCAAGCGCTCGGCCAAGCTGCGCTCCCTGCTGCGGGTCATCGCGGCGCATCATGCCTGGCTCAAGGGCGAGGCTGAGGGCGAGCGCGCCAATCTCAGCCGCTCCAATCTCGCCGGCCTCAACCTGCACGACGCCAATCTCAGCAATGCCGAGATGAGAGAGGCCGATCTGTCCGGCTGCGACCTGCAGCGCGCGAATCTGCGGCGCGCCAGTCTCGCCGGCGCCAACCTGCAGGATGCCGACCTCGCCAAGGCCGATCTGAGCGAAGCGGACCTGAGCGATGCCGACCTCCGCAACGCAGATTTGCGTGGTGCGGACTTGACCGGCGCCGACCTGTGGCGCGCCAACCTGATCGGCGTCTGCATCGCGCCGGATGCGCTGCACAAGGCGCTGCAGTGCCGCAAGAAATAGCGTGGCGTTGTATTGGCGTGATAGACTGCGATCGCGAATTCGCGGCTGAGGGCCAGGTGCGAAGATGCGTGTCCGACAGTCACACAGGCGCGGCGCAGCGTCGGGGCGGCGCAGATTGGCCGCGCTCCTCATTCCAGCCTTGGTCGCCGGTGGCTGCGCGTCGGACGAGCCGCCCTTCCAATCACCCGCAGCGGCCGCATACCAGGCAGATCTCGAATCCTGCCGCTCCGCGGTAGCAACCGCACACACCGCCAACGGTGCGGAAGGCTTCTTCGCCGGCGCGCTGATCGGCGCGGCTCATGGCGCAGTCGCCGGCGCCCATCACGGCGGCGCCGATGTCGGTGCGATCGTCGGGGCAAGCGTGGGCGCCGTCGCTGGCTTCTTCCACGGGCTGCACTGGTCGCGCGGCACGTCGATGTCAGCCTGCATGCAGTCAAAGGGCTATCGCCGCATCTAGGCTTGCGGCGGGGAACTCAACGCCAACTCGTACGTGATGGCGGCGGCGCCGGCGACGGCGATCAAGCCAGCTGCCGCGAGGATGAGCCGCCGGTAGCCGGCGCTGCCGATCGACGCCGCCATGCCGGCCTTCACCGCGGTGTTGGCAAGCGTCGCGATGACGATGGCGACGGTGGCGACGAGGGTGGCGCCGCCGCGTGCGTGCTGCGCCATCGACAAGCTGATGGCATCGACGTCGGTCAAGCCAGCCAGCGCCGCCACGACATAGAGTCCACCCGGCAGATCCAGATCGCCGACGATCTTGACCACCAGCAGGATCATCGCAAAGAGCAGCCCGAACTTCGTCGCCTGTGTCAACGTGAACGGCGTACTGATCGCGATCTCCCCCGGCTGGCTGCGCGTGGCATCGGAGCGCCGGCGCCACAGCAGGAACCCCGCGCTGGCGAGGCAGGCCAGTCCCATGGCCGTCATCGGCACGGCGAGTTCGCGCAGCAGCGCGGGGTAGACCGCGAACGAGATCACCAGCACGCGGAAGAACATCACCGTCCAGGCGATCAAGGTCCCGATCGCCAGCATCTGCGCCGCTTGTTCGTCGCCGCTCTCCTTGCTCTGGCGCGAGAAGGCGAGCGTCGCCGCGGTCGACGACACCAGCCCGCCGGTGAGGCCGCTGATGACGGTGCCCCGGCCCGGGCCGAGCCAGCGGGTCGCGACATAGCCGATCATGGAGAGCCCGGAGATCATCACCACCAGCAGCCACAGCTTCCGCGGATTGAGCGCATCCCACGGATCCACCGTGTGGTCCGGCAGCAGCGGCAGGATGATGAAGCTCGCGATCAGCAGCCTGAGCCCGGCGAACAGGTCGTCCCAGCCGATCTTGTCGATCAGTCCATGCAGCGGCTGCTTGTAGGCCAGCAGCGCCGCCACCACGATTCCGAGGCACACCGCCAGCGCCGGCTGCCCCAAGGTCGCCAGCCCGGCCAGC
>Ga0207675_100002603_pt1 | contig 17865 bp, 13 predicted proteins | sample KBSSwiS42_FD_184305 | JGI IMG/M metagenome (GOLD analysis project Ga0207675, IMG submission 184305) | Switchgrass rhizosphere microbial communities from Kellogg Biological Station, Michigan, USA - KBS Switchgrass S4-2 (SPAdes) (version 2) | ecosystem: Host-associated > Plants > Roots >... | reverse complement strand
GCGCCTGGATCAGCTGTGAGCGGGGATGATTCCTCACTGTCGTCCGGATCACCCCAGGCGGCGTGCGCATCGTGAGCACAGGCGCTGGAGGACGCGGTTGCCATGCCTGCCGTCACCCGGATCGCGCACGCGACCTGCCCCGGTGCGATCTCGGGCTGCCGAGGAGTCGGCCCGCAGCCCCCAGTCCCTACCCGCCGCAGGAACGATCAGCGGCTCCGTCGCGTCAGCTACCAGGTACGATGATGCCTACCACGCTCATTCAAGACCTCCACTACGGCCTTCGCCTCATGGGGCGCGCGCCCGGGTTCTCCGCGGCCGCCGTGCTTACCATCGCCCTGGGCATCGGCGCCACGACGGCCATGTTCAGCATCGTCTACGGCGTGGTGCTGCGGCCGCTGCCTTACGGCCACGCCGACCGCCTGGTCAACCTCTGGTCGACGGCGCCGAAGCGCGGCCTGGCGCGCGCCTACGTGGCGATGGCGAACGTCTACGATTTCAAGGCGCGCAACCACGTCTTCGAGGACATCGCGGCGCTGCGCGCGGTCGCCAACTTCAACCTCACCGGCGAGGGCGAGCCGGAGCGGTTGAACGGGTCGCGCGTGTCATCCAACCTGTTTCCAGTGCTGCAGGTGACGCCGCTCATCGGCCGCACCTTCACCGAAGACGAGGACGAGATCGGCCACGAGCACGTGGCGCTGCTCGGGTACGGGTTGTGGCAGCGGCGATTCGGCGGCGACCCGGGCGTGGTCGGCCGCTCGATCTCGCTCAACGGCGAGCCGCACGTCGTGGTCGGCGTGATGCGCCGCGACTTTGCCTTTCCCACCCGCGACTACGAGATCTACACGCCGCTCACCTTCGACCCGGAGGAGCTCGTCAATCGGATGAACTACTCGTATCTCGCCGTCGCGCGCCTGCGGCCGGGCGTGAGCGTCGAGCAGGCACAGGCGGAGCTGTCGACCCTGGCGTCGCAGATCGAGCGGGAGCATCCGAAAGAGAACGAGGGGATCGGCGCGGCGGTGGCGCCGATGCTCGACGACACGGTGGCCGCGGTGCGGGCGCCGTTGTTCGTGCTGCTCGCGGCCGTCGCCGCCATGCTGTTGATCGGGTGCGCGAACCTGGCCAACCTGCTGCTCGCCCGCGCCCTGGTTCGCCAGCGCGAGCTGGCAGTGCGCGCCGCGCTGGGCGCGAGTCGCGGACGCCTCGTCGCGCAGTCGATCGCCGAGCTGGCGCCGGTCGTCGCCGTCGGCGGCGCGATTGGCGTGATCGCCGGCGCGTGGGCGCTTGACGTGGTGGTGCCGCTGCTGCCGGCCGATCTGCCGCGGGTCGAGAACATCGGGCTGCACGCGCCGGTGCTCGTCGCGAGTGCTGCGACCCTGGCGCTGATCGCAATGTTCGCCGGCGTGTGGCCGGCGCTCGAGGCGGCGCGCGGCGGCCTGGCCGCATCGGTCGCCGAGTTGTCGCGCGGCGGCACCGGCTCGCTCAGGCGCGCGCGGCTGCGCGACGCCCTGGTCGTGGCGCAGATCGCGGCCACCTTGTGGCTGGTGATTGGCGCGACGCTGCTCGCGCGCAGCTTCGGCGAGTTGAAGCAGGTGAACCCCGGCTTCCAGTCCGATCGCGTCTATTCGATGCACCTGGCGATTCCGCGGGCGAAGTACCCGCGGGATCGCGATCTGGCCGCGTTCTGCGCCCGCATGCTCGACCGGATTCGCGCGGTGCCCGGTGTCGTCTCGGCTGCGTTCGTCAACCGCCTGCCGCTCGCCGGCGGCACGCAGACCGGCCCGATCGAGTTCGAAGGCATTCCGCCGGGCATCGCCACCGCGAACGTCGACTTCCGGACGGTGACGCCCGACTACTTCGCGACGCTGCGGATCCCGCTCGTCGCCGGCCGCATTTTTACCGAGCGCGACGACGAGGAGGCGCCCGGCGTGGCCATCATCGACGAGCAGCTGGCGAAGCGCGCGTTTGCCGGCGCCGATCCAATCGGCCGGCGGGTACGCATTCCGGTGGCCGACCTGCCGTGGCTGACGATTGTCGGCGTGGCGGGACACATCCGGCACGACCGCGTCGACCAGGACGTGCGGCCGCAGGTCTATTTCAACTACCGGCAGCGCGCGCAGGATCGCATGGCGCTCGCCGTCCGGACCGAGGCCCGCTCCGCCGCCGTCGGCCGTTCGCTGGTCGCTGCGATTCGCGAGGTCGATCCGGAACAGCCGGTCTACGACGCGCGCCCGCTCGACGAGGTGGTCGATCGCTCGCTCGGGCAGCGGTGGCTGCAGACGGCCGTGCTCGCGGCGTTCGCGCTGGTCTCAGTCGTACTCGCGAGCATCGGCGTCTACGGCGTGATGGCCTACGCCGTCGGGCAGCGCAGCCGCGAGTTCGGCATCCGCGTCGCCCTGGGCGCGCGGCGGAGCGAGATTGTCGTCCTGGTGATGCGCCGAGGCGCGCTGCTGTTCGCGGCCGGCGCGGCCATTGGCCTGGCGATCGGCGCCGCCACCGGCCGCGTGTTCGCGAGCATGCTCTTTCAGGTCGCACCGCTCGACCTCGTCAGCTTCTCGGCGGCGACCGCCGTGCTGTCGATCGTCGCTGCGGCCGCCTGCCTGGTGCCGGCTCGTCGCGCCGGCGCTGTCGATCCGTCGATCGCGCTGCGCGCAGAATGACGCCGGCCTCTTCGCCAGAGACCCCCTACAATACGGGCCATGAACCCGCGGGCCCGCGTCCTCATTCTGCCGTTCGTGTTCCTGCTCGCGGCCGCGCCGTTCGCACAGCGGCGCGCCGCGCCGGGTGGCGGCGATGCATTGTCGTTCCGCTTCCTCGGCCCGGTGGTCGGCAACCGCGTCGCCTCGATCGCCGGCGTGCCCGGCGACCCGTCGATCTATTACGCCGGCGCCGCGTCCGGCGGCATCTGGAAGACGACCGATGGCGGGCTGCGCTGGCAGCCGGTCTCCGACAGCATGCCGGTCGCGGCGATCGGCGCGCTCGCCGTGGCGCCTTCCGATCCGAGCGTCGTCTGGGCCGGTACTGGCGAAGCGTGGGCGATTCGCGACAGCGATGTCATCGGCGACGGGATCTACAAGTCGGTTGACGCCGGCCGCACCTGGGTGCACAAGGGGCTCGACGAGACCGGCCGCATCGGCCGCATCATCGTCCACCCGTCGAATCCCGACGTCGTCTTCGCCTGTGCCATCGGCCGCATCACCGGGTCGCAGCAGGAGCGCGGCGTGTTCCGCACGACCGACGGCGGCGCGACCTGGCAGCGTGTGCTCTTCGTCGACGAGAACACGGGATGTTCGGGCCTGTCGATCGATGCAAAGAACCCGCGGACGCTGTTCGCCGGCACCTGGCAGGTCGAGATGCACCCGTGGGCGATGCTGAGCGGCGGACCGGGAAGCGGCATCTACGTGTCGCGCGATGGCGGCGAGACGTGGTCGAAAGTTGAGGCGACCGGGTTGCCGAAGTCACCGCTCGGCAAAATCGACGTCGCCGTCGCGCCGACCGATTCGAATCGCGTCTATGCGCTGATCCAGACCAAAGACCAGGGTTCGCTCTGGCGCTCGGACGACGGCGGCCGCGGCTGGCGCGTCGTCAACTGGTCGCGCGAGCTGATCGGCCGCGCCGGCTATTACATCCACCTGCGCGTGTCCCCGGCCAACGAGGACGAGATTCTCGTCTCCAACAGCTCCTTCTTCCAGTCGACCGACGGCGGTCTGACGTTCCGATCGGTTCCCTGGGGCGGCGACAACCACGATATCTGGTGGGATCCGCTCAATGCCGACCGCTTCGCGATCACGCACGACGCCGGCATCACGCTGACGACGCAGCACGGCCGCAGCACGCAGCGGGTGACGCTGCCAATCGGGCAGATGTATCACGTCGCGGTCGACAACCAGATCCCGTACTACGTCTACTCGAACATGCAGGACGACGGCACGATGCGTGGCTCGGTCATCGCCGCCGAGAATGCCGGCGCCGGCTACAACGGCTCGGGCAACACCTGGGACCACGGGCTCGGCGGCTGCGAATCGGGCTTCACCATTCCCGACCCCGCCGATCCGAACATCGTCTGGTCGACGTGCTACGGCAACAAGGTGACGCGCTACGACCACCGGACGAAGATCGCCCGCTCGGTGGCGCCGGCGATGATCACGCTCGACTCGCCGCCGCAGGATTCGAAGTACCGCTGCCACTGGACGGCGCCGATTGCGATCGACCCCTTCGATCACAACAACGTCTACTACGGCTGCAACGTGATCTTCCGCACCAGCAACGGCGGCCAGAGCTGGCAGGTGGTGAGCCCCGATCTCTCGACCCAGGACCCGTCGAAGATCGTGTCGTCCGGCGGCATCGTCGGCGACAACCTCGGGCAGTTCGCGCCAGAAGTGATCTTTGCGATCGCGCCGTCGGAGATCGAAAAGGGTGTGATCTGGGTCGGCACCAACGACGGGAAGATCTGGTACACGCGCGACGGCGGCGCGAAGTGGAACGATGTCTCGAAGAACGTGGCCGGCATGCCGGCGTGGGGCGTGATCTCGAAAATCGAGCCGTCGCATTTCAGCGGCGGCACCGCTTACGTCGCCGTCGACCATCACCTGATGGACCGCCGCGAGCCGTATATCTTCAAGACCACCGACTACGGCGCCACCTGGACGCGGGTCAACGGCGATCTTCCGAACCAGCACCCGCTGTCGTACGTGAAGGCGGTGGCCGAGAACCCGAACCGCCCCGGGATGCTGTTTGCCGGCACCGGCCGCGGCTTCTACTACTCGATGGACGATGGGGCGCACTGGACCGAAGTCTCGGCCGGCCTTCCGCGCGCGCCGGTCAGCTGGGTCGTCGTCCAGAAGCAGTTCCACGACGTCGTCGTCTCGACCTACGGACGCGGCCTGTACGTGCTCGACGACATCACGCCGCTCGAGCAGGCCGGGCCGCCGACCACCGAGGCCGCGCCGCACTTCTATCCGCCACGGCCGGCCTATCGCTGGACCCAGCGAGGCCGCGCGCTGCTCAATTTCTCGCTCAACGCAGAGCCGCGCGAGCCGGTGCAGCTGCAGATCGCCGACAGCAGCGGCGCCGTCGTCCGCGAGCTGCGCGTGGCGTCACCGGTCGTGGGGTTGAACCGCGTGCCTTGGGACTTGCGCTACGACCCGCCGCGGCTGATTGCGATGCGGACGACGCCGCCCGAGAACCCGCACATCTGGGAGGAGCCGCGGTTCCGCGGGCAGGACACGCGCCCGGTGACCCATTGGGGCCTCGAGCCGGCGCAGGTCGGGCCGGTCGTGGCGCCGGGCCGGTTCACGGTCAAATTGACGGTCGACGGCCGCACCTCGACGCAGCCGCTGGAGGTGCTGAAGGACCCGAAGATTCCGGCGTCGCAGGCCGATCTCGATCTGTCCGTGAAGCTGCAGCTGCGGTTGCGCGATAACATCAGCGCCGCCGCCGACATGGTCAACACCATCGAGGTGATGCGCAAGCAGCTGGAGGACATCAGCAAGGCGTACCGCGGCGACAACAGCAAGGCGGCGCTCTTGAAGCAGGTCGCCGAGATGGACAAGAAGCTCCTCGACGTCGAGTCGAAGCTGCTCGAGCCGGCGCAGATGACCAGCGACGACAAGTATTTCCAGCAGGCGTATCGCGTCTACATGAACCTGATCTGGTTGAACGGGGAAGTGGGGCCGGGCGCGGGCGACGTCGCCGGCGGCGCCGACTTCGCGCCGACCGACACGTCAATCGGGCTGGTCGAGACGATCGAAAAAGATCTGAACGCCGCCCGGACGGAGTACAAAGCTCTCCTCGAACGAGACGTGCCCGCGTTCAACAGGGCTGTAGGGACGGCGATGCTGCCACTCCCGGGCGTCAAGAATTAAGGAAGGTGACATGCGGTTCGTTGCCGGTGTGATGTTCGCGCTCGCGCTTGCGGTCCCGCAGGACGGATCGAACGAGGCGTTGATTGCGCGCGCAAAATCGCTCGAGCTCAAGACACCGTACGTGCCGCCGCCGGGCGATCCTCTCGAGCATCACACCTCCGGCTTCGCCAAGATCATGTGCTCGGCGGTCTTCGTCACCGGTCTCGAGCCGGCGTTCGCCGCCGAGCACGTCGGCTACTTCACGAGCCCCTATGCGGAGCGCGCCAGGGTCGGCAAGCCGGTGATCGATCGCGCCGCGAAAACGGTGCAGGTGACGATGCCGAACGGCCCGACGCTGACGGCGAAATATCTCGGCAGCCAGGGCTGCGTCACCTTGCCGCGCGGGCAGACGACGGTCAACTTCACGCCCAGCCAGGTGAAGAGCAAGCTGCCCGATCCATCGACGCAGCCGTGGCCGATGGGCGACGTGCTGCCGAAGGATCCGATGCCGCCATCGCTCGACGCGCGCAAGGTGAAGCAGGCGATCGATGCCGCGTTCGGGGTGGCGGCAGAAGAAACGGCGGCCTTCGCGGTGACCTGGAAGGGGCGTCTCATCGGCGAGCGTTACGGCGACAACATCACGATGCACACGCCGCTCGAGAGCTGGTCGATGGCCAAGAGCGTGACGGCGACGATGATGGGCGTGCTGATCAAGCAGGGCGCCTACACGCTGACCCAGCCGGCGCCGATCCCCGAGTGGCAGTCGCCCGGCGATCCGCGGGCGAAGATCCGCATCGCCGACATCCTGCAGATGTCGAGCGGCCTGCGGATCAAGGCGCCGGACGACCCGGATTACGACCCGAAGGGCACCTATCCCGATCACCTCTATCTCTATACCGGCCGGATCGACTCGTACAAGTACGCCGCGACGCGCCCGCAGCAGTGGCTGCCGGGCACGGTCGGCCGTTATCGCAACACCGATCCCGTCCTCATCAACTACCTGATTCGCCTCGCCGTCGAAAAGCGCGGCGACGACTATCACTCGTTCCCGCAGCGCGCATTGTTCGACAAGATCGGCATCCGCACGATGGTGCTCGAGACCGATCCGTTCGGCAACTTCCTCGGACAGGGCTACGACTTCATGTCGGCGCGCGACTGGGCGCGCCTCGGCAACCTGTACCTGCAGGACGGTGTCTGGAACGGCGAGCGCATCCTGCCGGAGGGCTACGCGACGTTCGTCAGCACGCCGGCGCCGGGCTGGGTCGCCGACAAGCGGCCGGTGTACGGCGGCTTCTTCTGGATCAACTCCCAGGCCGCGTTTCCGGTGCCGCGGAACGCGTACTACATGGCGGGGGCTGGCGGCCAGACCACGCTCATCATCCCGTCCCACGACCTGGTCGTCGTCCGCCTCGGGCACTTCAAGGGCGACGCGGCCGGCTCGTCGGGTTTCAAGAAGGCGCTCGCGCTCCTGATGGAGGCGGTGCCGGCGAAACAGTGATTCGAAAGGAACGGTGTCTGATGCACAGGATGGTCGCGCTCGGGCTCGTCGCAGCGTTTGCCGCTGCCTGCTCCAACAGCAACTCTCCATCCGGTGGACCGGTGATGACCTTCTTCGTCACCAGCCAGCGCAACACGACCGGCAATCTCGGCGGCCTGAGCGGCGCCGACGCGATGTGCTCGAACCTGGCGCAGGCGGCCGGGGTCAGCGGCAAGACCTGGCGCGCCTATCTCAGCGTCGAACGCGACGCGAGCAACGGCAACCGCGCGACCAACGCGCGCGACCGCATCGGCAACGGGCCGTGGGTCAACTCGAAGTTCGTCCTCGTCGCCAACAACGTCACCGAGCTTCACGCGATGAAGGGGAACGCGGACCTCTTCGTCGACGAGAAAGGGAACCGGATCAACGGCCAGTGGATCGGGTCGCCGTCGCCGGTCGAGCACGACATCCTCACCGGATCGGCGCCGGACGGCACGCTGCTGCCGGGGCTGACCTGCGCGGACTGGACCTCGGATTCGACCGCGCTGCAGGCGCAGGTCGGCCACTCCGACGGCTTCGGCGCCAACCGCGACACGTCGGGCACCAACGCCAACTGGAATTCCGCGCATCTCAACCAGAACTGCTCGAACACCGCGCCGCGCGGCGGCGCCGGGCGGGTGTACTGCTTCGCCACCAACTGAGAGCGCGGCTGGCGCAGCAGCCCTGAAGGGCTGCGCTACGTGCTACCATCGGCGTTCGAAAGGAGGGCCTGTCCACATGAGAGTCGTCGACGATCGTGCCGGGGACAGGTCCGCCTTCTCGAACTAGCCGTTCGTCCGCGGCGGACCTTTCCTTCATTCCCGAACATTCACGCCTGTTTCGAGAAGGAGAGCCGTCGTGTCTCAACGCGATCGTCTGGGCTGGAACAGCTTTTTCGCCAATCAACTGACGGATGAGGACGCGCGCCTGCAATGGGCGCGCGTCGTCGAAGAACAACGCGGCGCGTACCGGATCGACGGCGACGCCGACGGCTGGGCCGAAGTCAGCGGCCGGTTTCGCCACGACACCGCGCACCCCGGCGATTTCCCGGCGGTGGGCGACTGGGTCGGCGTCGATCGCGGCATCATCCATCGCCGCCTCAATCGCCGCAGCGCCATGTCGCGAGCCGCGGCCGGCCGCGCGGCGGCCGAGCAGGTGGTGGCCGCGAACGTCGACACGGTATTCCTGGTCACCGCCTTCGGCCAGGACCTCAACCCGCGCCGTCTCGAGCGCTATCTGACGATGGTCTGGGACGGCGGCGCCGTGCCGGTCGTCGTCGTCAACAAGTCGGACCTCGCCGGCGATGCCGGCGGCGAGCGCGAGGCGATCGCCTCGCGTCTGCCAGGCGTCGACGTCGTCGCGATCAGCGCGATCGCGGACTCCGGCGAGGGCGGCCTCGAGAGCCTGCAGCCGTATCTCGTTCCGGCTTCGACCGTGGCCCTCGTCGGATCGTCTGGGGTCGGCAAGTCGACGGTGATCAACCGCCTGCTCGGCCGCGACGCGCTCCGCGTTGGTGCGATCAGCGAGGCCGACGGCAGAGGCCAGCACACGACGACGGCGCGACAGCTGGTGGAACTGCCCGGCGGCGCACTGCTCGTCGACACGCCCGGCATGCGCGAGCTGAAGCCGTGGACGGATACGGCGGCGGTGGACGCGGCGTTCGACGACATCGCCGTTCTCGCCGCGGGGTGTCGCTTCGGCGACTGTGCGCACGAAAGCGAGCCTGGCTGCCAGGTGCTCGAAGCGGTGGCGGCGGGACGCCTCGACCGCGACCGTCTCGAACACTACCGCCGGCTCGGACGCGAAGCCGCGTTCGAGGAACGGAAACGCGACAAGGCGGCGGCCGCCGAGTTCCAGCGCAAGTGGCGGCAGATTCACCAGGCGCAGAAGGCGATGTACAAGGAGCGCGATCGCGGCTAGCGGTACAATGCCCGCCGATGCGTGGAGCAGCAGCGGCGATGGTGATTGCGGCCGGTGTCGCCGGCGGTGCGGCGCGGGCCACGCAACCCGCGGCGGCGCCGGCCGCCGCGCCCGCCGAATTCCGCGTCCGGCTCGATACCACCAAGGGTGCGATCGTCATCGCCGTGCATCGCGCGTGGGCGCCGCAAGGCGCCGATCGCTTTCACCAGCTCGTCACCTCGCGCTACTTCGACGACTCGCGGTTCTTCCGCGTCGTCAAGGGACAGTGGGCGCAGTTCGGCATCGCCGGCGATCCGGCGCTCGCGACGGCGTGGCGGACGCGGGCGATTCCCGACGACCCGCCGTCGCAGTCCAACGTGCGCGGGCGGGTGGCGTTCGCGTTCAAGGATCCCGGCGGGCGGACGACGCAGATCTACATCAGCCTGCGCGACAACTCGTACCAGGACGCGCAGGGGTTCGTGCCCTTCGGCGAGGTGGTCGAGGGGATGCAGGTCGCCGACGCGCTCAACAGCGAATACGGCGAGAACTCCGGCGGCGGCATCCGCGCCGGGCGCCAGCAGCCGCTGTTCGACGGCGGCAACGCCTGGCTCGATCGCGAGTATCCACGCCTCGATCGTCTGCTCCATGCCGCGGTGATGCGATGACGCTACAGGATCTGCGCACGATGCTCGATTACCACTACTGGGCGCGCGATCGGCTGCTCGACGCGCTCGACGCGCTGGCCCCGGAGCAGCTGACGCGCGATCTCGGCAGCAGCTTCAAGTCGATCCACGAGACGATGGTGCACACCTACGCGGCCGAGTGGGCGTGGCACTCGCGGTGGAACGGCACGTCGCCCAGGGCGCTGCTGCCGGCGGAGCAGTTCCCCGACCTGGCGGCGATCCGCCGATCGTGGACCGAGCTCGAGGCGAAGATGCGCGCGTTCCTCGATCGCCTCGGCGAGGAGGGCATCGAGCGGGTGTTCGACTACACGCTGCTCAGCGGCCAGGCGGGGTCGACGCCCTTCTGGCAGATGCTGCAGCACGTCGTCAATCACGCCAGCTACCATCGCGGGCAGGTCACGACGATGCTCCGTCAGCTTGGCGCGTCGCCGGCCAAGCCGATGGACATGATTGCCTACTACCGGACGCGAGCGTAGCGATTGCCGCGGGCGGACGGCGCGCTCCGATCGTTCTGGTTGACGCTCTTTGCGATCGGCGCGGCGGCGCTGCTGATCTCGGGCTGGCGCGGCGGGGAGCCGTGGACGGCGGCAGCCTTCGTCACCTTCTTTGCCTCTCGCGTGGTGCGCTCGGTGTTGAAGCGACCGCTGCGCGTGCCGGCGAACGACGATCCGGTGCGGCGGATGCACCAATTCCTGCTCGTGACCTCGGTGGGCTGGATCGGCTCGGGCGTGCTGGCCGCGGTCGCGGCGCTGGCGGGTGAGGGGCAGGAGTGGCTGTACGTCGCGCCCTTCTTCGTGCTGATGGGAGGGTTGAACCTGTATGTGATGATCAGGCGCGACGACGCAAGGCGGGAAGGCTGAAAGGCGGGAAGGCGGGAAGGCAAGGCGGAAGGTTCGAAGGCAACAAGGCAAGGTCGGAAGGAAGCAATGGCTGGACACACACGCCGCGCGTTCTTGCAGGGATTATCCAGCTCGGTTGTCGGACTGGCGGCCGGCGTCGGGCTGGGAGCGCAGAACGGGGTGCGGATCGACGCTCGAAAACTGCGCGAGCGGATCGAGAAGCTGAGCGTCTTCGGGCGGCCGGCCGGCGGCGCGTTTGCGGATGGCGTCAGCCGTGTCGCCTATTCCGACGCGGATGTCGCCGGCCGCCGCTTCGTGATGGCGGAGATGAAGGCCGCCGGCCTGCAACCGCGGATCGATCCGGCCGGCAATATCTTCGCCCGCCGCGTGTTCCCTCGCGACGCCGCGGCTCGTCCGGTGTCGGCGAGCGAGAAGCCGATTCTCTTCGGGTCGCACATCGACTCGGTGCCGAACGGCGGCAATTTCGACGGCGACCTTGGTTCGCTGGGTGCCCTCGCCGCGATCGAAGCGCTCGACGCCGCGGGCGTGGCGACTCGTCATCCGCTGGAGATGGTCGTCTGGGCGCACGAAGAGGGGTTTGCCTTCGGCCGCGGGCTCGCCTGCAGCCGGATCGTCGCCGGCCAGATCGCCGGCGGCGACATGGAGGCGGTGTGGAACGGCATGACGCGCGCCGATGCCATCCGCCGGATCGGCGGCGATCCCGGCCGCATCCACGAAGCGCGCCGGCCGCAGGGTGCGCATCACTGTTACCTCGAGTTGCACATCGAGCAGGGCGGCACGCTGGAACGCGCCCGCACCGACATCGGCGTGGTCGAAGGGATTGTCGCGATCGACCGGTATGAGGCGGCGATCACCGGATTCGCCAATCACGCCGGCACCACGCCGATTCCCGAGCGGCACGATGCGATGCTCGCGGCGGCGCACCTGACGGTTGCGGTCCGCGACGCGGTGACGCGCGCGCCGGGACGACAGGTCGGTACCGTCGGGCAAATCGAGATCACGCCGAACTCGCCCAACGTGATTCCCGGGTTTGCGCGCCTCTCGATCGAGCTGCGCGATCTGTCGGCTCAGAAGCTGGTGACGATGATGGACGACATTCGCGCCCGCGCGCGCGAGATCGCGGCCACCACCCGGACCACGATCGAGTTCTCGCAGGCGATGGCGGCGGCGCCGGCGGTGGCGACGCCGGAGGTGCAGAGCGCGATCGAGCGTGCCTCCGGTTCGCTGGGCCTCAGCGCGATGCGGCTGCCGAGCGGCGCCGGTCACGACGCGCAGAACATGGCGCTGCTCGGGCCGATGGGGATGATTTTCGTGCCCAGCGTCGGCGGGGTCAGCCACTCGCCGAAGGAATTGACCTCGTGGGAGGACTGCGCGCGCGGCGCCAACGCGCTCCTGCACACGGTCCTCGAAATGGACCGTGTTGGTTGAGAATTTTTCGTCAAGCCTTTCAGCCTTCCCGCCCTCCAGCCTTCCCGCCTTGCACTATTCTTCCTCGGGGGCGCCGCCGCCAGATTTGGCGACGTCTTCCTGCTTGATGCGATCGACGTTGAACTTCGCCGCGCTGGCGATGATCTTGTCGAGCGTCTCGTCGTAATCGAACGAGGTCGCTTTCGAGAAGCGCGTGTAGTTGACGCGCGAGACCACGAACGGCTTGAGATACGGGCTGGTCAACCCCTTCGCCTTCAGCTTGTCGACCGCCACGCTCACCGCATCGTCCAGCTTGAGGATCTTCCTGCCGCGGCGCTCTCGCTCCTTGACGGCCTTGCCGACCGGCTCGTCGAGGAACGTGTCGACGCGGCGCAGGATCGATTGGTAGGCGCCGCCGCTCAGGCGCGGGCGCTCCTCGTAGGCGACGCCAAGCGTCAGGAACGCCGGCTGCTCGAACTCGAAGGCATAGGAGCTCTCGCTGTCGCTCCCGAGCTTGGCGAGGGCGCGCGCCATGCGGATGGCTTCGAGCGATTTCTCGCGCAGGTTGTGCGCCTTCTCGGTGTTCAGCGCGAGGATCTTGAACGCGACGCTGGCGTCGGGCACGAGGAGCGCCATGATCGTCTTCACGCCCAGCTTCTTCAGCGCCTGCAGCCGGTGGTTGCCGTTCGGGGTCAGATACTGCCCGTCTTCCCTGACCGCGACGATCGGATCGAGGAATCGTCCGATCGTCTCGATCACGCCCATCAGCCGTTTGACGTGCGCGTCCGACGGATCGCGCTGGTAAGGCGTGGGCTCGACCCGATCGACCGGCAGGGCGGCGAGGATGAGCGGCGTGGCGCCGAACGGGTCGCGGTAGCGCCCGACCACCGCGCCGCCGTCCGCCTCGACCTGGCTCGCGAGCCGATCGAGCTCCGCGGCATCGGCGGCCTGCGTCTCCTTCGCCGACAACCCCACCGAGGCAGGAGCAACCTTCTTCCGTCGAACTCCCTTTTTGCGCGGCGGCATCAGCGCCGATGATACGACAGCTGAGCCTTCACACCCTTTCAGCGTTCCCCTTTCAGCCTTTCCCTTCCCGCCTTTCAGCCGTCCAGCCTTCCAGCCTTCCAGCCTTCCTTCTGGCAGTTCAGTTGCACCGTAGTCGCCAGAGGTGTCCACATGTTGAAGCTCATCATGGCGGCCACGGTTCTTGTGACGTCAGCTGTCGGCGCCGGCGCAGCCATCCGGCCCGGTGAAGCCCAGCGGCTCGCGGCCTCGGCGCGCACCGTTCAGCAGCTGCGCGGCGAAATTCCCGACGATGTGTGGACGCGCGCACGCTGTGTGATCGCCCTGCCCGAGCTCAAGAAGGCGGCGTTCATCATCGGCGGCGAGTTCGGGAAGGGCGTCATGAGCTGCCGCGCCGGCGAGCAGTGGAGCGCGCCGGTGTTCATGCAGCTGGCCAAGGGCAGCTGGGGTTTCCAGGCCGGCGTCGAGCAGGCCGATCTCGTCGTGCTGGTGATGAACGAGAAGGGCGTGCAGAAACTGCTCGAGAACAAGGTGACGCTCGGGGCCGACGCCACGCTGGCCGCGGGCCCGATCGGACGGCGCGCCGGCGCCGGCACCGACGCGGCGCTGGCCGCGGAGATGCTGGCCTATTCGCGATCGAAGGGACTCTTCGCCGGCATCGACGTCTCCGGCGGCGTGCTGCGGCCGGACGACGACGTCAACGTCGGCGTGTTCGGCGCCGGCGCGACGCCGCGCACCATCCTCGCGAACTCGGAGATGTCGGCGCCGCCCGAAGCCGCCCCGTTCCTGCGCGCGCTGAGCGCGGCCGGTGCCTCCGGCAACGTCAACGCCGGATCCGGCCAGAGCGCATCGGCCGCCAGCGTGCCGCGCGCCGCGCCGGTCACGACCGACGACGACCTGCGCGCGCGCGTGGTCGACATCCAGCAGACGGTCGATCGGCTCCTCGCCGACACGACGCCGGCGCCGGTCGGCACCAGCGGTACGGCCGACTCGATCGAGCCGAGCACGGTGCGCGTCGAGCGCGCACGGCTGCTGCAGCTGCGGCAGCAGCTCGAAGCGCTGCTGGCCACGCTCAACCGGCGCTGATATCCTCGTTCGCTTGCCTCTGAAGCCTGTGCCGCCAATGATGGCGGTGTCCGCGAAGACGCTGCCCACCGGCCCTGAGTGGTCGTACGAGGTGAAGTGGGACGGCTACCGCGCGCAGGCGGTGAAGGAGGGCGGCAGTGTCCTGCTCGCCTCGCGCAATCTCAAGAACATCACCCGCCAGTACCCGGCGGTGGCGCAGGCGGCGGCAAAGGTCCACGCGAAGTCGGCGCTGATCGACGGCGAGATCGTGGTGCTGGATGCCGAGGGGCGGCCGTCGTTCCAGGCGCTGCATCATTCGACGTTCGACGGCTTGTCGGTCGTCTACTACGCCTTCGATTTGCTGCATCTCGACGGCCGCGACCTGACGCGCACGCCGCTCGAGGAACGGCGCGCCGCGCTCGCGCGCGTGGTCGGGAAGACCGACGTGCTGCTCTCCGATCCGCTGCCCGGCACCGCCGACCAGATTGCCGGCGCCGTGCGCGACCTCGGGCTCGAGGGCGTCGTCGCCAAGCGCCGCCGCTCCACCTACACCGCCGGACGCCGCAGCGACTCCTGGGTGAAAGTCCGCTTTGCGAAGCATCAGGAGTTCGTCATCGGCGGCTACAAGCCGGGCGGGGCGAACTTCGATTCGCTGCTGGTCGGTTACTACGACGGATCGAAACTGATGGCGGCAGGGAAGGTGCGCAGCGGCTTCACGCCGCACCTGCGGGCGCAGGTATTCGAGGCGATCGACGGGCTGCAGACGACACGCTGCCCGTTCGCGAACCTGCCGTCGACGCGAAGCGGTCACTGGGGCGAAGGGATCAGTGCCGAGGAGATGACGCAGCTGGTGTGGCTCAAGCCGAGGCGGGTCGCCGAAGTGTCGTTTGCCGAGTGGACCCGCGACGGCAGCCTGCGCCACGCGTCGTTTCTCGGGCTGCGCGACGACAAGCCGCCGCGCGACGTGCACAGGGAATAGTTATTTGCGGGCTGCTGGCGTCAGCGTCGTCTCCTGTTTCTTGCCGTCGCGCAGGTACACGACCTTCGCCGGCTGGCCGATCTTCAGCACGTCGAGCGCATAGGTGTAATCGTAGATGTTGGTGATCGTCTGGCCGGCGATCTCCACGATCACGTCGCCCTTCTTCAGCCCTGCCGCCTCCGCCGGACCACCGCCGATCACGCCGCCAAGGAGCAGGCCCTTCACCTCGGTGGAGTAGTCGGGGATCGTGCCGGTGAAGAGCCGGACGCCGGCGCGGCCGCCGCCGGTCTGCAGCTTCTGGTCGACCTTGGTGAACGCGGGCGCTTCGGGCGCGTCGGACAACCGTTTCACGATCGACGCCGCGAATTCGACGACGCGATCGAGATCCTCGTAGTCGATTTTGTCGGGCGTGTCCGAGGGCTTGTGATAGTCGGCGTGCGTGCCGGTGAAGAAGCTCAGGCTCGGCACGCTGGCGAGATTGAAGGTCGCAACGTCGGTCGGCTGATACGGATCTTCCTGCACCGCCAGATCGAAGCCGGCGGCGACGTTGGCCTGCTCGATGAGCCGCGCCCACGACGGGCTGGTGCCCGCCGCCTGTACCGTCAGCTTGTTGTCCTGCATCCGGCCGACCATGTCGAAGTTCAGGTAGGCGGCAAGCGATTCGAGCGGAACCGGCGGCTTGGTCGCGAATGCGGTGGAGCCGATCAACCCGAGCTCTTCACCCGACCAGAAGCCGAACACGATGTTGCGCCGCCGCGGCTGCTTCGCCAGCGTCGCGGCAACGGCCAGCACTGCGGCCGACCCCGACGCGTTGTCGTCGGCGCCCGCGTGCACCTTGCCGGCGTCTTCCTTGCCGGCGAGCGTGTTGCCCGCTTCACCGTGGCCGAGATGGTCGTAGTGCGCGCCGACGGCAATCCACGGCTTCGCCATCGTCCCGACCGGCGTCGTCGCCGGCAGGTAGCCGACGACGTTGCGCCCGGTGCGGCGCTCGCGTTCGACGGCGGCGTGAATGCGCACCGAGACGCCCGGCAGCGCGAAGCCCGTCGCGTGCGGGTTGGCGTCGTCGAGCGCCTTCTGCGCTTCCTCGAGCGGTTTCTCCGCTCGTTTGAACATCGCCTTCGCGTCGTCTCCCGTGATGCTCACGGCGAGAATCCCCGAGCCGGCGAGCGCGGTGTCGAACGTCATCGGCACCAGTTCGCCCGCGTTGGGCGACCGCGGGCCGGCGACGATCATCACGGCCTTTGCCCCGCGCTGCCGCGCCGCCATCGCCTTGTAGCGCAGGTCGGCATAGCGCGCGAGGATGCCCTTCGTTTTCTGCTCGGCGTCCTCGGGGAAGTAGCGAAGCACGAGCACGATCTTGTCCTTGACGTCGAGGGTCGCGTAGCTGTCGTAGCCGAACCCCTGGCCGTCGGGGACGACGATGCCGTAGCCGGCGAACACGACCGGCCCGTCCGCATCGCCGTTGTCCGAGAAGGACAGGGCGCGCGCCGTGCCGCTCGACGAGGCGCCGCTCTCGACGCCGCCGGCGGGCGCGTTGGTGACGCTCACGCTGATCTTCGATCCGCCGTCCCTGGTGCCGGCCGTGAAGTCGAACGGCAGACGGAAATCGGTCTGCCCCGGCAACGGCTTCGCGCCGATCTTCTGCAGCTCCGCGACCAGGTAATCGCTGGCGAGCCGCTCGCCGTTGGTTCCCGCCAGGCGCCCCTCGGTTCGCGGCGCGGCGAGCGCCTCGACGTGCGCGCGGGTGATGGACCCCTGCGCCTGGAGCCCCAGGCATGCGGCGACGACGACGCTGACGCCGGCGACGATGGCGGCGCTCGTGTGCTTCATGATTTCCCGGCCGGCTTTCTCGGCGGCGCGCTCTTCAACGCCGCGACGGCTTTCTCGTGATTCCACTGCCCGAGGAAGATCTGGCCGGCCGATCCCGATCCGCCGGCGCGGCTCGACGTCCACGCCAGCGTCTTGCCGTCGGGCGAGGGCACCGGCAGGCCGTCGAAGCCGTCGGTGTAGGTGACGCGCACCGGCTCCTTCGCGCCTTCGGCGTCGACGATGAACAGCTCGAAGTTCTCGAACCCGAGCTTGTTCGACGCGAAGATGAAGTACTGCGCCGAAGGGTGCATGTACGGCGCCCAGCTCATCGAACCGAACGTCGTGATCTGCTTCTGATCGGTGCCGTCGACGTTCATCGTCCAGATGTCGGCGATCAGGCCCTGCTCGTCGAAGCGGCGCCAGACGATCTTCTTCCCATCCTGCGTGAAGAAAGGTCCGCCGTCGTAGCCGAAGACGCTGGTCAGGCGCTTCTGCTCGGAACCGTCGGCGCGCATCGTGTAGATCTCGGCGAAGTTGCTCGGATTTTCCTGCAGCGACTTCTTCTCCGCGTCGGTGAGCGGATGGTCGTAGGCGCTGCGCATCGACGAGAACACGATCAATCGTCCGTCGGGCGAGTAGCTGCCTTCGGCGTCGTAGCCGCGCGCCGTGGTCAGCCGCTTCATTGCCCCGGTCTTCTCGCTGAACGCGTAGATGTCCATCTCGGGGTCGTAGTCCCACGAGTAGCGGCGTTCCTTGCCCGAGGCGCGGAAGGCGAGCTCCTCCT
>Ga0207675_100002602_pt1 | contig 17866 bp, 11 predicted proteins | sample KBSSwiS42_FD_184305 | JGI IMG/M metagenome (GOLD analysis project Ga0207675, IMG submission 184305) | Switchgrass rhizosphere microbial communities from Kellogg Biological Station, Michigan, USA - KBS Switchgrass S4-2 (SPAdes) (version 2) | ecosystem: Host-associated > Plants > Roots >... | reverse complement strand
GACTTCGGCCTGCGGTCCGTCGAGCTCGACGATCAGGATGGTGTCGGCATCGGGGAAGTTCGGGTGCACCGCGGCCTCGGCCGCGCGGATCGCCAGCGAGTCCATCATCTCGACCGCGGCCGGGATGATCCCGGCGCCGATGATGTCGGACACCGCGCCGCCGCCGCCTTCGATCGTGTCGAACGCCGCGAGCAGCGTCTGCACCGCTTCGGGCCGGCGCAGAATCCGCACCGTGATGCTGGTGACGATGGCCAGCGTGCCCTCGGATCCGATGACCAGGCCGAGCAGGTCGGGTCCGGGCGTGTCGGCGACCGGGCCGCCGAGGTGAATCAACTCGCCGTCGGGCATCACCGCTTCGACGCCGAGCACGTGATGCACCGTGAAACCGTACTTGAGGCAGTGCGCGCCGCCGGAGTTCTCGGCGACGTTGCCGCCAATCGAGCAGACCTGCTGGCTCGACGGATCGGGCGCGTAGTAGCAGCCGTACGGCGCCACCTGGCGCGTGATCTCGAGGTTGGTCACGCCCGGCTCGACGGTGACGCGCTGGTTCGGGATGTCGATCTGCAGCACCCGGTTCAGCCGCGACATCGCGATGACGATGCCGCCGGCGACCGGTAACGCGCCGCCGGAGAGGCCGGTGCCGTGGCCGCGCGCGACGAACGGCACCTGCGCGCGCGCGCAGAGCTTGACGATTGCCTGCACGTCGGCCGCGCTCGCCGGCAGGACGACGGCGCCCGGCGTCTGGCGAAGATGAGCCAGCCCGTCGCACTCGTAAGTGATGACGTCGAGGCGATCCTCGAGCACGCCGGCGTCGCCGACAATCCGCCGCAGCGAATTCAGAAAGGCGCGGTCCATGGGGCGGCTGTCAGTATAATCCGCACGTTCACGGCGTGCCGGAGGGTGGAGATGGCCGGAAAACGCAGGATTTCGCGGCGGCGCTTCCTCGAAGGCAGCGGCGCGGCCATCACGGCCGCGGCCGTGGCCCGCCCGCTTCGCGCGCAGCAGGCGGCGGCGCCGCCGGCGGCGCCGCGCACGTCAATCGCCATCACGGTCAACGGCACCGCGCATCGGCTCGAGGTGGAAGATCGCTGGACGCTGGTCGAGGCGCTGCGCGATCACCTCGGGTTGACCGGCACCAAGATCGGCTGCGACCGGGGCGAGTGCGGCGCCTGCACGGTGCTGCTCGACGGCAAACCGGTCTACTCGTGCAGCCAGCTGGCGGTCTGGGCAGACGGTCGATCGGTGCAGACGGTCGAAGGCCTGACCGACGACCCGCTGCAGCGGGCGTTCGTCGAGCACGACGCGCCGCAGTGCGGCTACTGCACATCGGGCCAGTTGATGAGCGCGAAGGCGCTGCTCACCGCCAACCCGCAGGCGACGCGTGAAGAAGCGCGCGCGGCGATGGCGGGCAATATCTGCCGCTGCGCCAGCTACAACCATTACCTCGCCGCTATCGCGGCGGCGCAGAGCTCGCAGAGGGAGCAGAGATCGCAGAGGGAGCAGAGCACGCAGAGAAGAGCGAGCGCGCCGTCCTCCGTCTCTGCGGTCTCTGCTGTCTCCGCGGGCTCTGCGCCGACGATGATCTCCACGATCTCGGAGATGAATGTGCTCGGGCGCGCGACGCCGCGGATCGACGCGGCCGAACGCGTCAGCGGCAAGGCCACCTACACCGGCGACGTGGTGCTGCCGGGCATGCTCTACGCGCGGGTGCTGCGCAGCCCGCACCCGCACGCCCGCATCCGCCGCATCGACTCGTCGCGCGCGCGTGCGCTCGCCGGCGTCAAGGCCGTCGTCACCCACGAAAACTGCCGCGTCGTCTGGGGCGCCGGGTCGATCTCCGGCGGCCAGCAATACAACGACGAGGTGAAGAAGATCACGATTCACCGGCGGTATGCCTTCAACAACCCGGTGCGCTTCGCCGGCGAGCCGGTCGCCGCCGTCGCCGCCGTCGATCGCCATCTCGCCGAAGAGGCGCTGCAGCTGATCGATGTCGAGTACGAACCGCTGCCGTTCGTCCTCGACCCGGAGGCGGCGCTCGAACCGGGCGCGGTGAAGATCTGGCCGGAGGGGAACCTCTCGCCGACTGCACGCAACGAGATGCAGCCGCTCGGGACGCGCCGCGGCAACGTGGCGGAGGCGTTCGCCGCCGCCGATCAGGTGTTCGAGGATCGCTTCTCCACCGCGTTCCAGCACAACGCGCAGATGGAGCCGCGTGCCTCGCTCGCCCACTGGACCGGCGAGACGCTCACGGTGTACACGCCGACGGGCGGCATCGCCAACTGCCGCACCGACATGGCGCGCGACCTCGGCATCCCGCTGGAAAACGTGCGGGTCGTGTGCCGCTACATGGGCGGCAACTTCGGCAACAAGAACCAGAACCAGGACGCCGATTTGATTGCCGCGGTGCTGGCGCGCGAGGCCGGGGCGCCGGTGAAGCTCGAGCTCTCACGCAAGGAAGACTTCATCGGCATGCACGGCCGCTGGCCGACGGTGCAGTACTACAAGGTCGGCGTCTCGCGCGACGGCACGCTGCAGGCGATTCAGCTGCGCGGCTACAGCGGCATGGGACCGTACCGCAAGAACAGCGGCGCGATTGCCGGCATCGAGCTCTATCAGTGCCCGAACGTCGAGACCTCGGTATCGCCGGTCTACACCAACCGCACCGTCTCGGGGAATTTCCGGGGACCCGAGTTCCCGCAAGGCTTCTTCGGCATCCAGTCGATGATGGACAGCGTCGCGGCGAAGCTGAAGATGGACCCGCTCGAGTTCATCCGCCGGAACATGACGCGGAAGGCGAATGAACAGACGCCGTTCACCAACTACTCGCTCGAGGAGTGTCTGAGCCGAGGCGCCGACGCGTTCGAGTGGAAGCGGCGCCGGCGCGCCGTGCCTGGCTCGGATCCGGGACCGATCAAGCGCGGCGCCGGCGTCGCCTTCCTGGCCTTCCGTGCCGGCCTCGGCCGCAGCAGCGCCGCCATCCGGTTGAACGCCGCCGGCCGCTACGCGGTCCACGTCGGCGTCACCGACGTCGGCGGCGGCGCGAAGACGACGATGGCGTTGATCGCGGCGGAGTCGCTCGGCGTGCCGCTGTCGCAGATCGATCTGGTCTGGGGCGACACCGATCGCTGTCCGTACTCGGTGGGCGAGTCGGGCAGCCGGACGACGATCATGACCGGCTACGCGGTGGTCGAAGCGGCGCGCGATCTGCAGAAGCAGATCGCCGAGCACGGCAGGCCGCAGGGCAGCGAGCTGCGAATCGGGTCGGCGACGCCCAGCCCGACGCTCCAGGGCAAGGTGCGCAACGCCTTCGGCGCGCATTTCGTCGAGGTCGAAGTCGACACCGAGCTCGGGCGCGTGCGCGTGCTGAAGTATCTGGCCGTGCACGACTGCGGCCGCATCATCAACCCGCTGTCGGCACACGGGCAGATTCAGGGCGGCGCGCTGATGGGCATCGGCATGGCGCTGCACGAGGATCTGCTCTACGACCGCCGCAGCGGATCGGCGCTGAACGCCGGCTACTACGGCGCGCGCGTCCCAACCTACCTCGACGCTCCCGATGTCGAGGTGATCTTCATCGAGTCCGACGACGGGCTCGGCCCGTTCGGGGCGAAGAGCATCGGCGAGGCGAGCAAGCTGCCGGCGCCGGCGGCCGTGGCCAACGCGATCTTCAATGCCACCGGGATTCGGCTGAAGGATCTGCCGATCACCCGCGACAAGATTCTGGAGGCGCGCGCATGAAAGCCTTCACCCACGCCAACCCGCGCGACCTGGCCCACGCGTTGACGCTCGTCCGCGACGCGCGGCAGAGCGGCCGCACCGCGGCGCTCGCCGGCGGCGGCAGCGATCTCCTCGGGATGATGAAGGAGCGCCTGGTCGCCCCAGACCTCCTCGTCAATCTCAAGTCGGTTCGCGGGCTCGACGAGGTGACGCCGCAGGGACGCGGCCTCAGCATCGGCGGCCTGATCACGCTCGACGCGCTCGGGCGGCATCCGATCGTCCGGCGCGATTACGCGGTCCTCGCCGAGGCGGCGCGAACCGTGGCGACGCCGCAGATCCGCAACGTCGCGACGCTCGCCGGCAACATCTGCCAGCGGCCGTGGTGCTGGTACTACCGCAACGGCTTCAAGTGCCTGAAGAACGGCGGCACCACGTGCTTCTCGGTCGCGGGCGAGAACGCGTTTCACGCGATCTTCGGCGGCGGCCCGAGCTACATCGTGCATCCGTCGGACACCGCGCCGGCGCTGGTTGCGCTCGACGCGTCGTTCCGCATTGCCGGGCCGGCGGGCGAGCGCCTGGTGCCGGCGGCCGATTTCTTCACGCTGCCGAACATCGACGCGGCGCGCGAGAACGTGCTGCAGGCGGGCGAGGCCCTCGTCGCCATCGTCCTGCCCGCGCCCTCCGGCGCGCGCAGTAGCTATCACAAGGTGCTCGATCGCGAAGCCTGGACGCACGCGGTCGTCAGCGCCGCGGTGGTGATGCAGCTGCGCGGCGAGGTCTGCGAACGCGCGCGCGTCGTGCTCGGCGGCGTGGCGCCGATTCCCTGGCGGCTGCCGGAGGTCGAGAAGATGCTTGCGGGTCAGCGCATCACGCCGGCGCTGGCCGAGAAGGCCGGCGACCTGGCGGTGGCCGGCGCGCGACCGCTGGCGAAGAACGGCTACAAGATCCCGCTGACCCGCGGGATGGTCGGGCGGACGATCCTGGCCATTGCGGATCGCGGATTTCGGAATGCGGATTGAGCGTCGCGATTTTCTGGCGTTGAAGCCGGGGCGGCGCGCTGAGCTGTCGTGCGAGCGGCTCTACATGCGCTTCCTCGACTCGCAGTCGGAAGGCACGACGGCGCAACTGTTCGATCAGCTGGCCGCCGACCTGCGCGGGACGGCGGTTGTCCAGCTGACGCAAACCGCGTGGCTGTCGCGGGCCGAGTTGCGGGCGCGTCTCGACGACGTGCTGGCGGGATTCAAGGCCGCCGGCGGCCGGGTTGCGTGATCTCTAGTCGTTGGTCCCCGGCGGCGCGTCCGCCATCAGGTCCCTCACCCGCTTTACATACCCCTCTGTTTCAGCGAACGGCGGCACGACGCCTCCGTAATCCGCCACCGCGGTCGGGCCGGCGTTGTAGCTCGCGACCGCGAGCGCGACGTCGCCGTGATGCTGATCGAGCAGCTCACGCAGCAGCTGCGCACCAGCCATGATGTTCTCGCGCGGATCGAACGGATGCTCGACGCCGAACGCTTCGGCGATGTGCGGCATCAGCTGCATCAATCCCAGCGCGCCGTCGCGCGACACCGACGACGGATCGAACGCCGACTCGGCCGCCATCACCGACCGGATCAGCGACGGGTCGAGCCGGTAGCGCGCTGCTGCCTCGCGAATCAGTCCCTCGTACGCCTGTTCAGGTGGCACGGCGACGATGCTGTGGATGGCGGTCGAGACGCGTGGTCCCGAGACCGGTCCAGGCAGCGGGGTGTGCTTCAGATGGTGGGGAACCGCCAGCGCGAGCGAGGTGAAGAGCAGGCTTCGCAGCCGGGCGCGGCGCCTCTCGTATCGCCGCCGATCCGGCGTGCCGCGCGTGTAGGTGCGGCGGTCGCCGACGCGCCGCTCCATGCTGTGGCGAAGCCCGACCGCGTGCTGTTTCGCATCTGAAAGCCCGAGCTCGGTTGCCACCACGCTCGTGCGAGCAAGAGTCGGTCCCGAACGACAAAACCCGCACCGCGCGGACAATCCTGTCGGTGGCAGATCCAGAATTGCACACCGCCGGTGGCCGACGCGGTTCTCCCAGGGTCAAGCATGGCTGCAACCGGCTGAGGCGCAGGCCCTTGCGCCGGCGCCCGGCCGTGGTCGGTGGCTTGCAGTTGGCTACACGCCCACTATGCGAAATTCTGGCCGCGTCCTGATCGTCGACGACTACGAGGCGAACATCACGGCACTGCGGCAGCTGCTCGAGGGCGAGGGCTACGACGTGCTCACGGCGACCAACGGCCGCGATGCGCTCGACCTGGTCCACCGCGAGCGTCCCGATCTCGTGCTGCTCGACGTGGTGATGCCGGAAGTATCGGGCCTCGACGTATGCGCATCGCTGAAGAACGTCGCCGAAACCTGCCTGACGCCGGTCGTGCTGGTGAGCGCGCTGCAGGAGCGCGAATCGCGGCTCGAAGGGCTCGAAGCCGGCGCCGACGATTTCCTCAGCAAGCCGGTCGATCCGCAGGAGCTCTACGCGCGGGTGCGCTCGCTGATCCGGTTGAAGCGGCTGACCGCCGATCTCGAATCGGCCGAATCGCTGTTCCTCACCCTCGGCCGCTTCATCGAAGCGCGCGACCCCTACACCGAGGATCACTGCGACCGCCTCGCGCAGTATGCGATGGCGCTGGGCACGTCGATGGGGCTGAGCCGCGACGACCTCGACGCGCTGTATCGCGGCGCGTTCATCCACGACATCGGCAAGATCGCGATTCCCGATCGGCTGCTGCTCAAGAAAGGCAAGCTGACCCGCGCCGAGCGGGCGACGATGCAGCAGCACACGATCATCGGCGACGACCTGTGCCGCACGGTGCGCTCGCTCGAGGCGGTGCGCCCGATCGTGCGCCATCATCACGAGCGTCTCGACGGCCGCGGCTATCCCGACGGCCTGAAGGGCGATGCGATCCCGCCGCTCGCCCGCATCGTCAGCGTCGTCGACGTGTTCGACGCGCTGACCACGGATCGGCCCTACCGCAAGGCGCTCTCGGTGGAGGCGGCGCTGCAGATCATGCGCGACGAGGCGAAGAAGGGTTCGTGCGATCCCGCGCTGCTCGAGGTGTTCGTCGACGTGCTGCCGAAAGGCCTGCAGAAATCTGTGGCATGATGCGGCCCACATGCGCCGCGTCGTCCGCTGGATGGTGCTCTGCGCGCTGAGCGCGCACCGCGCCGCCGCGCAGGACCAACCTCCACCCGATCACCATCGCAAACAGGCCGCAGCCGTGAAGGTTGCCGGCGGCGCGATTCGCGTCGACGGCCATCTCGACGAAGAAGTGTGGCTGCGCGCGTCGCCGGTCAGCGATTTCGTCCAGAAGGAACCGACCGAGGGAGCCGCGCCGACCGACGCGATGGAGGTGCGTTTCCTCTACGACGACGACGCGTTGTTCGTCGGTGCGCGGATGACCAGCGCGAATGGCGCGATCCAGGCGCCGCTGTCGCGCCGGGACACCGGCGAGACGCAGGCCGAGTTCATCCTGATCTCGCTCGATACCTTCCTCGACCGTCGCACCGCCTACGACTTCGGCGTCACCGCGTCCGGCGTGCGGCTCGATCGGTACCACGCATCCGACCGTGAGGACGTGTTCGACACCGGCTATAACCCGGTGTGGCGCGCGGAGACCGTCGCCGGCGCGTCCGGCTGGACCGCCGAGCTCTGGATTCCGCTGTCGCAGCTTCGCTTCACCCCGGGGCGCGAGCAGATCTGGGGCCTCAACATCCGCCGCTTCCGCCCGACGCTCGACGAAGACGACTACTGGGTGCTGGTGCCGCGCACCGAGCGGGTGTTCGCCTCGAGGTTCGGCGAGCTGCGCGGCATCAGCGGCATCCCGCCGACCCGCCGGGTCGAGCTCCTGCCGTACGTCGCCGGCGCGTCGACGATGAATTCCACCCGCGATCGCCGCAACCCGTTCGACGATGGACGGAACCTGGCGAGCCGTGTCGGCGCCGACGTGAAGATGGGCCTGGGCAGCAACCTGACGCTCGACGCGTCGATGAATCCCGACTTCGGCCAGGTCGAGGCCGATCCGGCAGAGGTGAACCTCTCGGCCTTCGAGACGCAGTTCGCGGAGAAGCGCCCGTTCTTCACCGAAGGGGCGCAACTGCTCAACGTCAACCACCCGAACTTCTTCTACTCGCGCCGCATCGGCGCACGGCCGCGCGGCGCCGCGGACGGAGACTTCGTCGACTACCCGGCGGCGTCGACGATTCTCGCCGCCGCCAAGCTGACTGGCCGTCTGCCATCGAAGACGTCGATCGGCATCCTGTCGGCGGTCACCGACAGCGAGAGCGCGCGGGTCTTCAACCTCGACGCGCCGGAGATCGGCCGCGTCGGCGTCGCCCCGCGCACGATTTACGCGCTGGCGCGCGTCCAGCAGGAATTCGGCACGCTCGGTTCCACCGCCGGCATCCACCTCACGGCGATGCATCGCCAGATGGACGCCGCTGATCCGCTGGGCGGCCTGCTGTCGAGGCGCGCCTTCACCGCCGCCGGCGACACCGTGCTGCGCTTCAAGCGCGGCGAGTACGAGCTGCGGTCGGTGGCCGGCGCCGCATTCGTCGAGGGCGAGCCTGCCGCGATCGCCCGCATCCAGCGATCGAGCTCGCATTACGCGCAGCGTCCCGACAAGGACTACTTTCTCTACGATCCCACGCGCACCTCGCTCTCCGGGTTCACCAACGACACCCGCTTCGAACGGACCGGCGGACGCCACTGGATCTGGAACGCCGGGATCAAGGTGGACACGCCCGGCTTCGAGACCAACGACATCGCGCGGCTGATTGCCGGCGACGGCATCATGCCGACCTTCGACGTTCGCTACCGCGAGACGCAACCAGGCCGCGTGCTGCGCGCCTGGTACGTCGGCCTCAACGGCTCGAACGAGTGGAGCTTCGGCGGGCATCACAACTCTTCGTCGCTTCGTCAGACGACCAACCTCACGTGGAGCAACTACTGGACGACGGTCGTGACGATGACCAGAGCGCTGCGCGTGCTCGACTCGTCGCTGACCCGCGGCGGGCCGCTGATGGAGAAGCCGGCTGGCTGGACGTCGGCGGTCACTGTCGGCAATCGCGCGTCGTCGCCGACGCGCATCACCGCGACGACGACGCTGGGCCGCACCGACGAAGGCGGGACGACGCGGCGGGTCAACGGCACGTTCTCGTTCCGGCCCGGCGCGCGGTGGGAGCTCTCGGTGGCGCCGTACTACGAGCGTCTGGTCGATTCGCAGCAGTACGTCGCGACCGTCGCCGGCGGCGGGCCGTCCACCTACGGCGGCCGCTACGTCTTCGCGTTCATCGATCGCGCGACGATTTCGAGTGCCTATCGCCTCGGGTTCACCTTGAGACCGGACATGAACCTCGATGTCTACGCCGAGCCGTTCGCCTCGTCCGGCCGCTATTACGATTTCGGCGAGCTGCTGGCGGCGGGGACGGGCGAGCGCCTGACCTACGGCACCGGCGCGACCGCGATCGCCGACCTGCCCGACGGCAGCCGCGCCGTGCGCGCCGGGGACTCGGCGTTCACGCTCGCCGCGCGCGACTTCAACGTCCGCTCCTTCCGCAGCAACGTCGTGCTGCGGTGGGAATGGCGTCCGGGCAGCACGCTCTACGCGGTCTGGCAGGAGGATCGATCGGCGTCGGCCGTCGCCGGCCGGCGCGTCGACGCGGGCGACATGTTTCGATCGCTCACCGCGCCGGGCGCGCACTACTTCGTGGTCAAGACATCGTTCTGGCTGCGCATGTAGAAGTCGAAAGTCGAAAGTCAGAAGTCGAAAGTCAGAAGTCAGAAGTCAGAAGTCAGAAGTCGGAAGTCGGAAGTCGGAAGTCGGAAGTCGGAAGTCGGAAGTCGAAAGTCGAAAGTCGGCAGTCCGAGTCAGATCCGTCTGCTGTCGTAGGCCCAGTGCAGCAGCGCCTGACGCTGTCGCCGCCGGCATTCGAGGTCGCGCGGCTCGCAGTTTTTCCGGACTGCGGTGGCGTGCCGCGCAATCGCGCGCCATCGCCTGATCTGCCTCGCATCGTCCTGACCGCGGCGGCCCATGTAATAGCGGCAGTACCACTGGAACCAGCCGCGGGGATCCTGCGGCCGGATCCAGCCGCTGCGGCGCCACACCGCGAGCGACTGCGAGGCGTTCACGCCGAAGAAGTTCAGCCCCGGGTTCTTCCGCTGCGGCGACAGCTTCGCCTTCGCGAACCAGGTTGCGGGAAACTCATCGCGGCAGTCGTTCAGGTATTTGCCGCCAAAGACGCCGAGCCGCAGCATCTGCGCCGGCGTCAGCTCGGGCTTGAAATCGGGCGCGAAATTCTTTCCGGCCGGCTCGGTCCGGTAGTAGACATATCCGCGTTGCATCCGATCGTTGACGACGATCCGTTTCTTCCGCACGACAAAAGCGTAGCGGAAGCCGCGCCAACCCTTCTACGCCAACCCAACCAACCCACGCGACCCACGAGACCAAACGTCTCTATTTGATGAAGATGAACCGCACCTGCAGCGCATCGTCCTTCTGCGTCGGCAGCGCGCCGCGTCGCGTGTGCTTGTGCTGGTACTCGGCGACGATGCGGAACTGCTCGCGGAACCAGGCGTTGACGTAGGTGGTGACGCCGCGGATTTCGTTCTCCAGCTTGTTGCGCGCCGGGTCGAACCAGTCGTAGCGCACCCCGGCCGCGGTCAGCGGCACGATCGGCACCGCCGCCTCGGCGTACAGCCCGCGGTTGCCGAACCGCCCCGACGACGCCATCCCGTCGCGTCCGTTCTGAAACCCCGCGAACAGGTGCAGCCGCTCGTGCGCCGGGTAGCTGGCGTAGACGGCGACGCGATCGAAGGTGTTGCGGAAGGCCGCGGCGCCGGAGACGGGAAGCGCAAGGTTGCCGTGGTAGTAGTGCAGCGACACGCCGCCGCCGTCCGGGTGCAGCGTGTGGTTGACGAACAGCTGGATGTCGGGAAAGTTGTGGCCGGGCAGGGCCGACGATCGGGTCAGCGGCCCGCCCTGCGCCGCGAACGCCGTCAACCGGCCCGCGTCTTCGTGGAGCACCAGCCCGTTCAGGATCGATGCGCGCAGCGACGTGCGCCCGTAATCGAAGCCAGCCTCGGCGCCGAGCTCGTCGAAGCCCCAGGTCCGGAAGAACGTCGTCTGGTTGAAGTTCGCCGGCGTTCCCTGGAACAGCGGCCGCGTGATCGTCGCAGGGCTGTCCGAGGCGCCGTAGCCGTCGAAGGGGTGGAAGATGCCGGCGCGGGCGACGAAGAAGCGCTCCCGGCCGGCGGTGTTGACGCGCAGGTAGGCGTTCTCGATCTGCGGGTCGACGTTAGGCGAGAAGGTGACCTTGATGTTCGACGAGAGGTGGCGTCCCCACGCGCCGGTCAACGGATACAGCTCCAGCGCCTGGAACTTCAGCTCGTTGACCGTGGTTTCCTGGACGCCGGCGCGGGAGCGGCTCTCGCTCAACCGCGCCTGGACGCGCGCCGAGGCGTAGTCGAAGAACTTGAACGGCGTCTTTTCATCCGCGCCGTCAGAGGGCGGCGGACGAAACCCCGACGAACGGAACTTCCGCCCGGTTTCGGTCAAACGCGGCGGCGAGGTGTGGCAGACGGAGCAGGACAGGCCGTACTTCCGCGCGAACATCGGCAGCGCGCCGGCCGGCGCCGGCGCCGCGAGGAGCAGCGCCGCCGCCATCGCGATCGCGAAGCGGAACTCCTGCCATCCTCGCGTGCGAGGCGTGCGACAGGCGGAAGCGTGGAGCAGAAGCATCGCGCGCGGGACTGCTGATGAGTTTCCCGTCGCGCAGGCAATTTCGATACCCGCGACCCGGATGCGGTTTGCGAAGAATCCGTGCGCCGCGCGGTTCGGCGCTTTTCAGCAGACGTAACCGGTTACCGAACCCGTAACGCGTCGCGCTACGTCTTCGTGAACACGCCGAGCGTGTCGAAGCGTCCCTTCAACACCGCTGCGGTGTCGTCGTAGCCGAGCCACTCCTTGATCAGCGTCGCGTAGACGCGCCTGAAGTCGGTCGTCATCTTCATGTTGCCGTCGTCGAGATCGGTGAGGCTCGGGTGCTGCCCGTAGAAGCCGCCCTGCACCGGCTTGCCGACGATGAACATCGGCGTCGCGGTGCCATGGTCGGTGCCGAGGCTGCCGTTCTCTTCGACGCGACGGCCGAACTCGGTGAAGATCATCACCGCCACCTGGTCGGCGCGGCCGATCCGCTTCAGGTCCTCGATGAAGCCATGCACCGCGTCGGCGGTGTACATCAGCAGCCGGCTGTGGAGGTCCGCCTGCTGGACGTGGGTGTCGAACGAGTTCCCGGCGTAGGTGACGTAGTAGAGGCGCGTCGGCATGCCGGCGGCAATCAGCGACATCACCCGGCGCAGGTTGCCGCCGAGGCCGCCGCCGATGCCGTAGTCGACCGGCGTCTGGTAGTCGGCCGACGCCTGGCGGACGAAGTCGGAGCTCTCGGTGGCGTTCTGCGCCGTCGCCGCCAGGAATTCCAGCGTCGGGTTCGACGTCTGCCGCGGCTGGCTCAACGACGCCAGCGCGCGCTTCTCGTCGTCCTGCCCGTCGCGCCGGAAGCGCGCCGGGTCGTCGAACACCAGCGGCGAATGCTGCGCGCTGCGCACCGCCAGCGACTGCGAGGTGCCGACGTTGACGATCATGTTGCGGCGCCCGCTGTCGTAGGTCTTGTCGGCGAGGCGCCCGAGCCAGCCGTAGGAGTCGCCGCCATTGGGGATGCCGGTGTGCCAGAACCCCATCGACGAGAAGTGCGACAGGCTCGGATGGTCGTAGCCGCAGCCGTGGACGATGCCGAGCAGGCCGTCCTTGTAGAGGCGCTCGAAGCCGACCATCGACGGGTGGAAGCCGAAGCCGTCAGACGCGTGGATGACGTCGCGCTCCTTGATCCCGAGCTTCGGCCGCGCGCGGTAGTACGCCGGATCCGCATACGGCACCACCGTGTTCAGGCCGTCGTTGCCGCCGGCCAGCTCGATCACCACCAGGATCCGCTCCGGGTGCTTCTCGACGCTGGTGCCGGCGATCGCCTGCGCGGTCAACGCCGCGGAGGTGCGGTTCAGGAACAGCGGCAGGCCGGCGCCGATGCCGATGCCGTAGAGGCCACGGGCGAGGAAGTCGCGGCGGGAGCAGGAGCAGCGTCGATGCATGGCGGGCCTCATCCGAGCTGATATTCCGGGACGCTCAACACCAGGTAGAGCAGCTCGCGCAGCGCCGGCTCGAGCGCATCGCCTGGCTGAATCCGACCGGCCCCGAGCTTGCCGCGGAGGAATTCGACCAGGACGGCGCGATCCTTGTCGGCGAGCGGCACCGACAGGAAGCGCCCGATGAAGTGATCGACGATCTTGTCGGCGGTGTCGGCGCCCGCCGCCTGCGCGATCGCGCTCAGGTCGATCGCCGCAGGCCGGCGCGGGATGGCTTTGGTCCGCTCGAACGCCAGGAGGTATCCCTTGTAGCCGCCGTAGCGCGTGTTGTAGTCCTCGTCGCGGTCGACCATCATGTTCGATTCGGCCGTCATGCCCGGCGCCGCCTCGCCTTCCCTGGTCGCTTCGGTGATGTCCATGCCGCGCGACAGCCGCTCGCCGACGCCCTGATCGGTCGCCGACATGGCGCGATCGGGCGGGCGGAAGCTCTTGACGCCGGGAAACAGGACGTCGCGGAACACGTTGCCGCGCTGCAGCAGCGTCGACGGCGTGATCCAGGTGCGGCCGCCGGCCCAGCCGGCGACGTTCGGCGGATCGAACAGCGACTGGCCGAGCGATGCGGTCATGCGGCCGAAGTCGGGAATCGTCGGCACCGTTTTCAGCCCGAGCTTGCGGTAGGTCGAGACGACCAGGTGGACGGGCGCCTTGATCTGCGTCGCATAGGACGGCGCGCTGTAGAAGTCGCGCGACAGGAAGATCTGCTTCAGCAGCGGCCTCATCTCATAGCCGCTGTCGCGCAGGGTGCGGCCGAGCGCGGCGCGCACCGGCGGCGCGGCCTCGTCGCGCACGAAATAGCGATACAGCTTGCCGGCGACGAAATCGGCGGTGACCGGCTGCGCGAGGATGATGTCGATGATGTCCTCGCCGTTGAACCGGCCGGTGCGGCCGAGAAAGGTCTTCTCGCCGTCGTCGTGCTGCGCGGCGTCGAACTTGAACTCGAGCACGTCGTTGGTCCAGCCGGTGAACGCGCGCGCCGCCTCGCGCACGTCGCGCTCGGTGTAGTTGCCGACGCCCATCGAGAACAGCTCGAGCAGCTCGCGGCCGAAGTTCTCGTTGGGATGGCTCTTGATGTTCTCGCCGTTGTCCAGGTAGACGAGCATCCCCGGATCCTTGAGGATGCCGACGAGCAGCCCGCGCAGCGTGCCCGCGGCCTGGGCGCGGAACATCTCGTTCTGCCGCAGCATCATCCGGTAGTCGCGCACCTTGTTCTCGCCGGTGGCGAAGTGCCCGTGCCAGAACAGCGTCAGCTTTTCCTCGAGCGGGCGGCGCGTCGACAGCATCTGGTTCGCCCACCACAGCCCGAGGCGCTGGGTTTCGATGCCGTTGGCGGCGAGGCTGTAGAAGAACTTGTCGACGACCGGCTGCAGGCGGCGCTGCGACCCGGCGGGACGGACTTTCTCGCCCAGCCCTTCGCCGCGCTCGCGCGCGAGGCGGACGGCTTCGGCGCGGCTGGGCGGGAACGGATCCATGCCGGGATCCCAGATGCCCGAGTGATCGAACGGCGGCAGGTCGCGCGGGAGCCGATCGAAGTCGACCAGGCTGTCGACCGCCTGGCCCGGCGTCATCGCGGCAAGGCGCGCGATCTCGTCGGGCGAGCCCCCGAAGCCCGCGCGCTCGAGGAGATGCGCGGCGCGCAGCGCGTTCCAGTCCGAGGCGGCGATCGGCGAGAGATCGTTGGCCCACTCGGCCGGCCCGGGCCCCATCGATCGCGTGGGGGCCGCGGCGTCGGCGCCGAGGGTCGCGTTGAATGCGGCGGCGGCCAGCAGCAGGCAGGCACGCAACCCGAGACGCCGCCAGGCTCGCACCGTCGTCATGGCACCTCCGTGAAGCGTGGAGTGCTGGATTATAGCGCCGGGAAGACTACCCGCCGCGCAACCGCGGGCGAGGGAGACAGATCGGGGCGACTGGATTCGAACCAGCGATCTTCCGCTCCCAAAGCGGACGCGATACCAGGCTTCGCTACGCCCCGACAGTCAGCGATCATACTCCGCGCGCCGCACCCGCCCGGCCCCTGATGACGGATCTGTAGGTCCCGGCTGGTTTTTTGAACACGGCGGCGCCGGGTCGCGCCGCGCGGGCGCCATTTCTCTCTCGTCTCGCGCCGGCCCGGACGGCACGCAAACGGCACTGCATGCAGCGCGATGCGCACTGCTCCCGAGGTCCCTTCGCTCATCGACGACGCGGAATTCCTGGCCGAGCTCGACCGGATGGACGACGGCTCGGTCGTCGCGTCCGAGGAAGAGCGTCCCGTCGCGCCTGAAAAGCCGGCTGCTCCGCAGGCGCCGCGGCGTCTCCGAGTCGAGCCGCCTGCCCGGCCCGCCGCGCCGCCGCGCACCGAAGCGCCGCTGCATCCCGAACGCGAGACGCCGCCACGTCCCGCGCGCGAGACGCCCAGGAGACCCGCGCCGGTTGCCGAAATCGGCACGCGCCCGCGCACCGTGCGCAAGATCGCGCCGCCCGCACCCGAGCCGGCGCCGCAGCCGCCGACGCCGGTCGCCGCGACGGCGCAGCCGCGCATCGTGCCGACGAAGCTCGCCGCCTTGACCGTCGTTCTCGGGTTGATGGTGGGCGCCGGGTCCGCCGCCCTGCTGTTTCAGGAACGCGTCACGCTGATCGTCGCGGCGTGGTCCAACTAGCGGCCACGGGTTCTTTCAGAGGTCGCCGGGTAGTCAGCCGCGGCGGAACGCTACAAAAGATCAAAAGACAAGAAGATCAAAAGAATTTTCTCCAAGAGAGAAAACCTCCAGTCTTCTGGTCTTCTGATCTTCTGTTCCCACTGTCGCCGCGAAGAGATCTCCGTCAGCGCTGCGGCCGCTTCGCGAGCGAGCGGTAGTACTCCTCGATCGCCTGCCGGAAGCCCTCGGGCACCTGGTCGGAGCCTGAGAGCGACAACGAATCGTTCCCGCCTTCTTCGGCTTTCCGCCGCAGCGAGAACTCGAACTTCTTCAGCTTGTCGATCGCCGCGGCCTGCAGCGCCTCGAGGCCGCGCGGGTCGACGTAGATGCGATCGTTGTCGAAGGCGCGCAGGTCGCGCAGGACGTCGTCGAGGTCGCGCGGATTGACGCCGGCCTGCTGCAGCTGACGGCGCAGCGCCTCGGCATCGGCCGCCCACTCGCGATACTGCCCGCGGAACTGGCGCACGTCGTCGGGATTCCAGCGGCCGTTCCAGCCGCCCCAGCTGCGCGGGTCGCCGTTGTACGTGCCGCCGCCGTAGTTCGGCGAGCCGCCATCGGCGCCGTTGTTGGCGCCGCCGTTGGCGTTCTGTCCGCCCTGCGACTGCTGCCCCTGGCTCTGACCCTGCTGGCCCTGTTGTCCCTGCTGCCCTTGTTGCCCCTGCTGGCCCTGTTGGCCTTCCTGGCCTTGCTGTCCTTGCTGGCCCTGCTGGTTCTGCTGCCCTTGCTGTCCCTGTTGTCCCTGCTGGCCGCGTCCCTGCTGGCGGTCGCGCATCCGCGCGTCGAGCGACTCCATGTTGCGCACGAGGTCGCGCGCCTTTTCGGCGGCGCGCGCGACGGCGTCCTGCTTCGACTGCTTGCCGACGGCGCCGGCCGCTTCGTTGACCTTGCGCTGCAAGGCGTCGAGATTCGATCCGATGGTTTCTTCCATTCCGCGCGCGTACTGTGACTGCGCGCTCTGCCCCTGCTGCAGCGCGCCGCGCGTGTAGCGAATCATCTCGCGGATCCGCTTGTCGCGGATGCTGCCGGCGGCCTCGTCCAGCTTTCTCGCCGCGTCCTTTTCGTCGCGGCGCATCTCGTTGGCCAGCTTCTCGAGCTGCTGCTGCAGGTCGGCGACCTTGGCGTCCATCGCCTCCTTGCGCTGCGCGACCGCCTGCGCCTTGGCCTGGCGGCCTGGCCCCTGCGCCTGCTGCTCGAGGCCGTTGACGTCGTTGGCGACTTCCTTCTGCTCCTGCGCGAGCGCCTCGGCGTCGCGCTGCGCCCGCTGCATGTCGCGCTCGCCGCGCCCGCTCTGATTGCGCTCGAGCCGCTGCTGCGCCTCGCGCAGCCGATCGAGCGCCTGGTTCGCCTGCGCGCCGCCGTCGCGCGATCCGTTGGCGGCCGCCCGCCGCATCGCGTCGGCCGCATCCTGCAGCCGCTTCATCGCGTCGTCGATTTGCTGCCGCTGCTGCGGCTGGTTGCGGGTCAGCTGTTCGAGCTGCCGCGCCGCCTTCTCGACCTCCTCGGCCAGCGCCCGCTGGTTGGCGCTGGAGTTGCCGCCGCTCTGGCCGGCCTGCGCCAGCCGGCGCTGCCGTTCCATCTCCTGCTGCTGGCGACGCGCCAGTTCCTTCAGCTTCTCGACCAGCTGATCGACCTGCTGGTCGCTGCTCTGCTGCTCGGCGCGCTGCTGCATCTCGTACTGGTTCGCCAGCTTGTCGAGCTCCAGCTCGAAGAGATCGGCGAGGTCTTCGGCCATCGCGTTCTGGCCGCCGCCGCCTCCGCCGCCGCCCTGCTGCTGCGCCACCTGGAGCTCGTACTGCTGCTCGGCGTCCTGCAGCAGCTTCAGCGCCCGCTGCTCGGGCGACAGCGCCGAATCCGCCTTCAACGCCTTCAGGTCGGCTTCGGCCGCTTTCATCTCGTCGGCCGCCTTCGGCAGCGCCTCGGCGATCTTGTTGTAGGCCGGGTCGACGGCGCCGAGCCGCGACTTGAGCTTGCCGACCAGTTCCTCGACCTGCTCGCGCAGCTTCGCCTGCGCGAGGTTGAGGAACACGACGTTCTCGCGGAACTTGTCCGGCTTGGTCTTCGCCTTGTCGCGGACGATATTGAAGGTCGCGGCGACGATCTCGCGCTGCTGCTGCGACAGCTGGCCGACCTGCTGCCCGGCGCCGCCGCCTCCGCCGCCGCCCATCGCCTGCGACTGCGCCGGCTTGTAGTCCTTCTTGAACGGCCGGATCTGGACGAAGTAGATGTCGCTGGTCGTGGTCTTCGATCCCTGCACCGAGTCGAT
>Ga0207675_100002599_pt1 | contig 17874 bp, 23 predicted proteins | sample KBSSwiS42_FD_184305 | JGI IMG/M metagenome (GOLD analysis project Ga0207675, IMG submission 184305) | Switchgrass rhizosphere microbial communities from Kellogg Biological Station, Michigan, USA - KBS Switchgrass S4-2 (SPAdes) (version 2) | ecosystem: Host-associated > Plants > Roots >... | reverse complement strand
CCACGGCGCGACGCCGGAGGAGCTCGAGGCTCTCGCCGCGCTGCTCGCCGTATACGCCGGCTATCCGAAGGCCTCGGTGGCAATCGAGATCTTCCGTGAGGTGATCACCGAGTACAACGCCGCGCACTGAGACCTCGCCGGCAGAGAAGTTACGTGTCGCCCGAGTGGAGGCGAGATAAAGACTTCGCCACGCTTCACGGTCTGAGGCTACGCCGTGTATGGACGGAGTCTGCGGTGGGCCAGTCTTCGGGAATCGACGAGGTTGTTCGCCATCCGAGCGGTCGGCGCTGCAGCGTCTAGAGAGCGCGCGGTTGCTGGGCGAGTGTTCGCGAATGACGCCTGAAGGATTCTACGCCCAGGGCAGACGAGCCCAGTTCGGCGGCCGCTCTCGCCGGAACCACTCGACTGTCGCGTACGCCTGCCTCCAGTCGGAGGTCTCCTCGGCCACGCTCGCGCCGTAGGGCGCCGCGAGCTCCGACACCGGGTAGTGCACCTCCGGGCCCGAGCGCGAACCGACCATCAGGATCACACACGGCCCCTCGCCCGCGCCCACGAAGGCGTGCTCGGTCCACGGAGGAGAGTGGAAGAAGTCCCAGGGCCGCAGGCGTCGCTCCTCGTTCTCGACGAGCAGGGCGCACTCCCCTGCAAGGACGAGGAACGCCTCCTGGTTCGACTCGGCGTGGTAGAGGCCCGTCTGTCCCTGCTCCAGGACGGTGACGTTGATCCCGAGCTGGGCGAACTCGACCGGCGGGTCGCCGTACTCGTTCTCGAAGGCGCACCTCGCGCCCCTCCTCTCCGCGAACCACCACTCGGCGTCGCGCACGTTGACGACGAACCAGCCCTGGGTGACGGGCGTGAGCCCCGATCCGAAGTCCTCGAGCTGTCCTTCGGGCACGGACGCGATTCTCGCACCTCGGGACGGTCGAAGTCGTCTCCGAGGGGCACTGGAAACTGTTCACCCAGAGGTCTCGGCTGCGCCCGTACGCCTGGGGCGAAGCCGGCCACTGCTCGGCCGGCGACGGGATGCCTCAGCTCCAGGGCAGCTCGCCCCACGCGTCCGGGCGGCCGAGGCGCCAGTGCGAGAACGGCGCGTAAGCCTCGGACGGGCTGCTCGTCTCCGCCCCGACGCCTGCGCCGTGCGCACGCGCAGCCTCCGAGACCGGGTAGACGATGGTGCCGTCCTCGCGCCGTGCGCCTGTCATGAAGATCACGCACGGCTCCTGGCCGGTGCCGACGAAGGTGTGGTGGGTCCCGGGCGGGCAGTGGACGAAGTCCCAGGCGCGCAGCGGCCGCTCCTGCTCCTCCACCACGAGCAGGCACTCTCCGGCGAGCACGAGGAAGTCCTCCTGGCTCGACTCGGCGTGGTACATGCCGGTCGGCTTTCCGAGCTCGAGCACCGCCAGCGTGAACCCCACCTGGTCGAAGGGCTGAGGCTCGGCGTCAGGCCTCTCGGCGAGCACGCGTTCGCTGCTCTCGAACACACAGCGCCCGCCGAAGGCATCGTTCCGCAACCAGGCCGCCTCGCCGACGTTGACCACGAACCAACCCGGGCTCACGGGCGCGAGCCCCGAGCCGACCTCTTCCAGGCGCGCCTCCTCGGGGATCATCCGAGCTCCTTTCCCTCGGCTAGGCGGGTGGGGCTGGAGTCAGGCCATGACGGCGCATGACCTCGCCGATCCTTTCGACATCCGGCGGGCCACCGCCGGCGATGACGTCGGCGACCTCGCGGAAGTAGCCCGAGCCCAGCAAACCCGGACTGATGACTGCGAGGAAACGGGCGTCAGCCTCGCCGCCGTTCCTGAATCCGTGGATCACGCGCCGAGGTATGAAGAGTGCCTCGCCAGGGGTCAAGTCGGTTTGCGCTGCGCCGACCGTGAACGTGGTGACGCCGTCCAGCCCGAAGACGGTCTCGTCGAACTCGTCGTGACTGTGCGGCGCGGGCATGCGTGCATCGGCGGGGACCTCGCACTCGAAGATGCTCACACTGCCTCCGGACTCGTCTGCGTCGACGTGGAAACGGACCGAGAGGGCCCCGAGCTGGATCGGCTCGGCCGCGCCGGGCATGAATGACTTCTACTCGATGCCGTTCAAGAACGCGAGCACGCGTTCCCCGAGCAGCGCCGCGGCCTCTTCGTCGTAGTCGGTGAGACTGTTGTCGGCGAACAGATGCCGATCGCCGGGATACAGGAACAGCTCCGCGCCCTCGATCGTCTCGACGAGCTGGCGCGCGGCGGGGAGGTCCTCCAGCGCCCACTCGTCGTCCTCCATCATGTGGATCTGGAGCGGAACTCCCTGCGGCCATGAGCCGCCAAATTCGGATGTCGGGAGGGCGGCCGAGAGCAGCAAGGCTCCCTTGGCGCCCGGACGCGTCTGGGCCAGCATCTGCGCCGGCATCACCCCGAGCGAGAAGCCGGCGTAGACGAGCTCGTTCGGCAGGCTCTCGGCGGCGAGCCGACCGCGCTCGACGATCGTGTCGAAGCCGACCTCCTGGGCGTAGCCGACGCCGTCGTCGAGCGCAGCGAACGTCTTGCCGTCATAGAGATCCGGCGTGTGGACGGTGTGTCCCGCTGCACGGAGCTGGTCGGCGAACGCACCGAATCCGGGCGTCTGCCCCTGCGCATGGTGGAAAAGCAGGATCTCGGCCATGTCGACTCCCTCCAGTCGCTACTGGATCGCATTGGCTAGTGCGCGCCGGAGCACGACAGCAAACCACGTATCGAACTCGGGGCGTGCCTGCGCCGGAAGATGGTCGCGCTGCCGAGCCCAGGCGACGGTGTGCGCGAACGTGCCCACGCGGAGCGCGAGCGCGAAGGTGCCCGCCAGACCGGGACCCCACGACTCCAGGTACGCATCGCGTAGTCGCGCGAACCACGGGTCGCCTGGCGGCAGCCCGTTGATCTCCTCGAGAAACCGAAACGTGACGACGAGTGAGCCGAAGGGGTGGGAGATCGACGAGTCGCCCCAGTCGAGCACGCGCAGCCGTCCACCGTCGGCGTAGACGTTCGCCAGATGGAGGTCGTCGTGCTGGATCGTCTCGGGCACGTCGTATGCGGCGAGCTCGTCGCAGAGCTCCGTGAAACGAGGCAGGAACCCACGAAGCCGCTCGGTCTCGTCGCGCTCGAGCGGCAGAGCCTGCCCAAGAAGACCCTCGTAGCGCTCGGGCAGGGCCGCGAGCCGCAAGTCGGGAACACCGTGTGCCAGATGCTCGGCCGCGTGTGCGGTCTCCCCCCGCTGGAGCTCCGCGTACAGGGGCAAGGCGGTCAGCCACGTCTCGGGCGGGTTGCCCATCTCGGCGATCGGCTGCCCGGCATCGGCAAGCAGGAGCCATGCCCGTTCCTCGTCATAGCCGAGAACCTCCGCGACGCGGTCGGGCCAGCGTGAGTAGAGCCCCGCCGACAGGCGCGGTTCGAACGCCTGGACCGGAGCGCACGCCTTGAACCAGGCGACACCGTCTGCGAGCGGCACTCGCAGCACCGTTGCCCACGGTCGCTCGTGCGCCGTCTCCATCGGAGCGACGGGCGCGACGTGCGAGCGGATCCAATCTTCTGCCGAGGCGCGATCCACTGGTTCCACTGCTGAGAAACGACCTTCCCTGGGATGCGGCGATGATGCCTGGCCACGACTGACAGACCCTAGACCGGCTTCTCCCACACAGAGACGTGCTTCCGGCTCTCGCTCGTGAACGGTTCCCGCTTCCAGCCGCTCCAGCGCTCGCGCAGCCTCATCCCGCCGAGCTGAGCCATCAGGTCGAGCTCGGCCGGCCACGTATAGCGGAACGGCAACGAGTGGAGCTCGAAATGCCCGTCGACGAGCTCGAAGTGGTGCGAGATGAGCCCCTGATTCGCGACGTCGTATTCGTCGATGCCCCAGTGCGTCGGGCTCGCGTCGAAGACGCGCATCGTCTCCCCCGGCGGCAGCCGCCGGAGCTCGGGGATTCCGACCTCGATCACGAAGCGGCCGCCGGGCTCGAGGTGCGCAGCGACGTTCTGGAAGCAGGCGACCTGCGCCTCCTGCGTCGTCAGGTTCCCGATCGTGTTGAAGACGAGGTACGCGAGCGAGAACGTCCCCTCGACGTTCGTCGTCGCGAAGTCCCCGATGGTGATACCGATCGCCTCGCCGCCCGGCTTCGCGCGCAGCCGCGCGGCCATCGCCTTCGAGAGCTCGATCCCGTGCACAGCCACTCCTCGCTGCGCTAGCGGCAGCGCGATCCTGCCCGTCCCGATCCCGAGCTCGAGCGCACGTCCGCTCCCGGCGAGCTCGGCGAGGAAGTCGACGACCGGGTCGACCACCTCCGGGTCGAACATGTCGGCCGATGACTCGTCGTACCTCGCCGCGACGGGCTCGTCGAAGTAGCCGTCTTCGTGCATCGCGCGAATGTAGCCGGAGTCGGGGCTCCTGCCCTTCCAGCGACTAGCATCGGTCCCGTGACCAGGAATGCGGTCGCGAAACGCGTCGGAGACGTACGAGACGCGCGCCTGTTGTACCCGGCGACGGAGCAGTGGGCGTACTTCAACACCGCCGCGGTGGGGCTGGCGAGCCGGTCGGTGGCGGACGCCTACCACGCGTTCGTGACCGAGTGGATGACGGACGGGCTTGACTTCGTCCGCGGCGAGGCCGCTGCCGAGAACGCCCGGTCTTCGGTGGCCGCTCTGCTGGGCGCGGACCTGGATGATGTCGCGTTGATCCCCTCGGTGTCGGCCGCGGCCGGCCTGGTGGCCGCGCAGCTGGGTCAGGCAACGGGCGCCGAGAACGTGGTCATCGGCGAGCGGGAGTACAGCTCGAACCACTTCCCGTGGCGGCAGCTGACCGCCAAGGGCTACGAGGTCCGCCAGGTCCCCTTCCGCAACGGAGGTCTGGAGCCCGAGGCTCTCGCCAAGCATGTGGACGCCGGCACGCGACTCGTCGCCTTCAGCGGTGTCCAGAGCGCCACGGGCCATCGGTCGGATATCGCGGGCATCAGCGCCCTCGCTCGAGAGGTCGGAGCGCTGGTCTTCGTCGACGGCTCGCAGATGCTGGGAGCTCTGCCGATGCGGGCCGAGCTCGGCCACGTCGACATCATGGCGGCCGCCGATCACAAGTTCCTCCTGCACGCCGGCCGCGGCCTCGGCTACTGCTATCTGTCCCCCACGGTTCGGGACGACTTCATACCGATCAACGCCGGCTGGAAGGCCGGGGCCGTCCCGCTCGAGAGCTTCTTCGGCCCGAGGATGGAGCTGTCGGCGACCGCATCGCGGTTCGACAACTCGATCAGCTGGCTGGCGGCGGTGGGAAACGAGGCGGCGCTCTCGGCTTTCGACGAATTCGGCCCGGACGCGATCCACGGCCGGAACGCCGAGCTCTCGGCCGTTCTCCGATCAGCCCTCGGCGATGTGGGTTGGCCGGCGGTGGCGCTGCCCGAGGCGAATCAGAGCTCGATCGTCTCGGTTCCTCTGCCGGACCACGACGCCTCGAAGGTCGCTGGCGCGCTCAAGGAACGTCGAATCGTCTGCGCTGCGCGAGACGGCAACCTTCGCGTGGCGATTCACTTCTACAACCACGAGGACGACATCGATCGGCTCGTTCTCGCGCTCGCCGAGATCCCCTAGCCAACCAGCTCCCTGAACGCGGGCTCCTCGCGGATCGGATCGAAGTCGGAGTCGACCTTCGCGTACCTACGAGACCGCTCCGACATCTCGATCGAGCGGCGGAGGTGCTCGAGCGCCTCGGTCGTCTGACCGGCGAGGCTCTCGCAGCAGGCGAGGTTGTAGAACAGCGTGGTGTACTCGGGATGAGCCTCGACCAAGGCGCGTCCGCGCTCGGCCGCGGCCGGGTACTCGCCCTGCTCGTAGAGCGGACGCAATGGGGCCCATAGCTCCCAGCCGTCGGGCTCGTACGCCTCGCCCTGGGTCCCGCCGAGCGCGAGGATCGTCGTCTCGGGCTCCTCGGCGAACGCCGTCCGCTTGACGCCTGGGCTGGCGAAGACGAGCGTTCCGACAGGCGCGTCCAGCCGCTCGCCGTCGAGCTCGAACCTCGCCCGTCCCTGCAGGACGACGTAGAGCTCCTCGTCCTCTTCAGCCTCGTCGTGCTCGTTGAGGATCCGGTCGCCTCCGTTGTGACCAGTCCACGCGTTGACGCCGAAGGCAGTGATGCCGAGGTGATGCCGGACAGGTCGAAATGGTTCGCGACCGTCGTCCAGCTCGTCGATCTCGTCGAGATGCGCAACCGCGTACCCGCTCATCGAACCCCCTTCACGTCGGCGTTCGCCGCGATCGTATCCAGCCCGAGCCACGAGGCCAGATCCTCCAGCTCCGCCTGCACGCCCTTCGTTGTCGCGCGGGTGAATTTCACGTCTTCGTGGATCGCGTACACCTGCAAGACCGAGGCCTTGCGATCGGCCTTGGCGTCGACCTTCCCGACCAACCGGTCGCCGTGGAGCACTGGGAGGGCGAAGTAGCCCCAGCGGCGCTTGGCCGCTGGCTTGTACATCTCGAGGACGTACTCGAAGTCGAACAGCTCCTCCACGCGGGCCCGGTCGTGGACGAGCCGGTCGAACGGCGAGAGCAGCGCGGTCCGCCCCTCGAAGTCCGAGCCGAGCGCGTCGGGGTCGACGCGCCACTCGCCGTTCGTGCCCTCGACCACGGCCGGCTCGCCTGCCTCGCCGACGGTTATGGGCTCGACCGGCATGGCAGTGCCCTTCTCCCGGGCGATCCCGAGCGCGGCGAGCCGCCGCTCGTTCTTGATCCGTCCGGCCTCCTCGACCGACGGGACGACGACGTCGGCCGGGTACACCCGCTCGGGCAGGTCCCACAGCCGCTGCCGGCCCACCCGTCCGGCGATCGCGACCTCGCCGCGCATCATCAGGAACTCGAGCATCTGGGTGACGTTGCGGTTGTTGGTCCACCCGGTCGAGGCCCACGGCGCTATGCACGTGTCGGGGATGTCGCGCGAGCTCAACGGGCCAGAGCTGCCGAGCAGGTCGAGGATGTCGCGCCGGAAGCGATCGTTGTCGCGAAGCCAGGCGCGTTGCTTGTCGTAGCTCGGCCAGTCGGCCGCACCGGCGAGGTACAGGCCAACGTCGCTCATCGGCCGTATCAGCGCGTCGTGCTCGAAGAGCGTGCGGTCCTCCTCGACGGCCAGCTTGAGGTGAGCAGGCTGGTACGCCGAGCCAAGGCGGCTCCAGGCGACCAGGTCCGCGCTAGGCGCGATCGCCGCGGTCGGGTCGATCTGCAGCAGGGTCAGCCGCTGCACGACGGTGAGCAGGTCGGTCGGCCGCGGCGCGTCGAGCAATTGCGCGCGCACCGCGATCCGCCGGGCCTGCGCCTTGGTGAGCCGGTGGACAGGCGTGGTCTTCGGTGTCACTTGGTCCTTGCCTCGTTAGCGATCGGTTGCTGCCTGTGGCACGATCCACGAGCGTGGATACGAGCCGGATTGCAGCATTTTCGGTCTTCGCCGATCTGCCCGCGACGGAACTCGACGAGCTCGCCGGCGCGATGAGCGAGGTCGAGGTCGAAGCAGGCGCCAACGTCCTCATGCTGGACGACTACGGAACCGCCATTTACTTCATCGAGCAGGGCGAGGCCGCGGTCTTGACCGACGGCGGCGAGGAGGCCAAGGCTCTCGGCCCCGGCGACACGTTCGGCGAGATCGCTCTCCTTCTGACGGGGCAGCGGACGGCCACCGTCGCGGCGCGCACCCCCATGCGGCTCATCTCGCTCTCCGGTCAGGACTTCGAGCGCATCCGAGCACGTGTACCCGAGCTCGAGCGCTCGCTGCGCCGTCTCGGCCTCGAGCGCGCGGGCCGATAGACGCACCGAGTCTCTGGCACCTCGACCCGGGGCGGTGCCCCATGCGGCGGCCCGTTTCGCTCGGCTCCATCGACTTGTAGGGCCAGAGATCGCTGCCGCAGATGGCGGCGCTGGTGACCGTGACCAGTGCGTCTGTGGGCCCGACGAGGCGCGCGTCGGGGACGTCGTCGACGCGGACGTCGCCTGCTCCGTACGTCACAGTCGCACGCATCGGCAAACCTTTCCCCCGATAGTGGGAAGTCAGGCCTCATCCCCGGTCGGCGGCGCGGCCCCGTACTCCTCCTCGGTGACATGGTCACCCCACGTCGCCGGGTTCCCCTCGTCGTCGACCTCGAGTATTGCGAGGTGGGTCATGAACCGGCCCGGCGTGGCCCCGTGCCAGTGCTCCTCGCCCGGCTCGAAGAAGACGCGGTCGCCTGGCCGGATCAGCTCGATCGGCGCGTCGCGGCGCTGTGCGAGGCCGATTCCCTCCGTGACGTAGATTGTCTGGCCTTTCGGGTGCGTGTGCCACGCCGTTCGTGCCCCTGGGGTGAAGTGCACGCTGCTCGCGCTCAGTCGCGACGCGCCTCCGGGTGCCGCGACCGCGTCGATGTACACCGCCCCGGTGAACCAGTCGCTCGGCCCTGGATTGGTGTCGATGCCGTTTCGGGTGATCTGCATGGCGTCTCCTGTTCGTCGAACCGACTTCCTTGAGCGAGTTAGACATGCGGTCGGAGCTTGTCCAGCACTTTGTCGACGATCTTGCGATCGGCTCGTAGAGCGATGCCGACGAGGTCGAGTTCGTCTGCCTGCACCGCCGCGACGGCAGCTCGGTTGGCCGCGTCGTGCGGGGTGGAGAAGAGCTCATGCGTGAAGATCGAGAGCTCCTCGACTTCCCGTGCCATCGCTCGCTCGTACGCTCGTCGAATACCCGTCCCGTCGGCTGCGTAGATCAGGATCGGCTGTCTCAGCATCGGGAGGTACCGGTTCCCGGAGCCGTCCACGTACGCCTCGCCGACGAGGCCGGGGGTGCTGCCCGCGATGCCGCTGACAAGGAATGCCGCGGCGTTCGCCTTCTGCCAGACCGGGAGATCCTCGAGCAATACCACGGCGACCTTTGTGTCGAACGGCGGTTCGTCCATGTTTCGGTTCCGGTCGTTACGACGTGCTCTCCGGGAGCGGCTGAGACGACTCGCGATCGTGGCAGACGGCCTCGACGTTGTTGCCGTCGGGGTCGTGTACGAACGCTCCGTAGTAGTGCTCGTGGTAGTGGGGCCGCAGCCCGGGTGGACCGTTGTCCTTGCCGCCGGCTGCGGTCGCAGCCTCGTAGAACGCGTCAACAGTCGCGCGGTCCGGGCTATTGAACGCTACGTGGACGGTGTGCGGCTCGCCTTGCCGGATCGCGAACACGGGCTTGCCCTCGGGGCCGAAAGCGCCACCGCTCCCGCTCTCGAACTCCATCAGCCCGTAGCCGAGCGGCTTCAGAGCCTTCTCGTAGAACTCCTTGCTCCGCTGATAGTCACCGACCGTGATGATGAGGTGGTCGAGCATCGTCCCTCCTTACCAGGGTGTTCGATCGTTCCGGATCGAGGACGAGATAGTGGAGGCGCCGCTCATGTGTTCCAGACCACCTCGATCGGTCGGTCGAGATCGGGAAGCGGCAGGGTCCTGGCCTCGGCCTCGATCGCGTCGCGCGTTGCAGGCGAGAGGCGTGCCCAGGCGTCGATCCGTACGGTGTGCTGCGACCGTCTCCAGGTTCCTCGGATCTCGCCCTCGACGAGGAGCGCGCCTGGCCACACGCGGGGCGTCCAGAGGCGCTGCCGCTGTTCCTCGCGCGGAACGAGAAGCTCCCGCTCTGCTCCGTTGAGCAGAAAGTAGGCATCGCCACTCGGCAGCAGGCGTGCGGGCGCCGCCACCGTCTCGCCGGCCTGGATCGCCGGCTCGTCTTCTGCGAGCAGCCACTCGTCGCCAAGCGGCGATCGGACCGGCAGCAGCGATCCGTCGAGCGACGCGAATGCGACAGTCGCCGACCGGCGGGAGACCCCTGCCCAGCGGGCGAATCCGCCAACCGTCGCGGGTCCGAAAATGTGGAGGTAGCGTCGAGCGAGCTCGCGACAGGCGTCGGCCGGGTCAACCTCCGCAGCGACGACCGTCCAAACGGTCGGCGCACGCGCGCCCTCCCAGCGGATGGCGACCGTGCCCGTCGTTGCCGCGTACCTGAGCGCGGGGCCGGTGCCGAGTGCGCGCCCGACCTCCCGGTCCGTCATCCGCCTGCCGTCGAGATGGGCGTGCAACCGCTCAGCCATGCGCTCGGCCCGAAGGCGACTCTTGGCGTTGTCGGGAAGCCTCCCGAGCGAGAACAGCGCGAAGTCGCGCTGCGCGACGACATAGGTGTTGTACCGAGGGCCCCACAGCTGGACGAGTGAGGGATCCTCCCACGTCGACGACTCGACCCCGTCGACCCGCGCGTGCAACGAGAGCAGCGCGGCTCTCGGCATGCTGTCCTGGAGGCCGGCCCAGGCCGCCCGTCGCAGCGACTGCGAGCCCATTGGCATTCGCTCGTCGAGCGCGCCGACTCGTCGTCGGAATGCCAGGATCTGCGGCCGAGTGACCCTGAGTCGCGATTGCACCGAACCCGCCATGGAGCCCAAGGACCCTAGTACCTCGCAGTCAGGCCCACTGTGCGCTCCGGTCGCTCTCATACGATCCGCGTCACGTCAAGCGCGGCTAGGGAGCGGCTGACCGTCGGTGTCGACGTTCGTGAGGGCGGGAGCGTGGATCGCGTATGAGCGAGATGGGTACCAACGTCGTTCCCGCGGAGGGCAGTTCCGGCAGTCCTAGGCTCGCCGTCCTTTTGGCGATGGCGATGTTCGTGCTTGTCGTGGATACGTCATTGATGAACGTGTCGATTTCGGCCGTAGTCGCGGACCTGAACACCACCGTGAGCGGTGTGCAGTCGGCGATCGCGCTCGAAGCGCTGGTGTCGGCGGCGTTCATCCTGATCAGCAGCAAGGTTGGCGATCTGATTGGGCGCAAGCGGGCCTATGTGCTGGGCCTGCTGGCCTATGCGATCGGCGCCCTGGCAATGACGGTCGCGCAGGATCTGATCGCGATCATCGTCTTCTGGGCGATCATCGGGGGGCTCGGCGCGTCGCTGCTGCTGCCGGCGATGCAGTCGCTGATCCACGGCAACTTCGACGGCGCGGCCCGCACGCAGGCATACGCGCTGGTCGGCGCATCCGCAGCGATCGCCGCGGCGGTGGGCCCATTGCTGGGCGGCTTTGTGACCACGTACCTGTCATGGCGCATTGGCTTCCTGCTCGAGGTCGTCGTCATCGCGGTCGTGCTCTCTCAGATCAAGCTCGTCCGCGACGTGGTCTACACGGGGCCTCGCCAGGTCGACGTTGTCGGCGCGATCCTCTCGGTCATCGGGATGGGCGGGGTCGTTCTCGGCATCCTCGTTTGGCAAGAGGGAGGTACCTACGTCGGCTTGACAATCGCGGTCGGAGCCATCGCTCTCGCGGTCCTGGCGTGGTGGCTCGTGCGTCGCAAGCGGGAAGGAAAGACGACGCTGCTCGATCCGGGTCTGTTCCGGTTCCCGCACTTCACGGTCGGGGTCTCCGGGCAACTGCTGCAGCAGATCACGTTGGGCGGCGCGATGATCGCGCTCCCGATCTTCCTGCAGATGACGTTGGAGTACAACGCGCTGGAGGCGGGACTGTCACTGGCCCCTCTCTCGCTGAGCATGTTTGGAGTGGCCTTGCTCGCCGGACGGAAGGCGGGCAATCGGCGCCCGAGCACCATCGTCCTGACCGGGTTCGCTCTCGCCACGCTGGGCATGGCTCTGATCATCCTTGTCGTGCCCCGGGCGGACACGGGCTGGGCACTCTTCGTTCCGTTGCTGATCACGGGCTCGGGGCTGGGTCTGCTCGTATCGCAGCTGAACAACTACACGCTGTCCCCGATCGAGGAGGAGCGGGTCAGCGAGGCAGCCGGGGTGAACTCCGCCGCTGGCTCGTTCGGGCTCTCGTTCGGACTGGCGATGGCCGGCGGGATCATGCTCGCATTCCTGGCCTTCGACTTCACCAACCTCGTCAACGACAGCACGGTGATCCCACCCGCGCAGAAGCAGCAGATCTCAGACACGCTCGAGCACGACGCAGAAGTGATGAGCAACGCTCAGCTGGTACCGCTACTCGCAAAGGAGCCACAGGACGTCCAGGCAGAGATCCTCCGCATCAATGACGAAGCACGAGACCGTTCCCTCCAGCTGGCCCTGCTCGTGCCGCTTTTTGCCAGTCTGCTCGGCGTGCTCAACGCCTTGCGCATGAGACGTCTGCCAGACCCAACGCCGTCCAGCTCCACCGAAGGCCTAGCTCTGGGCTGATCTGGGTGGACTCGCCTGGACCGGTGTGCGGAATGTCAGACGCGAGCGCAGCCAATTTGGTCAGATGCCAGAGATGGCGAGCGTCGAACTTCGCGAGATCACACAGGACTCACTACGGGCGGTGCTCGATCTCGCGGTCGAGCCCGAGCAGGAGCCGTACGTCGCCACGAACGCACGCTCGATCGCCGAGGCTCACTTCGAGCCCCGGTCCTGGTTTCGTGCCATCTATGCCGATGACGATCCCGTGGGGTTCGTCATGGCCTTCCGCGACCCGCCGAAGGAGTTCTGGGTCTGGCGCTTCATGATCGACGCCGGCCGCCAAGGTAAGGGGTACGGCCGCCGCGCACTCGAACTGCTGGTAGGAGAGGCACGGCAGGACGGCGTCAAGGAGATGAAGCTCAGCTACCACCCAGGCGAGCACTCCCCGCATGCGTTCTACACACGCTTCGGCTTCGTTGACACAGGCGACGTCGAAGAGGGGGAGATAGTCATGCGGCTCAGCCTCGAATAGCGCTCAGCCGCGCATCCCCGTTGTCGTGTGTCCGTAGCATGCGCACCATCCGAATCCAGGGAGGTGTGGCCCTGCCTCGCACAGTGACTGACCAAGAGCTGGCCGCGCTCGTACAACGGATAACCGAGGCGGCGCAAGCCCTGATTTCGGGCGATATCAAGGGCTATGCCGCCCGGATCAAGCACGCGCACGACTACACGCTCATGTCGCCATACGGTGGCGACCCGGCGCGAGGATTCGACGACTCGGACGGGGCGTTGGATGCTCTGGCGCAGTTCTTTCGCGGCGGCGAGGCGAAGGTCGAGGTCGTGGAGACCTACACGTCCGGCGACTTGGCGGTGCTCGTCGTCATCGAGCGACAGCACGGGACGATCGGGGATCTCCCGGAGCAGGACTGGTCACTGCGCGTGACGTGGGTCTTCCGGCGCACCGCAGAATCGGAGTGGGAGCTCGTGCATCGTCATGCTGACGCGCTCGTGCATCCCATCGACCACCAGCGGCTGGGAGTACTAGCGCGCGGTGGAGGGCGGTAGCGGAGGAAGCTCGACGGCCGTTCTGTAGCCGCGAACGCAGTGGATCACACGCCGGGGCTCGGAGCGCCTGGGCCAGCGTTCGGGAATGTCCCCCGAACCGAACCTGCCACGTATTCAGCATCGAGGGTTGAATTGACGGCCGAAGACGGCGGCGGCAGGGTGCATAGGTGAAGAACCCGATGGGACAAAAGGACGGATCGGACAGAGCGAGCGTGGGATCATGAGCCGCTCGCGTTGGATGGCCCTCTGCTTTGCTCTTGGGTCGACGTGCTTCCTCATCGGCCCGTTCCCCGGCTACGCGCAGCTGGTCGGCGACTCCGCTGACGCCGTCACCTTCTTCATCGGCTCGATCCTGTTCACCGCCGGCGGAGGGCTGCAGAGCTGGCTGGCCTGGTCCGAACGGCACTCCCCCGGTGGCGGAGGTGCCGCGTGGTGGGCCGCCATCATCCAATCCGCCGGCACGGTGTTCTTCAACGTCACGACATACCAGGCGATGCACACCGCCCTGACGAGCCCCGAGTACAACAAGCTCGTCTGGCGGCCGGACTGGCGGGGGTCAATCTGCTTCCTCGTGTCAGGCGCGATTGCCTACCGCGCGTCCAGGCGTCATGGATGGTTGCCGGTGCGCGGCGGCGCGGGATGGTGGCAGCCGGCAGTCAACCTGCTGGGCTGCGTCTTCTTCGGAATCTCCGCTGTGGCCGGCTACGTCGTTCCGTCGACCGGGTCAATGCTCGACCAGGCGGCGGCCAACTGGAACACCTCGCTGGGCGCGGCGTGCTTCCTGGCCTGTGCGCTCGACACCTTGCACACCGACAGGGCGTCGAAGATGCCACTGGGTCGGCGACTCCGTGAGCTAGAGCACAAGCTCGAGGCCGACGTCCCCTAGGTGACACGCGCAGATGCGGGAATGTCACCACGGGTAAGAGTCCTACGGCGCGGGGAGGATCTCCTCGATCTGCCGGTCGACGTTGAAGCCGCGCATCTCGTCGAGGTCTGGCGAGCACTCTCGTGGCAGTGCGACGGCCAAGCCGGCCACACGCGCCTCCTCGCGTGTTCCGTCGTGCGCCAGCGCGTCGACGACGGCCGCGTGAAGGGAGCGGAGGTAGCCAAGATCGGCCTCGGCAACGCCGAGAGCCTCCTCGGCCGCGAGCGGCGGCCCGTGGCCCGGGATCACCGTCTCCGGTGGGTCTTCGCGAAGCAGCTCGATCAAGCCGGCAAGCGTCAGCCGATACGCGGCCGGCGATGTCGCGAATGGAAACTCGACCGCGGACAGGTAGTCGCCGACGACGAGTATCCCGAGCCCACGAAGCCGGAAGCCGCTGCCATCGGCGGTGTGGCCGACGAGCGGAAAGGTCTCGACCACGAACGCGCCAAGCTCGAGCGCCGAGCCGCGCTGGAACGTCTGGTCGACCCGCGGGGTTCCTGAGGGCACAAAGCCATAGGCCTCGGCGGCTCGTCGGACAGCCTCATCGGCCGCGCCACTCGCCACCTTTTCCGCCGTCTCTTCGCCCATCGCGACCATCACATCGGGAAAGCCGCCGATACCGCAGACGTGGTCCCAGTCCCCATGGGTTATCAGCACCTGCCGAACCGGAGCGGCAAGCTCTTGCGCCCTGCGACCTATCCTGGCCACTTCGTCTGCCGAGATCGCAGGGTCGACAACAAGCGACTCACCTTCCGCGAGCACCAGAAGAGAGCTCGTTCTCCACAGGAAAGCCTCGAAGCGTTCCCATCCGGGCGTCGGCATTGCGTGGATCAAATCGGAACGCAGCGGGGCGCGCGGTGGATCGAAGCAAACGGACAAAGTTGGCCCATGCCGCAGGAACGTAGGCTGGGTGGATGATCAGACGTGCGATTCTCGACGATGCGGTGGCGATCACCGGCCTGTTCGTGCGGGCGCGCGACGAGATGAGCTACCTGCCGCCCATTCCCGAGCACATTCGTCCGCTCCTCGGCGGCCGGTTTCTCGAGAGGGCGGAAATCTGGGTGGCGGAAGAAGACCGGCACGTCGTTGGGTTCGCAGGGGTGAGCGGTAACGAGCTCACTCACCTCTACGCGGATCCGCCGGTCCAGAACCGTGGCTTCGGAACGGCACTGCTTAACCACGTAAAGGGCCTCCGGCCCGAGCGCCTTGAGCTGTGGGTATTCCAAAAGAACGAGCGGGCTCGCAGGTTCTATGAACGCCACGGCTTCCAGCTCGTCAGGCTCACCGACGGCTCGGGGAACATGGAGCGGGAGCCGGACGTCCTCTACGAGTGGCGTCAGCCTCCGCGAGCCGACGCTAACGCTCCCTACGCTCACGTGGTTGAAGGTTCGGAGTGAGCGCAGACTGGCTGGTGAAACCGACCTAAGGTCGGCGCCACGCTCGGATGCGGGAATGTCAACCGAGCTGCGTTCGCAGTTCGAGCCGGATCGCTTGGGTTACGCCTCGACCAGAATCACCAGCGTCTCGGGAAGGACGCCGTCGTGTGCCATCGCGTCTGCAGCTGGCTGCGTCTCCATCGCGGCCATGACGGCATCCATGTCGGCAACGTCCATCACCAACCCGACTCGGGTTGGATTCTCCGGATCGACGAATGTCCGGATGTTGGTGACTCCGAGGGGCCCGAAGAACTCCTCACGCTGCGGAGAAGCGAGCCAGTGATCCTTGTCCTTCACGTCGTGGTAGGCCATCACAGTGGGCATCAAATCTCCTCATGTTTGAATGGCATGGCCGATCAGGTGCCCGAACCATATGACTTGCACTGGTGCGGTGCGCATAGCGGTCTCCGTCCCAGGCGCGCAGGCGAGACGACGGCTCCATGCCCGGGTGTTCACGAATGTCCCTCGAGGTTGGGACTAGGGGACCCGCGAAGTCGCTACGAACTACGCTGCGGCGCGGGGTGCTTAGGGAGCGGCAGATGCGCGACCAGCGTCGTGCCTGCGCCCGACGGGCTGTCGAGCGTCATTGTCCCGCCGAACGCCTCGATTCTGTCCGTCAGCCCGACAAGGCCCGAGCCGCGAGTTGGGGCTGCCCCGCCGACGCCGTCGTCTCGAACACAGACCCAGAGGTGGCCGTCGCGTAGTTCGACCGTCACGTCAATGCGAGATGCCTCGGCGTGCTTTGCGGTGTTCGTCAGCGTCTCCGCGACGAAGTAATAGGCAGCAACTTCAACCGATTTGGCGACCTCTCCTGAGAGTCGCACATCGAGCACCACCGGGACAGACGAACGTCGTGCGAGTGTTCTCAGCGCGGGGGCGAGGCCGCCTTCAGACAGGGCGGCAGGATGCAACCCGGAAGCGATTGTGCGCAGTTCCTCAAGCACCTCATTGAGGTCGACCTCAAAGCTTCGAAGATCGGCGTCCAGACCAGCGGTCCGCGCAGCCTGAGACTGCGCAAGCAACCCAGCCTTGAGAGCGAGCACGACAATCCGCTGCTGCGCCCCGTCGTGGAGGTCGCGCTCGACCCGCCGACGCGCCTCGTCGGCGGCAGTGATGATCCGCACGCGCGAGGCTTCCAGCTCCGACCACGCCTGCACGTTCGCAATCGCGCTTGCGACCAGCGCGGCGAAGTCCGCGAGACGCCCCTCCGCATCCGGGGGTAGTCGCGCCTGCATCGAGTAGACGGAAAGCACCCCCCACACCCGTTCTCGAAGCTGGACGGGTGCACCCACGGCCGACCGAACACCGGCTTCGCGGAACCGGCGTACCTGATCCCTCCCGGTCGCCTTCGTGTAATCGTCGATGCGTGCGGGCCGCCCGGTTCGCAAGACCAAGCGGCCGACGTTGTGCCCCTCAGTGGAAAAATTCTTGTCCACCGGCAGGGCGACCTGTGCGCCTGCCTCGGCGGAAACCGCCAGGACGGTGACAGTCTCGTCGGCTTCGTAGCGCCCAAGAACCGCACCCTCGACACGCATGAGCAGACGGACTTCGTCAACGACGGCGTCAAAGACCTCGTTAGGCGGAACGCTCCTAGCAAGCAGAGTCGCTATGCGTCGAAGCGCGGCCTGCTCGGCCTCGACCTCCGCGAGATGCGCATCAGCAGCGGTGCGATCAGTCACATTCGCCGGCACTTCGTAACAACTCTAACGACGGACTCGACCCTGCCCAAGTCGCTCGCCTGGGCCAGTGTGCGGCCAAACGCACGTATAGCGTCTGCGGCGTGACCCGCTTCGTCGTCGACTGCGAGACGCTGCTTCGGATCGCCGCCGGCGAGATCGAGGTCGCCGCCGAACACAAGCTACTCGCGCCGACTCTCGTGCGCTCGCAGGCGCTAGCGACGCTGTACGAGGCCGCCCGCCGCAATGAGATCTCTGCCGCTGAGGGGATCGAGCGGGTGACGCGGGTCAATTCGCTGAAGGTTCGCTTCCTCGGCGACAAGGTGCTCCAGCGAACGGCGTGGAGGGTTGCGGATCAACTGGGGTGGGAGACAACCTCCGACGCCGAATTCGTCGCGCTTACGCAGCTGCAGGCTGACGTTTTCATCACGTCCGACAGCGAGCTGGCGCGGGCGGTTTCCGAACTCGTCGAGATCGCGACGATCGACGCGCTGCGGACGGCCTGACGGTGGGCGTAGGTGCGAGCGGCCCCGGCACGGATCGACCACGTGGCCGCGGCGACACTGCAGATGCTCGCCTGCGCCAGCGTGCGGGAATATCACCCGACGCTCTGCTACTCGATCGGTAGCGAGGCGTCGTTTAT
>Ga0207675_100002596_pt1 | contig 17878 bp, 15 predicted proteins | sample KBSSwiS42_FD_184305 | JGI IMG/M metagenome (GOLD analysis project Ga0207675, IMG submission 184305) | Switchgrass rhizosphere microbial communities from Kellogg Biological Station, Michigan, USA - KBS Switchgrass S4-2 (SPAdes) (version 2) | ecosystem: Host-associated > Plants > Roots >... | reverse complement strand
ACCGACACCGTGACCGTCACCTTCCAGGGCCAGTACTCACGGTTCGCGCCAATGGCCGCCCGAAGCCTGTAGGAGACACGACATGCGCAAGATCATCGCCGGCCTGTTCATCTCGCTCGACGGCGTCGTCGAGAACCCGCAGGACTGGCACTTCCCGTACTTCAACGACGAGATGGGTGCCGCCGTCACGGCGACGCTCGGCGCGGCCGACATCGTGCTGTTCGGCCGCACGACCTACGACAGCTTCGCCGGGGCGTGGCCGGAGCGGGAGGCGGCCGGCGAGGAGGACGCCGAGATGGCCAGGGCGCTCGGCGACGTCCGCAAGATCGTCGTGTCGAACCAGGCGCTGGAGTTCACCTGGCGCAACTCCGAGCAGCTCGAGGGCGACCTCGTCGAGACCGTCACCGCCCTGAAGAACGAGCCGGGCGATGGGACCATCGGCCTGAGCGGCTCGGTCTCGGTCGTCCGCCAGCTGCTGGCCGCCGGGCTGCTGGACGAGCTGCACCTGCTGGTGCACCCGATCGCTGTCCGCAAGGGCATGCGGCTGTTCGACGAGGGCGAGACCCCGATCCCGCTGACGCTGCTCTCGTCCGAGACCTTCAAGACGGGGGTGCTGAACCTCGTCTACGGGCCTGCCGGGTCGCCCGGCGACGGCACCTACGAGGACGCCAGGGTCCACCTGTCCCAGCCCGAGCAGTAGCGATGGTTGAGCCCTGGTCGTCGGCGGGACGAGGCTGACGATGCAGATACCATGGCTCGAGATCGGGCTGGTCCTGCTGCTGGTGGTGATCAACGCCGCCTTCGCGGGCAGCGAGGTCGCGCTGATCTCGCTGCGCGAGGGGCAGCTGCGGCGCCTGGAGCGGGAGGGGGAGCAGGGCCGGCTGGTGGCCAGGCTGGCCCGCGACCCCAACCAGTTCCTGTCCACCATTCAGATCGGTATCACCCTGGCCGGCTTCCTGGCGTCGGCCGCGGCGGCCGTCTCTCTGGCCCAGCCGCTGGTCCCGCTGCTCGAGGGCCTCGGCCGGGCGGCCGAGCCGGTGGCCGTGCTCCTGGTCACCATGGTGCTCACCTACCTGACCCTGGTGGTCGGCGAGCTCGCCCCCAAGCGCATCGCCCTCCAGCGACCGGAACGGTGGGCCCGGCGGGCGGCCAGGCCGCTGGCGGTCGTCTCGACCCTGACCCGCCCCGCCGTCTGGCTCCTCTCCAAGTCGACCGACGTGCTGGGCCGCCTGGCCGGGGCCGATCCGGGCCGGCAGCGCGAGGAGGTGACCGAGGAGGAGGTCCGCGACATGATCGCCACCGGCGCCGTCTTCCGGCCCGAGCAGCGCCGGATCCTGGCCGAGACGATCGAGCTCGGCGAGCGGCGGCTCAGCGACGTGCTGGTCCCCCGCCGCGACGTCGTCGCCATCCCGGCCGAGGCCACCGTCCAGGAGGCGATCCAGACGCTGCTCCAGAGCACCCACGGCCGCGCCCCCGTCTACCGCGACGAGCTCGACAATGTGCTCGGCCTGGTGACGCTCCAGGACCTGGTCGGTGCCGAGGGGCTGGTCGCCGACTGCGTCCGGCCGATCCCGGCCCTGCCCGAGCCGATGGGGGTGCTGGAAGCCCTGCGGCGCCTCCAGGCGGCTCGCGGGCAGCTGGCCATCGTGGTCGACGAGTACGGCGGCACCGCCGGGATCATCACGGTCGAGGACCTGCTCGAGGAGCTGGTGGGGGAGATCTACGACGAGTTCGACCCCGACTTCCGCGGGGTCCAGCACCGGCCCGACGGCTCCATGGTCCTTCCCGGGTCGTTCCCCGTCCACGACCTCGCGGACCTCGGCGTCTCGTTGCCCGAGGGCTCGTACGCGACCGTGGCCGGGCTGATCCTGGAACGGCTCGGGCGCATCCCGTCCGATGGCGACGCCGTCGAGGTCGACCAGTGGCGGCTGGTGGTGCTCGCCATGGACCGCAACGCCATCAGCCGCGTGCGGCTGGTCCCCCTCGGCGGCGAAAGCCGTCCCAGCTGAGTGGCGGGCTCCAGGGTCAGGAGGACCCGATGGCGACCGGCCGGCCGGTGGTGGTGCGGAGCAGGGCGGTGACGGTGGCCCAGCCCCGGGTCGGGGCCGTGGCGGCGGGAGAGTAGCCGGGTGCGCTGAGGGGGATGCGGACCCGCAGCGCGCCGGGGAGGGTGCGGAACTCGATCGGCGGGTCGAGGACCAGGGCCTCGCCGTCGATGCCGATCTCCACCGGCTGGCCGGACTGGAGCTGGAAGCTGGCGCTGGCCCACTCGACCCAGCCCGGCGGGCGCCAGCTCCGGCCGGCGGCCTCGGACTGGAGCACGCGGGCGATCTCGCCCGAGGTCCGGAAGGTGGCGGCCACGATGCCGAGGTTGCCGGCGTCGATGCGGCGGCGGGAGCCGAACCCTTCGCCGCCGCCCAGCTCGTAAGGGTCGTTGGAGACCAGGATCAGGTGGGCCGATGCGTGCTCGGTGCCGTCGGGGCCGGTGAAGCGCAGGTCGAGCGGGGCGGCCCCGGGGCCGAGCATGGTGGGCAGGAGCTCGAGGGCGGTACCGACCTTGCGGTCCCGGTAGGCGGGGGACTGGACGATCTTGGCGTACAGCCCGACGGTGGCGTTGTTGACGAACACCCGCTCGCCGACCAGGCCGAGGTCGATGCGCCGCTCCACCGCCGCCCCGAAGGCGTCCAGGGCGCCGGCCACGTCACCGCGGTCCAGGCCCAGGTCCATGGCCAGGTGGTTTCGGGTGCCGGCGGGCACGCACACGAACCCGACGCCGCTGGCCGCGGCCACCCCGGCGACCAGCGCCTGGGATCCGTCCCCCCCGGCCATCCCGATCACGTCGGCACCTCCGGCGACGGCCTGCTCGGCCAGCCGCCGCAGGTCGTCCCCTGGGGCCAGGACCACCGGCTCGATCCCGCGCCGCCGCGCCTCCTCGACCAGGTTGAAGCGCTCGACCTTGCCGTCGCCCGACTTGGGGTTCATCAGCAGGACCGGCCGGGTGGCCGGGCCGACCGGCTCCCCGGGGGTCGGGCTGCTCTTCAGCGAGCGGATGTCCCGGCCGAGGGCGTGCCTGGTCGCCACCCCACCGACCACGATCAGCCCCACCATCGCCCCCAGCGCCAGCAGGCTCCGGACGGCGCCGACCACGAACGCGACCGACGCGGCCAGGGCGAGCACGGCCAGCACCGCGGTCAGGGTGCGCCGCAGGCCGGTCCGGGTGACGGCGTAGGCGGCGGCGCCCACCCCGAGGCTGAAGCACACGGCCGCCGCGGCCAGGATCAGCGGCCGCCGCAGCAGCACGGCCACGAGCTCCACGAGCACGGCGACCGGCACCAGGAGCGCCACCACCGCGCTCACCCTGCGCCCAAGGGGCACCGATTTCATGCTCCGCCCTCCACCGCCGACCGTTGCATCTTGGCCGGGCCGCGGGAGCAGGGCAAGCCCATCGCTGGCGGGACCGGTAGGCTCGCCATGCCAAGGGACCTGTCACGGCAAGGATCGGGAGTATGTGCCGCAACATCACCACCCTCCGGGGCCTGGAGCCGCCCGCCACCACCGAGGAGATCGAGGCCGCCGCCCGCCAGTACGTCCGCAAGGTCAGCGGCGTCACCCGCCCGACCCCGGCCACCGAGGAGGCGTTCGAGCAGGCGGTGGCCGCCGTCGCCCGGGCCACGGCCGAGGTGCTGGGCGAGCTGCCCCCGCGACGCCAGCCGCCCAAGGCCGACCCGCCGCTGCGCCGCCCCGAGGTCCGGGCCCGCCTGGCCAGGAGCTGACGGGCGCCGGGCCGGCTGACCGGCGGCGGAATGTCGCAGCGCGGCGATAGGTTCACGGGACCATGAGCCCTGAGCCGCGAACCGTCCAGCGCGTGTACCTGGTGCTGATGCTGTTCAGCACCTTGGCGGCGTCGTTCATCTGGGGCATCAACACCCTGTTCCTGCTGGACGCCGGGCTCAGCAGCACGGCCGCGTTCACCGCCAACGCCCTGTTCACCGCCGGCATGGTGCTGTTCGAGGTGCCGACCGGCGTGGTCGCCGACACCTGGGGGCGCCGGGTCTCCTACCTGCTCGGGTCGGTGACCCTGGCCGTCTCCACCGTCCTGTACTGGCTGGCCTGGCAGGCCCACGCCCCGTTCTGGGCCTGGGCGGCCACCTCGGTGCTGCTCGGGCTCGGGTTCACCTTCTTCTCCGGGGCGACCGAGGCCTGGCTGGTCGACGCCCTCAAGTTCACCGGCTTCAAGGGAAATCTGGAATCGGTGTTCGCCAGGGGCCAGATTGTCGCCGGCGCGGCCATGCTGTCGGGGTCGGTGCTGGGCGGGCTGGTCGCCCAGTGGACCAACCTGGGCGTCCCCTACCTGCTGCGGGGGCTGGCCCTGGTGGTGACCTTCGTGGTCGCCTTCCTGTACATGCGGGACTGGGGCTTCGTCCCCAGATCGGGCAGGCACCCGGGGCGCGAGATGGGCCAGGTGGTGCGGGCCTCGGTCCGCTACGGCCTCGGGAACCGTCCGGTGCGCTGGATGATGCTGGCCGCGCCGTTCACCTTCGGGGTCGGCATCTACGCCTTCTACGCCATGCAGCCGTACCTGCTGGAGCTCTACGGCGACGAGCAGGCCTACAGCATCGCCGGGCTGGCCGCGGCCATCATCGCCGGGGCCCAGATCGCCGGGGGCATGGCCGCCCCGCGGGTCCGGTTGCTGTTCCGCAACCGGACCTCGGCCCTGCTGGCCGGCCTGCTGCTCGAGATCGGGCTGCTGGCCCTGCTCGGCCTCACGGGAACGTTCTGGGTCGCGGTCGGGCTGCTGGTGCTGTGGGGGCTGGCCGCCGCCGCCACCCTGCCGATCCGGCAGGCCTATCTGAATGGTCTCATCCCCTCGGAGCAGCGGGCGACGGTCCTCTCGTTCGACAACCTGCTCGGGTCGAGCGGCGGGGTGGTGATCCAGCCGGCCCTCGGCAAGGTGGCCGACGTCTGGAGCTACTCCACGTCCTACCTGGTCGCGGCGGCGTTCCAGCTGCTGGCGGTGCCGTTCACGGTCCTGGCCCGGCGCGAGCGGGCCAGCTCGGACCCGGTCGAAGTGGAGCCGGCCCAGCAAGAGTCTTGACAGACCGACCGGTCGGTTTTATGGTTCGGCTGCCCGTTCCCTGTGGAGGACGCCCATGACGCTGGCCCCGACGAGCACCGACCGTGGCTCCGAGACCCGCCGCCGCATCCTGGAGGTGGCCGCCGAGGCCTTCGCCGACCGCGGCTACGCCGGCACCTCGGTCAACGACGTGCTCAAGGCCAGCGGTGTCACCAAGGGCGGCTTCTACTTCCACTTCCCGTCCAAGGAGGCGCTGGCCCTGGCCACCCTCCGGCACAAGCAGGAGCAGTGGGCCGGGATGGTGATGGCGGCCGTGATGCGCCGGCCGCGGGCCGTCGAGCAGCTCGAGGCCATGGTCGACGCGCTCTGCGACCTGCACGAGCAGGACCGTGCGTGCCGTGCCATCAGCCGGCTCTGCACCGAGCTGGGCGACGAGCGCCCCGAGCTGCGCCCGCAGCTCGGCACCCAGCTCACCACCTGGATGGACATGGTCGCCGCGGTCATCCGCAAGGGCCAGGACGAGGGCGAGATCCGGCCCGAAGTCGAGCCGGCGGTGGCGGCCGAGATCGCGGTCGAGTCCTTCATCGGCCTGGAGACCGTCTCCGAGATCCTGACCGGCCGTGCCGACCTGCGCCGGCGGGCCAGGGACTTCCGCGACCTGTGGTTCGCGGCCATCCGCCAGCCCACCACCTGATCAACGATGACGCCAACCAACCGCGCACGACTGGGTCCATGAAAGATACCAACCGGTCGGTTCCGGCCGGGTCGGGGGAGGAGACATGAACAGCCTGCTGGGACGGCTCGGGAGCTTCACCGTCAGGCGGCGGTGGTACGTGATCGGCGCGTGGGTGGTGCTGCTGGCCGTCATGGCCAGCTTCGCCTCGGGATTGCAGGATCGACTCGGGTCGGGCGGGTTCGAGGTCCCCGGTTCCCAGTCCCTGGCCGTGCAGCGCGACCTGGCGCACCGCTTCGCCAACCAGTTCCCGACCACCGCCCTGGTGACTGTGCACGACCAGGCCCGGACGGTGGACGACCCGGCCTTCCGGGCGGTCGTCGAGGGCGTCGCCGCCCGGGTCGGAGCGGTCCCTGGCGTCGGCGGGGTGTCGTCGTTCCTGTCCACCGGCAGCCCGGCCTTCGTCTCGCCCGACCGGCGCACGACCTACCTGGTGGCCGGCCTCACCGGCGACCAGAACACCCAGCTCGCGACCGTGCCGTCGGTGGCCGAGGCGGCCCGCGAAGGCGTGCCCGCCACCGTTGAGGTCGAGACCGGCGGGGCCGCGGCCTTCTACCAGCGACTCAACGAGATCTCCCGCCACGACCTGGAGCAGGCCGAGCGGGTCAGCTTCCCGATCACCCTGATCGTCCTGCTGCTGGCCTTCACCAGCCTGGTCGCGGCCGGCCTGCCGATCATGCTGGCCCTGGTGAGCCTCGGGGTGACCCTTGGCGCCCTGTACTTCCTGGCCGGCATCACCGACATGAACGTGTACGTGACCAACACCGCCTCGATCGTCGGCATCGGCGTCGGCATCGACTACGCCCTGTTCGTGGTCACCCGCTTCCGCGAGGAGCTCCGCCGTGGCCGGCCGGTGGCCGAGGCGGTCCCGATCACCCTGGCCACCTCCGGCCGGGCCGTTGCCCTGTCCGGGGCCACCGTGATCGTCGCCCTGGCCGGCATGTTCCTGGTCGACATCCAGGCGTTCCGGTCCATGGCCATCGGGTCGATGAGCGTGGTCGCGGTGGCCGTGCTGGCCGCCATCACCCTGTTGCCCGCCGTGCTCAGCCTGGTCGGCCACTGGGTCGACCGCCTGCGCATCCCGGTGCTACGTCCCCGGGTGGCCGAGGGCGAGGGCTTCTGGCACCGCTGGGCGGTCCGGATCATGCGCCGGCCGTGGGCCTTCATCGCCGCCGCCCTGGCCGTCCTGCTCGTGCTGGCCGTCCCGTTCGCCGGCATCCGCCTGGGCCAGCCTGGGGCCGCCATCCTGCCCGCGGACGAGAGCCCGCGGCTGGCCAGCGAGCGGCTGGCGGCCGAGTTCGGGGCCGGTGTCACCGGCCCCATGGAGATCCTGGTCGACACCCCCGGCGGGGCCGGGACCAGGGCCAACCTGGAGCGGGTGGACCGGCTCACCCGGGCCCTCAAGGGCGACGAGGCCGCGGTCAGCGTGCAGAGCCTCACCGCCGTCCTGCCCCGGGCCGACCTGGACGCCTACACCAAGCTGTACGCCGGCGGCCTCAAGGGGATCGACCCCGAGCTGGCCCCGGCCGTCGCCGGGCTGGCCAACTGGGACCGGGGCGCCGACCTGGCCCGGATCACGGTCGTGACCCGCGACGCCCCCGAGTCGGAGGCGGCCGAGGGCCTGGTCGACCGGGTTCGCGACGAGTACATCCCGGCCGCCGGGCTGGCCGGGCAGGCCAGGGTCGGCGGGGCCACCGCGAACAACCTCGACCTGGCCCGCGAGATCTCCGGGCAGCTCCCGGTGGTCGTGCTCGCCGTCCTGGCCCTGTCGTTCGTGCTGCTGGCGATGGCCTTCCGGTCGCTGGTCCTGCCGCTCCAGGCGATCGCCATGAACCTGCTGTCGGTGGGCGCCGCCTACGGGCTGATCGTGGCCGTCTTCCAGTGGGGCTGGGGCGAGCGGCTGCTCGGGTTCACCTCCGAGGGCCACATCGAGGTCTTCGTGCCCCTGTTCCTGTTCTCGATCCTGTTCGGGCTGTCCATGGACTACGAGGTGTTCCTGCTCAGCCGGATCCGGGAGGAGTACCTGCGCACCGGCGACAACCAGCTGGCCGTGGCCCGCGGCCTCGAGAGCACGGCCCGCACCATCACCTCGGCGGCGCTGGTCATGGTCACCGTGTTCGCGGCCTTCGCGGCCGGCCGGCTGGTGCCGTTCAAGGAGATGGGGTTCGGCCTGGCCGTGGCCGTGCTGATCGACGCCACCCTGGTCAGGACCATCCTCGTGCCGGCCGTGATGCGGCTGGTCGGGCGCTGGAACTGGTGGATGCCGGCCTGGCTCGACCGCTGGCTGCCCAGGATCGCCCTGGAGACCGCCGACGAGGCCCAGCCGTCCCAGCGGACCCGCGAGCCCGCCGGCATCTGACGCGGCGCTAGCCGCCCCGGTCCGGTGGCCACGGGTGACGCCGGGGCCACCAGCCGGGGACAGCCTGCCGGTAGGCGAGGTAGCGGGCGCCGAACTGCCGGGCCAGCGTCGGCTCCTCGTACCCGTGGACGAAGGCGACGAAGGCGGCGGCCACCACGGCGGCGTAGGGCAGCAGCACCAGCTGGCCGAGGACCAGGGCCTGCCCGACGATGGCGGCCAGGACGGCCAGGTACATCGGGTTGCGCACGTACCGGTAGAGGCCGCCGACGACCAGCTCCCGGGTCGGGGCCACCGGCGCCGGGGTCCCGAGGCCCTCGGCCACGAACCGTGCGAATGCGTGCACCAGCACCCCGGCCCCGGCCACCACCAGCACCACCCCGGCCACCCGCAGCGGCAGCCACCAGGCAGGCAGCGCACGCGCCCGCCACCCGGTCAGCCACCAGGGCACCACCCCGGCGACAACCCCGGGCGCGAGTACGAAGAACACTGCGCTGCCAACGGCGGCACGAACCCTGCCCATGCGCGCCACCCTAGCGAGCCGCCGCGACGGGGGGGGTCACCAGCGGGTGGTGAGCTCCCGCCAGGTCGGTGGGGGGCCGGGGAGGGGGGTGGCCGCGGGGTGGTGCATGGCCTCCAGGAGCAGCGTGAGGTACCGGTGGCGGAGCTGGCTGGTCCGGGCCTCGTCGCCAAGGCGGATCGAGGCAAGCTGCTCGAACACCATCGAGAGGTCGTTGACGTCGAGGTCGGGCCGGATGGCCCCCGACGCCCTGGTCCGCTCGAACAGCCGCTGGTTGAGCTCCTGGGCGGTGTCGGCGTCGCGGTTGAGCTCGTCGGTCGGGGTGAAGGTGCCGGCCAGCCGCGAGGTCAGGGAGTGGGTGTCGGCGTCGACCACCCGGCGCATGAACCGGGCGAACGCCGCCCAGGGGTCGCCGTCGTCGGCCAGGGCCTCCTCGGCCGCGGCCAGGTAGGCCTTGAGCCCGTCGCCGCAGAGGCGGCGCAGGAGCTCCTCCTTGCTGGCGTAGCGGCGGTAGAGGGCGCTGATGCCGACACCGGCGTGCTCGGCCACCGCGGCGATCGGCGCCCCGGGGTCGGCCACGAAGACCGCACGGGCGGCCTCGAGGATGCGCTGGTCGTTGCGGGCCGCCTCGGCACGGCGGCCGCTCAGCGGCGTGGGCGCGGTGCTCATGGCCGCCAGGGTACCACTGGAACGTATCGTTCCGTTCTGCTCAGTCGGCGGGGACGGCCTCGATCACGCTCAGGCCGGCCGGGGAGGCGGTGGGGACCACGCGCGCCACCCGGAAGCCGGTCTCGCCGAGCAGCCGGCGGTACTGGGCCTCGGTGCGCTCGTGGGCGCCGAGCAGGACCAGCATGTGGAGGTCCATGCGGATCACCGCCGGCTGGTCCCTGGCCCGTTCGGGCAGGAGCGCCTCCACGATCAGCAGCCGGCTCTGAGGAGCCATCGCCGACCGGCAGGTGGCCAGCAGGCGGCGGGCGTCGTCGTCGACCCAGTCGTGGAGGACCCGGGAGAGCAGGTAGGCGTCGGCCCCGGCCGGGACGGAGGCGAAGAAGTCGCCGGCGACCAGCTCACAGCGCCCGGCGGCGCCCTCGGCCTTGAGCCGCCGGCGGGCCTGCTCCACCACCCCCGGCTGGTCCACCAGCACGGCCTGCAGCTCCGGCGTGGCCCGGAGCACCGCCCCGAGCAGGATCCCGTAGCCGCCGCCCACGTCGACCAGCCGCCCCAGCCCGCCGAAGTCGTAGGCCGCGACCACGTCCCCGGCCTCCTGCTCGGCCCGCCCGCTCATCGACGCCTGGAAGGTGGCCTCGTGCTCCGGGTGGCGGGCCAGGTAGTCGAAGAACCGGTCCCCGTAGACCTGCTCGAACGCCGTCCCCCGTGCCGCACGGCCGCCAGCGTCCCGGCCGCCGCCTGGTAGTAGAGCTCCCCCTGACAACGGCCGGGCCCCGGAGCGACCCGGGCACGTCCGACCGAAGGCACGCCCCTATCTCGGTGAGCGCGAACCGCCCCCCGTCCTGTTCCTCCAGCACGTCCTCCAGCGCCAGCCCCCGCAGGACCCGCGTGAGCAGCTCCGGGTCCGCCCCGACCGCCTCGGCGATCTCGGCCCCGGTCCGGGGACCGTCCGCCAGCACGTCGGCGACCCCCAGCTTGGCCGCCACATACAGCAGCTGGGTCGTCAGGAACCCGTCGAGCAGCCGCCCGGCCCGCACCCACGGCCCGGCCCCGCGGGCGGGGCCGGGTGGGGTGCCAGGCTGGCCGGTCAGGCTCGGGTGGCGGCCCGGACGGCGTTGCGGGCGTCGCGGCCGTCTTCGGCGTCGAGGGCCAGGGTGGCGAGCCCCCGGCACTCGGCGAGGGTGTGGCCGGCGACGGCGGCCCGAACCCCCGGGATGCTGACCGGTGCCATCGACAGGCTGGTGATGCCGAGCCCGACGAACACCAGGGCGAGCAGCGGGTCGCTGGCCGCCTCGCCGCACACCCCGACCGGCTTGCCGAGGGCCTTGCCGGCCTCCGCCGTCATCCGGACCAGGTCGAGCAGGGCCGGCTGCCAGGCGTCGAGCAGGTCGGCCAGCTCCCCGGCCATCCGGTCGGCCGCGTAGGTGTACTGGGACAGGTCGTTGGTCCCGATGGACATGAAGTCGCAGACCGCGGCCACGTGCCTGGCCCTGATGGCGGCCGCCGGCACCTCGACCATCACCCCGCCCGAGGACAGGCCGTGGCCGCGCACCTGCTCGGCGAAGGCGGCCGCCTCGGCCGTGGTCGACACCATCGGCGCCATCACCCAGACCTGGGCCTCGCTTGACGCCGCGGCATTGGCCACGGCCGTCAGCTGCTCCTCCAGCAGCTCCGGGTGCCGGCGCGAGGTCCGCAGCCCGCGTACGCCGAGGGCCGGGTTGGGCTCGTCGGGCACGGTGACGAACTCCAGCGGCTTGTCGGCGCCGGCGTCCAGTGTCCGCACGACCACCTTGCGGCCCGCGAAGGCGTCGAACACCCGCTGGTAGACGGCCTGCTGCTCCTCGAGGGTCGGCGCGTTGGGCCGGTCCAGGAACAGGAACTCGGTCCGGAACAGCCCGACTCCCTCAGAGTCGGCGGCCGCCGCCGGCGCCAGGTCCTTGTCGCCGGCGATGTTGACCAGCAGCTGCACCGGGTGCCCGTCGGAGGTGCGACCCGGGCCGCTGACCGCCTGGAGGGCGGCCAGCTTCCGCTGCTCGGCATCGAGCGCCTCGGTGACGGTGGCCTCGTCGGGGGCGACGATCACGCTCCCCTCGGTCCCATCGACCAGGACCGTCTCGCCCTCGGGGATCGCGGTGGCGCCGTGACAGGTGACCACCGCCGGGATGCCGAGCGACTTGGCCAGGATCGCCGTGTGGCTGGTCGGCCCGCCCTCCTCGGTGACGATGGCCCGCACCCGATCGGCGTCGAGGGTCGCCGTGTCGGCCGGGGCGAGGTCCAGCGCCACCAGCACGAACGGATGACCCGGGTCGGGAACGCCGGGCATGGGCACGCCGAGCAGGGTGGCGATCGTGCGGTTGCGCAGGTCGTCCAGGTCGGCGACCCGCTCGGCCATGTAGGGCCCGGCTGCGGCCAGCATGGCCCGGAACTCCTCGAAGGCGTCGACCACCGCGGTGATGGCGGCCTTGCCGGCCTGTACCCCGTCGGTGACCTTGGAGGCCAGGGTCGGGTCCTCGGCCATCATCGCCTGGGCGGCGAGAACGCTGGCCGCCTCCCCGGGAGCGCGGGCGGCCCGCTCCTCCAGGCTGGTGGCGACCGCCTTCATGGCGGCCATGGCAGCCTGGTTCTCGGCGTCGGGGTCGCCGGAGGGGGTTGCGTCGGTCGGCACCACCGGGGGCGGGGCCATCTGCGCCACGGGCCCGGCGGCGACGCCGGGGCTGACCCCGATGCCGCTAAGCGACTCGGCCATCGGCTACTCCTCGCTGTCGAGGTCCCTGGCGACCAGGGCGGCCAGCTCGTCGAGGGCCTGGTCGGCGCCCTCGCCCTCGGCGACCAGCACGACCTCGTCGCCACCGCGGGCGTCGAGGGCCAGGACGGACAGGATGCTGCGGGCGTCGACGGGGTCCCCGCCGGCCTTGGCGATGGTCACCTTCACTGGCTGCTTTGCTGCCGCCTGGACGAACATCGCGGCGGGCCGGGCATGCAGGCCGACCTTGGAACCGACAGCGACACGGCGCTCGGGCATGTGGTACCTCCGACTCCGGCATGCCGGGACGAGCCCGGCCCTCCATGTGCCTGACAGTATCAACGGCGAAGCCCCCCGCCGACTAGTTCGACCCCACTCGCCACTTTCGCGGGTGCTACTGTGAGGCTGGCAATGTGGACTAGGCCACTTTCTGGGGAGGGCGTGGTGCCGAGCCGAATGCGGGTCGAGATCGGCGAGCAGCCGGCGGCGCTGCGCCGGACCTTCGACGCCCTGCTGCCCCAGGTCGCCGAGCTGAAGGCGCTGGCCCGGGACACCAGGCAGGTCCTGTTCATCGCCAGAGGCTCCTCGGACAACGCCGCGGTCTACGGCCAGTACCTGTGCGCGGCCCGGGCCGGCAGGCTGGCCTCGCTCGGCTCGCCGTCCCTGGCCACCGCCTACCACGCCGACCTCGACCTCGGCGGCGTCCTGGCCGTGGCCGTCTCCCAGTCCGGGGCCACCGAGGAGATCGTCACCACGCTCGACTGGGCCCGCCACCACGGCGCGCGGACGGTCGCCATCACCAACGAGGCCGCCTCCCCCCTGGCCGAGCTCGCCGACGCCACCCTCGTCACCCGGGCGGGCGACGAGCTCGCCGTCCCCGCCACCAAGACCTACACCACCCAGCTGGCCGCGATCGCGGTCCTCGCCCTGTCCCTGGCGCGCGCCGGCGCCGGCCTGGAACCCGGCGAGCTGCGGAGGGTCCCTGAGGCGGTCTCGGGGATGCTGGGGTCGGCCGCCGCCGCCGAGGAGCTGGCGCAGCGGCTGGTCGATGCGCGCACCCTGGTCGTGTCCGGGCGAGGGTTCGCCTATTCCACAGCGCTGGAGATCGCACTGAAGCTGAAGGAGACCTGCTACGTCACCGCGGTCGGCCTGTCCTATGCCGACCTGGTCCACGGGCCGATCGCGATCCTCGACGCACGCACGCCAGCCCTCCTGGTCGCCGCCGCCGACGGCCCGATGCTCCCCGAGATGACCGCCCTCGCCCACCGGATCGCAACCATTACCGCCCCCGTCTACGGCATCGGCGGAGACGCCACCTTCGCCGCCGCCTGCCACACCACCCTCCCCGGCCCCCCAGCCTCCGGGCTTCCGGAGTATCTGGCGCCGTTTGCGCTGGTGGTTCCGGGGCAGCTCCTGGTCGAGGCGCTGGCGAGGGCCAAGGGCCTGGACCCGGACGCGCCTCGCGGGCTCGACAAGGTCACCCAGACCGATGCCTGACGGCCGCGGTCAGCGGGGGGCGGCTCGTAGGAGCATGGACTCGCTGATGTAGGCCCGGTCGTCCATGAACGCGCGGCGCCAGAGGAAGTACTCGGAGCGGGGACGGTCGTCGGTGATCTGGGTGCCGGGGCCGATGAAGGAACGCAGCTGGTCGTCGGCAAGCCACTGAGAGCGGCGCACCTCCTCGACCCAGCCGTCGGCGTCGGTCGGGGGATGGTCGGGCACGTCGTTCAGGTCGCGGATGGCGGCCGGGGTGCCGAGGACCTTCCTGACGTTGGGCTCGGAGAACTCGAGCGGGGCGTCGGAGCCGAACATGAACACCCCGTGCCGGCCCGGCGACAGCACCAGGCGGACGTGACCGAAGACGCCGGCGAAGGTGCGGACGTGCTCCTTGAAGTCGTCGAGCGGGAGGGCATAGGGGATCCAGAGCATGAACACGCCGCCGGGCCGCAGGCGGGCCTTGCCCTCGGTCAGGAACTCGCGGGTGTAGAGCACCACCGAGCCGGCGCTCTCGATCGGCGGGGCGGGGTCGACGGCGACCATGTCGTAGGTCTCGCGGGACAGCCGGACGTAGTTGCGGCCGTCGCTGACGATCACCCGGCCCTTGGGGTGGTGCAGGAACTGCTCGCCGTCGGGGAAGAACACCGGCATGCGGCTGGGGACGGTGGGGGACAGCTCGACGGCGTCGGTCCGCAGCCCGAGCTGGAGCCCGGAGCGGTAGGTGCCGCCCATGCCGAAGGCGATGACCAGGAAGTCCTCGGCGTCCGGGCGCAGTGCCTTGGACAGGTAGCCCATCAGCTTGGTGTCGACCGTCAGCGAGGTCATCCCGACCCCGCCGACCAGGAGCCGCCGGCCCTTGGCCGGCCCGCCCACGGTGTCGACGGTGGCCAGCTCGTCCTCGGCGTGGGTCACCGGGAGGCCGGTGCGGAGCAGCTCGTTCTGGGTCCGCGTGCGGGTGACCGGCAGCTCGAGCGACGACGCGAGCAGCCCGAGCACCGCCAGCCCGGCCATCCCGGCGGCGACCACCCGCCCCCGCCCGGGGCCCGCCCGCCGCGAACCGGCGTCCGCCCGGGTGCGGCCCACCGGGTCGGCGGCGAACAGGGCGGCGCCGGCGAGGAGGTTGAGGCCGCCCAGGAGGAGGATGGAGCCGTTGGTGCCAAGGGTCCCGGCGAGGACGAACGCGGCCCCGAACGAGCCGAGGATGGCGCCGCCGGTGTTGGCCGCGTAGAGCAGGCCGACGCTGCCGCCTGCCGCCTCGGCCGACGGGGTCGCCAGCCGGCCGGCGAGCGGGAAGGCGTAGCCCATCAGGACCGTTGCGGGGAGGAGCACGACCACGGTGCGGACCACGAACGGGACGTGGCCGACCACCCCGCTGCCGAGCACGACCGTCGCCTGGGCGAGGACGCCCACCCCGGCCAGGCACAGGCCGAGCGTGCCCAGCCGTTCGCCCGCGGGCCGGGAGAAGCGCCGGTACAGGAAGCTGCCGAGGGCGATGCCGAGCAGGAAGATGGCCAGGATGGTGGTGAAGATGTAGATGCTGGAGCCGGTGCCCTCGGCCAGCATCCGGGTCCAGAGCACCTCGAGGGCGAGCGAGACGAATCCGGAGACGAAGGTCGCGGCCAGCACGGCCCGCCGCCGGGGGCGGAAGTCACGCGGCACCTCGGGCCGGGCCCGTCGCTCACGGCGGGCGGCGGCTGCCTCTGGGCCGGCCGCGGCGGAGTCGGGGCTCGCCTCCCAGCGGCGGGACAGCAGCAGGGCGCCGAGCCCGGCGGCGACGTTGAGCAGGACGGCCAGGTAGCTGGTGAGGTGCAGGCCAAGGAACTCGATGAGCACGAAGCCGCCGAGCAGGGTCCCGGCCATGGCGCCGGCCGTGTTGGCCGCGTACAGCTCGCCGAGGCGGGCGCCGGTCTCATCCAGGCTGCGGACCAGGTAGCGGGTGAGCAGCGGCAGGGTCATCCCCATCAGGAACGTCGCCGGCGCCACCGCCGCCAGGGCGAGGGCGAACCGGACGCCGGCCAGCTGGCCCGGCCGCTCGACAAGGCTGGGCCAGACACCCCGGTACACCTCGGCCAGCCCACTGAACGCGAACGGCAGGAGGGCGGCCATGGCGGCGACTGCCAGCTCGACCAGGCCGTACAGGCGCAGCGGGCGGAGGCTGGTGTCGGCCAGCCGGCCGCCGACCAGGCTGCCGAAGCCGAGGCCGGCCATGAACGCGGTCACGATCGTCGCCACCGCCTGGGTGGTGTTGCCGAACACCAGCACCAGCTCGCGTGACCACACCACCTGGTAGATGAGCCCGGCGGCGCCCGAGGCGACGAACAGGGCGAGCACGGCCCCCCGCAGGGACGGGGTGGCGCGGCTCGCGGGTCGGGATGGGGAGGTGGCGACGGCCACTGGCAGGACTCCTCGGCGATCGATGCAGACCTGGAGGAGGCTTCCAGATGGCGGCCCGAACCGGCAAGCGGTCGTCCACAACCCCCGGGTCGAGCGGAGCGAGGAACCGTTCGGGCCCGGGCGGCGTCACAACCACCAGACACCAACACTGGAGGGTGAGCATGCGGCGACGGCGGGCGGTGGTCGGGGTGGCGCTGGTCGCGATGGTGATCGTGGCCGGGTGCAGCGCGAACCGCGACAGCAGTGGCGGCGGGAGCTCGGCCGGCTCGGAGGCCCAGGTGGCCCCGGCGGCCGACCAGGCCATGACCGAGCAGGACCGGTCCGCCCAGGCAGCCCCGGCCGAGCCGGCAGGCAAGGCGGGCTCGACCAACACGGCATCCCAGGTCCGGCTGGTCGACCTCAGCAACCGGATCGTCCGCACGGCCAACGTCGACCTCGAGGTCGGCAAGGGCCGCCTGAACGCCACCATCAACCAGGCCACCGACGTCGTGCGCAGGGCCAAGGGGATCTACGTCGGGTCGTCGACCTCGGTGCCCAGCGGCGAGCCGGCCAGCGGCCAGGTCACCTTCCGGGTCCCGGTGGACGCCTTCGAACCGGTGCTGCGCGAGCTCAAGGGCCTCGGCACCTACCGGGGTGAGAAGTCGAGCACCGACGACGTCACCAGCCAGTACATCGACCTCAACGGCCAGCTCGCCGCCTGGCGGGCCCAGGAGCGGGTCTACCTGCGCCTGCTCGACCGGGCCAGGTCGGTGACCGACGTGATCGCGGTGCAGAACCAGCTCCAGCAGGTGCAGTCCAACATCGAGCGGCTCCAGGGGCAGCTGAACTACCTCGAGGACCAGTCCTCGTTCTCCACCATCGTGCTCCAGATCAGCGAGCCGGGCGCGGCCGGGCCGGCCGGGGAGCCGGCGGGCCGGCTGGCCAGGGCGTGGGCGACGGCCGTGAACGGCCTCGGGGTGATGGCGGCGGCCGTGCTGGTCGCGCTGGTCTGGTTGACGCCGCTGGTGGTCGTGGCCGGGCTGGTGCTGCTGGGGCTCCGGGCGCTGCGGCGGCCCCGGCCCGCCCCGGCTCCGGACTCCGGGCAGGCGTGACCGCCGTCGCCTGAGCCAGGATCGCGCCGTGGTGGGGTAAGCTTGGAGCGATCGACTCGAACTGCTCGAGTGTAGCGACCAGGTTGCCGATGGTTGCCGGGCCGCCACCACCGCACACCAACGCAGGGGATCGCCTCGCGTGTCGTCGCGCCGCAACACATCGCTGGTCGTCGCCCTGGGGGTGGCATCGCTCGCGGCGACGTCCCTGGCGGCCATGGTCGCGACCAGCGAGCTGCTGACGGAGTCGATCACCCACCCGCTGCCGGAGGAGCTCGACCCGCCGGTCCCCGACCTGGGCCGGCCGGGCGTCATCCAGGTCGAGCCGCCGGAGCGACGACGCGCCAAGCCGTCCGGCGGCCGCTCCCGGGCTCCCGCGACCGCGCCGCCCCCGCGCCGGCGGTCCGCGACCCGGGAGAACGGCGCTGCTGCGGCGGGCGACGGCGGTCGCGCGGGGGTGGTCGCGGCCGTGCAGCGCCGCCCGGCGCGCCAGCGCCCGGTCGTGTTCCGGACCCCTGCGGCCGAGCCCTCCGTGGACCGCACCCCCTCCGCCCGGCCGCCTGTGGCCAGGCCGGCACCCCGGCCCGTCCGGCCACCGCAGCGGCCCGAGCACGGCTCGCCGCCGCGCTCGTGGCGCCGGGGGGCCGGCCACAAGCCCTACCCGGGAAGGCACGACCGGGACCGGGCGCCGTCGGCCCCTCGTCCGGACAGGCCCCGGGCGGCGGACCTCAACGGCAAGCCGGGTGGCGAGTCGTCCTGCCCCGGGCGGAGCTACCCCGAAGCGCGCACCGAGTACCGATATCA
>Ga0207675_100002593_pt1 | contig 17895 bp, 16 predicted proteins | sample KBSSwiS42_FD_184305 | JGI IMG/M metagenome (GOLD analysis project Ga0207675, IMG submission 184305) | Switchgrass rhizosphere microbial communities from Kellogg Biological Station, Michigan, USA - KBS Switchgrass S4-2 (SPAdes) (version 2) | ecosystem: Host-associated > Plants > Roots >... | reverse complement strand
GACCCACATGATGCCCGCAAACACGTGCACCCAACGGGCGATGAAGTTTAGCCATTCACTGACGACTGGATTCATTTTTTGGAATGCGCCGGCAGAGCGAAGCGGCGACGGCGCTTTTCCTTATACCGAAAAAGATATTAAGTGAGTAATCCAAAGCGGTGTCGCGCTTACGCTTGCCACCGCACTCCAAATTTAACTGCCGCGATAAGTTGAATAACCAAACGGACTAATCAGAAGCGGCACGTGATAATGCTCGGTGGCGGCCTCGACCAAAAACGTCACCACCACGTCGGGATAAAAACTCTGTTGTTGGAGCGATTCGAAGTATTTCCCAACCGCAAAGACTAGGCGATAGGTGCCGGGAACCAGTTGAGAATCAGTCACACCGAACTGCGCCGCCCTTCCATTAGCATCGGTTTCAGCGTCAGCGAGTCGAGTCCAACCTTCCCCGGCGTTGAGAACTTCGAGAGCGACACTGACGCCGCCTGCCGGCCGGCCGCGTGACGTATCCAGAACATGCGTCGAGATCGTGCTCATGGGTATTAAGGAGTAGCTTTTTCTACTTCTGTGCGAAGAGTATTTAGTTCCTGCTGTAGTGACTCGGTCTTTTTCCGTGCCTGATCCCTTCTTCCGGCGATGACATCCGCTGAATCGGATGTCAGCAAAACTTCGGCTTCGGAGGATTTCGCGACCAGTAACTCTACGAATTTTAGATAATACTGCGTAGTCGCCTGAAAATAAGCTTGATTTTTCTCGCCGATTTTCATGCCCGCGACGTGCTGCGCTTTGTCGGCCGCCGTTTGCGCGATCGCTACCGCCTGCTTCAGCAAATCAACTTGCTGGGTGGCAAGTTTTTGCAGTTCGCTGCGGTCTCGCGCCAAATCCTTGCCATCAATAGACGTTTCCAGCAGATTCGCTTGCTTCACAAGTTCCAGCAGGTGGGACTGCGACTTGTTAATCTCGGCAATTAGCTTGTTTGCATCTGACGCGTCGGCTGCTTCGACAGACTCGGCATAGCGCGGCTCACTGGACAATTCATATTGCCTGAGGAATTCCCATGCGGCTTCGTTAATTTTTGGGGCCAAGTCATAGTACCAGTGGTCATGTCCCGGCATTTCCGTGACTTCAACGTGGAAGCCGCTGGTGGTGAGGGCATCGCGCGTCGCCCGCACCGACGCAATCGAGAAGAACGGGTCGCGGTCGCCTACCCAAATGGCAAGCGGTATCTTGCGCCGTGCGCTGCGCATGACTTCGAACTCGTCTTTTTCGCGCCACGAACCTGCATGGACTGCGGCCGCAGCAAAATACTCCGATTCGATCATAGCGACGTCGATTGCGAAAACCGCACCGCCTGAATGCCCAAACAAATAGACGCGCCGTGGATTGATGGGATATTTCGATTCAAGCGTTTGCACCAGATCGCGTATCACGCTCGGACTGTCTTTCGTCGTTGACCAAGTGGATGAGTCCAGGGAATCCAGTCCGGCGACGATCAGATTCTCTTTCCCGGCAATGTCCTGCCACGTTTCGACGATCGACAGCCCGTTACGACCGGAGCCGTGAAATACGAGCAGCAGTGGCAGTTTCGCTTCGGATTTCAGCGGCTCGGGCACGACCAAATAGAACGTCCGCTTTTTGTTATTCGATGTGAAGGACTGCTTTTCGATTTTTGGTTTGGACTGTGCGAGCGAAGTCAAGAGAATCAACGGCAAAAGTGACAGCGCCGAGGCCGCGATCGCACGTTTTGGGGTCATGGTAATTACGACTTAGTCTACCTGGAGAAGCTTCTCCAGTCGCAGCAGCGTGATCTTTCGTTGTTCTTCAGCAGCGACACGCAGTTCGGTTTCCGCATCGTTCGCCAAACGCTGCCTAAGCGCCGTCAAAATCTCGCTGGCAGATTTGCCGCTGGCACAGATGATGAAGATGAAACCGAACCGATCTTCGTATACATAGTTTCCTTCGGCAACCGCTGCTTTTATCTCGTCCGCCGCTTGTTGTGCCTGAGACTGTTCCTGCGCCGACCAATTTGCGGCCTGGTGCGATTGCGTCGCGGCAGCTTTGCGCTCACCTATTTTCGGATGCGCGCGAAACGCTTCCAGCCAATCCTCCTTGTTTAGCGACCACCAAATCGCATCCGCTTTCGACGAAACTTCCTCGAGATCCACGAAGGGCCGCGCTTCGCTCATTCGCTTTGCCCAGCGCGTTGCGCCACAACACTTGAGGAATTCAGCCTGCGCGTCCGCCGGGGAAAGCGAATTTAGACGATCGAGTTCGGTATCCACGCGCGGTTCACCACAAAGCCATGAAGACACAAAGATATGACTCAGTCTTTAAGAATCTTAGTGCCTTTGTGTCTTTGTGGTTAGTCTCCCAGTGCCCCGTAAACACGCAACCGACTCACTCCGCCGTCCGGGAAAATGTTGAAGCGGACGTGCGACGCCAAACCCGTATCCATTACCTCGTCGAAATAATGACGTGTGTGTGCCTGCAGCTTCGTGCGTGCGAGCACGGGTTTCCAGGTAAATTGTGGATCCTCGAGCGTCTGCAGCGGCACGTCCGGCGCATGGCAACTCTCAAGCGAACAGCTCTCCGGAAAATTTCCTTTGAACCACGACGTATCAACCTCCAAGCGCCGCACCCGGCCGGCAGCTCCCAGTCGAATAATCGTCCAATCGTGTCCCGGTCCGCGACGCCTTTTGGTTTCCCAACCATCGCTCATGTTCGCCGCGCGTCCCGGCATGATTAGGTTGTGCCGGTGGCCAAAGAACATATCGCTGCATGAGAGTACCCGTCCGCCGTTTTCGACTGCGGCAAGATCGATGTCGCCGCCGATTTGCCGCAGCCGATTCCAGGGAGCTGCGACTTCTCCGTACGCTCGCAACCGCGCGACGCCGCCGTCTGGGTAGATTTTGAAACGCAGATGCGTCCAACGCTCATCGCTTGCAACTAAGAAGGGATTTTCCGAATCGCCGTTCAGATTCGACTTAGGCAGAATTTCAATCCATTGCTGTGATGCATCAAGCAGCTGCTCGGTGGTGGGCAGTCCGTCGATCGCGCAGGCTTCCAACGAACATTGCTCGGGGTAATTGCCTTTGAAGTGGGCAGTATCGACGACCACGCCGCGAATCATTCCGGGCAAACCGAGCCGGATGACGCACCAATCGAATCCCGGCGTGCGCCGCCTGCGGGTTTCCCAACCGTCCATCCACTTGCCGAGGTCCGTATATTTTCCCTCGATGAAGACGGGAGTGGCTTGTTTCAGAAGATTTTCTTTGGGGGCGAAGAATTCGTCGTTGGCGAAAAGAGCGCTGCCACCGAGTCGTTCGGAAGCAAGATCGATTAGTTCGGTAAAGTCCATCTCAGCTTTGGCGCAGCACGATTTCCCCTAACGGCGCTAAAAATTCGCCGCCATCATAAACTATTCGGCCGCGCACAAAGGTTTTTTCTACGACACCGCGGAAAACTTCTCCATTGTACGGCGAGAGTCTATGACGATGGTGCAGCATCGCGGGTTCAACCTTAAACTCGCGGTCGGGGTTCCAGATGACCATGTCGGCGTGGTAACCCTCTTTGATCGCGCCCTTCAAATTGTGCAAACCGACCTGCCGCGCCGGTTCGCGACACAACCACTTTGTCAAATCTTCAATCGTGCATCCGCGCGCGCTGGCGTCGGTCCACGTGATCGGTAGCCGAAGTTGCAAAGACGAGATGCCGCCCCACGCAGTCATGAAATCGCCTTCTTCGCGAAGTTTCATGCCGGGTGGACATGGCGAGTGATCGGAAACCACAAAATCGATCGTGCCGTCTTTAAGCGCTTCCCAGAGTGCTTCGCGATTCTCGCGTTCGCGAATCGGCGGACAACACTTGAATTCCGTGGCGCCGTCAGGAACGTCTTCGGCCACAAAATGCAGATAATGCGGACAGGTTTCAGCCGTCATCGGCAATCCGCATTTCTTCGCCTCGCGCAGCATCGGCAATGCATCGGCCGACGAATGATGCACGATGTGAACGCGGCAGTTCGTTTCGCGGCAGAGACGAATCATCAGCGCGATTGCCTCATTCTCCGCTTCGCGCGGACGCGAATCGAGAAACGTCTTGTACGATCGAGAAGGCGCGCGCGCTATCGATTGGCAACACGCTTCGACGGGACCGGCCAACTCGGCATGAACGATCAGCAATGCGCCTAACCGCGCGAGTTCGGGCATTGCTTCGTGAAGATCCGACTCCGTGACGTTCGGAAACTCGTTAACACCCGAATGGATCAAAAAACATTTGAAGCCCACCACGCCGGCCTCCCACAGTTTTGCCAATTCGCTGGTGTTTTCCGGCACGACGCCGCCCCACAACGCGACGTCAACGTGCAACTTGTGGCGCGCCGTTTCAAGTTTTGTTTTTAGTCCCTCAAGTGTTGTGGTGGCGGGAATCGAATTCAAGGGCATGTCCACAATCGTCGTAACTCCACCCGCCGCCGCGGCGCGCGTGGCCGTCTCAAATCCCTCCCAGTCAGTTCTGCCCGGTTCGTTAACATGCACGTGAGTATCGACGAGGCCCGGCATCACAATTGAATCGAACGCTTCGATCAACTCGGCGCCGTCCGGAACATCTTCGTAAACTGAAATGGCAGAGATGTAGCCGCGGGTGATGTGCACGGCCGCCGGGCCGATGCCGTGTTCAGTTACGACGCGGCGTCCGCGAATCACTAATTCGACAGGATGCATTTTTTAGGCGGCCCAACTCTGCGGCGGCGGTGGCGGCGGATATTGTCCGACCTGTCCCATGTCGGGGAAGACTCGCCGATAGGCAACGGCCTGTGAAGCGATGGCAATCGGCAGATAAAAGTAGACGCCGATAATGCATGCCAACACTCCGAGAATGCCGAAGAGCGCATTTAGGAGCATGAGGCCTAAGATGCCTCCCATGTTTGCTCTGCCTGCCTTGAGACTGAGCTTGACGGCATCCAATCCCGACATCTTTCGATCTGCGACGAGCGGAAAGGCGAACATGAAAAACATCTCGACGAGGAGACTGACCGTGATGATGACGATCGCAAATACGAGTTCCATTCCGATGAATCCGAATGCAAACGCTTGCGAGTCCTCCGAGCTTGCCCTGGAGCCGTGCGGCATCGCCGCCATCATCGCGAAGATGAAAATGTAGTAAGGAATCAAGATTATGAATATTGGGATCATTTTCAGCACGGCCACAATTAGGCTTGGCACGAACAGGTCGAATCCCTTGAATAGCAACCCAAAGTCGACCGGTTGATTTCTTTGTCGTTGCTGTAAACAGAGAAAGATTCCAACCATCATCGGACCCAGCAGGACAACTGGCACCGCACCGCCAATCAGCATGCCCACCAGCGTGATGCCAAAGAACAGCCAATACTGGTCTTTAATCAGGGCCCATCCTTCCTTGATGCATTCCATTGGTGAAATTACACCGCGATTGAATTCGGTTGGATTGGGGGTCATTGGATTGTCTCCTTCATGAGCGCGCAAGATTTATCACGGGCGAGCGTGTGCTGCAACATGGTTTTACTGCGCCGGGACAGTGGCTGAGTTATTGCGCAACCAGCCGGTTGTGGCCATGAGATTTTGCACCTGCTCTTTAATCGCATCGGCGTACATCACGGCGCCCTTGCGATTCGGATGCGCGATCGCGGCCAGCCGGCACACCATCACGTTGTATTTGCGAACGCGTTTTTGCGCATCGGTTTCATCGGGCTGCTTTCCGAAAAAATCCTCGCACATTGACCAGCGGCGGCCGCTGACTTCATCGTTGGCCTGGAGACTTACTTTGCCAAACGTGAACAAAGCCAGCATTTTTCGGATTGTCGTCGCATCAAATCCCCACAGCCGCGATTCGCGCGCGGCAAACGCATGCTCAGGACGAAAAGGTATGCGTGCAAACGAGACGCGCTGGCGGGATCCGCGCGCGACAAGTTGCTCATTAGTTTTGGCGACGGCCGCCGTCAAAGCGCGATTTGAAGCTTCGTACCACGTGTAGGAAATCGCCGTGAGCCGCTCGAACATCTCTTTGTCACTCGGTCGGCGAGCTTCCGGGCTCAGGGCCGCGTAAAACCTTTTCGCGAGTGCCCGCATGAAAAGATCGCGCGAAGTCTTCTCGGAAATCACCGGATAGTACCCGGTCAAAACGATGTGCGCGTTCGGAAATGTGGAAGTAACTCTCGTCAGCAAGTCTTCGACCGGTGCACCACACTTCTCTCGCGCCAACGCCTCGATGACTTGACTACTGTTGCCTGCGTTGAGAAACCTGCGCGCGTTCACATCGTTAATGCACCCGTCGACGAGCACGAGATCGACTTGCGCTGGATCTCTAATTGCACGAACAGCGTCATCAATTTGATCGTGCAACGTTGGCCAGGCGCTGTTAATTTCGCCGTACAGCGTAAGCGCGCGCGGCGGTGCCGTACCGGACGATCCGATCACGGCCCCCGCGTGTGCTTGTACTCTCTCTCTCACCGTAAGATGTTGGTTTTCCTCGAGCCAATTCTTCACGAGATACCACGATTTGTGCTCGGTCTTGAGTCCCTGGCCCCAAAGAATCGAATCGCCGAGCACTAGCAGATTGAAATCATGCACCGGCGCGCGATCGGCAACGGGTGCAGTCTGCGCCTGGATCGCGGCCGCAAGAGCGAAGACGACCACTGCTAAAATCGTGATTTGGAATTTTGAGGACAAGGCTGACTTCATGCGCGCTTTCCGGCGATTCTAGCGCAAGAAAGTTTGCGACTGCCAATTGACGTCGCTAGCGTCTAAGGCCGCAGTCGCGAAATGAAGTCCTGGAGCAGATTCAGTGAGACTTGGAGGCGATAGTCCCTCGTGGAACGCAGATCATCGATGGGGGAGACTTCAGCCGCCAGAGTAGCTACGGCATTAGCAACTACGGTATCGTCAATCGGCTGACCGCTGAGCGCGGTTTCGGTTTGCGGGCAGCGCAAGGGAATCGGAGCCACACTGCCGAGCGCGATCCGGACGTGAGTGAGACGCTCGCCGTTTATTCCGGCAACGCCCGCGAAGCACACTTTGGAGATCGCCTGCGCTTTTCGCGTTCCGACTTTTCGATAGTAATGCATAAGCTGCTGGGAGTGACGCGGCAACCAAATGTTTTTGAGCAGCTCATCCGGACGAATGTCCATCTGCTTATAGCCTTGATGGAAGTCCGCGTATTGGACTCGCCGTGTGCCGCGCTTGGAAATCAGTTCCACTTCGGCATCGTAGGCGAGGAGTGCCGGCGGTGAATCCGCCGCGGGCGAGCCATTAGCGATATTGCCGCCAAGCGTTCCGCGATTCTGAATGGCAATGCCTCCCGTCTCACGCGCGGCCTGACAGAGCATCGGAAATTCGTCGCGCAGCACCGGATGTTCCTGCACTTCGGTGTACGTCGTCAGCGCGCCGAGCCTCACCCAATCATTGCTGACCTCGATTCCGCGCAAGTCATGGAGTTCCCAAATATTGACGTAATTCTTGTCCCGCAGCTTACCGGCTTCGAGCAGGACCATTAGATCAGTGCCGCCGGCAAATGGTTTCCATTGTCCGCTCGGTTGTGCGAAGAGATCGAGAGTCTCACTGAGACTGTTCGGCGTCACTAATTGGTATGAGGGAACGTGACCTCGCATTCGCTCATTTCTCGCAAGCACGTACGACCGATTCAAAAATCTTCATGTATCCAGTGCATCGGCAAAGATTTCCCGCCAACCCGTGACGAATCTCGGCATCGGTCGGTTTGGGAATTTTTTCGAGCAGATTCACCGCGGCCACGATCATTCCCGGCGTACAGATGCCGCATTGCGCGCCGCCGTGTTCGATGAATGCTTGCTGTACGGCATGCAGTTGAGTTTCGTTGGGCGCAATGCCTTCGATGGTTTTGATCGACGTGCCACTTACCTGGGCAATCGGCAGAAGACAACTGTTGACGATCTGGCCGTTGATCGTCACGGTGCAGGCGCCGCACTCACCTTCGCCGCAGCCTTCTTTGGTCCCTGTCAGATTAAGCTGCTCGCGCAAAACGTCGAGGAGCCGCTCCATCGGATAAGCCTCGACCGTCTGTAACCGGCCGTTTACAGTAAAACTGATTGTAGCTTTTTCAGCCAAGGCTTTCCCCGGTGACGGCGCGCGGACGCTGCATCGCGAACGCGCCGAAGGATATCACGACTTGGTTTGAGAATAAGGGCTTGGGAAAGACGTTGAGGAATTCAACTCTGGCGGTAGGCGGCAACGAGATTGTTGTTGTGATCAAATGCCTGCACAACCACGCTGCGCGGTTGCTTAATTCTGTCGAGCGTCACCGCCGTGGGCGCGACCTGCCCATTTCGCGCCGTCAGAGATGTGTAGGGCCAACCGTTCGCTGAAACGTCCACGCGAAAGATTTTCCGGTGCGCATCCGAACGGTGCGTCTTCGACGTTGCGGAAATTTCAAAAGTTCGCCGCTTGCCGGGAACTGGCTTGACTGACAGCGAATAGGTCGGTTTTGCACGAAGTATCCGCACCGCTTCATTAATCAAATCTTCGTTGTGCCCGATGAGATCGCGTTTGGTCATGTAGTAGCGGCGGTTTGGACTGATGCCCAACTCTTCGAGCGGCCGCCCTTCGCGTTGGCCGACCCGGATACTGCGGCGAATCGCGATTCGCAATCCGGTGTCTCGCGGCAAAGGCTTAAACGGCGCCTTAGAAACCTTGCGTGCATTTCTCATGAAATCGGCATAGTCCCAAACGTTCGCGCCGCCGGCCCCCGTGTTGTCGCTGGTTCCGAGAATTTCGCCCACCTCGTTGTCCTGAAAACCTGCGGCGAACATGTCGGTAGTGCTGTAAGACAACGCATCGGTAATCAACAGCACGGGGCCGTGATAAACCTGGCCGATGTCGTTGCACGATTCTTCGGAAGTCAACGGAAAGCCCATCGAGTAAGTTGCGCCCGTGACCACTGCTTCGCTGATGGAGTCAGCCCAACGCTCGAGGTCGATGCCTTTCGGAGCCGTCTGACAAATCTCGAGATTCAAAGGCGTATTGATAAATTCGAACAACTCCGGCTTGATGCGGCGCGGAGTGAATAATTGGAGCAAGCGCTCGCCCGCGCGAATGCGGCCGCCGGGGTTTCCTCGCACGTCGATGATTAGCCCGTCCTGCGGAAATCCTTCCGCGGTAATTACCCGTTTGAACTCGTCGACAAACGGCCCGTGCGCACCCACTTCAAAGTCGTAGAGCCGCACGTAACCAACCTTTTGCGTGCCGAGTTTCGGCAGACGGACGGTACGGACTTGCGTGTAGAAGACGCTGCCGTAATCGCCTTGCGACGGAACATCGTGCGGTGCAAACAAATCTCGGCGCACTTGATTGATTTTCGTTTTCTGAACATCAACCGAAGAACGTTTATTCCGCGAGTTCCTTGCTGACGGCGGGGACGCCGTCGTGTGATAAACGAGCCAATTTTGACGGACCGTGCGAGTTTTGTTCTTGAGATCGCGAAACGTGATGTCCACCCACTCTTCGTCCGGTGGCAGAGAAAAGCGCAATGGCCTGATTGTCAAACTGTCGAGTCCGCGCGCGAACCGCGCGTCGAGGTTGCTGCCTGATTGGATCTCGCCATTGATTTCAATTGCGCGCCGGATAGGCACGCCATTCCAGTAGAGCAACTCGACGCCGGGCTTGAAAGCAGCCCCGGCCTGTCGGGTCGTTCGATCCGGACGGAACTGCCCGGTCGCGATTCGCGACACGAGAAACCGTTCGACCTGGTTTCCCTTTCGATCGGTGTGGAAGTATTGCTCAACGAGGAATGGCAGAAACGCGACGGCGCGGCGGAAGGGCGTGGGCAACAAATAACGGGTGTGAATGTCGCGAAGCGACGCAAAGATTTCCAGCAGGCGCTTGTGAAACTGCATCTCATCTTCCATCTTCCGCTTTGTTTCCAGCCGGTACTTCAGCAGCTTCAAACGTTGGATGGGATCGATGGCATGCATGGCGCGCTTCAGCGGGAGATGCACGTAGTTCATCTCGAGCAGCAAGATAATCTGATCGAGAATTCGCAGCCGCTCTTCGCGCGTTAAGCCGCGCCGCTCCTGTACTTCTTTCAAGAATCGCGAAAGCCGTACCGGCCGGACAGCGCGCGCCGCCGTTTCGATATCGGCCCTCGCCAGGATTTCTTTTTCAGACACGGAAATCTTCCAGAGGTCGCGTGACTTCAGTTAAATGCTGTCGAGGAGCGCACACTTCACGTTACACCCGTAGCAGTTAGCTGCACCTTGCGAGGCTCGGTGCGCACTTTGTGATGGGAAGATAAACGCGGGTGGCCTCCGCGTGAATTACTTTTTGGCGGCCTTCTTTTTCTTGGTGGCCTTTTTCTTGCCGCCGCGTTTGCTGCCGCCGCGACCGCTGCCGCCGGGATCATCGCCCGTACCGCCGCTGCCGCCGGGATCGTCGCCCGTGCCGAAAAGAATCGTGGTTGGAAATTGGTAGATGGAATCCTGAGACATAGTTATTATTCTCCTTTGTGAATGAACTACTTTGTGCTTTTCAGAATCTGTGCGAGTTGCGTCCGGTAAAGTTGAATGTCTGGCCGGCGCAAATAGCTCTCATAGCTCTCAGCGCCCCACTTCTGAGCCAGTTCGTTGCACGCCTTGTCCGCGCGTGATGCGTAATCCTGCGCAGCGACTTTGTCGCCGGCAAGGTCGCTGGCCCGGGCTGCTATGAGAAGCGCGCGCCATTCTGAATCCTTCTGGCCGGATTGTGCAAATATTTTTTGCACGTCCAAAGCGGTTTGCAGAGCCGCCGCCGAGTCTTTGTTGGCCAGCGTCGCTTCCGCCAGCGCCAATTGCGCGCTCGTGATTAGCGGCCGCGATTTCAAATTCTGCGCCGCCGCGAGCGCCTCTTCGCAAAGTTTTCTGCCTTCGGCGCCCGCACCGGAGAGCGCCATCGCGCGGCCGAGAAAGGCCTTCGCTTGCAGCGCCACATCCGGAAACTTCGCGCTGGCGTCAACGGCTAGCTGTGCCTCTTTCTTTGCCTCGGGGTATTGGAGTTGGCTCAGAGCAATGCGCGCCCGCACCAGGTGAACCCAGGCGATTACCGTATTCAGTTGCGATTCCGGTTTGGTAGCGATCGCGAACGCTGCATCCAGAGCGGCGCGCGCTTCGTCGTATCGCCCGAGTTGCCACAGAAAATTTCCGCGATTCATCTGCGTAAACGCCTTGCCGCGGTCTGATTTACGCAAGTCGTCAATTTTGAGTTTTTCATCGAGGTGCGCCAGCGCTTCTGTGTAGGCGTCCTGGTTCAATCCTTTCAGGAACGCCAGACTCATGTGCGAGTCACCGAGACCGGAATCGTCGCCCGCCTTCGTCACCAGATCGAATTGCTCTTCGAAGTATTTCTGCGCAGTCGCGTCCTCGCCTTTGTCCTGATACGCGCGACCGAGCAGTGTCAACACGATTGATGTCTCGCGGCGATAGCCGGATGAACGGTAAAAATCCAGCGCCGGCTTGAGTTCGGCGATCGCTGCGTCGTTGTTACTGCGCTGGAAATTCAAACGAGCGAGTGAGAGATGGGCGCGCATTTCGCCCGCTTTTGAATTCGCGCGCAGCGCCAGATCGAGCGCCTGCTGAAAATAATTTCCGGCGTCATCGAAACTGCCGCCGCTCATGAAAGCGAGACCCAAATCGATCAGCCCATTGATCGCGACGTTCTTAATGTCATTATTCTGCGCAATCGTGATTGCATCGGCGGCCAAAGCTTTCGCGCCCTCAACATTGCCTTGATCGCGATACACCAGGCTGAGTTCCAGTTCGGTCCTCGTCATCTGATAGGGGTTGTTCTGGCTCTTCGCCATCTCGAGCGCTTTTTCGAATTGCTCTTTGGCCGCCGGTAGGTTTCCGGTTCCGTAGAACAACACCCCGCGCTGAAAAACTACTTCGACCTGCCCTTCGTTGTTGGTCAGCACCTGGTAAATCTGTTCGGCTTTGCCGAAGGCCGCTTCCGCATTTTTCGGATCTTCTTTTTTCTGATCGCGTCGCCGGCCGTAAGCCACACCCAGCCGCAGAAAGGCGCCCGCGGACTGCGGGTCAGACGTGGTGGCTTGTGAATAATTTTCGATCGCGCTATCGATTTGCTCGTTGCGCTCGTAGGCGCGTCCGAGGTCAACATAAGCATTCGCTTTTTCGCTCGCCGGCGCCTGCGCCAGAAGCGCCTGATAAGAAGCGATCGCTGCCGGAAAATCACGCCTTACCGTCGCATCAATTGCGTCGAGATGTAATTTGTCGCCGCTGGCCAGCGCTCGTTGATTTGCACGCGCCACCGCGTCCAATACTTCTGCCCGCGCTTGTTCGGTATTGCTGATTTCGAGATACGCTTCCGCCAAACGCGCGTGAGCCGGTGCGTACTGCGGATCGGAATCTACGGCCTGCTTTAGAGCTTTGCTCGCTTGAAAATATGTGCCCAAATTAATTGCTCTGACGCCTTCATCGAAATAGAGTTTGGCGGAGCTGTTGACCTGGTATGGGGATGGGCGCCAGAACTTGAACGCGATCCATACCAGCGCCAGCACCACAATCGCAGCCAGCGCAATTTGCACTTTCCGCGAGCGAATTGCTCGTTGAAAAGGGCTTAATGCCGGTGGCGCGATCGCGCCTGAGGATTCGCGCGTGACGGAGCTACTGGGGAAAACCGCGGTGACACTCGACAGAGACGAGCGCAAGCGCCGCAAGTCCTCAAGCATTTGTTCGGCTGACTGGTAACGCTCGTCAACGTCCTTCGCCATCGCCTTCAGAATTATCTGTTCCAGGCCTCTGGGAATTCCGGGATTCACATGCGAAGGTTTGCGCGGCTCAACTTGCAGGACTTTTGAAGAAATCTCGATCTTGCTGTTGCCGGTGAACGCAGCCTTTCCGGTCGCGCATTCGTAAAGCGTCGCCCCCAGCGAGAATAGATCGCTGCGCGCGTCGATGGGCATCGCTCTCAGTTGCTCGGGCGACATGTAAGCAACTGTGCCGACGATGTATCCTTCCCCTGTCAATTGCGTGTCGGTTTTTGCTTCCGCATCCACTTCGGCAGTCTGTGCGATTCTCGCCAACCCGAAGTCGAGGACTTTCGCCTGTCCGCGCGGCGTGATGATGACATTCTGCGGTTTGATGTCGCGATGAATCACGCCCCGTTCGTGAGCTTCGGCCAGCGCCTCGGCTATTTGAATGCCGACATCGATCACTTCCTCCGGCGTAAGCGGCGCCTCCTGCAATTTTGCGAAGAGAGTCTTGCCTTCAACGTATTGCATCACGATGAAGGGGGAATCGCCGCTGTCGTTTACTTCATAGATCGAGCAGATGTTCGGGTGGTCCAGCGTCGCTGCCGCTTTTGCTTCGCGCAACAACCGCTTACGCGCATGCAAATCGTCGAGTGACTTTGCCGGAAGTAGTTTAATGGCGACTCGCCGCTCGAGTTTCGTGTCCTGCGCGAGAAACACTTCGCCCATGCCGCCTGTGCCGAGCTTTTCGATAATTCGATAGTGAGCGATTTGAGTGGCAACCAAAGCTTGATTACCCCATGCGAATCGGAACGTTAGGAAGGACGCGGCTCACGGCCGCGGACTCAAAGTTGGAAGCCCCATGGAAATACGTCACCAGAGTACGACGCGTCAATTGATCGAGACTTCTACCCTGAAGACGAACGGTTGTCAATGAGTTAGATCGAGATCGCTTCGCGGGCGTGAATGCACAACTATTTTGTGGCGTTCATGGTTTGGCTAATGAGTTCCGGCATGAGGGGAATTCGATTAAAGCTTCTGCTCGTAGCATTCTCAATTGCATTTAGGATTGCCGGCGCCGGACCGTCCATCGGCAGCTCGCCGATTCCTTTCGCGCCACCAGGACCAAAAGCGTAAGGGTTCTCTTCAAAGTAAACACGAATTGGCGGCAGGTCGGCGGCCGTCGGCATGATGTAGTTAGTCATCTGACCGTTTGCCATTCGACCGTCTTGCCACACCACATTTTCATAGAGCGTGTATCCAATTGCCTGCGCGACACCACCTTCAATTTGTCCCGCCGCCAGAGTCGGGTTAATGACGCGACCAACTTCCTGCACAGCAACAAAGTCATCGACGTGGGCCTCGTAGGTGAGTGGATCGTACGAAACCTCGGCCACGTAAACAGCCCATGCGAACGCACCGTAGGCGTCGCCTTCGTATTTTTCATCGTCCCAACGAACTCCGGGCGGTGGTTGGTACTGGCTGGTTGATTGAAGCTTTCCGAACTTCGCGATGTATTCGCTACACGCTTTCTGAAATTCGGTCTGCGTGAATTGATCTCTAAGTAAGCCACTGCCGACGAGCGTCTGCTTTAAACCGAGTACGGCTGACTCCACCAGCTTGCCAACAATCATCGCGGTGCGTGACGCGACGGTCGGACCGCTGTTTGGAACCTGCGCGGTGTCTGGCTGAACCACCTCTATTAAATCGTAATCGATGCCGAGCGTTTCCGAGGCAATCTGCGCAAAGATCGTGTTCGTGCCCTGACCAATTTCAGTGCTGGCCGCGAGAATCTTTACGCGCCCATCCGCTGTACCTTCGGCGCCCACAACTGATTGCAAATAGACCTCGCCCGAGCCCGTGAATCCCGCCCCGTGCATGAACGTCGCAAACCCAATGCCTTTCAGTGGAGCCCCGACATGCCCGGGGTCCCCGGCAGATGTTTTTTTATCTGCTGGCGTGGCTTTTCGGCGGGTCGCGGGCATCTTGCCCGCAACGCCGTTATTTTCTCTCGCGAACCGTTCCCTCTTCGCGTGGTAATCCGTCACCTCAAACGCCCGATTCATCAGCCCTTCCAGATCGACCTTTTCGCGAATCACCTGATTCGTCGCCGTGGTCTCGCCCGTCTTGATGAAGTTGCGACGACGGAATTCTTCGGGCGACAAGGCAATGGTCTTCGCCACTTTGTCCAGATGACGCTCCAAAGCAAAGATGCTCTGCGGTGCCCCAAATCCGCGGAATGCGCCGTGCGGTGGCATATTCGTGGCTACGGCACGACTGTTAATCCGGACGTTTGGGCAAGAGTAAGGGCCGGCTGCGTGAATTGTTCCGCGCGAAAGGACCACCGGCGACAAAGTGCAGTAAGCGCCGCCATCGATCACAAAATCGATCTCCATGGCGAGCAACTTTCCTTCCTTTGTTACTGCCGTTTTGTGACGCGTGCGAGAGGGGTGCCGCTTGGTCGTCGCGACCATGTCTTCGGCGCGGTCATAGATCATCTTCACAGGCTTGCCTGATTTCCAAGCCAGTAGCGCGGCGTGTCCGGAAATCAGAGAAGGATATTCTTCTTTGCCGCCAAAGCCGCCGCCCGTCTCTGTCTGAATCACCCGAATCTTTTCTTCCGGCAAAGCGAACAACTTAATCAGCGCCTTGTGCACGTAGTAAGGACACTGCATGGAACCCCAAACAGTCACGCCATCATCTGGGTTGGCGATGGCGATCGCGCCGTTCGTCTCGATGTAGAGTTGTTCCTGCGCGCCGGTTTCGTATTCGCCCTCGACAATAAAATCCACGTGCGCCCACGCGTCATCAACATTCCCTTTGTTGACCAGGAACTTCTTGAAGACATTGTCTTCGCCCCAGATGATTTCCCTCTGCGCAAGCGAATCCTCCAGCGAGAAGACTGCCGGCATTTCTTCATACTCGATGCGGACATGACGACGCGCTTCTTCGAGCAGGTACTTGTCGTGATGCGCGAGCAGCACGATCGGTTCTTCAGGATGGTTTACGACTTCGTCGGCGAGATATGGCTGGTCGTTCAGTATCAGTGCGACATAGTTTTCACCGGGAATGTCTTTTGCGGTGACAACCGTGAATTCATCCCACGGAATAACGCCTTCAAACGAGATGTTTTTGATTCGGCCGCGTGGAATTGAGCTGCGCACCGTCACGCCATGAAGCATTCCGTCAAACTTCAGGTCATCGACATAGAGCGCCGCACCGGTAACTTTCTTGCGGCCTTCTTTGCGCGGAATTGGTTTGCCGACGAACGTCATTGGTTTCGGATGAGAGTTCATCCCTTGAAAGACTTGGCGATGCGGTCCGTGACGTCGTTGTAGGTGCTACCACGAACAGCATCATACTCAATCTCAAAAGTCTTGAAAGTGTCTCTACGTAGAATTGTTTTTTGATAATGGATCTTGCCGTTGACCATCGCCGAAACGACGAACCAATCCTGCCGAATAACTTTATACGTTACGCCTTGGCCCCATTCCCGTGCGAGTTTTTCATACCTGTTGCGCAGGGTCTCATTCAAGGCGTTGTAGCTACCGTAAACGCGCATCTCGACGCTGCTGCTACCTTTCTCCTTAAAGGCCTGGCCATCACCGTTTTCGGCTTCACCTTGAGGGATCAGAAGATCCGCCGGATAACTGATCGAATATTTAAAGCGCGCGTTTGTGTAGGTCTTGTAGTTGCTTTGAGGAATCGCGAAAGCTGTTTGATCGTCAACGAGGGCAACTGCCACGCACAAACAAATAAAGCACAGTAACTTCGTCATCTTAAACCTCCCACAGGCGCGCGCGGCAAGCCGATCCTCTTATCAGCTTCGCATAGCTCTGGCGGCCTGACTAAGCGGTGATGGCCTGATGTTTCACTGCTGTGGCGCGCGGCCGGCGCCGCGCATGACTGACCCGATGGCCCTCAGCACAAACGATCGCGGTATCAGACGTTCGGTGGCCACCATGACCTTGTTAGGAGCGCCGGAAATAATTGAACTCCTGCGTCGTTTCAATCCGCGCAGTGCAGTCTCGACAACTTGTTCCGGCGTCTCGCTTGTCCGTGCTGGCGGTTTTTGAATATGTGACGCGGCGAAGAATCCTGTTTCAGTGACGCCGGGACAAAGCGCCAACACTTCGACTCCATACGGCCGATTTTCTTCCCAAAGCGCCTCCGAAAACGAGAGCACGAACGCCTTCGTCGCCGCATAGGTCGCCATGTACGGCACCGCCTGAAAACCAGCGGTTGAAGCGACATTGATGATGGCCCCGCTTTTTCTCTCGCGCATCGGCTGGAGAAAGCGATGCGTAAGCTCAACCAGCGACCGCATATTTAGATCGATCATGTTCAGCTCATGCGCGAGATCCAGCGTGGCGAACTCGCCCATCGAGCCAAAGCCGGCGTTATTGATGAGCAGATCGATCTCCAACCCGCGTGCTTTGGTTTCGTCAAACAGCCGCGCGGGAGATTCTTGCCTGGATAAATCCAAAGCGATCTGCTGACAGTGAATGCTGCTGATTCTGCCGAGTTCGCTGCACAGTCGCATCAGTTTGTCCTCAGAGCGTGCGACCAGCAGAAGGTTATTGCCGCGGGCGGCCAAAGCGCGTGCGAACGCTTCGCCGATGCCTGACGACGCGCCGGTGATGAGAGTTGCGTTCATTTACTGAGTTCCGTTTAGATCCTCTTCCGAAGTACATAATTTGATCGGCAGACCAGTATCCGCAATCGCCTTCATCACGCTCATCGCCTGCGTGGGAGCCTCGCCTTGAGGGTTCTCGCGGAAATATCTGACACGGCCCTTGTTGGCCTTAAGTTGTTCCAGATTCTTCTTCACATCTTCAAATGAAGCTTTACTTCCATTCAAAAAAATAGTGCCATCCTGGGCCACCTTGATCCGGGTGACCGTCGCGCTGTCTGGAAACTTTTGGCATGCGCCGCCAATGCAGATGATCAAAATCAGAATTCCGCCAATGGATAAAACCCTCATTTTTCTTCCTCCCTTGCGCAATCAAGCCTGAAGTTGCAACAGACTCAGCTCCATAATGTCTTCGTTACCCGCGCGCAATTGGTCTAGCGTCTCATTCGTCGGCGCCTTGTCCAGATTGATCCGCGCGACGGCGGCTTCGGCAGCTTCGAAGACGATATTCTCCATCTCCT
>Ga0207675_100002588_pt1 | contig 17923 bp, 11 predicted proteins | sample KBSSwiS42_FD_184305 | JGI IMG/M metagenome (GOLD analysis project Ga0207675, IMG submission 184305) | Switchgrass rhizosphere microbial communities from Kellogg Biological Station, Michigan, USA - KBS Switchgrass S4-2 (SPAdes) (version 2) | ecosystem: Host-associated > Plants > Roots >... | reverse complement strand
GCCAAACCGTCCCCCGCAACGCTGTTGCGCCCCCACATACGTCGTAAGCATAAGCGGCCGCAATCGCCGCTGCCATCCTGGATCTCCCGGATGGCAACGCCGGAAAACCCGGAGCTTCACTCGAGCGAGGTGAGGCCCTCGCGAACGGCATACTTGGTCAGCTCCGCGATCGTTCGCAGGTGCAGCTTGTCCATGATCTGGCGCCGGTGCGTCTCGACGGTGGTCGCCGCGATGTCGAGGCGCGCCGCGATATCCTTCGAGGACCTTCCCTCCGCTAGCAGCTGCAGCACCTCCCGCTCGCGCGAGCTCAGCGGCTTGCCAATGCTCGGCGCTGGACTGCCGGACAGCTCGTGTGCCGCATTGGCATGGTTCAGATAGTCGTCGAGAAAGCTGCCGGCGACGGCCGGGCTCACATACTTGAGATCGGCAGCGACGGCACGAACTGCATGGATCAGCTCCTCCGACGCGGAGCTCTTCAGCAGGTAGCCGACCGCGCCCGCGGCAAACATCGCCACCACGTAGCGTCGGTCGGAGTTCATGGAGAGCCCAATCACCTTGATGCCGGGAAACTTTGCCAGCAGGCGCCGCGTCGCATCGATGCCATTCAGCTCTGGCATCGAGATGTCCATCACCACGATGTCCGGATGCAGCTCTGCACTGAGCGCCATGACGTCCCGGCCGTTGGCGGCTTCACCAATGACCTGCAGCCCCTCGCGCTCGAGGAGCACCCGCAGCCCGTCCCGCATCATCCGATGATCGTCGCAGAGTAGGATTTTCACGTCAGTACCTCCGATGTGAGCTGAGGTTCGTTGCCCGTCCCCGACACTTCGAGCTTCAGCGGCAAACACAGACGCACGCTCGTTCCCCGGCGCGGTCGAGACTCCACTGCCATCGTGCCACCCAGGCGGTTGATTTGCTCGCGCACACTGAAGAGCCCGAAACCACCCCCCGTCGGCGAGGCCGTTACGGCTTCCGGATCGAAGCCAACGCCGTGGTCTTCGACATCGATCTCGAGCTGATCACCGCTGCGCCGCAGCGAGATTTTCGCGCTGGCTGCTCCAGCGTGCTTGAGCACATTGGTGAGCAACTCGCGCACGGCGCGAAATACCAACCCCGCCGTGGCATCATCGAGCGGCTTGGCCAGGGTGTCATCGTCGAGCTCGATGCGGATGCCCCAGCGTCTGCCCAGATCCTCGGCGAGCCACGAGAGCGCTTCCTTGAGCCCGAGCTCATAGAGGATCGGGGGGCTGAGATCGAAAATCAATGTGCGCGTATCGTTGATCGATTGCGAGAGCAGGTCGATGGCCTCATCGACGGCACCGTCGTGCTGGCCGGTCTTCTGCACAGACTTGAGCTTCATCCGCGACAGCGCCAGCGATTGGCCAATTCGATCGTGCAGGTCGGCAGCGATGCGGCGACGTTCGCGCTCTTCGGCGAGAGCCGCGTCGAACGCCATCTGGCGCAGCTTCTCCTGGTAGTCCGCGATGCGACGCTCGGCTTCCCGGCGCGCGGTGACGTCGGTGACGAAGCAGACCAACAGGCGGCCTTCCTCGCGCGTCATCGGGCTGAGTGAGACCTCCACGGAGACGCTCGTGCCGTCCTTGCGGCGCCCGGCATACTCGCGCTCGCGGACCAAGCGCCGCGCGGACGGACCATCCCGACTCTCGGCTTCCCGCTCGCGCCACCATTCCGGAACCAGCAGGGCGACAGATTTTCCGAGCAGCTCCTCAGGGTCGTAGCGGAAGAGCTCGGTCACGGATGGATTGGCGAACACGATACGGCCCATCGAATCCGTCATCAGGATGCCCTCCGCGGCCGTCATCAGCACATCACGGAATTCGCTCTCGCTTCGTTCGCGAGCCTGCTCTGCACGCTCCCTTTGTGCTTCAGCGAGGCGTTCGGTGGCTCGCTTGATAGGGTCGACGTCGAACGCCGCGAGCACCGCACCATCGATGCGGCTATCCAGCGTTAGATACGGGCGCGCGGTGAGCTGGTACCAGTGGCCGGTTTCGTCTTGCAGTGTGCGCTCCACGGGGCTGAGGCGCGCGAGGACTTCCACGGCCATCTCGACGCCCGCGGCCGCCAAGCGGCGGGGGATCTCGGCCAGCGGTCGACCGACATCCGCGGGAGAGAGCTCGAGGACGCGGGCCGCGGCGGGCGCAAAGCGCCGAATCCTCGCGTCTCGTCCGAGCAGTAGAATGGGGATCTCGATGCTGCTGAGCACGTTCGTCAGATCGTCGCTCAGCCGCGTTGCCTCGGAGTTGCGCACCGTCATCTCGTCGTTGACCGTGCGGAGCTCTTCATTGGTGGCTTGGATTTCCTCCTTCGCCATTTGCAGCTCTTCGTTCGTGCTGCGCAGCTCCTCGTTGCTGGAGGTGATTTCCTCGTTGGCAGCCTTGAGCTCCTCGTTGCTCGCCTCCAGCTGTTCGATGACCGACTCGAGGTACTCGCGCGTGGAAGCGAGCTCCTGCCTCAGCTGGCTCACCACGGGCGGCTCCTCCGCGCTGGCTGGCGGCTTCTCCGGCGCGGGCTCCGGGGCACGCGGCGTCACGTCTCGGAACAGCACGACGAAGAAACGCTGCTGCGACGGCGCGAGCGACAGCGGGATGACGTCGATATCGACGATGCGCTCTCCCTCTTCTCCTGCCAAACGCAGGCCGCACCGGCGCGCCACGCTCTGTTTGGCTCGAGCGTCGTCGATCGCCCGCCGCAGAGGCAAGCGGAGCTCCTCGCGGACCATGCGCTGCAGGTCAAAGCTCGGGGCACCGGGAGTGGGCTCGAGGTAGGGCGCCGTCTTGCCCCGAAACTGCACGATCGCGAGATCATCCGTGAACACCATGCCCGGCGGGGCAAACTGAGCGAGCACGAGGCGGTCTGCCTCCCGTTGCACATCCAGCGCGCCCGAGACCTTGGTCGGGCTGAATCCGACGCCGCTAGCCGGGTGGCTGGGCTCGGGGTCGCTGAAGTCAAACAGTAGCGACGGCGCGGCGGCTGTCCGCTGATAGATCTTGCTCTTGGCGTCGAGCACCGCAAAGCCTGGGAAGGAATGAATCGTCTCCGCGCTGCCCAGCACCAGAAAGCCGGGCTCTCGGAGCGCGTAGTGAAAGATCGACAAGGCTCGCGCCTGCAGCGCTGAGCCGAGGTAGATCATCAGATTGCGGCAACTGATGATGTCCATGCTCGAAAACGGCGGATCGCGCGTGGCATCGTGGCGAGCAAAGACGCAAGCATCGCGCACATCCTTGCGGATCTGATAGACGCTCCCGAGCTTGGTGAAGAAGGCTGCGAGCCGCCCGGGTGAGACGTCCTGCTCGATCGCCGCGCTGTACCTGCCGGCGCGTGCGCCGTCGATGGCGGTCGAACTGACGTCCGTGCCAAACAGCTTGATCGGAGTGTCCGATGCGTTCACCCCGGCCAAGAACTCGAGCACGCTGATCGCGAGCGAGTAGACTTCTTCACCCGTCGAGCAGCCAGGGACCCAGATTCGGATGGGCTCTCCGCGGGGCCGCCGCTCGAGCAGCTTCGGGAACACCTGCAGTTCCAGCGCCTGGAATGTTGTTGGGTCACGGAAGAACGCCGTCACGTGAATCAGCACTTCTTCTGCGAGCACACTCGCCTCTCCCGCGTCGCGCTCCAGGAGCTCCACGTACTCGCCCAGATCGAGCAGGCGATGCAGAAACACTCGGCGCTGCACGCGCCGCCGGATGGTAGCACGCTTGTAGTTCGTGAAATCGATGCCGCTCGCCTTACGCAGGGCGAGGAGCACGCGGCGAAATTGCGACTCCTCGTCGTCACTCGCTGCATCGCTCAGGTCAGCCTGCGGTGGGTACGCGCCCAGACGCAACAACTCTGCGGCAATGGCTCCCGGGGACAGCACTCGATCCACGCAGCCCGTCGCGACCGCACTTTCCGGCATGCTCCGGTACTCGGCGCTCGCGTCCTGCGCGAAAGTAATCCCGCCCGCTGACTTGATGGCGCGGATGCCGGCCGCACCGTCCGAGCCGCTGCCGCTCAGCAGCACGCCGATGGCGCAACCCTTGCTGTCCTCGGCAAGCGACTCGAAAAATCGATCGATCGGGAGGTGCAAGCCCCGTTCTTCGATACGCGGGGTCAACTGTAGAACGCCGCCGGAAAGCAACAGTCCGGCGTTGGGGGGCACGACATAGACGTGATTGCGCTCGACACGCAGGCCGTCGCTGGCGGCCTCAACGGGCATGCTCGTGGCTCGCGAGAAGATCTCGACCAGCCCGCTCTCGTGGGCCGGGTCGAGATGGTGGATGATCACGAGCCCAATGCCCGGACGCGAACCGAGAGCCGTCAGGAGCCCCGTGGTTGCCGCGAGACCGCCCGCCGAAGCACCGACCCCAGCGATAGGGAACACCGACGGGATCGGTTGCCCTCCTGCCCACGTCTCGTTGGGGGCGTCTCGCGGGTTCACGAGGGGTCTTTCACGGCATGGTTGGTTTAGGTCTTCCCGGCAGACGCCGCAATCTCCGCGTTTCACTGGCACGCAGCATGCCGGGCGTTCGCCCGTGCTCGCTGCTCCTCCGAATTGAAGCTCGGCACCCTCAGGTGGCTGGCAGCAACCTCTCGCTCGCTCTCCACCAGCTCTCAAGTGGCTGCATTTGCTCGGATCTCGCCGGTCGACCGCCGCTACCGAGAAACGTCGGCTCAGTCCGGGCCAGAGGCGCCAATTTACCTAAACGCAGGTTTTCCGAGATCACGTGCCGATCCACTACTCGAGCGCGCACCCGAGCCAGCGATCGATCGACGAGACGCTGCAGGTGACGCAGGCTTCGGTCGAGCAATACTGCCCCAGCGTCGTTCTCCCGTAGCGCGCTGCCACGCTTTATCCCACCAAAGGCCAGAACCGCCGTGGCGAGCGAGTTGCTGAGCGCAGCAGCGACTTGCTGCAAGTCTCGTGTGTCTCGACGTGAAATCTGCTGCGCTCGCGTCTCCTCGTACGCGGCTACGGCGCTTGCCCTGGCCTCATCGAGACAGTAGCTGACGATGCGCAGTTCCTCCACGGCAACCGGCAGAGCGCGCTCGAGCGCCAGCTCGAGCAGGACCTGGCAAACATCGCCGTAGCAGTAAACAACCTGGGAGATAGTGATTCCCCTGTGCAACGAAGCACGCCCGTGCCTGGCTGCAACCTGCCGTAGTCGATCCGGCTGCAACGTGGCAGAGCCCAGCGCATCGCAGAGTTGCCTCGTAAAGAGCGCAATGCCAGCGTCGAAGCTGCGTTTCGTCGGAAGCCGACCGCAACGCGGGGCGGTCTTCGCACACGCCCGCAGCAGGACTTCCTCCTGACTCGCCAAGAGCAATTTGTAAAGTGCCTTGGCCTTGACACGGCAGTGAGAGAGGGGGGCTTCCTCGTCGCCGCCCGAGGCCGCCGCAGTATCGAGTGCCAGATTCGACGTATCCGGAGCAGTAGAGCCCATCCCTCGAATCGTCATGTCGCAAATCTACTCGCACGCCCGGCGACCGGCCATCCTGGTTCTCCGGGATGGTCACTCCCAAGACTCAGGATGAGAGCTCGAGCTCTTCAGGCGACCTGGCTCGTGGCTTCTTCCAGCGAGTCGTCCAGCTCGCGCGGCGGCTCCGCCACGGCGCTGCGCGGCGGTCGGGCGGCGTGGACCTCGGCTCTCGGTTGCGCGCGCTCGTTCACCTTGACGCTCACGACTCGCGAGACGCCTGGCTCGGCCATCGTCACGCCGTACAACAAGTCCACCGATTGCATGGTGCTCTTGATGTGCGTGATGACGATGAATTGCGATTTGTCCGTCATCGAGCGGATAGCCTCGTTGTAACGAGCCACGTTGGCCTCGTCGAGCGGAGCGTCCACTTCGTCGAGCACGCAGAACGGAGAGGGGCGATGCTGGAAGATCGCGAAGATCAGCGACGCCGCGGTGAGCGCCTTTTCCCCGCCGCTCATCAGCTCCACGGTTCCGAGCTTCTTGCCAGGCGGCTGAGCTACGATGTCCACGCCGCTCTCCAGCATGTTCTCTGGATCCGTGAGCACGAGCTCCGCGTGACCGCCCTTGAACATGCGACGGAACGTCTGGGAGAAGAGCTCGTTTACCGCCTTGAAGGTCTCGCGCATTCTGCGCCGACTCTCGCGATCCATGTGCTTGATCGCGCCTTCCAGGTCGGCCATCGCCCGTTCGATGTCCTGCTTCTGTCCCGACAGCTCCTCGAAGCGCTTCTCGGCTTCCAGATGCTCGGCGGTCGCGTCCAGATTGACCGGGCCCATGCGATCGATGATCTTGGTCAGCTCATCGATGCGCCGCCGATGCTCCTCATCTGTCGGCGGGCGGGCGTGATAGATGCCCACGACTCGTACCAGCTCCAGCCCCCGGAAGCGCTCCCGGATGCCTGCCGTCAGGTGCTCGAGCTCGATCTCCAGCTTCTGTAGCTTCATCACGCGTTCGGCGAGCTGGCTGTCCACCTCGCTCGACTCGGCGCGCATCGCTCGCAGCTCTTCCTCTCCCACACCGAGGGAGTTGCGAATCTCTTCGAGCACCAGCCGTACACTCTCGAAGTCCCGGTGTGCATCGCGCGCCGTGACCTCAGCCAGAGTGCGCTCCTCACGCCAACCCAGCAGCCTGGCCGCCGTCTCGCCGTGCGCGGTGGCTGCTTCCTGAGCCGTCTGAGCCAGCTCTCGGGCTTGGCGCTCGGTCGCGTCGCGGGTCTCCTGCACACGCGCCAGCGAGGCCAGCACTGCCTCGCGCTGCTCGGTGAGCTGCGCCAGCCGCACCTTCTGCTCGGTGACGCTCGACGAATGCTCGCCCACGCGCTGCTTGGCCACTTCCGCTGCGCGCTCGCTCTCCTCGAGCTCTCGGCGCAGCCCGTCGAGATCGGCCCTGGCGCTCTCTAGCCCCGCCTGACACGCCTGCTGCTCCGCCTCGGCCGTCGCGGCGCTCTGCTCGAGCAAACGCCGCTCCTCCACCAGCTCGGCAGCGCGCTGCTCGGTCGCTTTCAGCTCCCGCGAGAGCTGTGCCAGGTCTTTCTCCGCTCCGAGCAGATGCAGCGCCACGTCGTGGGCCGCTTTGTGGGCCGCTTCGAGGTCCCGACGGAGCTGAGCCAGGTGCTCGGCCTCCGCTAGGGCGATCGCAGCCAACTCGGCCACCTGGGCGCTGCGCTCGCTGATCTCGGCGCGCAGCTCGCCAATCTCTCGCCGGCGCTCGATCTGTGGGGCTGCCACGCTTCCGCCGGTAACGACGCCATGCGGATCCACCACGGTGCCGTCGAGCGCCACCGCCACGACCCCCGCTTGGCGGCTGACGAGCAAGGCGCTCGCCAGGTCGCGCACGACCAGGGCATTGCCGAACAGCGCGCGCACCAGCGGCTCGTCCTCGGCACTGAACTGCACCAGCTCCGCCGCGCGTCCGAGCACTGCCTCGCCCAGGGCCGCGTCCGGCGCGCTCGGATCCGCGCCGCGCGTCGCCGACGCGCCCGCGACGAAGGTCGGCCGCGCCGGCAGCAACGCCACACGGCCCTTCTTGCTGCGCCGCAGATCCTCGAGCAACGCCGCCAGGCGCGCCGGATCTGTCGTGACCACCGCCTCGAGCCGCTCACCGAGCAGACCGGCAACGGCGTCGGTCAAATCGGCCGGCACGGCTAGCCGTTCGGCGATCGAGCCGAGCACCTCCGGGTTGCCGCTCGAGAGCACCGCGCGCGCCGCGGACTTCACGCCCTCCAGCCGCCGCTCCAGCTCCTCCAGCACTTGAACTCGGCTGCGTTTGGCATCGAGCTCTCGCTCCGCAGCACGCCGCGCCTTCTCAGTTTCGGCCACGCGTGGCGTGGCGGCACGCAGCTGCGCATCGAGCTCTGCCCGCGTGGCATCCGCGGTCTGCTTGTCGACCCGGAAGCGCTCGAACTTTGGTTGCGCCTCGGCTTCGCGCTCCAGCAGCGAAGCAATTCGCCCTTCCAGCTCCGCGCTCTGCGCTCCGAGCGTGCCGAACCGCTGGCGCGCCACGTCGCGACGCTGCTCGGTCGCATGAATCCGGACTTCGTCCGCAGCGATGCGCGACGTGACGTCATTCACGCTGCGGCGCAAGCGCTGCGCCTGGGCCACCGCGCTCGACTCCTCCTGCAGCAAGCGAGCGAGCAGATCCGCTTTGATCTTGGTCTCCCCCGCCAGCACGGCCTCGCTTTCTGTAAGCTGTTCCGTACGCTGGGTCAGGCCAATCTCCTCATTGGCCAAGCGCTCGCGCCGCCCCTCCAGCTCCCTGCCGAGCGTGGACGAGCTGTGCAGACGCTCCTCGAGATGTGTCAGCCGATCCCGGCCGCGCGCATATTCCGCCTGCAGCGTCGAGACCTGATTGTCCGCCTCGTAGGCACGCTTGGACGCCGCCTCTGCCCGGGCCTCGACGCTGGCTGCTTCACCGCGCGCGCTCCCCATCTCGCTCTCTCGCGTCGCGACCAGCTGGCGCAGCTCCTCCGAACGGCTCGCCAGCCCAGAGCGTCGTTCGAGCTCGCTCGCACGCACGACGCTGAGCTCGAGCCAACGATGGGACGCTTGATGCAGCGTGAGGTCCTCCACCTCCTCGCGATGGCGAACGAAGCGCTCCGCCTTGGCTGCCTGGCGCTTGAGCGACGCGCGGTTGCGGTCGATCTCCGAGACGATGTCGGAGACGCGCAGCAGATTTTGCTTCGTCAGGTCCAGCTTGCGCTCGGCCTGTCGCCGGCGCTGACGATATTTCGTGACCCCCGCGGCTTCCTCGAGGAAGAGCCGCCGGTCTTCAGGTCGGGCGCTGACGATCTGCCCAATACGCCCTTGCTCGACGATCGAATACGCCTTGGTGCCGACGCCGGTGCCGAGAAAGAGCTCGGTGATGTCCCGCAGGCGGACCATTGCATTATTGATCAGGTACTCGCTGGTGCCATCGCGGTAGAGGCGCCGCGCGACCGAGATCTCCGGGTAGTCGCGATAGATTTCCGGGAGACTCTCCGCGTAGGCGGAGTCCGAGTTGTCGAACGTCAGGATGACTTCTGCCAAGCCATGGGCCGGTCGCGACTCCGAGCCGCTGAAGATCACGTCGTCCATGGACCGGCCGCGCAAGTGCTTGGCGCTCTGCTCGCCCATGCACCAGCGCAAGGCATCGACGATGTTCGACTTGCCGCAGCCATTCGGCCCGACGATGCCGATCACGTCATGATCGAAGTGGATAACTGTCCGGTCTACGAAGGACTTGAAACCGGATATCTCCAACTTCTTTATATGCATGTCGGTCCCGGAGACCTTTCTACTGCGCCAGGGTCATAGGGTATTCGACCCGACCCGGCGTAACCAGCTTCCCGTGCCTATGGCCATATGTGACGTTGCAGTGCCTCATATGACAACGTCATGATACACCGAGCAGCAGGGGATACAAGCGTTCAACTGCTCGAAAGTCGAGTACTGGCCAATAGGAACCAATTTGGAAGAACCAATCGGCCGCCCTGCACTAGAGCGGGAAGGAGCGTTGACATCCGAGAGGCGGCGATACATCTGAGAGGCCGACGGCAATGACCTACGAATATGCCTGTGAAGCCTGCGGCCATCAGTGGGAGGCCCAGCAATCAATCAAGGATGCGCCACTGAAGGCGTGTGTGGCGTGCGGCAAGAACAAGGCGAAGCGCCTCGTTTCCGGCGGGACGGGGTTCCTGCTGAAAGGCGGGGGCTGGTACGCCGATGGCTACGGAAGTAAAGCCAGTCCTACCGTCAGCTCGGGCGAGCCGCCGGCCGCAAAGGTCTCCGGCGAGGGGGCCGGGGCCGGGGCTAACTCTGACACGAAGAGCGAGAGCTCGGCCAAGTCTTCCGAGTCATCCGGGAGCGCACCCTCCAAGCCGGCCGAGGCGACTCCAAAAGCTTCGAGCGCGCCGTCGACCCCCAGCGCCAAAGCCAGCTAGTCTGGGCAAATGACCACTTGGGTCACTCCCAGCATCGAACGCATCCGACCGTACCAACCGGGCACGCCCATCGAAGAGGTGGCGCGCCGCCTGGGTGTTCGCGCGCCACCGGAAATCATCAAGCTCGCCTCCAACGAGAACCCGCTGGGGCCGAGCCCACTGGCGATCGCTGCGGCGCAGGCGGAGCTCGCACGCGTGCACCGGTACCCCGAGTCGGAGTCTCCGCTGTTGCGGAGCGCGCTGGCCGAGCATCTCGGCGTGGGGGCGGAAGAAATCGTGGTCGGCAACGGATCCAACGAGCTGCTGGAGTTGCTGATCCGCACCTTTTGTTCCGGCGACCAGCGCGTGGTGTTCGCCGAGCCATCGTTCGTCGTCTACCGCCTGGCGTGCCTGGCGCACGGGGTGCCGTTCACGGAGGTTGCCCTGGATGGCTACACGCACGACCTGCCTGCGATGGCGCGCGCCGTCAGCCCGGGTACGCGGCTCGTGTTCATTGCCAATCCCAACAATCCGACCGGTACGCACGTTGGGCGCAAGGCGCTGAATGCGTTTCTGGACGCGATCCCCCCGGACGTGATGGTGGTGCTAGACGAGGCGTACGCGGAGTACGCCGAGGCCCCGGACTACCCGGATGGATTGGAGTTTCGCCAGCAACGTCCCAACACCATCGTGGTGCGCACCTTCTCCAAGATCTACGGGCTGGCGGGCTTGCGTCTCGGGTACGCGGTCATGCCGCGGGAGCTCGCCGGCTATGTCAATCGCGTGCGCGCGCCGTTCAACGTGAGCAGCATCGCACAAGCTGCCGGCGTGGCAGCGCTGCGGGACCGCGAGCACGTGGAACGAAGCCGATCGCTGAACTCGACTGAAAAAGCCTTCATGCAGCAACGCCTGGCAGAGATGGGCCTGAGCGTCGTGCCGAGCCAAGCCAACTTCATGTTGGTGAATGTGGCGCGGCCTGCGGCCGGCGTGTACGAGGCCCTGCTCAGCCACGGGGTGATCGTGCGCGCCCTGCCGCCCTTGCCGTCGATGCTGCGCATCAGCCTGGGGACGCGCGCGGAAAACGAACGCTGCCTCGCCGCCCTGCAGGCGGTGCTCGGGTGACATTTCGAGCCAGCTGGGCAATCGCACCGACACTCGCATTGCTCCAGCTGTCCTGCGGATCGAGTCCGGAGGTGATCCTGCGCAGCGCGGCGGGCGCCAAAGTGACCGCAGCCGATATCGACCGCGATCCGTTGCAGCTGCTGCCCCCCGGCAGCATCGCCTGGTTTCACCTCGACGTGAGCTCCACTGGCCAATCGGACCTCGGCCAGTACGTGCTTTCGGACCTCGAAGCTCGCTTCCCCTTGCCGGACAATGCCGGCTTCTCACTGCGCCGGGACGTCGCGCAGCTCAACGTGGCCACCTATTCGATCCAGGGACTGGATTTCGCCGGCGTGGCCCTCGGCACGTTCGACTCCGCGAAGATCTCGGCGGTCGCGCTCGAGTACCGCGGCGGGCCGCTGGCGCCGCAGCTGGTCAAATCCGAGTACGCGGGGCGCACGCTGTTCACGGCACAGAACGTCGGCTTCTCGATCCTGACGGCGCACACCGCCCTGTTTGGCAACGACATCGGAATGCGCCGCTGCCTCGATCGCATCTCGGACGGGCGCGTGGCCGATGATCTGCCCTCCTGGGTGAAGGAGCTCATGGTCACACCCAACGCGGCCTTCGCCTTCGGCGGCGATCTGTCCGGCAACGCCGTGACCGCCACGTTACCGCGGCGGCTGGCGCTGCTCGAGGGGGCGTCGCAGCTGCGGGCAGTCGGCAATTTCACGCCGCCCGGAGTCAATCTGGCCGGTACCATCCAGCACGCCGACCCCACCGGCGCTCGCCACAGCGCGACGGCTCTGCTCGAAGTCGGAGGCAGCGTAAACGTGTACGCCCAGCTGCTGGGCCTCGGGCAGCCGATCCGCAAGTTGGAGACCCAGGCGGTGGGCAACGACGCGCAGCTGGTGCTGGCCGTGGACGCTGCCGCGATCAAGGTGTTGATGAAGCGTTTTCTCCCGGAGCCTCCGCCTCTGGTACGGCACTCCGGTCCTGGCTGGGCAGATCGGGCCAATGGCAGCCCCGAAGGCCAGGCGATGGCACGAGTGACCCCATGAGCAGATCCCGACCCATCGTCGCCATCGACGGTCCCGCCGGCTCCGGCAAGACCACGGTCTCGCGCCTGGTAGCGCAGCGGCTAGGCTACGTGGTGCTGGATACGGGCGCGCTCTATCGCACACTCGCGCTCGCCACGAGCCGGGCCGGGCTGGAGCCCGGGCGTGATGAGCTGGGGCCGTTTTGCCACGAGCTGGTGGCCAGAGGAGCCATCGCTTTCCAGCTCGGTCCCGACGGAACGAGCCGGGTATTGCTCGACGGGGAAGACGTATCCCTCGCGATCCGCACGCCGGAGATGAGCGCACGGGCGAGCGTCGTGTCCGCGCTGCCTGCCGTGCGACAGGCCTTGCTCAGTCTACAGCGCGCGATGGGGCAGGGCGGGGGCGTGGTGGTCGAAGGCCGCGACATCGGCAGCGTGGTGTTCCCTGATGCGGAAGCCAAGTTCTTCCTCACCGCCAGCCTGGACCGCCGTGCCGAACGGCGCTTTCGCGAGCTGACCACACGCGACCCGCCGAGCCTGCTCAGCGTGAAAGACCAGGTGTCGGAGCGCGATCAGCGAGACTCCGAACGAGCCGTCGCGCCGCTGCTCAAGCCCGCCGACGCCGAGCTCATGGACAGCACCGATCTCGGCATCGAGGAGGTCGTCGACCGGATCGTGCGCTCGGTGCGCCGCACCGAAGCCAGCTTAGAAGCCAGCCCTTGACCGCAGGTCTGGCGGCGCGGAAGTAGCGCAATGTCGAGCACGGACGAACGGCGGGGGGTATCCTTTCGAAACCTGGCCTGGGTCGCGGTCAGCTTCATTGCCGTGGCCTGCGCAGGCGCCTGGGTCGCCTATCTGCACTTGATCCACTATCGACGTTGCGCGGTGGAACACTTGCCCGCGGAGACGGACTTCGCCGCGCGCCTGGATGTGGAGCAGGTGGTGCTGTTCGACCCAGTGCGCCGGCAGCTATTGCCGCTGATCGACCGGCTGCCGCTCGCGGCGCAGCGTGAGACCGAGACGGCCGCGTCGGCGCCGGATCGTTTGACGCGCTTGCGGCAGGTGGCTGGCCTGAACCTTGGGCTCGACCTGCGCGAAGTCCTGTTCGCGACTAGCTCCGATCGGCGCTGGGTGCTGGTACTGGGAGGGTTGTTCCCTCACGCGCTGCTGCCGGGGCTCGAGCGTACGCTACAAAGCGAGGCCGCCGCGGGCTGGCTGCGAGTCGGAGACAGCCTGGAGTTTGCTGCGACGGGCGCAGCTCTCGGCCAGGCCGCTGATGGAACGCTGATCCTCGCCAGCGATCGAGCCGCTCTGGAGGCCGCCCTGCCGAGCTCACAGCGCTATCGAGCACTTGGCTTGAGCCGCGAAGGGGCGGGGGGCGCCCGCGTCTCGCGCGCCGCTCTGGCAGAATGGGCCGCAGGCAGCAGCACCCCGTGGCTGGACGGGGTGGACAGCGTCGGCCTGAGCCTGCGACTCGCGCGCGAGATCGAGATCGACGCCCAGGTGGAAACGAGAGATGAGCACGCGGCGCGTGCGCTGACCGCGCTGGTCGAGCACGGGCCGGCAGTCTCGACTCCTCTCGGGGACCACGACCTCAGGGCCGGAAGGCTGGATCCATGGGGCTTGCTGGCGCGCGCGCAGAGCATCGAAGCATCTGGAACTACAGTTAAATTCGTCAGCGTCTGGCGTCAGCCGGAGCTCGATCGCACGGCCCGCGAGCTTGCCGCCTGGCTGCAGCGACGGCTATCGGCCGTCACCCCGAGCCCGAGCTAGCGGTTCCGCGCCCTGGTGTTCGCGGCCCGGAGGGCGAAATTGCCCCTCGGGGGTGAGCGCAAACTCGGGCAAGACCGAGTGGTGGCGTGGCCTGTGAGGGGCTACAATCTACGCCCGCCAGGTTCAGGCTCCCCGTGATAGCCGGGGAGTTTCTGGTTTGTACGGGCGTTTCTGGTTTGACGCAGCCAGGGCCGCACGTTACGTGGGCGCCCGCGCTTTGCGGGCGCGTCCTCCGGGGAACTCGTGCGCATTTTCAACCGATAACCTCAACCCGCCTGTATTTCAACAGGAGTTAATAACCCAAACCATGCCAGAAACCATGACTTCTCAGAATACCGCGGAGGACAATTTCTCCGCTCTCTTCGAGGCGACGCTCACCGATCCGAGCAACACCGAGAACGGCAGTGAAGGGCAGATCGTTTCCGGCTTGGTCGTTCAGCTCACGCACGATGCAGTCGTGGTGGACATTGGGGGCAAGAGCGAGGGGGTGATCTCGAAGAGCCAGTTCCTGGACGCGCACGGTGAGCTCCGTGTTGCACGCGGGGACGTGATCGACGTGTTCGTGGAGAGCCGCGAAAACGACGACGGATTGATCAGCCTGTCCAAGGAGAAGGCTGACAAGATGAAGGTGTGGGACGAGATCTCCGGCGCTTGCGAGCGCGACGAGATCATCGAAGGCACCATCAGCCAGCGCGTGAAGGGCGGCCTCTCCGTCACGATCCGCGGCGGCGTAAAGGCCTTCTTGCCCGGTTCTCAGGTGGATCTGCGGCCCGTGCGCAACCTGGACAAGCTGATCGGGCAAACCTACGAGTTCAAGGTCATCAAGTTCAACAAGAAGCGCGGCAACATCGTGCTCTCGCGTCGCGTGCTCCTCGAGAAGGAGCGCGACACCTTGAAGCAGAAGACGCTCGAGACCTTGCACGAGGGCATGGTGTGCGAGGGGACGATCAAGAACCTCACCGAGTACGGCGCGTTCGTCGACTTGGGCGGTATCGACGGCCTGCTCCACATCACGGACATGTCCTGGGGTCGCGTCAACCACCCGAGCGAGGTGTTCAAGGTGGGTGACAGTGTCACCGTCAAGGTGCTCAAGTACAACGCGGAGACGGAACGCGTCAGCCTGGGCATGAAGCAGACCCAGGAAGATCCCTGGAACCATGTGCAAGAAGCCTACCCGCTCGGCAAGAAGGTCAGCGGCAAGGTGATGAGCATCACCGACTACGGCGCCTTCGTGGAGCTCGAGCCGGGCGTGGAAGGTTTGATCCACGTCTCGGAGATGAGCTGGACCAAGAAGGTCAAGCACCCCTCGAAGGTGCTCGAGGTCGGCAACGAGGTCGAATGTCAGGTGCTCGAGGTAGACTCGCGCGCCAAGCGCATCAGTCTCGGTCTGAAGCAGCTCGAGCCGGATCCCTGGGCGCTCTTCACGGACAAGTACAAGCCGGGCGATCGCATCGCCGGCAAGGTCCGTTCGCTGACCGACTACGGCGTGTTCGTCGGCATCGAGGACGGCGTGGACGGCATGGTCCACAAGACCGACCTCTCCTGGACGCTGAAGGTCGGCAACCCGGGCGACCTGTACCAGAAGGGCGACGAGGTCGAAGCCATCATCCTTTCGATCAACCATGACGAGAAGAAGGTGAGCCTCGGCGTCAAGCAGATCCACGACGACCCGTGGGTCTCCCAGCTCGACCACATCAAGACGGGCCAGGTCTTCGAGGACTGTGTGGTGACCAGCGTCTCCGAGCACGGCATCTACGTGTCGGTTCAGCCCGGCATCGATGGCTTCATCTCCAACGGCGAGATTCCGGAAGGCAAGAAACCAAACCGGGGCGACAAGGTGCGCGCGGAGATCTCCAACATCGACTCGATGGATCGACGCATCAGCATGTCGCTGCGCGGCGTGGGAGAGTCGGCGGTCGCCGAGCACGTCAAGGGCTCCAACCGCGAAGGCGGCTCTGGCCAGAGCGGGACGCTCGGCGATCTGCTCAAGCAGAAGTTCGGCGATAAGCTGACGAGCATGGCGCAACACGACGGCGCCAGCTCTGACGCCGAAACCGAGGGATGATTTCGTCCCCGAGGGGCGGCCGCGGCCGCCCCAGCGTCGATCCCACTTCTGATCCCCCCGTTGATCGACCCGGGGATCGATCCGGAGATCCCCCCCGAGGTGACGGTTCTGCCGCGGGGCGCACGATGGAAAGACCGAGGGACAACGAGCCCCCAGAGATCGAAATCGGCGAAATCTGGGGGCGGCGGCGCATCATCTTCCTGGTCAGCAGCGCGCTGTTCGTGCTGCTCGTGGCCTGGTTCACGCGGGAGGTCGTGCTCCCGTTCATCCTGGCCATCATCATCGCCTACGTGCTCACGCCGCTCGTCGGCTGGTGTGAGCGGCGCGGACTGCGGCGGGCCGTAGCAATTATCGTCGTGTACCTGGGCACGCTCACGGTGCTGTCGACGACCGTGGCCCTGATCGCCCCGCGCATCTATCGCGAGACGCTCGGTCTGACGCGAGAGAGCCCGCTCATCGCCCGCCGCCTCGCCGCCCAGTGGGGTCCGATCATCGAGGCGCGCATCGAGTCGTTGATCGATCTCGCCGGGGGCCCCTCCACCGCGCCCCACCAGCCGCCGCCGAATCCGGGTTCCGCGCTCGAGGTCACCCCGCGCTCCGACGGCAGCATCGGGATCAACGTGGGCTCCGGCGTGGAAATCGTACAGGAAAGCCCGAACGTGTGGCTGATCCGCGAGCATGAGCCCGACGTCGCAGGTTTTCGCGTCACGGAGCTGTTGAGCGACGGCGTGGAGAACACCATCCACTACCTGCGCGGCAACGGGTTGCAGCTATTCCGGGTCGGTCAGGCCATCGTCAGCGGCGTCAGCCGGGGCATCTTTCTCACGTTCATGACCTTGATGGTCGCCGCCTATCTGATGCTCACGCGCGATCAGATTTTCGGTTTTTTCCGCTCTCTCGTGCCGCCGCGCTCGCGGCGCAGCTTCGACCGCTTGCTCTACCGCATGGATCGCGGTCTGGCCGGCGTGGTGCGCGGGCAGCTGGTGATCTGCTGCGTAAACGGCGTGCTGTCCGCGATCGGCTTCGTGATCTTCGGCCTGAAGTACTGGCCGGTGATGGCGCTGATCGCCGGCATGATGAGCATCATCCCGATCTTCGGATCCATCCTCAGCTCCATTCCGGCGGTGCTGATCGGCTTGACACAGAGCTTCTTCACCGCCTTCTGGGTGCTGGTCTGGATCCTCCTGATCCATCAGCTCGAAGCGAACTTGTTGAACCCCAAGATCATCGGTGTGGCAGCACGGCTGCACCCCGTGCTCGTGGTGTTCGTGCTGATCGTCGGCGAGCACTTCTTTGGCCTGTGGGGCGCGCTGCTGGGCGTGCCGACGCTATCCTTGACGCACAGCTTGTTCAGTCATTTCCGCCTGGAGTCGATGCCGGACGTTCCGCCCGACAGCGTCGCGCTCACCGCTCCACCAGCCCCGCTCGAATAGTATTGGGCACCTCTGCTCCAGAACGGGCTGTCGGAGACGCTCGGAATGGGGCAGGCGGGCCCGGACTCTCGGAAGCGCCGGCGCCAGCCTTGCGCGGGCTCGGGGGCAGGCGCTAAGACTCCTCCTCGTGGCCAAAGAATCTCGCAGGGTCAAAAAAGGAGCCTCGGGGGCCCCCACCGGGAGCGGGGCGCCTAGCGGCTCCGGAGCTTCCGGAGGCTCCGCGGCTCGCAAGTCGGGCACTCCGAATGCGGCCGCTGCTGCAGCCGCTCTCGATCCGTTGAGCCCCGATCGGCTGAAGAGCCTCGGGCTCCGCCTCGGCCTACCCTTGCTCGCCGTGTGGATGCTCGGCTTGCTGATCACCGGCGTTGCACATTCGGGGCTCGTCCAGGGCTTCGCCATCGGCATACCGGCAGCGCTCACGGTGGCCGCCTTGGTGCTGGTCGTCTGGGGCCTGCGCCAGGCACGCAAGGCACAGGGCGTAGCTGGCATTCTGTCCAAGGCAGAGACCAAGGACGACCGACAAGCGGCGCTCGCCGAGCTCGAGACCAAATACAAGGTCTCCGATCCGACCGCGATTTTTGCTCGCTCTCAGCTGCTCTTGCAAGATGGGGAGCCGCGCAAGGCGCTGGCGGTGCTGGA
>Ga0207675_100002586_pt1 | contig 17927 bp, 15 predicted proteins | sample KBSSwiS42_FD_184305 | JGI IMG/M metagenome (GOLD analysis project Ga0207675, IMG submission 184305) | Switchgrass rhizosphere microbial communities from Kellogg Biological Station, Michigan, USA - KBS Switchgrass S4-2 (SPAdes) (version 2) | ecosystem: Host-associated > Plants > Roots >... | reverse complement strand
CAGGGCAGAGCTTTGAGGTAGGGACACCTTCGTGTGTGAAATTTCTACCTTTGAACTGATCGAACTTTCCACTACTCCCTTTGGCTCCCAAAGCTCAAACGCGCACTAGGTCCCGTCATCCTCCCCTGGCGAATTACGCTGCTTTAGTAACTGGGTGAGCAAGCGAATCTGCTCTTGCTGCATCGTAATCAATTCCGTCCATTTCATCTCGCGCAATTCATCGATCTTTTCATGCAGACTAAGAATCTCAAGCTCCGCCTTCAAATTCACTTCATAATCATGAGTCGCATCTAGTCGGTCTTTTACTCCCTGACGATTCTGCGACATTAGGATCACCGGCGCCTGGGCAGCAGCCAGCATGGAAAGAAAGAGATTCAGTAAGATGTAAGGGTAAGGATCAAAAGAGGCGCTAAGTCGAGCGAGAATCAGACTATTGAGCCCAATCCAGGATACCAAGATAACGGCAAAGATGATTATGAAGGTCCATGACCCTCCAAAGGCGGCGACCTTATCGGCGAGTCGTTGTCCGAATGAAAGCTTCTTCTGATACTCCTGAGTTGTGTCACGGCTAATGTGTAGTCGTTTGACGAAGTGCTGAACAACCCGCTCCTCCCTTTCAGAAAGACCGTCAGAGCCTACTTTAAATCGCTTCTTAGCAAACTCCAGCAAGTGATTATTCACGGGTAGTAAGTCCACCTCCCTGGGCAAATTCGCATGAATTCAGGTTCTAAAGCTTACAGAAGGCGCTCGATTCGATCTGTGCGCTATCACTCTTAGGCAGAGTTCCCTCTATGTGTGATGACGCACAGACGGCCAGTTTTTCAAGACGTATAAAGTGTTCAATCCTTAGACCATTAGTTCTGGACCATGTTCAGCTTCTATGGTCTGTTTCTCCCAGATGACGCAGCTAGAGTTTTTGCACCAGGGGAAAAGAAGCTTTTTCCAAGGCTTATGAGACTGGAGTCAAACAAGAATCGTGGTGCCCCCTGCTATCCCTGAACCGAGTAATGTTGGTTGAAAGCAAGATGACCGAAACACACTCCGAAGAGCGCTACATCAACTTAGCGAGACCGAATGAAACGCTGCGCACTTCCGAAATGCGTTACCGGCGGCTCTTCGAATCCGCCCGAGACGGCATACTAATTCTTAATGCTGACACACTAAGAATCACAGACGTAAATCCATTTATGTTTGAGTTACTGAACTACACACGTGACGAATTCATGGAGAAGGAGCTTTGGGAAATAGGGGTGTTCAAGGATAAGGCGGCGAGCCAGGAGGCGTTTCGGGAGTTGCAGCTGACAGGCTATCTTCGTTACGAAAACCTACCGCTTCAAACCAAAGAGGGAAAGCTCCGCGAAGTGGAGTTTGTAAGCAATGTGTATGACGAAGGTAGCCATCGCGTTATTCAGTGCAACATTCGTGACATCACAGACCGCAAGCGAGCAGAGGAAGAGCGCAAGTTGCTCTTGGAGAGCGCGCAGGCCGCTCGCGCAGAGGCTGACGTGGCCAACAGCATCAAAGATGAGTTTCTCGCCACACTGTCACACGAATTGCGAACTCCATTGACTTCGATTCTCGGTTGGTCACATTTACTCGACAACGGAAAGCTTGACGAAGAAGCGGCAAAACGTGCGGTTGAAACGATCGTCCGTAACGCCGAGGCGCAGAAACTACTCATTGACGAACTCCTCGATATCTCGCGCATCATTATTGGAAAGTTGCGACTCGACGTCGGCCCCGTCCAACTTGCTCCGATGCTTGAGTCAATTGTCGATGGCATGCGTCCAGCAGCAGACGCGAGAAATATTCAACTCCGGACAGCACTGGACCAAAGCGTAGACCCAATTTTCGGCGACCCCGATCGGCTCCAACAAGTATTCTGGAATCTACTGAGCAACGCGATCAAATTCACATCCCAGGGCGGCAAAGTACTGGTTCGTTTAGAGCGCGCGGATTCCAATCTCGAAATCACGATCAGCGACACAGGGCAAGGCATTGCTCGGGAACTACTGCCTTACGTCTTTGACCGTTTTCGCCAGTCCGACTCTTCGAGTAGCAGAACACATGGCGGGCTTGGACTAGGACTCGCTATTGTGCGCCAGTTGGTTGAACTGCACGGCGGAACAGTGTCAGCTGAAAGTCCCGGTGAAGGCGAAGGCAGCACGTTCAAAGTCCGGCTCCCAGTGCGCAGCGTACGACAGGAACCTGATGACAGAGCGAACAGTGTGGTCAAGATTCCCGATGAGGTTTCAACGAAACCAGTGCCATCGCTCGATGGTATGAATGTACTTGTGGTTGATGACGACTGGGACTCGCGTGAGCTCGTCACCGTAGTGCTAAAGGCAAGTGGGGCGGAAGTCGTTTCAGTAACATCAGCCATCGAAGCGTTAAGAGAATTGGCGCTAAGACGATTCGACGTGTTGCTAAGCGACGTCGGGATGGCGGAGATGGACGGTTACGCACTGATCAGCCAAATACGTCAGCTTCCGGCAGAGCGCGGCGGCAAAATTCCAGCTGCGGCACTAACGGCCTATGCAGGCATTGAAAACCAGAGGCGTGCTCTTTCGGCTGGCTACCAAGTGCATATACCCAAGCCGATCGGCCCTTCCGAATTGATAACCGCTGTGGCGAGGCTAGCTGAACACAAAAAGTAGCAATCTGAAATGTCCGAGGTGCTTAGCTTGTCGTGACTCCAGGAAGCGGGTCCACAAGATAAAGAGAGCGACAAGCTAAAGCATATCGCACATGAGATTCATTTTAAGGAGCAAGGAATGAGCGAAGACATAAAAACAAAAGTGGACATCAATTCACCAGAGTTCAAAGCGGGAGTTGATGCTGGACTCAACTCCACAGCAGCCACAAAGGACTGGCAAGCTGGAGTTGAATTGGGGCAGATACTGAAAGCTGAAGGCGAGAACAAGAAGGCCGTGCCGGATATTCTTTTCAAGGAACCTTCGCTTCCGTTTTTCTTGAGGGATAGCCCAGAAGGCAACAAGGGCAACCCGCAGGATGAGAAAGATGAAACGGCGGAATAGGGCTAAGCCGCCTGCGTCTCAAAGATATCTAGACGCGTTCCTGGCGCGAAATCGCCGCTTATCTTGCAGCAAGCGATTAGACCTTGAACTGCGTGCTCAAGTTGTGGGAAATTGTATGTAAGACAGCCTCGAAGTTCTAAGGTTAAGACTCAATCCTAATTCGGCGGAGTGAACTATGAAGGTCCTTTTGTTCGTACCGCTTCTTCTGATCCTGCTAATTCCACAGCAAACCCCTACAAGTAATCCTTCCCTGGTGGAGGTAGTGAGCTACAAGTGGGCTCCGGCACGGCGGACTATGGAGAACGCTGATGCCGGCGGAATCGTGCCGCCAGCGAGTGCGATGATTCCTCAGAATAAGAACTTCGCCCGGAACGTAAGAATGAACGAACCTGCCGGCGTGAGAGATCCGAATGCAGATACCGTTGATGGCCGCAGCGCTGAGTTGGAGAAAGCCGTTCAGCAATCGCGCGCTCCGAAGACCACAACCGTTGACGGATTCTCTTACCGCGCAAAGATACGAAACACTTCACAGAAGGGAATTGAGATTCTGTTTTGGGAATACCGGTTCTTTGACCCGCTTGCTCCTGAAACACTGACACGACACCAGTTTCTCTGCGGCGTTGATATTCGATCAGGCAAGGATAAAGAATTAGAAGGCTTTAACATCACGGCACCGAGTAACGTCGTTAGCGCCGATACGCTCGCAAAAGGAATCAAGAGTCCTGTTCAAGAAAAGATTGTCATTAATCGGGTTGAGTATAGCGATGGTTCGATCTGGCAGCGGCCAGACTGGAGTCTCAAGGAGGTAAAGGCCTCGTACGAACGAGCATTGAATAGTCCCTGGGTGCCGGGTATGTGTAAGCCGTTGTAAAGGTGTGGGCCTACTCGGTGGCTTTAAAAAAGAAATCAGCATATTCTAGAATTTGAGCCACACAGCTCGGTCTGTCGTGGCTCAGGGTTTTTTACGATGTCGTCTCTAGCGTTCCAAAGCCAGCCAGCCAAGATACTTGTCATTGATGACGAGGAGCAGATTCGGAATCTGCTTGTCGCTGTCCTCGGCAATTCCTACGAATGCCAAACGGCAAGTTCTGCCGAAGAGGCGTTGACTGCTCTAGGTTCGAAGACTTTTGACTTGGTAATCAGTGACATCGACATGGGTGGCATGAGCGGGATTGAACTCGTTCCGAAGCTTCATTCGTTGTCATCAGACACGGTTGTGCTGATGATTAGCGGAAACCAGGATATCGAAACCGCAATTAACGCACTGCGGGTTGGGGCATTTGACTACATCACCAAGCCGCTTGATTTGCGCCATGTCGAAGCGGCCGTAGAGCGAGCCCTCCATCACCGGACTCTGCTCAAAGAAAAGGCACACTACAAAGAACAGCTTGAGCAACTACTCGAAGAAAGAACTGCGGAGGTTGACCGGCTCGCTTATTACGACACCATCACCCAACTTCCAAATCGCACACTGTTTGAAGATCGCTTGGCACAGGCAGTTGAGATTGCCAGGTCAACAGATCAGACACTGGGCGTTCTCTTTATTTCGCTTGATCAGTTCAAGAAAGTAAACGATACGCTTGGGCACAAACCGGGCGACAGTCTCCTACGAGAATTTGGCCAGCGTTTGAAAAGTTGTATCAGTCGAACGGATACGGTCGCTCGTTTTGGGAACGACGAGTTTGCTCTTCTGAAAACTCAGATCGAAGGCACGAAGGATGTAATCGAGACCATCGGTGCGTTGGTGCAGATGTTGAAGTTTTCATTCGACCTGGATGGTCAGGAATTGTTCGCGACCTCAAGTGTCGGTGTCAGCTTGTTTCCGCTTGATGGTGAAGATGGGCAGACGTTGCTCAAGAACGCGGGCGCCGCGTTGTATAAAGCGAAACGGTCGGGTGGTGCAAACTATCAGTTCTACACCGCTGACATCCATGAACTTGCGTCGAGACGATTGGCCCTCGAAACAAGCCTGCGACGTGCGATTCAGAACCAGGAGTTTCTGATTCACTATCAACCGAGAGTGTCGGTTGATTCGTTGGAGATAACGGGCGTCGAAGCATTGGTTCGTTGGCAACATCCTTCACTGGGTTTGGTCTCGCCCGCTGAGTTTATCCCGCTTGCGGAAGACACTGGTTTGATAGTGCCTATCGGCGAATGGGTTTTGAGGCAAGCATGTATACAGAACAAGAGTTGGCAGTCGAAGGGATTCGCGCCAATTCAAATGGCTGTGAATATCTGCGCCCGTCAATTCCACGATCAGGATCTGGCGCAGACAGTTATTCGTATACTCGATGAAACGGGCCTTGCGCCCCAGCATTTGGACCTGGAACTGACTGAAAGCTCCATCATGCAGGATCTCGAACTGGCTGCCAGCGTGCTCAGCCGACTCAAGGCGATGGGCGTTAACATTTCAATAGACGACTTTGGTACAGGCTTTTCATCGCTGGGGTCGTTAAAACGACTGCCAATAGATGCGTTGAAAATTGATAGGTCGTTTGTGAATGATGCGACTACTGATCCGGACGACGCTGCTCTGGTGATGGCGATCATCACACTTGCCCACAACTTGAGATTGAAGGTGATTGCGGAGGGAGTCGAAACTGAGGAGCAACTGCGATTTCTTCACCTGTTACGCTGCGATGAGATTCAAGGCTCCCTGTTCAGCAAACCGTTACCGGCGGATGGCCTCGAATCGTTGCTTGATTCTCATTCCGGACGACTGCCTGTCAAAGCATTGCAGCAAGCACAATCCGATTAGTTCCGAAAGCATCTTAAAAGAAATAGGGGATTCCGATAAGTTCGGAATCCCTCTATTGTTTTCGGCGAGTGAGTTTTTCTTAGTTCAAATACTCGAACCGGGCGACGTCTGATTCACCAAGGATCACAGTGTCCCCAGGATTGAGTGATATCTCTTTGACTCGAGCCGATTTCGGATCGTTAACAAATGTGCCGTTGCGAGATTCCTGGTCGACAATCATCACTCGCCCTTCACGAACCCCAATCCACAGGTGTCGTTTTGAGATTCTAGGATCGGGAATCACCACCTGCGCACTGCCGCTGTCGCGGCCTATGAATTCGCCATCAGGCTTGATCGGGAATTGCTTACCGGCCAAAGCCCCGGAAATAAACTTGATGCTGCCGTAGTCTATTGGCGCAGTATCCAGTTCAGGTGTGATGGCAATTGTCCGTGACAGGTCCACCGTCATTCCCTGATCGCCAGCAGTACTAGCAGGCGTTGGCATGGGTGGGGGAGGGGCAGGTTTGGCTGCCGGAGACGGCGAATAGCGGGGAGCGGGTGACGCGGAGGGAGCTGGTGAATAAGATGCGGGTGTTGGCGCGGGCTGCGGCTTGCCACTCTTGCCAGCACTTGGTGCTCTGCCCTTCTTCCTGCGCGCTACGATAGCGATCACGATTCCGATGATTATGATGAGACCAATTGCCAGCACGACGACTACTACCACCACAATCAGCCAGATCGGGAAGCTTGATTTCTCTTTACCTTCCGACTTCGCTTGCTGACTGCTCTGAATCAGCTTGTCGACTTCTGAATGCTGTGGGAAGAGTCGTTTGACCTCTTCAAATTTTTGAGTTGCGTCCGTATAGTGCTGATCCCAGTAGTAGTTCAGCCCTTCACGAAACAACGTATCAGTCAGGCCTAAAGCATTCGTCGCCCCAGCCGATTTCACGTATTCCATTACCGTGTTAGACGGCACTAAGAATGTAAAACCCTGGACTTCCTGATTGTTGACGACATCACCACGAAAAGTTAGTAGGCCAATCACTTCATAATCATCGTTGATACCGGGACCACCGGAATTCCCGTGGGTGGCTGCGGTATTGGTCTGCAGTATTGGCGCTCCGCTTGTGGCAGTCTTTCTCGCGGAGATTTTTCCGTCGTTTACCGTTGCCTCCATCAGCGATTTGAAATCAAGCAACTTGGTGTCACCCGCGGCCGGGTAACCGATCACGGTGATGTGATCTTGTAGTTGCACCTTGTCGGAGTCGCCGATTTTAAGAATCGGAGCGTTCTTGATTTCGATCTTGATAATGGCTACGTCTTTGCCCTGATCGTTACTTTCTCCCGTGGGAGCACCAAACTGCTTAATTTCAAACGGGTAGGAACTGCCATCGGGCAGGAAGACTTTGTGAATCAATTCAAACGACGTCATCCGGCTGTACTGGTCAATGAAGTTCGTATTCAAATCTTGTGGACGCTTGTTCAGCTGTTGAGCGATCTGCTGAACCATCTGGTAGAACAGAACCTGCTTTGCTTTGTCTTCACCGTTGTGAGTCGTGTCGACGCAGTGCGCATTGGTTGCGATATAGCCATTGGAACTAAGAATGAAACCTGAGCCCGTCCCTACATAAGAGACGTTGTAGGTTTGTCCCTGGTAGCCCGGCGGTTGGAAATAGATTTGTCCGACCGCACCATCCACTGTTCGGACGACTGCGGGCTTGGTATACATTGCCAGGCGTTCACCATCTGAAACGGCGTGGACAACAAACTTGCGTTGTGACGGAAGCAGCAGAGCAGCGAGAAAAAGAGCGGCCAGGGTCACAAGAACGAGTCTGCGCATAAGAAGGGCTCCTTAGGGGTTGTTTTTACTGCGAAACAAAGTCATCTCAAAATTGAAAAGCACGAGTCGAAGATAATACGGCGGCACTGTTAGATCTGACGCTGGATAGGTCAAAAAGAGACTCCAGCTGGTTTTGTAGTAGAGTGCTTCTAAAGGAATTCCTAACGAAAGTCAATCGAAAATGCCGTAGCCGTTTCGGTGAGAATTGCGTACTGTAATTGAACGCTCCGCACTTTAGACCGTATCGGTTTTGCTCCGGCACATATTCGAAAAGTCAGGAATTTATACTTCAAACTGGTGGTACATTGCTTGCTGAATTTTGACTGATGGGGAGGGCATCATCGTGACAAAGAGAGTCAGTATATTGTTTCTAACGTTCATGGTGGCGTTGGCTGTCGGTTGCTCAAAGAAAGAGCCCGTAGCCGAGAATACGACCACACCGGGTCCAGACAATTCCGAGATAGTCACAAAGGTTGACGATAATGGCGTCAAGACGCAGGAGCGAACCTTTCATGGCAATCCAAGAATAGCTCGAGTAGTTGTTACTACTCGAAATGGGCAACGAACCGTAAAGGCTTACTCGCCGAGTGGTGAGGAACGTGAAGTTAATAAGAATGAGGCCGAGGATGTTTTGGAAGCTACTGGCAGCAAAGTGGCCGACGCGGCTGGCTTTGTAGCAGACAAGGGAGAAGACGTCGCTGGTGCTGCCAAAGACGTTGGTACTGCCGCCAAGGAAAAAACAGTGGACGTTGGCGAAAAGACTGTTGATACAGCGAAAACTGTTGGTGACAAGACTGTTGAAGGTGCAAAGACAGTTTCAGACAAGACTGTCGAAGGTGCGAAGACAGTAGGTAGCAAGACCGCCTCCGGAGCCAAGAAAGTTGGGAAGGCAGTTAAGAAGATATTGCCTTAAGGTATTGCTCAGCGGGTCAGCAACAGGGCGGCTCCCTTACGGGGGTCGCCTTTTTGTCTAATTAAGGCGTTTATTGTTGTGATGCTATACTTGAAGACCTGTTGCAGCGGTTCAGAAAGAAGGCAATTCAATGGCTGATACATCCAAGTTCACAATCATTTGCCCATGTTGTGACGCTACACTTACCGTCGATACGCAGACCGGTGCACTGCTCGCTCACGAAGAAAAAGCAAAGCCAATCGCCTCGTTTGATGAAATGGTCAAAGGCTTAGACAAACAGAAGCAAGTGCGAGAGCAGATTTTTGCCCAGGAACTCAATTCCATGAAGGATCGTGATCGCATTCTGGAAGAGAAGTTTCAGGAGGCGATGAAACGCGCCGAAAAAGACAAAGACAAGCCTTACCGTAACCCTTTGGATCTCGATTGAATGATTTTGGGAAGTCTCCTTTTAGGTAGTTCTTTTCGTTCCCTCGATGTTGCATAAGCCTTCCCGAAACAAGAATCTGACTCGTCTTGAAACTTCAATTAAGCTTCTTGCCATATTGGTAATTGTCGCGGCGTCCCCGTCTAGAACCTTCACTCAAGTTCGAATGCCTCAGATCCAATTTAACGATCGGGTCCTGGCAAACGGCCTGCGGGTCATCAGCGCTCCAGACCATTCAAGTCCAACCGTTTCAATCCAGGTTTGGTATCACGTTGGTTCCAAAGACGACCCGGAGAAGCGGAGCGGTTTCGCTCATCTCTTCGAGCACATGATGTTCAAGAGTACGCGAAACATGAAGTCGGAGATGATGGATCGTCTGACGGAGGACGTCGGCGGAAACAACAATGCATTCACCACCGATGACGTGACTGTCTATTTCGAAGTCATCCCCTCAAATTACCTGGAGACCTTGATCTGGGCCGAAGCTGATCGACTATCAGGCTTGAACGTTAACGATGAGAACTTCAAATCTGAGCGCGATGTTGTAAAGGAAGAGTTTCGGGAAAGGGTACTTACACCGCCGTATGGCCGATTCCAGTTCTTGCTTCAGGAAAAGTCGTACAGCAAACACCCTTACAAGCGACCAACGATAGGCTTGATTGAAGACCTCGATTCGGCATCACTAGAGAATGTCCAGAAGTTCTACTCAACGTACTATCGGCCAGACAATGTAACGCTGATAGTCGCAGGCGATTTTGAGCCCGGCCAGCTCGACGCTTGGGTTGATAAATACCTGGGTGTCATTCCCAGACCGCAACAGCCCATACCCCGTGTCACGACGAAAGAGCCGGAACGGACAGGCGAAATTCGTTTGGTCGAATACGGGAAGATTGATCTTCCTGCCGTCGGCATTACTTTTCTAATTCCGCCTGAGTCGGATCCAGATAGCGATCCGCTGGATATTGCCCAGGCTCTGCTTGGCGTGGGCGCTTCGTCGCGTTTGTATCACTCAATGGTTTATGAGCAGCAACTGGCTGCCGAAGTGGTGGCAGATGCTGATTCGCGGGAAGATGCGAGCTTGTTTGTGCTTACCGCCGTTTTGTCGGAGGGCAAGAAGCCAGCAGAGGCTGAGCGCTCGATGCTTGCCGAGATAAAGAAGCTTCAGGACGCGCCGGTGAGCGCGAGGGAACTCGATAAGGCAAAGAACCAATTCATCACCAGCATTCTTCGAGAACGTGAAACGAATGAGGGACGAGCTCAGGCTCTCGGTGAGGCCGCTGTACTACTCGGAGATCCAAAACTTACAAATACTGATCTGGACCGACTGCAAGCCGTATCCGCTGCGGACGTGCAGCGGGTGATGAAGAAGTATTTCAAAGAGTCGAATCGACTGGTGCTCTATTATCTGCCCGAAGCATGGAAAACCAACCACTCGGCGACGAGGGTGAATCGTTGAGGCTTAGATCTAAAACTTTGGGCGCCTACCTTAGCATGCTCGTCTTCGCGTGGGTGTGTGTGTGTCAAACACAGACGACTCCTCCGTTACCTTCCGCACCTCGCTCAGTAGTTTTCCCGAAACCCGTCGATCAAACTTTGCCTAACGGTTTGCGAGTCATTGTGGTTGAACGGCACGACACGCCATTAATCACGGCGGCCCTGGTTATCAAGAACGGAGGCGAAGTTGATCCGACGCCATTAGCTGGTGTGGCCGATATGACGGCGAACCTTTTGACAAAGGGCACCACCACTCGCAGTGCGACCCTCATCGCCGATGAAGTTGAGGAACTTGGAGGAATCCTTGAGTCAGCCGCGCAATGGGACGCGACGATGGTTTCGCTTGGTGTAATGTCCGACAAGATTTCGCCGGCACTGGCGCTGATAGCTGACGTCGTGCGTAACCCGACGTTTAAGCCAGACGAAATTGAACGCTTGAGGCAACAATACATCGACACTTTTACGCTCTCCGTTGATGAACCGCCTTCGCTAGCTCGTTTTGTCGGCGCTAAGGTCGTTTACGGCGACGGACTGTACGGCCATCCCATTCTGGGAACGCTCGAATCCTTGAAGCGGATTTCTCGAGCAGACATTTTGCGAGTTCATCGGCTTTATTACCGGCCCGACAATGCGCTGCTTCTGATTGGTGGTGATATTAGTCAAGCAGATGGTTTTGCTTTAGCCAAACGATTTTTTGATGATTGGGTCAAACCTCTGAAACCCGTCCCTTCGCTTGCTGGCGTAAGTAGCCCTTCGCCCGCGAAGACTCGTCGGATAGTTGTCATTGACAAACCTGACGCAGGACAGGCCGCTGTTCTTGTCGTTCGGCGGGGTATCGGTCGCAAGGACGAGGATTACTATAGCGGTATCGTCACCAATTCTGTCTTGAGTGGTTACTCAGGTCGTCTCAACCAGGAGATTAGAATAAAGCGGGGCTTGAGTTACGGAGCGTTCAGCGCGTTGGAGGCACGACGGGAGATCGGACCTTTTGTAGCTGCTGCGCAAACCAAAAATGACTCAGGTGCCGAAGTCGCAGATCTCTTATTGGGAGAGCTTCAACGCCTGTCCACTGCGCCTCCGGAAAATGCCGAGCTCACGCCGCGCAAAGCGTCATTGATAGGTGAATTTTCGCGAGATCTTGAAACCATTGATGGACTCGTCACTCAGATTTCCGGACTGGCGCTTTACGGGTTACGTCTCGAAGAAATTAATCAGTACATTGCAAAAGTACAGCAAGTTAGTGAGGCGGACGTAAAACAGTTTTCTAAATCACGACTAGACGCAAAGTCGAGCAACATCATCATAGTTGGGGACTCGAAGGCATTTCTGCCGGCACTACAAAAAAAGTATGGACAAGTTGAAGTGATTCCTTTTAAGCAGTTGGACCTTAATACGAAGTCGTTGCGCAAACGACGCACAAACAAATAGTCTGGAGAGTAGTTATGAACTTGAAGTGCGTAAGGATTTGGCGTTGTTCTGGGCTTGCTGTCTTGCTCCTGGCACTTGGCAGTTTTGTGTCGACGAGCGCTCAGTCTCCAATCGATGGAATCGACGCGAGGACAAACACTACTGAACTGGCGCAACAGCTTGGCAGTCCTGACCCGTTGCTGCGACAACGCAGCGCGGAAGGGTTAGCGCGACTGGCCGCAGTCGATCAACGAAAACTCGTCGAAGGCTATCAGCTGCAGGAAAAGAACAAAGAAGTAAAGCTTGCTTTGGATTGGGCACTCTATCGGATGGGACGGTCGGAAGCCTTGTTTCGAATTGTGAAAGAACTCGATTCAGGACGACAAATGCAAGCAATGGGTTACCTCTCCGAACTAGAAAGTCCCGATCTTCTCTATCCTTACTTGAAGAGAACGAATACTCCGCCACGTGTGACGTCAGGATTGATAAAGGCGCTTGCTCGTATCGGCAATGCAGAGACGCTAGAACTCATCAAACCTTATCGTGAATCACTGCAACCGTATGTTGCTGAGGCTGCCGAAACTGCATGTGATGAAATCGAGAAGCGACTGGGCGAAGATACAACACCAACCAAGAGCCGACCACGAACAGTGCAGAAACCCTAAAACAAAAGACTATTTGTCATTGGTCATTTTCCATTTATCATTTTTCATTTTGTAAGGAGTAGGACGCCTCAGTGGGTCGGACAAGGAAGTAGGACGCCTCTCAGTGGGTCGAACAAGGGAGTAGGACGCCTCAGTGGGTCGGACAAGGGAGTAGGACGCCTCAGTGGCTCGAACAAGCTGGGAAGGGTGGCAAGCGAAAAACAGGACGTCTTGCACGAGTGATTCCTAGCGCGCCCCCGCTGAGTCGCCATATGAACATCTTAAATGATGAAGGTGAACCTCAGCGGGGGCGCGCTCAGGGGCCAATGAAGTAAGACGTCCAGTCTCCGCTTGCCACCCTTCCCAGCTTGTTCGACCCACTGTGGCGTCCTATTCCCTTGTTCGACCCACTGAGGCGTCCAACTCCCTACGAAATGGAAAATGAGAAATGGGAAATGACCAATGACAAATAATCTCTTATCCTCCTGCGCCTGATATACTCACCATCCGTGCATCCAAGTCTGCGAACATTTCTCGATCTCCTCACCAGAGAAAACCAACTCCAGGAAATCAAAACAGAAGTCGATCCGAATCTCGAACTCGCTGAGATTCACCGCCGGGTCATTGATGAAGGTGGACCGGCATTGTTATTCAGTCGCGTAAAAGGAAGTCCTTATCCAGTCGTAACGAATCTTTTTGGTACCGTCCAAAGGATCGACATGGCTTTTGGTCCGAAACCTGAATCGTTAGTTCGCGATCTGGTTAACATTGCTGAGTCGATCTTACCGCCGAAGCCTGCTGAACTTTGGCAGCATCGCGGCGTCGGTTTGGATCTATTGCGCCTCGGAACTAAGAACACGACAAGATCCCCAGTCACTCAAGTGGTAGATCGACCTGCGCGTCTCGATCAGCTACCGGTTCTCACGACATGGCAGGAGGATGGCGGGCCATTCATTACGTTGCCACTCGTTTACACCGAGAATCCGGTGACGAAGAAACACAACCTGGGCGTCTATCGGATGCAGGTATTCGACGCCAGCTCCACGGGTTTACATTGGCAGATTCAAAAAGGAGGTGGGTTCCATTACCGGGAAGCTGAACGGCTAAATCAGAATCTGCCGGTAACTGTTTTCCTCGGTGGACCACCCGCACTGATCCTTGCCGCGATCGCGCCGTTGCCAGAAGACGTTCCAGAGCTGGTGTTGGCGTCGTTATTGGCAGGTCAGAAACTGAAGATGAGTCGCAGCCCGCTCGGCGGTCACCGTTTAGCCGCTGAGGCTGAGTTTGCGTTGGTGGGTCACGCTGCCCCCCACGAGCGACGCGACGAGGGGCCATTTGGAGACCATTACGGTTATTACTCGCTGCGTCACGAATATCCAGTCTTCCACGTGGACGCCGTTTTTCATCGGCGAGATGCGATTTATCCAGCGACTGTTGTTGGGAAACCTCGACAGGAAGATTTCTTTATCGGCGATTACCTGCAGCGCTTGCTGTCTCCACTGTTTCCGCTTGTGATGCCGTCGGTGAAAGATTTGTGGACGTATGGTGAAACGGGTTTTCATTCCTTGTGCGCGGCTGTAGTGCAGGAACGTTACGGTCGTGAAGCGCTCGTCTCGGGTTTTCGAATCCTGGGTGAAGGTCAGCTTTCACTGACAAAGTTTCTGCTGCTGACTGACACGCCTCAGGATCTGAGCAACTTTTCCAAATTACTCGAGCATGTGCTTGAGCGCTTCCGTCCGGAGACAGATTTGTTTGTGTTTTCAAATGTCTCGATGGACACGCTTGATTACACAAGTGGCAAAGTTAACGAGGGTAGTAAAGCCATCATGCTTGGTTTAGGGGAACCAATACGGAAGTTGGAGCGTGAGTACGAGGGGACTTTGCCGAACGGCGTATCGCGCGCGGAGGTCTTTTGTGGAGGCTGTCTCGTTTTACAAGGTCCGACGTTTTCCGAGGAAGAATCTCTGGGAACAAGCGTGGCGAGTCATCCGGCATTTAAGAACTGGCCATTAATCGTTTTGCATGACGATGCTTCAGTCGCTCGTTCGTCTCCCGACTTTTTATGGGCCACCTGGACGCGGTTCGAACCGGCTGCTGATATTTACGCCTCCAACACTACGGTTCACCGTCATCATCTCGTCTATGAGGCTCCGATAGTCATTGATGCTCGCACCAAACCTGGTTTCCCTGACGAGCTAGTGGTTCGTGAAGATATATCGAAGCTCGTCGACAAACGTTGGCCTGAATATTTTCCTCGCGGCTTATAACCACATTTGAAGAATCACCCCAAGACAATTCGACGACTCACCATTCTGTTTTTACTTCTTGCTCTTGTCTCACTAGGAGCATGGTCAGTTTTTGTCGAACCTAATCGCCTGGTGATTCATGCCGAAATCTTAAACATCAACGGCTGGCCCAGTTCGCTCGATGGGTTGAAGATAGCTGCCATCGGCGACATACATGGGGGTTCGCCGTTTATCAACGAGAACAAGCTTCGAGATATCGTTGCGCTAACTAATGCACAGCATCCAGATCTCATAGTTCTCCTTGGTGACTACATGGTTCGCTCTCAGTTCTATCGTAGCCAGCTAGCGCCGGAACAGATGACAGCCATTCTCAAAGATTTGAAGGCGCCGCTCGGAGTTTTCGCAGTCCTTGGTAATCACGATTGGTACTTCGATGGTGAGCGGGTCAGAAAGGCATTTGAGACTGACGGAATCACAGTACTTGAAAATGAATCGGCTGAATTGCGAGATGGCAATCAGTTGATTGCGCTGGTCGGTCTGGCTGATGCCTGGACTCGCCCACAGGACATCGAAGGCACCATTGGGAACGTTCCCATGGGAGTTCCGGTGATTGCAATAACGCACAACCCCGACAGCTTTGTGCAACTACCAACCAGAGTTTCACTGCTTCTAGCTGCTCACACGCACGGTGGGCAGGTAAATCTTCCGATCGTTGGCCGGCTCATTGTCCCCTCAAACTACGGACAAAAGTACGCAGCAGGACACGTCGAAGAAAATGGAAAACACCTGTTTGTAACGACAGGGATTGGAACGAGTATCTTGCCACTGCGGTTTCGTGTTCCGCCTGAGATTGCGATCCTCACGATTCAATCGCACTAGAGTCCTCCACGTCAGCGATTAACTGGGTTTGCGGCTGTGCCGCCTTCCGTGCGGAAAGCCTCCGGCTTTCCGTCAAGTCTGCAACTCGCTTAGCGGCTACGCCGCCCGAGGCATAGCCTCTCGTTTCTTGGCCAAGCACCCGGAAAGCCGGAGGCTTTCCGCACGGGACGCGGCACAGCCGCATAACAAAAAGCCGAACACCCAAAACCTGCATAACTAGAGCCGCATTACTAGAGGGTACTGATTTCTTCGGAGGGTAGTCTGATCGTGAACACCGCACCACCTTCAGACGCGTTTGCCGCTGTTAACGTTCCGCCATGCTGAGTGATGACCCGATGAGTGAGGGCGAGCCCCACGCCGTGACCTTTCGGTTTGGTGGTGAAGAAGGGTATGAAGATCTTCTGCAACTGGCTCGGTGGAATTCCAGAGCCAGTGTCTCTGACTTCAATGGCAGTAGTGGTTTTGCCATTGGGAGAGTTGTCAGAGCTTACTCGAACAAAGACCGAACGTTCGGAACTCTCTTCGGGAATTGCTTCGGCTGCGTTTCGCAAAAGGTTGAGGACTGCCTGTCGCAACATCCTTTCGTCTGCCGGCACTATAAGATTATCTGCGGAGTCAAGCGAGACCTTCACTTGCAACTCCGCAAACAATGGCTGCAATTCAGTAACGCACTCGTCTAGCAGATCCTTGATTGAGACATCCTCGAGATGGAGTGGCTGCGGGCGCGCGAAATTAAGAAATGAAGTAACCATTCCCGAAAGGCTGCGCACTTCATTTAGCAATGACGCGGCCGCAGCTTCTGCCTTTTCATTGAGTTCAAGACTCTGCAGTAATTGAACGTACCCTTGCAACGCCGCGACTGCGTTTTTGAATTCGTGGGCCAGGCCTGCCGACATCTCACCGAGACTCTCGAGATTATTCTTGAGGGCAACTTGTTCGCGGAGTTCGGTTACCTCGGTGATATCTGTAAGCAAGCAGAGCGCTCCATGAGGTCCACGGTCGGGCGGCAGTTCGATCGGTGCGATCGTTGCGCCAAGACGACGTACCTGGCCATTGAGTGCGACAGTTTCAATCTCGGTACGTCGATAGAGTGTTCCTTGTTGTAGACAGTCACCCACCATTGCAGATAATTCAGCATAACGATCGAGAAGCTTGTCGTAAGACTCACCAATTGCTTTGCCTTCAACTTCGAGTAGCGTGCGGCCCGGAGTATTGATCGCCATGGATAGTCCTGCGCCGTCGAATGCGATCAAGCCTGAAGGAAGACTGGCGACAATTCGCTCGCTGAACTTTTCAGCTGAGCTCGCACGTTCGCGTGCCTGGACGCTTAGGCGTTCAAGTTCCTGGCGTTGCTCTTGTAGCTGCGCAACCACAGTTTGAAAGGTTTCGAGTACAAACTCCGCCTCGTCATGTGATTTCAATAATTGCGATTTAACCGAAGCGCGTTCAGCTTCGCCGACCAACTGCTGATAAGGTCGCAATAGCCAGCGGATTACAAAGAGAATACCGAGCAGACTGCCAATGAGAATTGCGATAAAGGAAGCTAAGAGTATCGGACCACGAGATGCAGGTGTTTCAGGAGTCAAGGCATAGAGCAAAATGGCAAACAACACCGCCAGGAGAAAAAGACCCGTCAGCATCGTCAGACCAAATTGGAAACGGTTACGGTGAGCCATGGCGATTGCAGATTTCAGATTGAAGATTGCAAATTGTCATGAGACGACGTCCATCTCTGGTTGTAGATTCAGCTAGACCAACTCTCGTCAAATCTGAAATCTGACATCTTCGTTACCTAAACTGCCCTGCATACCACTCAACCAGGTGAGAGCCGAACAATAGGGCGCCGATGGCGCCGAGTCCAAGAAAGACTCCAAACGGTAAAAGCATTTGCATGTCTTTTTTGCCTTGTCGCGCCATTAGAAGAATGCCGATCACCGAGCCCGACAGCACACCGACAAAGATGGTGAGAATGGTCAACCGCCAACCGATATAGGCGCCTACCATAAACATCATCTTCACGTCTCCCAGTCCCATTGCCTCGATGCCGCGTAACTTTTCCCAGGTCCAACCCATCAGCCAGAGCGAACCACCGCCGATTAATGCCCCAAGGAAAGCCCCGACGAGTGAAGCCACCCAGATAGGTGAACTTGCGAATGCGCTCTGTGTTAACGATGGCAGGTCATCGAAGTGAGGCGAACCAGTTAGATAGGGAAGAGCGAGTCGGGCAATTACCGCAAAAATAATTCCCGGATACGTGATGACGTTCGGAAGCAGCATGTGCTCGGCGTCGATGAAAACGAGAGCC
>Ga0207675_100002585_pt1 | contig 17927 bp, 13 predicted proteins | sample KBSSwiS42_FD_184305 | JGI IMG/M metagenome (GOLD analysis project Ga0207675, IMG submission 184305) | Switchgrass rhizosphere microbial communities from Kellogg Biological Station, Michigan, USA - KBS Switchgrass S4-2 (SPAdes) (version 2) | ecosystem: Host-associated > Plants > Roots >... | reverse complement strand
TCCCGCGGAGCGGGAAGCCATGTCGGCACTATCACTGCCCGCGTACCTGCCGGACGTGCGCGCGGGACGGTTCGACGCCGTCGCGAAGGCGCTCGAGCGCGAGGGCCACACGCTGGCCATGCGGGGCATGCCGGAGAACCAGGCCCTCAAAGGCCTCTTCGCCCAGCTCGAGAGCTCGCTCCCCTACGTCAGCGAAGGGGCGGGAGACCTGGCCGCGGCCCTGGTGCGGCTGACCTTCACGGGCGGGCTCGCGCTGACCGCGGGCTACTCGGCGGCGCGCGCCACGAGCTGGCGCAGCTTCGGCGAGCAGGAGCGTCATCGCCTTTCACGCGATCTCCACGACGAGATCGGCCATCACCTCGTCGTCCTGAAGCTCTACCTCGGGATGATCGTCAAGGATCTCTCCAAGGCCGGCCCGGAGCAGATCCGCGAGAGGCTGGTGGAAGCCACGGATCTCGTCAGCCTGGCCATTCAAGCGGTGCGGCGCCTGATCCTCGACCTGGGTCCCGTCGCCCTGGAAGGGGTCGCTTTCCTCCCCGCCCTCAAGCTGTACGCACGTCAGTTCAGCTCGCGCACGGGGGTGAAGGTGGAGGTGCGCGACACGGGGCTTCCACCGAAGCTGCCGTCGACGCATGAAGCGGCCCTCTACCGGATCCTCCAAGGGGCCTTGTCGAACGTGTTGAAGCACGCCCAGGCCCACAGGGTGAAGGTCACGGTGGGCAGCCCCGCTCACTCCGCGATCGGCATGCGCATCGAGGACGATGGCGTCGGGTTCGACACGGTGGCACCCCGTCAGGCCTTCGGTCTGGCCGCGATGCGCGCAAGGGTGACCAGCCTGGGTGGCCGGCTGCGGGTGGACTCGCGTCCGGCGGGCTCTCGCCGCCGCCAGGGAACGCGCATCGACATCGAGTTGCCCCTCGCGAATGCCCGCTAGCCATGACCGCACGCATCAGGGTGCTCCTCTGTGACGATCACGAGCTGTTTCGTGAAGGGATCAAGGCCCTTCTGCAGGAAGAGCCAGGCATCGAGATCCTCGGCGAGGCACGGGACGGCGCGGAAGCGCTGGAGAAGGCGCTCGGCCTCCGCCCCGACGTGGCCTTGATGGACATGGAGATGCCGAATCTGAACGGCCTGGAGGCCACGCTTCGCGTCCGTCGCGCCGCCCCCGAAGTCCAGGTCCTGATCCTCACGATGTATGCGGAGGAGGACCTCGTGGCCCGCTGCATGGAGGCGGGGGCGGCCGGCTACATCCTGAAGGACATGCCCGCCTCGCAGCTCGTCTACGCCATCGAAGCGGTGAGCGCGGGCGGCACCTACATCAGCCCGTCGGCGCTCAAGGGGATGGTCGAGCACTACCGGGAACGCGCGTCACGCGCGGCCACGGCGACGGCGACGGCGTACGACCTCTTGACGGAGCGGGAGCGGGAGATCGTGAAGATGCTGGCGGAGGGCCTGTCCGCAAAGCAGATCGCGCTGCGGCTCAGGCTCAGCTCGAGGACGGTGGACGTCCACAAGACGAATCTGATGCGCAAGCTCGACGTTCACGGCCGCGCCGATCTGACCCGGTGGGCGATTCGCAACAAGGTGATCCGGCTGCCCGTGCTGAAGTGACGCCGGGCTACTGCTGCCACCACGGACGCGTCCCGGTGGCCGAGGTCGCTCTGGCGGCGGCTGGGCCTTCGAGGAGCGCGAGGGCGATGGCCATCACGACGACCAGGAGCGGATCGGTCAGCTCGGCCGTCCGGCCGGGAAGGAAGGCCTGGAGCGCCTCCACGCCGGCCAGCCCTGAGGAGGCCAGCGCAGCCGCGGGGGCAAAGCGCCACCCGGAACGCCGCAACAGCCAGATCAGGGAGCCATAGGCAAAGCTCTTCCGCAAGAGCACGAGCAGGCCGGCCCCCCCCGATTGGAACAAGCCCACGAAGGGTACCCAGTGGAAGGACGCGGGTGCGCGCGGGAAATGGAGGGGGAGGAGGCCGTCGAGGATGAGGGCGAGCAAGAGGAGCCAGGCCAGCGCCCGCGCCTTCGCGATGGCCCCGGCGCGGCCTCGTCCGAACATTAGGACCGCCGCGACGGCTCCGACCACCTCCGCGCCGCTCACCGTCCTGCCCGCGCACACGACCTTGAGTGGCAGAAGGAGGAGAAGGGCCGGGAAGGTCCGGGGCTTCCCTGGACTCACCGTCTCGATCAGGGCCGCCACCGCCAGCCATTCGGCGAAGCTGACGAACGCGTGGTGCGCCGACCATGAGCCGGGGCGCGCGAGCGTCTGCAGCGTCTCCGCGAGGTGCGCGCGGCTCAGATCCGGGAAGAATGGCAAAAGCTGGTAAGCCGCCCAGCAGCCGAGGAGCAGCATCGGCCCCGCCGCCGAACGGCCTCCGCGGGGCGCTTCGCGGGTGGCTGGCCGCCGGACGTCGGTGCGGAGGGCCACGTAACCGAGGATGCCGAATGCCAGAAAAGCGAACAGCTTGACCACGACTTCACGGCGCGTGAAGCGGCTCGTCGCGCCGTCGCCGATCGTGTCGTTGTTCACGCGGACGACGACGGCGCTGGACGCCGTCGCGTTGCCGGCGCCGTCCCGAGCGACGGCCGTGAGCGAATGGGAGCCGTTGGCGGTCTTGGTCGTGTCCCACAACGTCGTATACCGCGCAGTGACATCGTGTTCCAGGGGCTGACCGTCCAGCTGGAAGCGGACGCTCCGCACGCCGACGTCGTCCGCCGCCTGGGCGGAGACGGGGACGAGGCCGGTCACGCTCGAACCCGGCGCGGGATTGATGATGGAGACCGTCGGTGGCGTCACGTCGGAGCTGGAGCTGACCAGCAACTGCGCAGGAACCTTGACGATGAAGGCGTCGAGACGGTTTCCGCCCAGGTTCGTCGTCCAGATGAAGTACTGGCCGGTCACGTCGAGATTGCCTTTGGGGTGCTTCCCATAGACGCCACGGCCCCCGGCCGCGCCCAAGCTCGTCATGTTCTGGGTGACGACGAGAACGTCGAGGGAGTCGTCCAGGCGGAAGCAGACGATCTCGTTCGCACGCGGGCCGATGGCAGTGGTCACGCCGCCGCCGCAGCCATACTGCCGGGACAGCGGCAGACCCGGCACGGCATTCGCGTGGGAGACGTGCTGGATGTTCATGTCCCACGCCGTCGTGCGATACGCGAGCAGACCCTGCGGCGGAGTGCCGTCGAAGTTCCACACACGCATCGCGCCGGGAAGCGCGTTCCAGTCGTCCGCCGCGATCATGTAGCCGTAGCCGTTGTCGGAATGCCCGCCCGCCCCCTCCGGATCGCGCAGGAGACGCTCCGCTCCCGTCTGCAGGTCGATGAACCGGTTGTCGGTCGCGGGAGTGCCATCCACGTTGTCCTTGATCAGCAGCCACCGGCCACTCTTGTCGATCTGGCACTCGTCGAACTCCGCGGTGACGGGGTAGTAGAAGAACTGACGCGTGTCTTCCCGGTAGGCCAGGCAGCCCAGGGCGGTCCCCGTGTCCGCTTGCTTCAGGGTCGCGGAATGGACGTTGTCGTCGTTGCTCGAGTGGGTCTGCCAGATGTAGCGGTTCGGCCCGAAGCGCGCGGTCACGTCGAACACCGTCTGCAGCTTCTTCGTGATCACGTCGAAGCGCTCGAGCTTCGGCCCCTTGGCGCTGACATAGAGCTTGGTCGGCTGGCGGGCGCTGAAGTACCAGCCTTCACCCGTGTGCCAGCCATAGACGCTGTTGCCGTCGAAAAGCGGCCCCACCTTCACGACCTTGTCGCTGGTCTTGTCGTAGCTGAAGAGCGTCGGCCCGCCGTTTCCCTGCAAGCCGAGGAAGATCAGCATGGTGTCGCTGCCGACGTGGTTGTTGATGTTGCGCCAGTAGGAATAGCCGATGTCGTTGACGCAATCGGCGCCGCCGCGGCAGTCGCTCGTGTTGGTCAGACGGATGCCCTGCGTGTTGTAGGGGGCCGGAAAGGTGAACTTCCCCCTCTCGGGCAGGAATGCCGCGACCTGGGATGCGGTCCAGACCGGACGGACGGCCGTGTCCGTGGCCTTTTCGATGAACCCCCCGGGCGCGTCGGCAAGGGCCGCCGCTCCGGGAAGGGCGGCGACGGACGCCCAGACGAGGACCTGACGACTCCAGCGGGCGGCGGCGCTCGATCCCGTGATGGCGCGACCCTCTACGAGCATGAGGACGGCGGCCATGAGGACCACGAGGAGTGGACCGGTCATGTCCATCGCTGCGGCCACGAGGTGGGCCCGGACCGCCTCGACGCCGGCCACCAATAAAGAGGTTAGGAGGGCCGCGGAGCCGAGCCGCCATCCGGACCGGCGAAAGAGCCACACCACGGTGCCCGAAGCGAAGCATTTCTGCAGGAGCACCGCGAACGGCGCCCAGCGAACGGTGCTGACCGCCACGGGTAGCGGAAAGCGCATGAGCCCGTCGAGGACCAGAGCGATCAGGAGGAGCCAGGCCAGCGCCCGAAGGCTCGCGGGTCTTCCTGGACGGAGTCGCCCGGATGCGAGCACCGCCGCGACGGCTCCGACCGCCTCCGCGCCGCTCACGGTCCGGCCCGCGCAGAGGAGCTTGAGGGGCAGAAGGAGGAGCAGGGCCAGCAAGCCTCGGGGCCGTCCCGAACTCATGGTCTCGATCAGGGCGAACGCGGCCAGCCATTCGGCGAAGCCGACGAACGCGTGTGGCGCGGACCATGACTCGGGCCGCGCCAGCATCACGAGCTTCCCGGCGAGGTGGGTCAGGCTCAGGTCCGGGAAGAAGGGGAAGAGCTGGTACGCCGCCCAGCACGAGAGGAGCACCAACGGCCCGGCGGCCGCGCGGGCCACGGGCGATACGGCCGCGACGGCCTTCTCGACCAGGCTGTCCTCGAAGCGAAGTGCGTACGCCACGCCCAGCGCCGTGCCGGCCACGTTCAGGAGGACGTCGAACAAGCTGCAGGTCCGCGTGGGCACGAAGACCTGCGCGATCTCCAGGCCGGCCGACAACAGCGTGGCCAGGGCCAGCGTGCCCGTGACCGCGAGCGCGCGGCGCGCGTGGTCGCGGAGGGCCAGGTAGCCGAGGATGCCGAAGGGCACGTACAGAGACAGGTTGACGGCGACGTCACGGAGGCCGAAGCGGTTCGGCGCGGGCGAGGCCCAGGAACGGAGCAGCACGACGACGGCGTTCGAGGGAAGCGCGTGGGGATGGAACTCCCATGGGTAGAGCGTTCCGTGGACGATGAGCAGTACGACGAGGAAGAGAACGCGACGCAACTGGGTGCGCCGAGCCTATCACGGTGACGCGGACCGATCTTTGCGCTCACCCGGGTGGGAGCGGGAACGCATGGCGATGGGAAATGGCATGCTGGGCATGATGGGCATCGCCGAAAGGGGCGGTCTCGGCCGCGCCATGAAAGGGCGCGTCGTGCGCGCGCGCCGGCCGTTGCTCGACATGGTGCGGTCCGTCCTCCACCGCTCCGGGGGGCTGAAGCTCGCGCAATTGCGACGCACCAACGTGATCTTGATGTTCCACGAGATCGCCCCGGAGGAGGCCGAGGCGTTGCGGGAGCTCCTGCGCTACCTGGCCAGGCACTTCGTCATCATCTCGCTCGACGAGATGCTCCAGCGTGTCGCGGGCAAGCAGCCCTTCGAAAATGCCGCCCTGGCTCTCACCTTCGATGACGGCCTGCGCAACCACCGTCGGATCGTCTATCCCATCCTCCGCGAGCTCGGCCTGCCGGCGACGTTCTACGTCTGCCCGGGCTTGATCGGGACGGGCACGATATGGACGTGGGAGCTGGCGTGCCGAATCCCCTGGCTGGAAGCGTCCGCGCGGCGGGAGCTCTACGAGACCGCCGGGCTGGGGCCCGAGGCGGATCCCGCGACCTTCGTGCAGCACTTGAAGGGCCTGCCCGTCGCTGGGCGCGAGGCGGTCGAGACCGAGATTCGTGTGCGGACGCCCGACTTCTCGCTCAGCGCCAAGGAACGGGACCTCTACGAATTGATGGATTGGGACGACATTCGAGAGCTCGATCCGGCGCTCATCACCATCGGGTCACACTCCATGACCCACCCCGATCTGCCCCAGGTGGACGACAACCGACTGGCCCGCGAGATCACCGAGAGCCGCGCGGAGCTGGAAAGGCGGCTCGGGCGGCCGGTCGTCGATTTCTGCTATCCGAACGGCCACCACGACGGGCGTGTCCTGGCGCAGGCGGCGAAGGTCTACCGTTCCGCCGTGACCACGGCGGTGGGCTGCGTTCGACGCGGCGACTCTGCATGGGCGCTCAAGCGCATCGAGGTGGGGACCGATCCCGTCTGGGCGACCTGGGCCCTCGCCCTGCGGGCGGGTTGAGATGATGCGGACCGCCCTCGTCCTGGATGCGGACTCGCCCGCGGGATTGGAAGCCCTCCAATCCCTGGGCCGGAAGGGCCTCGCGACCCACGCCGCGTCTCCCGACGACTGCCTTGCTTTTCGCTCTCGGCGCGTCTCTCGGCGCTGGAAGCAACCGATCAGCGAGCCCACGGCTTTCTTGCGCTGGTTGCGCGACCTGGATGCCGAGCACGCCTATGCCCTGATCGTTCCCAGCACGGAACGGTCGTTGCGGATGCTCCTGTCGTTGCCGGATGACGACGCGCTCGTGGCCAAGGCCGTGCTCGCGCCCCGCGCCTCGCTCGAAACGGCGTTGGACAAGTGGGCCACGGCCGAGCTGGCCCTCTCCTGCGGGGTTCCTGCTCTCCCGACTCGCCTCCTCACCTCCCTCTCCGATCTCGCCGGAGCGCGGTCGTTCCCCGTCGTATTGAAGACCCTGCGCAGCGTCGTCGACATGGATGGAGAGCTGACTCACGTGCCGGCGCGGTTGGCGCGGGACGCCGAGGAGCGACAGCGCTTCTGCGAGCTCTTCCTTCCGCACACCCCGGTGATCGAGCAAACCTACGAGCGAGGCCACGGCGTCGGAATAGAGCTGCTGTACGACCGAGGTCGAAGGATCTGGCATTTCTGCCACGAGCGGCTCCACGAGGGCACCGGTCAGGAAGGACTGGGAAGCGGAAGCTTGTATCGCCGCTCGGCGGTGGCGCCACCCGATCTCCTCCACTACGCCACCGCCATGCTGGACCGCTTGTCGTGGCACGGCGTGGCCATGGTGGAGTTCCTCGTGGCGCCGACGGGTGAGTCGTGGTTGATGGAGATCAACCCCCGGTTGTGGGGCTCGGTCGCGTTGCCCATCGATGCCGGAGTCGATTTCCCCGCCGGCCTCCTGCTCCTGGCGACCGCACAAGCAGTGCCCCCCCAGCCTGGGTATCGGGTGCCGTATTACACGCGGCGCGCCCCGGAGGACTCGGTGTGGCTGCTGGGCAAGGCCCGGTCGCGGCCCGCCTGGGTGCTGCGAGAGCTCCTGCTCATGTCACGGCTGCTGACCGGCCGTGAGAGCTGGGATCACTTCGATTGGGGCGACCTCGCGGTCACCGTAGCCGGTTGGGGCCGCGCATCGAAAGCGATGACGAAGTCGGTGGGCCGGAGGTTGCGGGAGCGGCTCGAGTGGCGCCGGGCCCGACGGCGGCATCGCCAGAACCTGAGCGCCGCCCGCCGCCGGCCGGTCCGGACGGCCCTTTTCCTCTGCCACGGCAACATCTGTCGAAGTCCCGTCGCGGGCTCGCTCGCGCAACAGCGCCTGCAGGGATGGGCCATCTCCTCCGCCGGCTTCATCACGGAGGCAGGCCGGCCATCTCCATCCTGCCTTCAGGAGGCGGCACGGCTTCTCGATCTCGACCTGTCCACCTGGCGATCCCTGCGCGTGTCGAGGCAGATGGTGGAGAGCGCCGACGTGGTGTTCCTCATGGACATGCGCAACCTGCGCGCGTTCCAGGAGGAGTTTCCCGACGCGCTCGGCAAGGTCCTGTTCCTCGGCATGTTCCTCCCGGAGCCGGCCGAGATCGCCGATCCGTACGGACAGGACGTCGAACGGACGGTCGTGGTCCTGCGCGACATCCAGGCCGCCATCGAACGTGTGGCCGCGCTGTTCTCCACCCGACGGACCGGCGTGAGCACGTGAGATCGAAGATGGCCGTCGAAGACCAGGGAAGCTGCCCAACCGATTGACCCCATGAGTGCCTCATCTCGGTGCCGGCGTCTTGCCGGACGAGCGGAGGAGACTCGCGTGAGCGCGCCGGAACTGCGGAGACTCGAACTCCGCAGGCTAGCAGGGATGTCGAACCATGCGCGAAGCGGTGCGCTCAGTTCCCGTCACCGACGACAAGACCTGGTACAACCATTTCTATCGCGATCGACCGCCCGAGCAGGATCTCGTGGTGGCGCCCGAAATCGTCGATCGCTACTCCCGGTTGACGCACGCCGACATCTTTCATGTCGAGAAGTGGCATCAGCTCATCGGCGACGTACGGGGCAAGAAGGTCCTCTACATCGCCTGCGGAGTGGACGGTTCTGGAATCCTGCTGGCCTTGCGGGGCGGCGAGGTCTGGGTCCTCGATCTGGCCGCCGAAGCATTGCAGCACCAACGCCGGATGGGACTCGCCAATGGCACGGCACATCGGACGCACTTCATCGTGGGATCTTGTGCGCACCTCCCCTTCCGTTCCGCGTCTTTCGACGTGGTGGTGGGGATCGGCATCTGGCATCACCTTCAGGAGGATCTCGACGCGCCCTGCGCGGAACTGGCGCGGGTCCTCAAGAAGGACGGGTTGGCCGTGTTCCAGGAGCCCATCGAGCGTTCCCGCTTCCTGGCGCGACTCCGGCGCTATGTGCCGATCGCCCCGCCCGCGGATGCGTCTCCTCACTGCCGGCCCCTGGGCCGCGACGCCCTCGGGTGCTTCAGCCGACGGTTCCAGGTGGAGGCCTACTCATTCGGCTTTCTGGCGCGCTTCGACCGCCTGGTAGACGGATCCATCCCGTTCGAGTTCATCTCGTGGTGGCGGAGATGGATCATATTCGCCCTCCAGTACACCGACTTCTTCCTGCTGCGGACTCCGGGTCTGGAGCGCCTGGCCGGGGTGGTGGTCTTCAGGCTCACCAACGGGTCTCGAGCGCACTGAAACGCCGGGCTCCGTTGGGCCGAAACCGCGGTTCGAGGGCCGCTGACCTCAGCCCTGTCCGCGCCGCGTCGCCACGACGTCCGCAATGGCCTGCACGAGCAGTCCCGGGTCCATCGGCTTGGCCAGGTGGAGCTGGAAACCCGCGGCCAGCGAGCGCTCGCGATCGTGATCGGCCACGTAGGCGGTGAGGGCGATGGCGGGCACGTCGCCGCCCTTTCCCGCCGGCCGCGCGCGCACGCTGCGGATGAAGCCGTAGCCGTCCTCCTCGGGCATGCCGAGGTCGCTGACGACGACGTCGGGGAGCGACTTGTCGAGCGCGGCCAGCGCGGCCCCCGCGCTTTCCGCGCGCGTCACGCGCGCCCCCCGGGCATGCAGGGCCACGTCGAGGCTCTCCAGGAAGTCCGTGTCGTCGTCCACGAGGAGGACCCTTATTCCGGCCAGGATCCGCCCCGTGCTCGGGGGGGTCCGGGCGGGCTCCGAGGCCGGCGTCGGGGCGGGGACCGCGGCGTTTCCCGCGTCCTTGCCCCCGCCGGGCAGGGGCTCCGGAAAGGAGACGGTGAACCTCGAGCCACGGTCGGTGCCTTCGCTCTCCGCCCGCACCGTGCCTCCGTGCATCTGCACGAGGTCGTTCACGAGCGCGAGCCCGAGCCCCAGGCCGCTGACCGTGCGCGTCATGGAGGCGTCGGCCTGCCGGAAGCGGTCGAAGACGAAGGGCATGAACGCCGGCTCGATGCCGATGCCGGTGTCTTCGACGACGAACTGAACGCTCGAGGGCAAGCGGCGGACGATGACGCGCACCGTGCCCGCGGCGGGCGTGAACTTCACGGCGTTGGTGAGCAGGTTCCAGGCGATCTGTTGAAGGCGGCTGGGATCGCCCTGCACGACCGCCTCCGGATCCAGGGACGTCTCGAGCCGGACCTGGCGGGCCACGGCGGAAGGCCGGACCGTCTCCAGGGCCGCCTCCACCACCCGGGCCAGCTCCACGCGGCGGCTGTCGATGCGGAGCTTGCCCGTCACGATCCGGCTCACGTCGAGGATGTCCGCGATCAGCCGCGTCTGCGCCTCCGCGTTGCGCTGGATGGACTCGACGGCGCGCGCCGTCACCGCCGGGTCCAGGTTCGGCGTGCGCAGGACGTGCGCCCAGCCCACGATCGCGTTGAGGGGCGTGCGCAGCTCGTGGGACAGGGTGGCCAGGAAGTCGTCCTTGAGCCGGTTCGCCTCGCGCAGCGCGCGCTCCGCCTCCCGTGCGCGCAGGAGGGCGCGGACGGTGGCGATGAGGACGACCGGCTCCGCGGGGTGGGTGAGGTAACCGTCGGCGCCCGCATTGAGGGCCTGGGCCCAGTGTTCGGTGCTGCTGTAGGTGGCGGTGATCTGAAGGACCGGGATCGACGCCGTCTCCATGTCCGCCTTGAGCCGCCGGCTGACCTCGAAGCCGTCGATGTCGGGCAGCTTGACGTCGAGCATGATCAAGTCCGGCGCGTCGGCCCGCGCGCGGCGCAGCGCTTCCATCCCCGTGTCCGCCTCGATCACGCGGAAGCCCGCCTGCCGAAGCGTCCGCCCGATGGCGTAGCGGCTGGCCTCGTTGTCGTCGACGCTGAGAACGAGAGCGTTCTCGAAGGTCGATCTCATGAGCGGTGGACCGGATGCCCGGGCGGGGAAGTGGGCGCAGGGGCGTGCCAGCCGGCCCGGGCCAGGCCCTGCTGGATCGCGGCCGCGGCCTGGGGCTGGCCGAGGATCTCCTTCGAGAGGACGCTCGCGCCCAGCCGCGCCGCGGCCTCCCGCTCCGCCGGCACCAGCACCTTCGAAGTGATGAGGACGGCGGGCATGGCGCGCGTGCGAGGATCCTGGCGGAGGCTTTCCAGGAGCGCAAGGCCCGTCATGCCCGGCATGATGAGGTCCATGAAAATGACGTCCGGAGGCTGGGCCACCACCTGGCGCAGGGCTTCCTCCGGCTCCGCATACTCGCGCACCTCGAACCCCATCGGCCCGAGCAGCGAGCGCAGCGCATAACGCGGCACCTCCTCGTCGTCGATGATGACGGCGCGGGCGGTCGCCATTCCCGTCAGCTCGCGCAGCCGCCGCACCAGCCATTCGCGCTCGACCGGCTTGGCCGCATACGCGTCCGCGCCCAGGGACGCGGCCTTGGCCTGGTCGTCCACGCTCGTCGCCACCAGTACCGGCAGCTCGCCCGCATCTTCCTGCTTGAGTCGCGCCAGGTAGGCCCACGTGTCCTCTCCCGCGAGCTGGATGTCGAGGACGACCGCGCGCACGGGGAGCGTCGCGCGGCGGTACTCCGCCTCCTTGACCGTCCGGGCGGGAACGACCTGAAAGGGCGTACCCCGCAGCAGCCGGTCGTAGAGGTGCAGGCTCTCCGCGCTGTCTTCCACGACCAGCACGGGAACCCGCCAAGGATCCAGCTCCGCCGCGGTGGCGGGAGCGAGATGTTCGGCGGGCACCATCCCCGCGTAGAGGAGGGGGAGGGAGAGGTGGAACGTGGATCCGCGTCCGAGCTCGCTCTCCACGGTGATGTGGCCTCCGAGCAGCTCCGCCAGCTTCCGGGAGAGGGCGAGGCCGAGCCCGGTCCCCTTGAACCGCCGCTGCAGGAGGTTCTCGACCTGCCCGAACTCGCTGAAGATCCGCTCCTGGTCCTCGGGAGCGATGCCGATCCCGGTGTCCGCCACCGAGAACACCACGCGGCGTCCCTCCTCCGCGACGGTGGCCGTCACGCGGATCTCGCCCCGCTCCGTGAACTTGAGCGCGTTGGAGATGAAGTTGCGGAGGATCTGCGAGATCTTGGCCTCGTCCGAATACATCTCCGGCAGCGCGTCTTCGTCCTCGAAGACGAGGCGCACCGTGTCCGTGACCAGGAGGGGCCGCAACATCCCTCGCAGCGCGCCGAAGAGGTTCTTGATCTCGAACGCGACCGGACGCACGACCGTCTTGCCCGCCTCGACCTTGGCCAGGTCCAGGAGGTCGTTCACGAGCTCCGTGAGGTCCTGGGCCGCCTTGCGCACGAACCCGACCTGCTTCTCCTGCTCGGGCGTGAGGTCGCCGTCCGTGCGGTCCTGGAGGAGCTTCGAGATCGCGAGGATCGAGTTCAGGGGCGTCCGGAACTCGTGGCTCATGTTGGAGAGGAAGCGGGACTTCATCTCGTCCGCGCGCCGCAGGTGCTCGGCCTTCTCGTCGAGCTCGGCGTAGAGGGCGACCACGCCGCGGTTCGTGTCCTCGAGCTCGCGATTGAGGCGGACCAGGTCCTCCTGCCGCCGGCGCAGGTCCTCGAGGACGTGGAGGAGCTCCTGGTTCTGTTGCTGCACCTCGGCCAGCGGGTTCTGCAGCCCCTCGCGGGCCAGCTCGTCCGCGAGCCGGCCGATGTCCCGCGAGTGCAGCACGGGCGAGGCCGCGGGCAGCAGCTTCTGGATGGTGATCGCGGTCCCTTCCCTGGAGGACTGGATCGCGAATCGGTCCATCAACCGGCGCGCGCCCAGGATGCCGAGCCCCATGCCCGTGGACGACCGGTAGCGGCCGGACAGGATCAGGCTGACGTCCGCGATGCCGGGTCCCCGGTCGCTCACGCGCACGACCAGCACCTGGGGCGGAGTCTGGCCTTCGATCGCGAACTCCACCTCGCCTTCGCGCGCGTAGTTGTAGACGTTGCGCGCGAGCTCGGAGACGGAGGTCGCGATGCGGACCTGGTCCTGCTCGTCGAAGCCCAGGAGCCGCGCGAGCTGCCGCGCCCGCTGGCGCGCCGCCACCACGTCCTGCTCCTGCCGGATGCGCACGGTCAGCAGGCGAAGGCTCATGCCCGCGGCTCCCGCGCCACCACCACCGTGATGTCGTCCCGCTGGCGGCTGTGGTCGCGATACAGGATCGCGGCCACCAGGGCCGGGTCGCGCGCGGCCAATCCCGGATAGGACTCGAGCGTCCAGCGCGTGGCCAGGCCGTCCGAGGCCAGCACCAGCAAGGCCCCCTTCGGCCACGGGTAGCTGAACTCGCGGATGCGGATCGTCCCGTGGCCGGCGGTGCCGTTGTGGGACACGGTGTGATGGCTCTGGCTCCCGTTCCAGACGGCTCCGGCGATGTTCCCGACTCCGGCGAAACGAACCACTCCCGCCTCCACGTCCACTTCCGTCACGGCCAGGGCCGCGCCCCGCGTGCTGCGCAGGGCGAGATGGCACGTCTCCACCGCCGCCTCCACCGACTCGCCCGGCGCGGCGCGAAAGGCCTCCAGGGCCGCGTGCGCGGCGTCGCTGGCGATGGGCCCGTGGCCCAGCCCGTCTACCATGAGTATGCGCGCGCCGCGCGCGGTGGTCTGGAACAGCCAGGCATCTCCGTTGACCGTCTCTCCGGACTTGGGGAGGCTGACCGCGCCCAGCTCGAGGCGGACGCGCTCCCGGGGAGCGGGTTGCGAACGGATGCGCGCGAGCACCGCCGTGCCCTGTCCGCGCACGGAGTAGATGTCGAAGGTGGTGGCCATGCGGCGGATGGCGCCGAGGCCGTTGCCCTGGGTTCCGACGGTCGAATGGCCGTCGCGCAGGGAAGCGCTCACATCGGCCATGCCGGGGCCACGGTCGAGCGCGATCACCTCCACGCCGTCTTCGACGGCGCGCAGCAGGATCTCGCCTCCTCCCGCATGTTTGACGAGGTTGGTGGCGGCTTCGGTGGTCACGACGGCGGCGTTGCTGGCCGCGTTCGGGTCGAGCCCGACCCTCTGGCCGAGCGCGGCCATCGCACGGCGGGCCTCGCCGACCTGGCTCTCGTCGACGACGGGGACGAGAGTGGTCTGCCCATCCAGCATCCGCCCTACTTCCAGCGCGTGACGGCGACGCGCGTACCCTGGCCCGGCGTGGAGTGGATCTCGAATTCGCTCATGAGGCGCTTGGCCCCGCTGAGACCGAGGCCGAGGCCGGTGCCCGTGGAGTAGCCGTCCTTGAGCGCGAGCTGCAGGTCGGCGATGCCCGGCCCCGTGTCCTCGAAGGTGAGGCGCAGCCCCCGGCGCGGTCCGTCGTTGAGGGCCTGGAAGCGGACGGTGCCGCCCCCGCCGTAGATCACGGTGTTGCGGGCCAGCTCGCTGGCGGCGGTGACGATCTTCGTCTGATCGACGAGGCCGAAGCCGAGGCTGATCGCCCACTCGCGGGCGAATTGGCGCACGCGCACCACCTCGTCCTCACTCCGTACGGAGACCTGTTCATCCCTGACGACGGCCATCGCCGGTCTCACGCTCCTCGCGGGCGGTATCCAGAAGCTCCATGCCCCGCTCCACGTTGAGGGCCGTGCGCACGCCGGTCAGCGACAGTCCGAGCTCCACGAGGGTGATTGCGACCGCCGGCCGCATTCCCGTGACCACCGTGTCCGCATCGAGGATGCGGGCCATGGCCGCGATGTTCCCGAGCATGCGCCCGATGAAGGAGTCCACCAGGTCGAGGGCGGAGATGTCGATGAGCACGCCTTCCGCATGGTGGCGGCGGATCTGCTCCATGAGGTCGTCCTGGAGGGCCATGGCCAGGCGGTCGTGCATGTCCACCTGGATGGTCACGAGGAGGTACCGGCCCATCTTGAGGATCGGGATGCGTTCCAACGGCGTTCCTCAGGAACCCGAAGAGACGGCCGCCACCTTGGTGACGGTGAGACCGTTGCGCTTGAGGGCCAGGGCGAAAGCGTCGGCGAGGGTCGCCTTGGTGACGACGTCACCGAGGTCCACGCCGAGATGCACGATCGTCTGCGCGATCTGGGGCCGGATGCCGCTGATGATGCAGTCCGCGCCCATGAGCCGCGCCGCCGCCACCGCCTTCAGGAGGTGCTGGGCGACCAGCGTGTCCACGGTGGGGACGCCCGTGATGTCGATGATCGCGATGGCGGCCCCCAGGTTCACGATCTCCTGCAGGAGGTTCTCCATCACCACCTGCGTGCGCGCGCTGTCCAGGGTGCCGATGAGGGGCACCGCGACCACGTTGTCCCACAGCCGCACGACCGGCGTCGAGAGCTCCAGCAGCTCTTCCTGCTGGCGCTGGATCACGCCTTCGCGGCCCTTCTGGTAGACCTCCATGGTGAGGATGCCCAGCCTGTCGATGAGGCTCGTGGCCGCCCAGGTCGCGTCGGCCAGGGCCGCCGGATCCTTCGCGAGCTCGGTGCGGATGCGCCCGAACAGCGGCTGCTTGAGCGAAAACACGAACATGGCCGTCTCGCTGGGACTGAACCCCTGGCGGGCGCGGCTCTGCGAGAGCTCGGTCAGCAGGTTCTTGACGTCGTTCCACTCCGGCGTGCGGATGTCCGTCCCGTTCGCGATTGCCGTGCGCGTCGCCTCCAGGAAGCGCTGGGATTCACTCCTCACGTCGCGCTCGGTGACGAGATCGGCGCGGTGCGTATCGGAGGCCAGCTGGAGCTTCACCCAATCTTCCAGGATCTCCTTCTCGTAGCGGCCGAGCAGGGACGGCAGGGCGCTCTTGGCACCGTCGGTCATCGCTGGATCTCCTTTGGCTGCGGAAATTCCAGTATAGCGGCCCGGATGGGGGCGAGGAGGGCTGCCGCGACGAATCGAAATCAGCGCCCGATGGCCGCCCCGTCGGACGCCCGGCGGTCGAATCCGCCTTCCAGCACGTCCGCCGCCGCGTCGTAGGCCACGCCCTGCGCGACCCCCTGGGTGGCGTAGTCCCCCTCGCCTTCCCTGACCTCGTGCCCCCGCGCGCGCAGGAGGGCGATGGTGTCGGGGGAAAGGCCATAGCGCTCGACCCGGATCCGATCGGGCAGCCACTGGTGGTGGAAGCGCGGCGCGTCGATGGCTTCCTGGACGTTCATGCCGAAGTCCACGAAAGCGACGATCACCTCGAGCACGGTGTTGATGATGGTGCGGCCGCCGAGGCAGCCGACGGCGAGCGCCACCTTGCCGTCCTTGCTGAGGATGGTGGGAGTCATGCTCGAAAGCATCCGCTTGCCGGGGGCGGCCAGGTTGGGATCGGTGCCGATGAGCCCTTCGGCGGTGGTGAGGCCCGGCCCCGCGTTGAAGTCGCCCATCTCGTTGTTGAGGAGGAACCCCGCGCCGGGGACGACGATCTTGGATCCGTAGCCGTCCTCGAGGGTGAATGTCAGCGCCACCGCGTTGCGGCTCGCGTCGATGACGGACAGGTGGGTCGTCTCGTGGCTCTCCGCCGGCCACTGGAAGCTCGAGGGCGAGGAGGTGGAGGCCTTCTTCTCGTCGATGGTGGCCCCCAGGCTGCGCGCGTAGTCCTTGGAGATGAGCCGGGCGATGGGCAGGCCCGGGTTGGCCTCGGGGTCGCCGAGGTAACGCGCGCGGTCGGCGTAGGCGCGCCGCATGGCCTCCGCCATGAGGTGCACGGTGTCCGCGGAGCCGAAGCCCTTGGTCTTGAGGTCGTAGCCCTCGAGGATGTTCAGCATCTCGATGAGGGCGGTTCCGCCCGAGCTGATCGGGGGCATGGCGAGCACGTCGTAGCCGCGATACGTGCCACGCAGGGGCACGCGCACCTTGGGCTGGTAGGCCTTGAGATCCGCGCGCGTGATGAGCCCGCCGCCCCTCTTCATCTCCGCTTCGATCAGCTCCGCCGTCTTGCCTTCGTAGAACCCGGCCGGACCGCGTTCCGCGATCCGCTCGAGCGCCTCCGCGAGGTCCGTCTGCTGCAGGAGGTCGCCCGCCTCGTAGGGGACGCCCTTTCGCGAGAAGGCGGCGACGGACGCCGGATACGGCTTCATTTCGGGGAGGACGCCGCGCAGGGAGCGCGAGAGCCCGGGCGTGACCACGATGCCCTCGCGCGCCATGGTGATGGCGGGAGCGAGCAGCCGCCGCCACGGCAGCTTGCCGTGCGCGCGCCAGGCCATGTGCAGGCCGGCCACCGTCCCCGGCACTCCGACGGACAGGTGGCTGTCGTGGTGCTTCTTCTCGTCGTAGGCGCCGGCGGTCAGGAACATGGTCGCGGAACTGCCCGCGGGCGCGGTCTCGCGGAAGTCGTAGGCGGTCGGATCACCCGTGGCCGGCCGATAGAGGAGGAAGCCGCCGCCGCCGATGTTGCCCGCGGTGGGATGGGTCACCGCCAGCGCGAACGCGGTGGCCACGGCCGCGTCCACGGCGTTGCCGCCGGCCCACAGGACTTCGATCCCCACCTGTGAAGCCATGAAGTTCTGCGACGCCACCATGCCCTGCCGGGCGCGGACGGGCTGCGCGCCCGTCGCCAGCACGGACGTGGGGGTGGAAACAGCGAGCAGCCAACTACCAACGATGGTGGCCGCTGGATGCAGGACGATGGCGAGAGCGCGGGGCTTGAGCATGCCGGATGGCCTCCGAAACGGAGGCTATCATCGCGGCCGGGTCCCGGGCCACGATGGTAGGCTGATGGCGATGCTCGGGCTGGCGTCGCTTCTCGCCCTCTTCGCCGCGGCGCCGTCGCCCGCGCCGCCCGCTCCCCCTCCCGTCCGCACCCTCCGCGTCGACTATGTCCACAGCGGCAAGGCGGGCGAGGAGCGCTTCGCCCTCGACGGGGTGGCTCTCGAAGGGCCGTGGCCCGGCCGCCCCGACCGCGCCCTCGACGAGAGCGGGCTCGGCAAGTACCGGTTCGAGGTGCGCGACGCGGCGGGACGCGTCCTCTTCTCGCGCGCCTTCGCCAGCATCTACGGCGAATGGGAAGGGACGGCGGAAGCGCGCGAGGTCGCGCGCGCTTTCCATGAGTCGGTGCGTTTCCCCGTGCCCGCGGCCCCGGTGCGGGTGGTGATCCTGGGCCGCGGAGACGGCGGATCCTTCAAGGAGCTGTGGTCGGTGCCCGTGGATCCCGCCTCTCCGCTCGTCGATCGGGCGCCGTCGCCGGCGGCGGGCCGCGTCTGGGCCGTGGTCGAGAACGGTCCGCCCGCGGACAAGGTGGACCTTCTGCTCCTCGGTGACGGCTATACGCCGTCCGACCTGGACAAGTGG
>Ga0207675_100002582_pt1 | contig 17941 bp, 15 predicted proteins | sample KBSSwiS42_FD_184305 | JGI IMG/M metagenome (GOLD analysis project Ga0207675, IMG submission 184305) | Switchgrass rhizosphere microbial communities from Kellogg Biological Station, Michigan, USA - KBS Switchgrass S4-2 (SPAdes) (version 2) | ecosystem: Host-associated > Plants > Roots >... | reverse complement strand
ACGCTGATCCAGTCGAAGGGCAGCATCACCGACACGGTCGACGTGCTGCTCCTGCGCGGCATCATGAGCCCGGCCGGGCACATGGCGTGGACCGGCATCTCCGCCACCGCGCTGTACGCCGCGGCGGAGGCGGGCTGGAGCGGGCGGCGCGTCGGCGGGTTCCTGGGTGCGTTCGTGCTGGCCGTCGCCCTGCACACGGCGTGGGACAGCCAGAAGTCGCTGATCGGCACGGCGATCGTCGCGGTCGTCAGCCTGGCCGCGCTGGGGTGGACGGTGCACCGCATCGATGTGGCGCGCCCGACCCGCTAGTCCGGCTGCACCACAGCGTGGGTGGCCCGTGGGCGGGCGACGAAGTTGCCGAGCGCCACGCCCGCGGCGAGGGCGAGCCCGATGGCCAGCGCGAGCAGCACCGTGACGAGGCCGTCCACCACCTCCTGCACGGCCAGTTGGTAGAAGCCCCGGTAGGCGGTGAGGCCGGGCAGGAGCGGGATGATCCCGGCCAACACGATCACGTGCGAGTGCACCCCGGAGCCGCGCCGCGCGACGCCGGTGGCGATGCCCACGAACGTCGCCGCCACGCCGGTCGACACCACCGGGCCGAGGTGCGCGAACAGCGTGAGCGCCCCGTACACCGCCCAGCCGATGCCGCCCGCGAGGCCCGCCGCGAGCAGCGACCGGATGGGGGCGTACGTGGCCAGCGCGTACATGGCCGCCGCCGTCGCGGCCGCGAACACGCAGAGCCAGAACCGGGCGAAGTCGGCCGCCACCGGTTCGGCCGGGTCCAGGGTGAGCTCGAACGCGACGCCCAGCTTCAACCCGAGGATCACACCGGTGAGCAGCCCCGCGGACAGCAACGCCACCTCGGCCGCCCGGCCCGCGGCGGTGACGTAGAAGCCGGAGATCGCGTCCTGCACGGTGCCGACCACCGACAGCCCGGAGAGCAGCACCGTGATGCCCGCCGCGATGACCAGCGACGGCTGGGTGCCCGCGGGCAGCGCGCCGATGCCGAACAACGCGAGCGTCGACACCGTGGCGACCACGGCCCCGACCATCTGCAGGAAGAACGTCGCGACCCCGAACCGGCCGAGCAGCCGTCCGAGCCGGTCGATCAGCGCGGTGACGGCGAACGCGCTGGCCGCGATGGTCAGCCCGCCACCCAGCAGCACCGCCACCGCGGCCGCCTGGCCAGCCCAGCCCAACGTCGCCGCCCAACGCGGGTACGGGTGGTTGGCCGCGACGGCGTCGGCCAGCTCCTCCGCGGCCCGGTGCACGGACAGCCCGTGGCGCTCCACCCGCGCGACGATGCGGCTCACCGCGGCCATCCGGGTGAGGTCGGTGGTGCGGTAGCGGACGATCCGCATGGTCGTGAGCGGCGCCGCGACCATCCCGCGGTGGCAGCACATGGTGATCGAGTTGAACGTGATGTCGATGTCGACGGTCGGCAGCCCCAGCGCCGCCGCCATGCGGAGCATCGTCTCGGTGGTCTCCTCCGCGGGCTCACCGCTGGCCAGCAGCACCTCGCCCACGCCCATGCACACGTCGAGCACCTGCTGCACCTGGGCGTCCGACGGCACGGCGGGCCCGATGGGGCGCAGCAGGTCGAGCGTGGGCGGCCCGCCGTGCAACAGGTCGTGCGCCTCCCGGCGCACCACGCCCCGGAACCTGCGGGTGAGACGGCCCATGGCCGGCAGTCTCGCAGGCGTCGCGCAAGGGCGAAGAACACAGGCCTCGGCCCTTGCCCTCGCTTATATTCAGTGACTGAGCCCGTTCAAGAGGAGTTGCGTGGTGAGCACTGCAGAGAAGCAGGTCGACACCCAGTCCCCGGATGGCGGCGAGGTGGTCGGCGTCCCGTCGCTCGGCGAGACCGTGGCCGGCTTGGCCGCCGCGTTCGGCCAGGGCCGCACCGTCACCCGCGAGGCCGCGAAGCTGGGCGGCGAGCTCGTGCGCGTAGCGCTGGGCCGCTCCGAGGTCGAGCCGGGCAAGGGCGACCGCCGCTTCACCGACCCGGCGTGGTCGGGCAACCCGATCTTCTCCCGCATCGAGCGCGGCTACCTGGCCACCGCACAGGCCGTCGGCAACGTCGTCGGCGAGCTGGGCCAGAGCTCGGACAACCAGCGCCGCGCCGAGCAGGCCCGCTTCGCCACCACGATCCTCACCAGCGCCTTGGCCCCCACCAACTTCCTCGCCACCAACCCGGCCGCGATCAAGCGCGCGTTCGACACCGGCGGCAAGAGCCTGGTGCGCGGGGTGCGCAACTTCGTCGGCGACGTGCGCAACAACGGCGGCATGCCCTCGATGGTCGAGCGCGACGCGTTCGAGGTGGGCAAGGACCTCGCGCTGTCCCCCGGCGCGGTCGTGCACCGCGACGAGGTGGGCGAGCTCATCCAGTACCAACCCAGCACCGAGCAGGTCCACCAGCGCCCGCTGGTCATCATCCCGCCGCCCATCGGCCGCTTTTACTTCCTCGACCTGCGCCCCGGCCGCAGCTTCGTCGAGTACGCCACCAGCCAGGGCATCCAGGTGTTCCTGCTGTCCTGGCGCAACCCCAGCGCCGCCGAAGGCGAATGGGACCTCGACACCTACGCCACCCGCGTGCTCGCCGCCATCGACGCCGCGCGCGAGATCTCCGGCAGCCCCGACGTCAACGTGATGGGCTTCTGCGCGGGCGGCATCATCTCCACCACCCTGCTCAACCACCTCGCCGCGATCGGCGACGACCGCGTGCACAGCATGTCCTACGCCGTCACGCTGCTCGACTTCGCCGAGCGCGCCCCGATCACGGCCTTCCAGGGCCCCGGGCTGCTGCGCTTCGCCAAGGCCCGCTCGCGGCGCTCGGGCATCATCACCAGCCGCCAGATGGGCGCCGCGTTCACCTGGATGCGCCCCGACGACCTGGTGTTCAACTACTGGGTCAACAACTACCTCATGGGCGACAAGCCGCCCGCGTTCGACATCCTGGCCTGGAACGCCGACGGCACGAACCTGCCCGGCGCGCTGCACGGCCAGTTCCTCGACATCTTCGAGGGCAACCTGCTCACCAAGCCCGGCGGCCTGTCCGTGCTGGGCAGCCCGATGCAGCTCGACGCGATCAAGACGCCGACGTTCGTCACCGGCGCGGTCGTCGACCACCTCACCCCCTGGCTGGGCTGCTACCGCACCACCCAGCTGCTCGGCGGCGAAGCCACCTTCGTGCTGAGCTACTCAGGGCACATCGCGAGCCTGGTCAACCCACCCGGCAACCCGAAGGCGCACTACTGGACCGGCAGCGCACCCGGGCCCGATCCGCAGAAGTGGCTCGCCGAGGCCACCAAGCAGCAGGGCAGCTGGTGGGAGGCCTGGATCGAGTGGTTCCAGCCCCACGGCGGCGGCACGAAGAAGGCGCCGCGCTCGCTCGGCAACAAGGCCCACCCGGTCGTCGACCCCGCGCCCGGCCGCTACGTGCGCAGCTAGTGCCGCTCGTCGCGATCGTCCGGCACGGGCAGGCGTCGTTCGGCGCCGCCGATTACGACGCGCTGTCCGCCGTCGGCGAGGAGCAGTCGAGCCTCGTCGGCGTGGAGCTGCGGCGGCGTGGGCTGCGCGAGCCCGAGGTGGTCGCGGGCACGCTGCGGCGCCAGCGGCACACGGCGAGCCTGCTCATGGCCGCGGCCGGGTACCCGGGCCCGTGCGGCACCGACAAGCGTTGGGACGAGTTCGACCACCTCGCGCTGCTTTCGCGCTACGTCGACCCGGCCCGGGTCGAGCCCACTCGGCAGGACTCGCGGGCGTTCCAGCGCCTCCTCGACGAAGCCCTGGAGGCGTGGACGCGCGACGGCGGGTGGGCGGCCTTCACCGCCGACGCGCTGGCTGCCCTGCAGGACGTGGCGGAGGCAGCACCGCAAGGGCGCGACGCGGTCGTCGTCAGCTCGGGCGGGGTGATCGGTGCGCTCGCCGCGGGCCTCCTCGGTGCGCCCGCGGCCACCGGCATCGCGCTCAACCGGGTGGCGGTCAACGGCGCGATCACCCTCGTGGCCGTCGGCGGCCGGGGCGCGCACCTCCTGACTTTCAACGACCACGCGCACTTCACCGGGCCCCGCCGGGAACTGCTCACCTACCGATGACGCTCGATCGGAGAGTCGCATGAAAGCAGTCCAGCTCACCGGCTACCGCCAGGACTTCGAGATCGGCGAGGTGCCGGAACCGGAGATCACCGCACCCACCGACGTGATCGTCCGGGTCGGGGCGGCGGGCTTCTGCCGCACCGACATCCACATCTGGGACGGCCAGTTCGACGAGGCCTGGAAGGGCGCGGGCATCGGCCTGCCGTTCGTACCCGGCCACGAGACGGCGGGCTGGGTGCACGAGGTCGGCTCCGCGGTCACGCACATCGCCGTCGGCGACGCGGTGCTGCTGCACCCGCTGATGACGTGCGGCTACTGCCACTTCTGCCGCGCGGGCGACGACATGCACTGCACCGACAACGTCTTCCCCGGGATCTTCGCCCCTGGCGGGTTCGCCGAGCTCATCAAGACCAACGCGCGCGCGATCGTGCCGCTGCGGCCGGGCGTCACGCCGGTCGACGTCGGCCCGCTCGGTTGCGCGGGCATGACCGCCTACGGCGCGGTGAAGAAGGCGCTGCCCTACGCCTACCCGGGCAGCTACACCGTGGCGTTGGGCGCGGGCGGGCTGGGCCACATCGGCATCCAGGCCCTGCGCGCGCTGTCCCAGACCGAGATCATCGTGGTCGACCGCAACGCGGAGGCGCTGGAGCACGCCCGCGGCTGGGGCGCCGACCAGACCGTGCAGGCGAAGGCCGACGGCTCGCACGTGCAGGAGGTCAAGGACATCACCGGCGGCGGCGCCCAGGTCGTGGTCGACTTCGTCGGCGAGGGCGGCGCCGAGCGCGACGCCGTGCTGATGCTCGGCACGCGCGGCGTCGACGTGCTGGTCGGCTACGGCGGCAGGCTCGACGTCGAGATCCTCAGCGAGGGGCTCTTCCCGGAGACGAGCTTCCTGAGCAGCATCGTCGGCACGTACAACGAGGCGGTCGAGCTCGTCGCGCTGGTCGCCCGCGGCGCGGTGAAGCTCACCAAGACGACGTTCCCCCTGGAGGGGGTGAACGACGCGCTGCACGCCCTCGACGACGGCCGGATGATCGGCCGCGGCGTGCTCGTGCCCAACGAGAGCTGACGAGATCGACGTGCGGGCGGTTCGGCCGCTGCGAGAACGCCGTCACGTCGATCTCGCGCGGGCGCGGGTCAGCTCTGCGACGATCCGGGCCCGATCTCCGTACACCTCGCGTTTGGTGTAGCGGTACACCTGCCACCCGAGGTCGACCAGCCGGGTGTGGCGCGCGATGTCGCGCAGCACCCGCCCTGGCTCGGTGTGCAGCTCACCCTCGTACTCGATCCCGATCTTCAACTCGGGCCAGGCCAGGTCGAGCCAGAACGCCGTGCGGGTGGCGACGTCCTGAACGACCCACTGCACCTCGGGCGGCGGCAGCCCGGCGGCCACGATCAGCAGGCGGAGCCGGGTCTCCATCGGCGATCCGGCGTACGGGTTGGCCAGGGCGACGACAGCAGGCACGCGCGCAACACCACGGTGCCCCCGATCGCGCGCGCACAGCTCCAACAGCAGATCGGGGTGGAAGCGATGGCGGTTGGCCAGCCGGTCCACCGCGACGACCGCTTGGCTGAGATCCGGCCGTCGGGCCAGGTCGAACGCCGTGCGCAACGGCGCGGTGCAAGCGACGTCGCGCACCCGGGTGACCTCGCCGACGAGGAGCTGGTCGCGGTGGACCACCAGACCCGGGTGCGCACGCAAGTCGCCTGCCACGGTGACCTCGGCGGGCGCGTCGGGGTGCGGCGCGCAAGCGGCCCCCAGCAACAGGGCCGCCGAGTAGCCGGAGAGCACGCCGCGCCCCTCGACGAGTCGGTACGCGGCCAGTGATCGCAGCAGCAGATCGGGCGCGGGAGCGGCCCGGCAGTAGACGTCCGGCAGCAGTCGCTGGAACCGCGGCCCGCGCAACCTGCCGCGGGTGACGAGCCCGGCCGCGATCGCGTGCGAGCCGCGGAACGCCACGGGCCAGCCCGGCACGGTCATGCCGGAAGGATGACCGGCCGGGCCGTGATCCCGTGGCCGTTCAGCGAAGCCCGACCCCGACATCGACGTGAGGGCGGTTCCATCGCAGCGAAATCGCCCTCACGTCGATCTCATGGCGGTGCACAGACTCATGACGGTGCACAGAGGCCGACGATGGTCTCCATCGCGATCGGGAGCTCGTCGATGCGGGCGCCGAAGGGGGCCAGGGCGTCCTCCACCGCCCGGGTCACGGCGGGCGGGGCGATCATGCGGCCGCCCTCGCCGCCGCCCTTCACCCCGTGCGCGGTCCACGGCGAGGGCGTCTGGAGGAACGCCACCTCGACCCGCGGCACGTCCGGGGCGCCGGGCAGCAGGTACTCGTCGTAGCTCGCGGTGAGGTTGCGGCCCTCCGCGTCGTAGGCCACCCGCTCGTAGAGGGCCACCCCGATCCCCTGCGCGATGCCGCCGCGGACCTGGCCCTCCAGCGAGCGGGGGTTCACCACCGTGCCGTGGTCGTGCACCGCCACGTACTTCAGGAACTCCACCTGCCCCGTCTCCGGGTCCACCTCGACGACCACGACGTGGCAGCCGTGCCCGACGATCGGGTAGAACGCCCCGAGGTCGGTGCGGTCGGCGTTGGGCAGCGTGAAGAACGGCGGGTCGTAGGTGAAGCTGGCCTCCAGGCCGCTCTCCATCCCGTCGGGGAGGCTCGCCTTCTGCCAGTAGGCGGCCATCCCGATGTCGGCGAGCGACATGCTCGCGTCGGTGCCCTGCACCGAAACCACGCCGTCGCGCAGCTCGAGGTCGTCGAGCGACGCCTCCAGCTGGTGCGCGGCGATCTCGAAGATCTTGTCCTTCAGCTTCTTCGACGCGCCCGCCACCGCGCCCGACAGCATCACCGTCATGCGGCTGCCGCCGGGGCCCGCCGAGGGCAGGCCGTGCATGGTCGGGGCGAGGTCGATCGCGACCTCGGCCGGGTCGACGCCCAGCTCGGCCGCGATGAGCTGCGCGGTGACCGTCTCCTGCGAGTTGCCCCAGAACGGCGCGAACAGCGTGGCGGTGATCCCGCCGGTGGGGCCGATCCGCATCCGGACGCTCTCCGCCGTGGTCGTGAACGGGGCGGGCGCGCCGATGTTGTGGAACCAGAACTCGCTGGCGTAGTAGGTGCTGCGCTGCTGGGCGCAGGCCACGCCGATGCCGATGTAGCGCCCCTCGGCGCGGGCGCGCTCCTGCTCGGCCCGCCACCGGTCGAGGTCGGCCAGCTCCAACGCGCGCGCCAGCACCGCCGGGTAGTCGCCGGAGTCGTAGAAGTTGCCGGTGGGGATCTTGTACGGGAACGCGTCGGGTGGGATGAGGTTGCGCTGCCGCAGCTCGACGGGGTCCACGCCGAGCTCGTCGGCCGCGGCGTCGACCAGCCGTTCCAGCACCCAGTTGGTGACGTCCGAGCCCGCGCCGCGCAGCACGCCCTGCTGGTTCTTGTTGGTGAGCACGGCGGTGACGTCGTAGGTGACGCTGCCGATCCGGTACGGGCCGACGATCTGCGACAGCGGGTTGGTGTTGCCCGCGATGGCCAGCAGGAAGTAGGCGCCGTAGTCGTCGACGACCTTGATGCGCAGGCTGCGGAACGTGCCGTCGGCGTCCAACGCCAGCTCGGCGACGTGCGCCCGATCCGGGGCCTGCGCGTCGGACGCGAGCAGGTTGTCGGCGCGGTCTTCCATGAACTTCACGGGCCTGCCGGTGACCTTGGCCAGCGCCCCCGCGATGCCGATCTGCTTGGCGAGGAAGTGCTTCGAGCCGAACGAGCCGCCCACCGACAGCGGGTGGAAGTTGAGCATGTGCGGCGCGACGCCGAGGGTGGCGGACATGACCCAGGCGCCGAAGTTGAGCAGGTTGGTGTTGGACCAGACGTCCATCCGCCCGCTGGCCGCGTCGAACCGGACGACCGCGCCGTTGGTCTCCAGCGGCGCGGCGGTGGCGCGGGGCCAGCGCAGCTCGCGACGCACCACGCGGTCGGCGGCGGCGAACTCGGCGTCGACGTCGCCGAACGTGAACGCGTGCTGGTAGACGACGTTCGAGCCGAGGTTCTCGTGCACCAGCGCGGCACCCTCGGCCATCCCGGCCTCCGCGTCGGCGACGACGGGCAGCGGCGCGTACTCCACCGTGATCAGCGCGAGCGCGTCCTCGGCGATGTAGCGGGACTCGGCGGCGACCACCGCCACGGCCTCGCCGAAGTAGCGCACCTTCTCGACCGCGATCGCGTGCTCCACCACCTCCTCGGCGCAGAACCGGGCGAGCGGGCCGATGACCTCAAGGGACTCCGGGCCGGTCAGCACGGCGTGCACGCCGGGGAGGGCCTTCGCGGCCGTGGTGTCGATCGCGACGATCCGGGCGTGCGCGTGCGGCGAGCGCAGCACGGCGGCATGCAGCAGGCCGGGCAGGCGCAGGTCGTCGACGTAGGCGATCGACCCGCGCACGAGCGCCGGGTCCTCCTTGCGGGGCAGGTCCGCGCCGACCCACGCGGTGCTGTGCCCGGTGGTGGGTCCAGTGGTGGTGGTCATGACGCGGCCTCGCTCGCCCGCACCACGGCGTCGACGATGTGCTGGTAGCCCGTGCACCGGCAGGTGTTGCCCGCCAGCGCGGCCCGGATCTCGGCCTCCGACGGCTTCGCGTTGCGGTCGAGCAGCTCGACCGTGGTGGCGAGGAAGCCGGGTGTGCAGAACCCGCACTGCTGGGCCTGCGCGTCGAGGAAGGCCTGCTGCACCGGGTGCACTCCGGCGGCGGTGGCCATGCCCTCGACGGTGACGACGTCCGCGCCGTGCGCCTGCACGGCGAGCATCAGGCACGAGCGGGCGCTGGCCCCGTCGACGAGCACGGTGCACGAGCCGCACACGCCCTGCCCGCACCCGACGTTGGTGCCGGTGAGCCCGAGGTCTTCGCGGAGCACGTCGACCAGCAGCCTGCGTGGCTCCACCCCGACCCGGTGCCCGATCCCGTTGACGGTCAGCTCGACCACGGCGAAATCCGTGTCCATCTCAGCTCCCCTCCGCCCGGCGGACGGCCTCGGCCAAAGCGCGCCGCACGGCCACCCGGCCGAGGCTGCGGCGCAGTGCGGGCGACGCGTGCACGTCACCCGGGATGTCGTCGAGGTCGGCGACGGCGTCGGCGGCCAGCGCCGCGATCGCCTCGGCCTCGGGCGCCCGGCCGACGGCGGCGCCCTCGGCCCGCTCGGCGCGCACGGCGGTGGGCGCGAGGCCCAGCAGGCCGATCCGCAGCTCGGCGATCCGGCCGCCCTCGTCCAGCTCGACGACCGCGCACGCGCCCGCCAGCCCCCAGCCCCGCGCCCGGCGTGAGACCTCGTGGAACGCCGCGCCGCCGCGGGGGCCGGGACGGCGGAACCGCAGCTCGGTGACCAGCTCGTCCGGCCCGCACGCCGTGGTGCGGAGCCCGGTGAAGAACGCGTCCGCCGCGAGGACGCGTGCGCCGCCGGGACCGGTGAGCACGACCTCCCCGTCGTGGGCGAGCAGCACCGGCGGCACCGCGGAGGCGGGGTCGGCGTGGGCGACGTTGCCCCCGATCGTGCCCCGGTTGCGCACCGCCGGGTGCGCGATCCGCCCGGCGCACTCGACGAGCGCGGGCAGCGCCGCCGCGAGCTCGGCGTCGTCCTCCAGCGCGGCGATGCGCCGCAACGCGCCGATCCGCACGACGTCGGCGTCGACGGCCACGTGGTCGAGCTCGGTCACCCCGGCGATGTCGACGAGGACCTCGGCGCTGGTCGTGCGCGCGCAGAGCTCGGCGACCAGCGACTGGCCACCGGCGAGCACCCGGGCCCGCCCCCCGGCGAGCGCGGCGACCGTCTCGTCGACGGTGGTGGTGCGCTGGTAGCGGAACGGCGCGGGCTTCACTTGATCGCCTGCGGGTTGACCGGCGAGCCGACCGAGCCCGTGATCGTGAGCGGCGGGGCGACGAGCTGGAACTCGTAGACGCCGTCCTCCGCGCAGTCGTCGGCCAGCGCCTCCAGGTCCCACATCTCGCCGAGGTGGATGCCCGCGTTGACGATCATGATGATGTGCAACGGCTGGAAGCAGTCGGGCGTCTCGTTGGGCAGCTTCTCGGTGCCCCAGGTGTCGGTGATCACGGCGGCCGGGCCCTTCGGGCAGAAGTAGTCGGCCACGCTCACGCCGAAGCCCGGCGCCGGGCCGCCCGCGTAGTCGCCCCAGCTCCCGGCGTCGCGGCACATGGCGATCTGGCCGGTGCGCACGAGCACGAAGTCGCCCTCGCCGACCTCGACGCCCTGGGCTTCCGCGCAGGCGGCCAGCTCGTCGGCCTGGATCGCGTGGTCGACGTCCAGCCAGGGCTTGCCGAGGTGGCGCGGGACGTCCAGCAGCACGCCACGGCCGACCATGCGGTCCTTGGCGTTGGTCATCGCGTTGCGCTGGGCGCCACGGCTGGTGACGAGCTCGGTGCCGTGGCCGCCGTACATCTTGCCGTCGTGGAAGATGTGCGCGAGGGCGTCCCACTGCGTGGAGCACTGCAGGATGATGTACGCCGCGTCGTCGGTGTAGCGCACCTCGGCGATGTGGTCCTGGGCCCCCGCGGCGATGTCGCCGCCGTCCCAGATCATGTGGTGCAACGGGTTGTAGCGGCCGAACGAGCCGGTCTGCGGGCCGGTCTGGTCGAGCGGCAGCGCGAGGGAGAACACCCTGCCCTTGCGCACGAGCTGCGCCGCGGCCTTGATCCGCTCGGGCGTGACGTTGTTGAGGGTGCCGAGCTGGTCGTCGGGGCCCCACTTGCCCCAGGTGTTGTACTTCGCCGCCAGCGCGCGGACCGTCTCGATCGTCGGAGCTGTGGTGGTCACGGGCGATCCTCCTCAGAACATCACGACACCGGCGTTGACGTTGAGGTCCTCGCCGGTGATGGACGCCGCGGCGTCGGACGACAGGAACGTGCAGGCGGCGGCGATCTCCCGGGCGTCGACGACCCGGCCCAGCGGCGACGCGCTCGTGAACGCCTCCCGGGCTTCGTCCTCGGTGATGCCGCGGGTTTCGGCCAGGCTGCGGAAGACCCAGTCGAGCCGGGGGCCGCTGACCGCGCCCGGGCACACGGCGTTGACGCGGATCCCGTGCGGGCCCAGCTCCGTCGCCAGCGTGCGCACCAGGCCGATCACGCCCATCTTGGCCGCGGCGTAGGGGGTGCGCCCGTGGAGCGGCCGCTTGCCGGTCATCGACGAGATCGCGATCAGGCTGCCCGCCCCCGCGGCGACGAGGCCCGGGATGAACGCGCGGAAGGTGAGGAACACGCCGTCGAGGTCGGTCGAAAGGCACTCCCGCCACGCCGCGAGGTCGATCTCGTGCATCGGGGCGGTGGGGCCGCCGATGCCCGCGTTGGCCACGACGGTGTGCACGGAGCCGAAGCGCTCCAGCACGCCCTTGGCCATGGTCTCGACGGAGGCCTCGTCGGCGACGTCGCAGGGGAGGGCGAGAACGGCGCCGCCGTCGGCGCTCTCGATCTCGGCGACGGTGTCGGCGAGGGTGGCCGTGTCCCGCGCGGTGGCGGCGATCGCGTAGCCCGCCTTGGCGTAGCCCACCGCGATGGCCCGGCCGATGCCGCGGTTGGCGCCGGTGACGACCGCTACCGGCTGGGCCTGCTGGGACACGGCGCTCCCTCCCGCCCGGGCACCGCGGTGTGACCGAACCCCTAGATCCTGGATCGCCCGGGCCCGGCGATCCATGGGAAAACACCCAAAGATGCGGGGAGTTCTCCGGGTGGATCCCTCAAGCGGGGCCGCGGGCGCGCTGGACGTCGCGCACGGTGAACGCGAGCTGCAGCTCCATCCGCGTGGCGGTGCTGCGCAGGTCGCGGCACAGCAGCTGCTCGGCGCGGGTGAGCCGGTAGGCCACGGTGTTGGGGTGCACGATCAGCGCCTTCGCGGCGGCGGGCACGGAGGCGCCGACGTCGAGCCAGGTGCGCACGGTCGTGCAGAGCTGCGCCTTCTTCCGGGCGTCGTACTCCTCCAACGGCCGCACGAGGGTGTCGGCGAACGAGCGCAGCGCGGCCGTGGTGCCCGTGCGCAGGAGGTAGGCGGCGAGCCCGAGCTGCCGCAGGTCGAGCACGCCCGCGGTGCCGCCGTCGGGGCAGAGCTCGACGGCCGCGGCCGCCACCGAGAACGCGTCGGCGAACTCGAGCCCGGACACCGGTGGGCCCACCACCGTCGCCACCCGCGGGGCGTCCGCGCGGGCGGCCACCAGCTCGTGCACCCGGGCCAAGGTGGGCGTCGGGTCGGGCTCGGCGGGCAGGATCAGCACGAGCAGGCCGTCGCGGGCGCCGACGAGCGGCCTGCCCGAGGTGGCGCGCACGACGTCGGCGAGCTTGCCCGCGTCGCCGCCGCTGCCCCGCTCGACCGCGACCACCGCGAGCACCTGCGGTCCGGCCAGGTCGTGGCCCAGCGCGGCGGCGCGTTCGAGCACCGTGTCGGAGCGGCTCGCCCCCGCGCGCAGCAGCTCGTCGACGAGGTCGCCCGCCAGCCGGTTCTCGGTGTCGACGCGGTTGCGCTGCTTGAGCAGCTCCACCGCCACGACCAGCGCGAACCGTTCGATCATGCGCCGCTGCGCCGGGTCGGGGACGGCCGCGGCGCCGGTGCCCCACAGCCGTCCGACGAGCTGGCCGCCGATCACGACCGGCGCCACCCACGCGGGCAGGCCGTCGGGGCCGCAGCGCCGGATCGGCACCACCTCGTAGCGCGCCCGCAGCGACTCCAGCGCAGGCCGCACGGGGCGCCGCTTGCGCGTGGCCGCGTCGGGCGCGGGGGTGTGCGGCTCGGCGGGCGCGACGGCGAGCGCAGTGTCGTCGACGTCCTCGATGGTGATCGACGCGTTGAGCGCTTCGGCGAGCAGCTCGGCGAGGGGCTGCAGCCCGGCTTCGTTGAGCAGCAGCTGCATGAGCCGCCGGTGCTGGGCCTCGGCCCACTCCAGCACCTCGCGCTTGGCCGACAGCTCCGCGATCGTGCGCTCCTGCGCGGCGCGCAGCTCCGCGGTCTCCAGCGCCAGCGTGGCGTGCTGGGCGAGCAGCTCCACCAGCTCGACCTCGGCGGGGCCGAACTCCCGCGGCGCCGTCGAGTAGGCCACCACCACCCCGCGCGGGGCCGTGCTCGCCGCCAGCGGCACGGCCAGCAGCGCCCGGAACCCCTGGTCGACGGCCAGCCGCCGCGTCGCGGCGTACTCGCGCTCGCGCAGGATGTCCGGCACGGCGAGCGTGACCGCGCCGCGGAAGGCGTGCGCGGCGACCGTGTCGGCGGGGTGCACCACGACCACGTGCTCCCGGTTGAGCAGCGCGACGTACTCCGCGGAGAGCCCGTGCGAGCCGCGGGTCTGCAGCCAGTCGCCGGACGGGTCGACGAGCATCACCGCGCAGAAGTCGAACCCGACCAGGCGGCAGGCCTGCTCGGCGATCCGGCTGAGCAGCACCTCCAGCGGCTCGGCCGCGTTCACGCCGCGCACCACGTCGGCGACGGCCGTGAGCCAGGCACCGAGGAGCTGCCGCGTCTCCGCGAGGCTGGTCACCGGCGGATTCTACGAGGTAAGGGCCCCTACGCGGGGACGATGCGCGATCACCCGACGCGCACGCGGGGCACTTACCCCGAGGCTGGAAGCCATGATCGCCCTGGACACCGGCTACATCGCCGCCGACGCCGAGCACGACCTGCGCAGGCTGCGTCGCCAGCGTCGGTGGTCGGGGTTCGTGAGCAGGCTCCGCCGGACCGCCGGGTGCACCGGGCTGGCGTCGTTCGCCGACGCCACCGCCGGACGCCGCGCCACCGCGCAGCGCAACGTGGGGCTGCAGGCCGTCGACCTCGACACGATCGTCGGCAGCGTCGGCAAGGCGCACGAGTTCGACTGCGGCTTCCGGCCGGGGCCGACCGTCGACGAGCGGCGCTGGCTGGGGATCGCCCGCGCGCTGCGCTCCGGGGAGTCGCTGCCGCCGGTGAGCCTGTACCGCGTGGGCGGCCGCCACTTCGTCCAGGACGGACACCACCGGGTCTCGGCTTCGCGCGCCATCGGACGGCAGAGCGTCGACGCCTACGTCACCGAGGTGCTCGTCGCTCAGGGCGCTCCAACTGTCTCAACCTGAGCCGGGTTCTTCTCACCGCTGGGGGCCCGTGGTCTGATCCGCTCGTGTCGAGCCCGAAGCCCTCCCGGATGACCACCTGGCATCAGGAGTTCTTCGCCGCCGTCGGCAAGTGGCCGTGGCTGGAATCGCTCAACGACAGCGTCTCCGGTGCGGTGCAGCCCGTCTACGACCGGTTCCGCGGCAACCTCGCCGTCGAGCTGCTGCACGGCGGGCGGTGGGCCGGGCACGCGCTGCACCCCGCGCTCTCCGACCTCCCGATCGGCTTCTGGTCCGGCTCGCTGCTGCTCGACATGGTGGGGGACGACACCGCCACCAAGGGCAAGCTGGACGCGGCGGGCACGCTCAGCGCGGCGGGCCTCGCAGCGGCAGTGGCCACGGCGGTCACCGGCGTGGCCGACTGGACGGTGAGCGACGGCGAAGACCGCCGCGTCGGGCTGTTCCACGGCCTCCTCAACGGCGCGGCCACGGCCCTGCAGGGCGCGTCGCTGGCCGCCCGGCTCTCCGGCCACCGCGGCTCGGCGCGCACGCTGGGGATGGCCAGCATGGCGGTGACGACGGCCGCGGGCTTCGTCGGCGGCCACCTCGTGCAGGGCCGCGGCGCGATGGTCAACCGGGTGGCGAGCAACACCGGGCCCACGCGGTGGGTGAAGACCGTCGCGATCGACGACCTGCCCGACCGCGAGCCCAAGGGCGTCGACGTCGAGGGCCGCAAGGTGTTGCTCTACCGCGAGGGCGAGACCGTCCACGCGCTCGACGACGTGTGCAGCCACGCGGGCGCGCTGCTGTCGCGGGGCCCGGTGGTCGACTGCGTGGTCACCTGCCCGTTGCACGAGTCGCAGTTCGACGTGCGCGACGGCCACATCGTCCGGGGGCCCGCCCACCACCCGCAGCCTTCCCTGCCGTCGCGGGTCCGCAACGGCTTCATCGAGGTCCGCGGCTCGCAGCCCGGGCGCAGGCGCTCGACAACCTGAGGAGGAACGCCATGGCGTGGGAAGCGGTCGCGGACACCGACCAGCTCGAAGAGGGCGACATGATGGTCGTGCAGCTCGGCGGCGAGCCGATCTGCGTGGTGCGGCTCTCCGAGGAGGAGGCCGTCGCCTGCCACAACACCTGCACCCACCAGCAGCAGCCGCTGAACGAGGGCTACCTGCAGGACGACGACACGCTCATCTGCCCGGCCCACAACTCACGCTTCGACCTGCACACGGGCGAGCCGATCGGCATCCCCGCGGTGACCGCGATCCCCATCTACGCCTGCAAGATCGAGGACGAGGCGATCTGGGTGGACTTCGACCAGCAGACGAACGACGCCCCGATCCCGCACAAGCCGTTCCATTAGGCCGTGTCCCGCGGAAACGGCCTAACACCCGGGCCCGCGTAGGCCGAAGATCAGCGCCGGGTCGCCGGGGCGGAACGTGCCGTGCCGCTGCGACGCGTCGCCGATCTCCCGGTTGCGCTGCAGGAGCGCGCGGCCGAGCGCGAGCTGGCGCCGTTCCCATGCGGCGAGCGCCGCGTCGAGGTCGCCCGGGTGGGCGGCGATCTGCGCGGCCAGCTCCCAGCCGTCGGCCGCGGCCTTGGCCGTGCCCGCCGCGGCGTGCGGCCGCACCGCGAACGCCGCGTCGCCGACGAGGCAGATCCGGCCGTGGCGCATGCGGGGCACGTCGATGTCGAACACCGCTTGCAGGAACGGCTCCGCCACGCCCGTGACGACCTCGGCGACCACCGGCGCGAGCCACTCCGCCGCCTCGGCCCGCATCGCCGCGACGAAGCGGTCGTCGACCTCGCCGGGCGGCAGCGACACCGGCCGGGCCCGGCCGTCGCGCCCGGTCATCAGCGCGTCGAACGCGGCACCGGGCGCGACGTTGCGGTACCAGACGAAGTTGACCAGCCGCTCGCCCAAGCCCGTGGGCCCGGGGATGGGGTAGACGAGGATGTGGCTGCCGGGCAGCACCTGGTAGGTGATGGCGTCGTGCAGCGCGGCGTGCGTGGCGGGCGTCAGCGCGGCCTCGGGCAGGGTGCCGCGCCACGCGACGTACCCGGCGTACGCGGGCGTCACCTCGGGCAGCAGGTCCGCCCGCGCGGTGCTCCCGATCCCGTCGGCGCACACGACCAGGTCGGCCCGGGCGGGCGCGCCCGAGCGCAACGCGAGCGCCACGCCGTCGCCGTCCGGCGCGAACCCCACGACCTCCTGCCCGAGCAGGTAGCGCTCCTGCGGGAACTCGGCGAGCAGCGCGCGGTAGATCGTGTTCCAGGCGGAGAACCGGTAGCGGTGCTCCCGCTCGTGCACGACCGCGCCGTCGGCGTCGAGGAAGCGGATGTACCGGGTGCTGCTGCACAGCTCGTCGGGGTCGACGGCCGAGCGCTCGACGAACCAGCGCACGGTCTCGTCGAGCACCGCGATGCCCGCCCCCCGCGCTTCGAGCGCCGCCGAGGACCGCTCGTAGACGGCCACGTCGCAGCCGACGTCGGCCAACACCAGCGCCGCGGTGAGCCCACCGAGCGACCCGCCGACCACGGCTACCCGGGTCATGGAGCTAGGGGCGCCCGAACGTCGCGATCCGGTCGACGGACAGCTCGAACAGCACCCGCCGCTCGTCGATCGAGGGGTCGCGCAGGCCGTAGGGCGGCTCGTTGCCGGTGTACTTGGTCCAGATCTTGTCCAGCTGCGCGGTGACGCGCGGGCCCTCGTCGGGGTCGTCCTCGGAGATCTCCCGCGCGACCGTGCACCGGAGCGACAGCCAGTGGTAGGCGTTGGCCGGGTTCACCAGCAGGAACGTGGCGTGCGGGTCCTTGCGCAGCCAGTCGACCTTCTTGCGGTGGGTGGCCAGGTTGAGCAGCACCAGGTCGCCCTCGTAGTCGAACCACACCGGCGTGAGGTTCGGCAGCCCGTCGCCGCCGTTCACGGCGATCGTGGCCGTGACCGGCTCGTCGAGCAGCTGCTTGTAGATCGGGTCGAGGTGGGCGAGCGAGGCCACCGCGTCGCGACTGCCGACCGTGAACTGGCCGGGCTGCAGACCGTCGGCGACGTCGCGGAAACGGGCTACTTTGATCGTCATTTCGGTAGCGTAGAGCGATGGGATCCCGCCGGCTGGCTGAATCTGCGACAGCCGGCCTGCGCCGAGCGGGTGTACGCCGGTTGTTCGGGCTCCCGGGCGGCGGGCCGAACCTGGACCTGATCGGCGCGGCGCCCGACCTCCCGTTCACCCTGGCCCACGGCGAGACCGCGGCCTGCGTGATGGCGGGCGCCTTCGGGCTGGTGACGGGCACGCCGGGGGTCGCCGTCGTGACGCGCGGGCCCGGCGTGACGAGCGCGGCCAACGGGCTCGCCCAGGCCACCCTCGACCGGGCGCCGCTGCTGCTGGTGAGCGACTGCGTCACCGCCGACCAGCGACACCGGGTGGCCCACCAGCGGCTCGACCAGCGCGCCTTCACCGCGCCGGTCACCCGCTTCAGCGGCGTGGTGGGGCACACCGGCGCCGCCGACACCGTGGCCGCGGCCGCCGCGCTGGCCCTCGGGCCGCCCGCGGGCGCGGTCCACCTGGACTACGACCCGAGCCAGCCGGGCGACCGGCCGCCCACCCCGCCGCGGGCGGAACCGTCCGACCCGGGCGCGCTGGCCGCGGCGTGCGCGACCGCCCGGGGCTCCCGCCGTCCGGTCGTGGTGCTGGGGCTGGGCGCCGTCGCGCACGCCGCGGCGCTGCAGGCCGGCCTCGTCGGCACCGGGATCCCCGTGCTCACCACCTACCAGGCCACCGGAACC
>Ga0207675_100002581_pt1 | contig 17948 bp, 19 predicted proteins | sample KBSSwiS42_FD_184305 | JGI IMG/M metagenome (GOLD analysis project Ga0207675, IMG submission 184305) | Switchgrass rhizosphere microbial communities from Kellogg Biological Station, Michigan, USA - KBS Switchgrass S4-2 (SPAdes) (version 2) | ecosystem: Host-associated > Plants > Roots >... | reverse complement strand
ACAAGTTCCCCGAGCCGATCGTCGAGCAGATGAAGGAGCTCGGGCTCTTCGGGGTCACGATCCCCGAGGAGTACGGGGGCATGGGGCTCGACCTCACCACCTACGCGATGATCGTCGAGGAGCTCTCGCGGGGCTGGATCTCGGTGTCCGGCATCGTCAACACCCACTTCATCGGCTCGTACCTGCTCATGAAGTTCGGGACCGACGAGCAGAGGCAGGAGCTGCTGCCGCGGATGGCCACCGGCGAGCTCCGCGCGGCCTTCTCGCTCTCGGAGCCCGAGGTCGGCTCGGACGTCCAGGGGATCAAGTCGACCGCCACGAAGGCCGAGGACGGCTCCTGGGAGCTGAACGGGCAGAAGATGTGGGTCACGAACGGGCTGCGCTCCGGCGTCGTGTTCGTGCTCATGAGGACCGACCCCAAGGCCGACCCGCCTCACCGCGGCATGACCTGTTTCATCACGGAGAAGGAGCCGGGCGTCGCGGAGAGCGACGGCCTGATCATCCCGCCGCAGATCAAGAAGATGGGCTACAAGGGCGTCGAGTCCACCGAGCTCGTCTACGACGGCTTCCGCTGCCCGCCCGAGCGGATCCTCGGCGGCGAGGCGAACGGGCTCGGCAAGGGCTTCGGGCAGATGATGGACGCGCTCGAGGTGGGCCGCGTGAACGTGGCCGCCCGCGGCGTCGGGATCGCCCAGCGCGCACTCGAGCTTGCCCTCCGCTACTCGCAGGAGCGCAAGACGTTCGGCAAGCCGATCGCGCAGCACCAGGCGATCCAGTTCAAGCTCGCCGATATGGCCACCAAGGTCGAGGCGGCCCGGTTGCTCACGATGAAGGCGGCGCGCATGAAGGACGCCGGCCAGCGCTCCGACCTCGAGGCGGGGATGGCGAAGCTGTTCGCCTCCGAGACCGGCAAGGAGGTCGTGGAGGAGGCCTTCCGCATCCACGGCGGCTACGGCTACTCGAAGGAGTACGAGATCGAGCGGCTCTACCGCGACGCGCCGCTGCTGCTGATCGGCGAGGGCACATCCGAGATCCAGAAGATGGTGATCGGCCGCAAGCTGGTCGGGCGCCACAAGATCTAGCGCTAGGGTGCGGCGGGTGGCGAGCGGAGACACGCGGACACTGATCAGGCAGGCCATCGAGAACCTCCAGCAGGAGGTGCCGGCGCTGAAGCAGCTCAAGCTCGTGATCCGGCTCGAGCTCCGCGCACGGGGCGACGTGCCAGTGTGGCGAGTGGAGGTTCCGGGCCCCGAGATCACCAAGGACCCGGCCGGCGACGCGCGCATCGACGTCGCCGTCGCGCGCTCCCACTTCAACGAGCTCGCGGCCGAGGGCCGGCTGAAGGACTGGGTCGACGCCTACGAGCACGGACACGTCCGCGTCAGCGGCGACGCCGCCGTCACGAAGCTGATCGGAAACGTGATCCAGCGCCAGCTGGCGCGTGCGTAGCGCGCTCGCGCAGATCGACGCGGCCTTCGGCGCCGCGCCGCGTCCGCCCGACGACGAGCTCCTCCACGAGCAGTGCATGGACGACAACGACATCGTCCGGCTCTATCCCGTCCAGCACTGGCGCGAGCTGCCCGACGAGCTCGTCGAGAGCGAGTACGCCGCCCTGTCCTTCCTCAGCCCCGACGCCTTCCGCCACTTCATCCCCGCCTACATGGGCTTCACGCTGCGCCGCCTCGACAGCGGCGCGGCCGCCGTGGACTCGACCATCTGGAGCCTCGCGCCGGTCTTCTACGAGGATCCCGCCATCCAGGACTTCACCGTCTCGAAGTTCGCCTCGTTCACCGAGAGTCAGCGCGCCGCGGTCATCGCCTTCCTGGAGGCGGTCATCGAGACCGGCGACGACTACGTCGCCGACCAGGCCGCGAAGGCGCTCAGCTGGTGGCGTGCTCCTTGATGGCCGCCCGCAGCCGCCTCGATGCCTCGGGGGAGTTGGCCTCGAGGCCCCATACGTCGCGCTTGAACAAGGAGATGGCTCGCACGGGCGAGGTGGCGACGACCGACGCGGTGCGGCGCCCGGACGCGACGACGGCGACCTCGCCGATCACGTCGCCCGCGCCCACCTGAGCCACGGTCGTGCCGTCGACCGAGATGTCGGCCGAGCCGTCCTCGATCAGGAACAGGCAGTGCCCGAAGTCGCCCTCGGCCATCAGCGTCTCGCCCTCCGCGAACTCACGCTCGGAGGCCACAGTCGCGACGGCGTCGAGCTCCTCGTCGGGAATGCCGGACATGAATGGGTGATGCGCGATTCGCTCTCGATCCACGGTGACACCCTAATCGGGCAGATCGGCCTGCCTGCGAACAACTTGTGAAAGCGGCTACGCGGGCGTGAGGATCAGCTGGGTGCAGGTGAAGAAGGCTGCGTTCCGGCCCTCCTTCTGAATCCGCACCTCCCAGACCTGCGTGCGGCGCCCCACGTGCAGCGGCCTGCCGATCGCGGTGAGCACGTCGCCCACGCGGCCCGCCTGGAACACGTTCGCCTTCAGCTCGGCGGTGGTGAAGTCGGCGCCGGGCTGGAGGTGGCGGAAGGTGCCCCAGGCCGCGACGGTGTCGGCGAACGCGACCCAGACGCCGCCGTGCACGTAGCCGCCGGGATGGAGGTGGCGCTCGTCGACCAGGAGCCGGCCCTCCACCTCGTCGTCCTCGATCCGGACCACCTCGATGCCGAGGTTGCCCGGGAAGCTGCCCTCGATGCCCGTGCGGAAGCGATCGGGGGTGACCTCCGGGTTGGTCAGGCCGCCTTCTCCAGGAGCGCGCCGCCGTCGTAGAGCTTGATCACCTTGACGGCGCCGTCCGGCGAGGCGTCCAGGCAGAGGCCGCAGAGGACGCATTCGTCGAGGTTCTCGTCCACGAGCTGCACGCCTCCGTCGCCGGCGGCGTAGATGTCGACCGGGCAGGCCTCCGCGAGCTTCCTGGCCAGCTCGGGGTCGCCGCTCACCGAGTCGTCGACCTCGACGCCGATGAAGGTGCCGTCGCTCCTCACGCGGCCACCGCCATGCGCTCCCTGACCAGGTCGGGGATCTCGGCGATCTCCTCGGCCACCACGATCCCGGCGGAGGCGAGCCGCTCGATCTTCTCGGCCGCGGTGTCCTCCTTGCCCTCGACGATCGTGCCCGCGTGGCCGAAGCTCATGCCCGGCATCTCGTCCATGAAGCGCCCAGCCATGAAGGCCACGATCGGCAGCTTCCGGGTGGACTCCTCGGTCACGTAGCGCGCCAGCTCGGCCTCCATGCGGCCGCCCGGCTCCGTGTAGATCACGATCGCCTCGGTCTGGTCGTCGGCCTCGAACAGCGGCATCAGCTCCGCGTACGAGGAGCCGATGATCGCGTCGCCGCCGATCGAGACGGCGGTTGACTGGCCGAGGCCGGCCGCCGTCAGCGTCGAGGACATCTCGGTGGTCATCCCGCCTGAGCGCGAGATGACGCCCACAGGGCCGGCGCTGTAGGCCTTGGCGGCGTCGCGAGCCGGGCCGCCGATGCCGCCCATCTTGATCACGTCCGGCACGATGATGCCGAGGCAGTTCGGCCCGATGATGCGCGAGCCGCGGGCGCCCGCCAGCTCGACCATCTGCGCGACGTCGCCGCGCGGGATGCGCTCGGTCACGATGACGATCAGCTCGATCCCGTTCTCGATCGCCTCGAAGACGGCGTCCTTGGTGAACGCGGGTGGCACCGTCACGACGGAGCCCTTGATCGGGCCCCCGTGGTGCTCGACCGCCTGCTCGACCGTGTCGAAGACGGGCACGCCGTGCACGTCGCGCCCGAGCCGGCCGGGCGTCACTCCGCCCACCACCTTCGCGCCCCTTCCGTAGTCGAGGCACTCGCGCGTGAGGTTCACGGCCTCGCGGCCGGTGATGCCCTGGACGATGAAGGTCGTGTTCTCGTCGATCAGGATTGACATCAAACCGCCGTCGGCTTTTCTTCATAGGGCGGGCTTTGCCCGCCCTTCAAAACAGCCCGGCGCGCCGCCTCGTGCATCGACACCGAGCGGTCGCAGTACTCCACGCCGTACTTCTCGAGGATCTTGAACCCCTCCTCCTCCCAGGCGCCCGGGATGCGGAAGATCGCGATCTTCTCGGCGGGGTCGTAGCCGAGCTCGAGGCACGCCTTGATCACTCCGCGGGCCACGATGTCGACACGGGTGTTGGAGACGATCGACATCATCACCGCGATCTTGTCCACGCCCGGTTTCTCGAGCACGAGCTTGGCGAGCCCCGCGGCCTTGCGCACCGAGGGGTTGCCGCCGATCTCGCAGTAGTTGGCCGGCCGCCCGCCGTGGGCACGCACGGCATCGAAGAGCGTGAGCGAGCCGCCGCCTGCGCCGATCACGAGCCCGAGGTCGCCGTCGAACTCGGTCACGTTGCCCGCAACGCCGCGGTGGTCCATCGAGTCGACCTCCTCGCCGGCGAGCTCGAACGCGGTGGGCTCGCGTGCCTCGCGCGTCTCCTCGTCGCCCACGCCGAGCTCCTTCAGGAGCGCCTTCTGGCGCGGCCGGGCCTCGTTCTCCATGTCCATGTGGGCGTCGAGCGCCACGAACGAGCCGTCCTCGAGCTCCCCGAGCGGGTTGATCTCGGCGAGCGTCATGTCGTGCCGGACGAACAGCTGTGCCAGCCGCGACAGGATCGGCGTGATGCGCGTGAGTGCGCGGCCGGTGACCCCGGTGGAGGCGATCACCTCCTTCGCCATGTAGTCGCTGAACGGCTCGATCGTCGAGAAGTGGCGGCGCCCCACCTTGTCGGGGTGCTCCTCGGCCACCTGCTCGATGTCGATGCCGCCGACAGGCGAGAAGATCATCACCGGCCGCTTGCGAAGGCCGTCCCACACGACCCCCGCGTAGTACTCCTGCTTGACGTCGGCCTTCGGGTCCACGAGAACGCCCCGCGGCATGTGCCCGCCGATCTCGAGCCTGAGGATGTCCCTGGCGTATTCCGCAGCCTGATCGGCGTTGTCGGCGAACTTGACGCCCCCCGCCTTCATCCGCCCGCCGGTCAGCACCTGCGACTTGATCACTGTCGACCCGCCGATCCGATGCGCGATCTCACGCGCCTCCTGGTCGGTCGTGGCGAACCCGAAGTCGGTGACGGGAATCCCCGCCCGCTTGACGATCTCGCGGGCCTCGTACTCGAAGAAGCGCATGAGGGCGCGGAACCCTATATGGCCGCGGTGCGCCTACGCGTTGGCGGGCTCGAGCTCGTACGCGGCGGCGAGCTCGGGGTCCTTGCGGGCCAGCATCTCGGCCAGGTCGACCATCACCTTGCACTGCTTCCAGGTCGCGTCGTCCTGCATCTTGCCGTCGATCATGTGGACGCCGCGGCCGTCCGGGATCGCCTCGATCACCTTCTTGGCGAACTTCACCTCGTCCGGATCCGGCGAGAAGACCTTCTTCGCGATGTCGATCTGCGCGGGGTGAAGGGACCAGGCGCCGACGCAGCCGAGCAGGAAGGCCGCCCGGAACTGCGTCTCGCAGCCCTGGACGTCCTTGATGTCGCCGTAGGGCCCGTAGAAGGGGAGGATTCCGGCGCCGGCGCAGGCGTCCACCATTCGCGCGATCGAGTAGTGCCACGGGTCCTGCTGGGCGGTCGCGCGCGGCGCGTCGGGGTTGTCTGGGTCCGGGTCCTCGATCACGCGGTAGCCCGGATGGCCGCCGCCGACCCGGGTGGTCTTCATGCGCCGGTTGGCGGCGAGGTCGGCCGGGCCGAAGCTCATTCCCTGCATGCGCGGGCTCGCGGTGGCGATCTCCTCCAGGTTCGTGACTCCCTGGGCGGTCTCGAGGATCGCGTGGATCAGAATCGGGCGCTCCAGCGCTCCCTTCGCCTCGAGTTGCGCGAGCAGCCGGTCGACGTAATGGATGTCCCAGGGGCCCTCGACCTTCGGCACCATGACCACGTCGAGCCGGTCCCCGATCGCGCCGACGAGCTGCGTCAGGTCGTCCAGCATCCAGGGGCTCTCGAGCGAGTTCACGCGGGTCCAGAGCTGCGTCTCGCCGAGCTCCATCTCGGAGCCGACCCGGATCAGGCCCTCGCGTGCGGCCTCCTTGCGGTCGACCGGGATGGCGTCCTCGAGGTTGCCGAGCAGGATGTCCACCTGTGGCGCGATGTCCGGCGCCTTGGCGACCATCTTCTCGTTGGAGAAGTCGAGAAAGTGGATCATCCGCGACGGCCGCACGGGCACCTCGCGGATCGGCTCGGGCGCCCCGATCGCGAGCGGCTTGAAGAAGTCTCTGGGATTGCGCATCGAGCCCGCAATCTAGCGGTGTCACTAGCATTGCGCGCCCCATGAGCGAGACCGAGACCCAGGGCATCGACACGAGTCAGGCCGAGCGCGAGGCTTCCGGCGCGCGTCCCTACGGGCGCTACCTCGAGGAGTTCGAGGTGGGCGCCGTCTACAAGCACTGGCCCGCGAAGACGGTCACGGAGGCGGACGACCACCTCTTCTGCCTGATCACGATGAACCACCACCCGCTGCACCTGAACGACGTGTACGCGGCGGAGTCCCAGCAGGGCCGCAACGTGGTGGTCGGTCCGCTCGTCTACTCGCTTGCGCTCGGGATGTCGGTGGCCGACGTGTCGGGCAAGGCGATCGCCAACCTCGCCACCGAGGAGCTCTCGCACCCGGCGCCGGTGTTCCACGGCGACACGCTCTTCGCCGAGTCCGAGGTGCTCGACGTCCGGCCCTCGCAGTCGAAGGGCGACCGCGGCGTGGTGAAGGTCCACACGCGGGTCCACAAGCAGGACGGCACGCTCGTTGCGGAGTTCAAGCGCGCGGTGCTCGTCCCAAGGCGCGACCCGGCATAGCCCAGGGCTCGCGGCGGGGCGCGTGCTGCTGAAGATCCTCTACTGGGTCGCCGTGGTGGCGATCTCGCTGGCGCTCGTGGTCGCCCTCATCCTGTTCTTCGAGTCGCGCGACCAGTCGTCGGTCGAGTCCGATTCGGCGCTGCCGGCGCTCGTCACTTGACCGTGGGCTCCTCGCGCCGCACCTGGCGGGCGTACACGATGATCCGCTGCGCCGCGCTGTAGAGCGGATGGCAGGCGCTCAGCATGAGGCGGCGGTAGCCGACCGGCTCCAGCACGGAGAGGTCCTGGTCGTCGACGATCTTGGACTCCTCGACGCGATAGATGAAGCGCCCGTCGGGCATGTCGATGATGATGCGGTCGCCCGGGTCGAGCTCGTCGATGTGGCGGAACGGGGCCCCGTAGGTGGTGCGGTGGCCGGCGATCGCCGCCGTCCCCCGCTCGCCGGGCAGCGGCGTCTCCGGGTAGTGGCCGGGCCCCTTGCGGAGGCTGTCGAGATCGGTGCCCTCGACGACGTACTCGTCCACGCCGATGGCCGGAATCTCGATCCGCGCTATCGCATCGCCCTTCAGGGGCTGTCGCCGGATAACCCGCTGAGGCGGGTCGACGAACGCGGTCTTCAGCTCCTGCTGGTGCTGGTTCGCGACGTAGGCGGAGACCGGCTCCTGCCACAGCAGGGTGATCGCGGCGTCGGCGATGAGGAGCGTCCCGCTGACCATCATCACCGAGGCCACAAAACGCAGCACCGGACGCACGGGCAGCAGTGTAGGGGGGCCGGATATACCCTTACCGGCCTCGGATTCCGCACACAAGGAGACCCTGAAACCAGTGACGCAAGCCACCACCGCGCCAACGACACACCAGAAGCTGCTCGCCTGGGTCGAGCGGGTGACGGAGCTCACCCAGCCGGATGAGGTCCACTGGTGCGACGGCTCAGCGGACGAATACGACGAGCTCTGCCGCGGGCTCGTCGACGCCGGGACCTTCGAGCGGCTGTCCGAAGCGAAGCGTCCGAGCTCCTACCTGGCGCGATCGAATCCGGACGACGTGGCGCGGGTGGAGGGCCGCACGTTCATCTGCTCCGAGGACGAGGACGACGCCGGCCCTACGAACAACTGGCGCGACCCGGCCGAGATGAAGCAGACGCTCACGGAGCTGTTCCGCGGCTCGATGCGCGGCCGGACGATGTACGTGGTGCCGTTCTCGATGGGGCCGCTCGGGTCGCGGATCGCGCACATCGGGGTCCAGCTCACGGACTCCGCGTACGTGGCCGTGTCGATGCGGATCATGACCCGCATGGGCCAGGACGCCCTCGACGTGCTCGGCGACGACGGCCGCTTCGTGCCCTGCCTCCACTCGGTGGGGATGCCGCTCACGGATGGGGCGGACGACGTGCCCTGGCCCTGCAACGAGGAGAAGTACATCGCCCACTTCCCCGAGTCGCGCGAGATCTGGTCGTTCGGCTCGGGCTACGGCGGCAACGCGCTGCTGGGCAAGAAGTGCTTCGCCCTGCGGATCGCCTCGGCGATGGCCCGCGACGAGGGCTGGCTCGCCGAGCACATGCTGATCCTGAAGCTCACCTCGCCCGACGGGCGCGTGAAGCACGTGACCGGCGCGTTCCCCTCGGCCTGCGGAAAGACCAACCTGGCGATGCTGATCCCCACGCTGCCGGGGTGGAAGGTCGAGACGGTCGGCGACGACATCGCCTGGATGAAGTTCGGCGACGACGGGAAGCTGTACGCGATCAACCCGGAGTACGGCTTCTTCGGCGTGGCGCCAGGCACGTCCGAGGAGACGAACCCGAATGCGATGGCGACCGTGCGGTCGAACACGATCTTCACCAACTGCGCGCTCACCGACGACGGCGACATCTGGTGGGAGGGCATGAGCGACCCGCCGGAGCACGCGATCGACTGGCTGGGGGAGGATTGGACGCCCGACGCGGAGTCGACCGCCGCCCACCCGAACGCGCGCTTCACCACCCCCGCGGCCCAATGCCCGTCCATCTCCGACGACTGGGAGGACCCGAAGGGCGTGCCGATCGACGCGTTCCTGTTCGGCGGCCGCCGGGCGGGCGTGGTGCCGCTCGTCACCGAGGCGTTCGACTGGGAGCACGGCGTCTTCATGGGGGCGATCATGGGCTCCGAGAAGACCGCGGCCGCCTCGGGCGCGGTGGGCCAGCTCCGCTTTGACCCGATGGCGATGCTGCCCTTCTGCGGCTACCACATGGGCGACTACTTCGCGCACTGGCTGGCCTGCGGCCGCCGCGAGGGCGCCGAGCTGCCGAGGATCTTCATGGTCAACTGGTTCCGCAAGGACGCGAACGGGAAATACCTGTGGCCCGGCTTCGGCGAGAACAGCCGCGTGCTGGCGTGGGTGTTCGAGCGCTGCGACGAGCAGGCCGGAGCGGAGGAGACTCCGATCGGCCTCGTGCCCTCTGAGGATGCGCTCGACACGTTGGGCCTGGAGCTGGCGCCCGACGCGATCGCGAAGCTGCTCTCCGTGGACCCGGGGGAGTGGCGCGATCAGCTCCCGCGCCTGCGCGAGCACTTCGCGATGTTCGGCGACAAGCTGCCGGACGAGCTGGCCAGGCAGCTGGAGGCGCTGGAGGAGCGCCTCGGCTCCGCCGGCTAGACCACGTTGCGCTCGCGCCGCTCGCCCCTGTCCGCGGCGAGCGGGGCCACATCCACGAACGGATCCCGGTTCAGGTAGAGGTCCCTGACGATCTCGCCGACGGCCGGCGCCTGCTGGAAGCCGTGGCCCGAGAAGCCCGTGGCGTAGAGGAAGCGCCCGGGCGGCGCGGCGGTCTCACCGATCAGCGCGTTGTGGTCCGGCGTCATCTCGTAGTCGCCCGACCAGCCGCCGGCGATGGGGGCGTCGAGGAGGATCGGCGCCCTCTGCGTCAGGACGGGCTCGGCGCGCTCGAGCCACTCGTCCTGGGTGTCGCAGACGTCGTTCGTCCCGAACAGGAGTCCCGGCCCCTCGCGGTGGAAGTAGAAGCCGCTGGCGAAGTCGATCGTCATCGGCACCGAGCCCTCGATCTGCAGCGGCCCCGTGTAGCCGATACGTCTCCTCTCCGGTCTCACAGAGAGCTCCACGCCCGCCAGCGAGCCGATCTGCGCCGACCACGGGCCCGCCGCGCAGATCAGGCACTCGGCCTCGACCGCGCCGGCCTCCGTCAGGACCGCTCCGGGTTGCAGTCCCGTCACCTTGCGGTGCGTCTCGATGCGCACTTTGTGCGCACGCGCGGCGCTCGCGTAACCCTGGACCGCACCCTCCGGGGTGGCGTGACCCGCGAGCGGGCAGAAGGCGCCCGCCAGCACGCCGTCCAGGCCGGCGAGCGGTGAGAGCTCGTGCGCCGCCTCGACGCTCACCATGCGGCTGGGCACGCCGAGGCGGTTCTGCAGCTCGACGCTGCGCTCGAATGCCGCCACGTCCTCGTCGCTCGAGAGCAGGAACAGGTAGCCCACGCGGTGCAGGTCGATCTCCCAGCCGGGCCGCTGGCCGAAGGCACCCCACGCCTCGAGCGAGCGCAGCGCCATCCGCACGTTCAGCTCGTCGGAGAACATCGCGCGCACGCCGCCGGCGCCCTTGGAGGTGGAGCCCGAGGCCAGCTCGCCGCGCTCGAGTAGCAGGACGTCCTCCACGCCCGCCTCTCCGAGGTGGAACGCGATGCTCGCTCCGATCACCCCTCCGCCGACTATGACCACCTCAGCGTGCCGCATTCCCGTGGATACGCTACGTGCATGAGCATCACGGAGACGAGGACGGTCGGTTCGATCATCGGCGGTGAGGACAGGGGCGGCGGCGGCGAGCGGGTCGAGTCGCGCAACCCCGCGAACCTGGACGACCTCGTCTGCGAGGTGAGCCTCGCGGACGCCGGCACCTTCGTGGACGCCTGTCGCGCGGCCCGTGAGGCGCAGCCCGGCTGGGCGGCCGTGCCGGCGCCCGTGCGCGGCAACGTGATCAAGCAGATCGGCCGGATCGTCGAGGACAACAAGGAGGCGCTCTCGCGGCTCGTGACGCGCGAGATCGGCAAGCCCTACCCGGAGTCGCTCGGCGAGGTCCAGGAGATCATCGACACCTGCGACTTCTTCCTCTCCGAGGGCCGCCGCCTCTACGGGCAGACCGTCCCGAGCGAGATGTCCGACAAGCAGCTCTTCACCTTCCGCAACCCGGTCGGAGTCGCCGCGATCATCACGGCCGGCAACTTCCCGGTCGCCGTGCCCTCGTGGTACCTCGTGCCGGCGATCCTGTGCGGGAACGCCGTGGTCTGGAAGCCCGCGGAGTACTCGCCCGCGCTGGGCGACGCGCTCGCGCGGCTGTTCATCGCGGGCGGCCTGCCCGACGGCGTCCTCAACCTGGTCCAGAGCGACGGCCCGACCGCGTTCGAGGGACTCGAGCGCGCGCTGGACGAGAGGCTGGTCGACAAGGTCGGCTTCACGGGCTCGTCGGCCGTCGGCTCACGGATCGGCGAGCTCACGGGCCGCAACGGCCAGTCGGCGTGCCTGGAGCTCGGCGGGAAGAACCCGCTCGTCGTCATGCCGGACGCCGACCTGGACCTCGCTGTCGAGGGCACTCTCTTCAGCGGATTCGGCACCGCCGGCCAGCGCTGCACCTCGCTCGGCACGGCGATCGTGCACGAGTCGATCCACGACGAGTTCGTGCGGCGCCTGACCGCCGCGGTCGAGGCGGCCGCGATAGGCGACCCGACGCAGGACGTCCTGTACGGCCCGATGATCCACGAGCGCTTCGCCGAGCGCTTTGAGGACTGGCTCGGGCTGATCCGCGACCACCACTCCATCTCGGGCTCCACCGGCACCGGCCGGATCACGAGCGACAACCCTCGCGACGGCTTCGTGGGCGACCCCGACACCGGCATTTTCTGCCACCCCACGATCGTGGACGGCGTCCGGGCAGGCGACGAGATCTACTCGACCGAGACGTTCGGCCCGATCATCGGCGTGGCGACCTTCTCGGACTTCGACGAGGCGATGGAGCTCGCCAACGGTCACGGCTACGGGCTGTCGTCGGCGGTCTACACGAACGACCCGAAGTCGGCCTTCCGCTTCCGCGAGCGCGTGACCGCCGGGATGGTGTCCGTGAACAACTCGACGAGCGGCGCGGAGGCCCACCTGCCCTTCGGCGGCAACGGCAAGTCCGGGAACGGCTCGCGCCAGTCCGGCATCTGGGTGCTCGACCAGTTCACTCGCTGGCAGTCCCTGAACTGGGACTACGCCGGCAAGCTGCAGAAGGCCCAGATGGAGGTCGCCGAGATCAGCGGCGACAGCGGCTACCGGCTGGCCTGGGACTAGCTGCGCTCGATCGGCGCGCTTCGCACGGTCTGCGACGCCTCGGCGCGCTCCACGCCGCTCGCTCGCAGCAGGTCGGTGGCGATCAGTCGCACCTGACCGACGAGGTAGAGGGCGGACATGTTCGAGGTCTCGGCGAGCACGGCATTGGCCAGCCTGACAGCACGCATCACGGCTTCCCGCGCCTCCCCAGGGTCCGCCTCGTCCTCCAGCATGATCGCCAGGTCGCGGACCGCCTCGTCGAGGGCGCGGATGGCGGCGATCACCTCCGGCGGAGTGGAGTCGTCGAGCGCCAACGCCCGCGTGGCGCCGCGGGCAAGCGCACGCACGTCCTCGATGGCGACGCCGATCTCGGCCACGCCGACCACGTAGCGCTCTAGGCGCCCCAGCGTGCCTCGCCGGGTAACGGAGATCCGGGCGGCGTCACCCGCCGCTCCCAGGGTCGCCGCGACCTGGTCGTAGCGCATGTCGAGCCGGCCGATCGCGGTCACCGCGGCGTCGGCCTCTGCGGCGTCGCGATGTTCGAGCGCGTCGGCGATGCGCTGAAGCACCGCCGCCAGCCGATCGAGCACGGGTCCCAGCGCCTCGCGCACCAGCCGCACCGGGTCCACGGGCAGGAGGAGCGAGCCGACGACGAGCGCCGTGGCGCTTCCCACAAGGGCGTCGAGTGAGCGCGCGAAGTCGAATCCCTCGGGCGGCTGCAGCGTGGCCACCAGCACCGCCGAAGCGCCCGCCTGTGACGCGAGCAGGGTGCCGCCGCCTACGAGTGTCGCGGCCAGCATGGCGAGACCGGTGACGACGCCCACCTGCCACGTGCCCGAGCCGATCCAGGACACCAGCAGATCGGCGATCGCAATTCCCACCGAGACGCCGATGGCGAGCTCGACGGCGCGCCGCCGCCGCTCCCCGATGGTGAGCCCCAGCGTGATGACGGCGGAGATCGGAGCGAAGAACGGGCTCGGGTGCCCGACGACCTCGGTGGCGATCAGCCACGCGAGCGAGGCGGCGACCGAGGTCTGAAGTATTGGTCGCGCCGTCGCGATGATCCGCTCCCTGCGGGTCCGGATTCCCGCCCGGGAGGCCTCCGCCGCCTGCTCCATGAGCTCGGCGCGCGGCGGAATGCGCTCCGTGGCACGTCTCGCGAGCCGCCGCGGGGCCCGTCCGCTGTCGGTCATCGCCGGTACCAGCGGGGCGAGACGTTCGGCGGCGGGCCGAGCGAGGCTCTCGCCACGAGCAGCGTCGGCTCCTTCAGCGCGACGTGCCCCTTCAGCGCCATCGCGAAGTGCTCGCCCAGCCCGTCGACGCTGTCGGCGCGGATGCCGAACGAGGTGGCCAGCGCGACGAAGTCGGGGTTCGTGAGGTCCACGCCCTCGCGCGGGTCGCCGTGCAGGTCCTGGTCGTAGCGGATCATCCCGTAGCCGCCGTCGTCGACGATCACGGCCGTGAGGGGGATGTTCTCCTGCCTCGCCGTGGCCAGCTCGCCGCAGGCGTACAGAAAGCCGCCGTCGCCGGAGATGCTCACCGCCGGTCCCTCGCCGGCGAGCGCCGCGCCGAGGCCCTGGGGAAAGGCGCAGCCGAGCGTGCCCCAGCCGAGCGGGTAGGAGAGCTTCCGCGGCGCCGGGGTGCGATTGAAGCCGCCCAGCCAATAGCCGGGGATGCACATGTCGCACACGACCACGGCGTCATCCGGCAGCGCGGCCTCGATCGACTGGAGGAAGGTGGTCGCCTCGGGGTCCTCGGAGGCGAGCCGCTCGCGGACCGCCCTGTTCAGGTCACGCACGCGACGCTGGAGCGAGCCGAGCCCGCCGCGCCCGCCCAGCCGTTCGGCAAGGGCTGAGCCGGCCTCGCGGGCGTCGGCCTCGACCACCACGTCAGGCCGGTAGTTCTTCGAGGCGTCGGTTGGGTCGACGTTGATCGCGACCAGGTGCGGCGGCTGGGGCTGCTTCCAGCCCTGGGTCATCATGCCGTCGAGGTCGCTCCCGATCGCCACCACCACGTCGGCCTCGTCCCAGAGCTCGCCGGCCTCAGGCACGTGCGGCGACGACTCCACGAGGCACCCATGGCCGGGCGGGAGCAGGCCCTTGGCCGAGAAAGTGAGGATCACCGGCGCCACGAGCCGCTCCGCGAGCCGCCCGACGACCTCGCCCGCCCCCGACTGAAGCGCGCCGCCGCCCGCCCAGATCAGCGGCCGCCGAGCGCGCTCGAGCAACTCGAGCGCGCGCTCGAGCTGAGCGGGGTCAGGCGCCATCCGTGCCAGATCTAAGCCCCCACGACTCAAGGGGTCTGACCCCTTTAGTCCCGGGGGCTTAGATCGTGCGTCGCCGTCGAGCAGGTCCGTCGGGATCTCCACGTACACCGGTCGCGCCGGTGGGGCGATCGCGGTCTGCGCGGCGCGGGCCACCGCCGGGCCGATCTCATCGGCCGAGCGGACGCGGATCGCCTCCTTCACGACCGGCCCGAACATCGCGGCCTGATCTGTGGCCTCGTGGAGGACTCCCCGCCAGACGCCGTGGCGGCGCGCCGCCTGCGGGATGTCGGTCGCGATCACGACGATCGGCTGACGCGACGCCCACGCCTCGCCCACGGCCGCGAGCGTGTTCGCCGCGCCGGGCCCGGTCGTGGTCAGCGCGACGCCCAGGCGGCCGCTCGCCCGCGCGTAGCCGTCGGCCGCGTAGCCGGCCGTCTGCTCGTGCCGGACCCCGACGAGGCGGATCGGCGAGCCGTTCAGCTCGCGCCACAGGGCGAGGTTGTGCACGCCCGGGAGGCCGAACGCCACGGAGACGCCCGCGGCCTCGAGTGCGGCCACCGCCGCCCCAGCCCCTGTCAGGATGCCGCTCGATGGAGAGCTCATCGGGAACCGCCCCGCTCGCGGGGGTTCGCGTGGCGGACCTCTCGCGGGTCCTCGCCGGCCCCTACTGCACGATGGTGCTCGCGGACCTCGGCGCGGACGTCGTCAAGGTCGAGCGGCCCGAGGGCGGCGACGAGACGCGCTCCTGGGGGCCTCCCTTCGCGGGCGGGGAGGCCGCCTACTACCTGTCGGTCAACCGCAACAAGCGCAGCTGCGCGCTCGACCTGTCCAAGCCCGAGGGCCGTGCGCTCGCGCTCGAGCTGTGCGCGCGCGCAGACATCGTGATCGAGAACTTCAAGGTCGGAGGAGCAGACCGTCTCGGCGTGGGCTACGAGCACGTGCGCGATCGCAACCCGACCGTCGTCTACTGCTCCATCACGGGCTTCGGCTCCGAGCGCGAGCCGCTTGGCCGGCCCGGCTACGACTTCGTCGCGCAGGCCGAGTCGGGGCTGATGTCGATCACGGGTCCCGAGGACGGGCCGCCCTACAAGGTCGGCGTCGCCCTGGTGGACGTGCTCACCGGGCTCCACGCCGCCGCCGCGGTGCTCGCGGCGCTGCACGGGGGAAAGGGCGCGCGCATCGAGGTTCCACTGCTGGACAGCGGCCTCGCGGGGCTCGTCAACGTGGCCCAGAACGCACTGGTCACCGGCCGGGATCCGGAACGGCATGGAAACGCGCACCCGAACATCGTGCCTTACCAGGACTTCGAAACCTCCTCCGGCCGGATCGCGGTAGCCGCCGCGAACGACGGATTGTTCCGCGCGCTCTGCTCCGTCATGGGCCTGGCGGACCTCCTCTCGGACGAGCGCTTCGCGACGAACGCGGGCCGGGTCGAGCGCAGGGGGGAGCTCGTGCCGATGCTCCAGGAGCGCTTTCGCGACCGCTCGGCGGAGGAGTGGCTCGCCGATCTCGACGCGGCCGGGGTCCCCGCGGGCAAGGTGCGCACGGTGCCCGACGCGCTTAGCGCGGCGGCCGCGGCCGGCCGGGCGGCGACGGTGACGCTCGACCACCCCACGGCGGGGGCGCTGGACCTTGTGGCCTCGCCGATCTGGGGCGCCACGCGCACGGATCCGAGCCCACCGCCGCTCCTGGGAGAGCACACGGCGGAGGTGCTCGGAGAGCTGGGCCGCTCCGGCGAGGAGATCGCGGAGCTCGCGGCCCGCGGCGTGGTCGGCCTGCCGCCGGCCTAGTGCGCCTCGCCGGCGCTCGACGCCGGTGGCCGCGACTCCTCCGCCAGGGAGGTGATCGTCAGCTCGCCCCGGGCGGCATCGGACATCACGTCGGTTGCCTCCTCGGACGAGCGGGCGTACAGCTCCACCAGCATGTGGATGACGATCCGGTCCTCCTCGTGCTTGTGGAAGCGCACATGTGTGAAGAACTCGCGCGTGCCGTAATCGCCGAAGGCTGCGAAGGCGAGCGACTCGGCGGCGTCTGGGCCAGAGCAGGACTCGACCTGGTCGGCATCCACCGTGACCGTGCACGATGCGACCCAGGGCGTGCCGGTGACCATCCGCTCCCAGCGGTCCTCCACCGGCTCGATTCGGGAGATCCGGCGCCCGTCCTCGTCGTAGAAGGTCAGCGACAGATGCGGCTGGTCGTGTAGGCAGTCCAGGCACTGCACCACGGCCTCCTGGACCTCCTCCACCGGGTCGACCGCCTCGCCTGTGTCGGCGTCGACCTTCAAGATGCCTTCGTAATGAAGCTGGACCTCCAGGTTCTGCGACCAGCAGCGGTAGCACCGCAGCCAGCTCGCCTGGGTGCCCAACGACTCCTGCGCAGATCCCTCCATATCTCCATTATGGCCGTCGCGGCGATGCTCGCCCCCGTGGGCTGCTCTGTGGGAGGCGATGACGAGCCGAAGCCGGTCTCAGGACTGGCCAAGGAGGTGGCGGCCGCGGTGGAGCGATTCGAGCACGCCGTGGCCCGGGGCGACTTCAAAACGATCTGCGACGAGCTCTTCACCGCGACCGCTCGCCAGCGCGCGGGAGGCGACGAATGCGTGGCCCAGACGAGCTCCGCGGTCGAGGGGCTCAGGCGGCCTCGGCTCCAGATCGAGGAGATCCGCGTGAGGGACGACAGCGCCTCCGTGAAGGTCGCCACGGAGGCTGCCGGCCAGGCCCGCGTGACCGACTCCCTGGAGCTCCGGAAGACGGACGGGCGCTGGCTAGTCGAGGCTGTGGGCTAGCTCCTCGAGCGTCCTGTCGAAGTCGGCGCCGCTGATCCCGCCGACGCACGGCGACGTGGTTCCCGCCTCGGCGTAGCGGCGCACCGACGCGCGCGCCTCGTCGGCCGACCCGATCGCGCCGAGGAGGTCGATGAACTCGTCGGTCGCGCCGGCGTCCGGATCGAGGCCGGAGCGGCCCAGCATCGCGCGGTAGTAGGGCAGGTTGAAGTAGGGGACGAGCTCCTGGCGCAGGCGCTCGCGGGCGGCCTCGGGATCGTCCGTGACCGCCGAGGGCACGGCGGCCACGATGTCGAACCCCTCAGCGTCGCGCCCCGCCTTCTCGCGCCCCTCGCGCACCGTGGGCACCACCACATCTCGGATGTAGTTCGGGTTGCAGAGCCAGAGCACGACTCCATCCGCGATCTCGCCCGCCAGGCGCAGCATCCCGGGGGAGAGGCCGGCCAGGTAGACGGGGATGTCCGGGCGCGGCTCCCAGCCCACGAGATGGAAGGCGGTGCGGAACTTCTCGCCTGGCGGCGGGTCCTCGCCACGCCAGATCGCGCGGACGATCGCCACGTACTCCCGGATCTCTGCCAGCGGCTTGTCGATCGACTGGTCGAACCAGTGCTCCACCACCGGCTTGTGTGAGACGCCGAGGCCCGCGATCGCGCGGCCTCCGGAGAGATCGTCGAGCGTGGCGAAGGACTGGGCCATGTTGCAGACCGTGCGCGCGTAGATGGGGATCACGCCCGTGCCGAGCTTCACCCTCGACGTCCGGCACGCGTAGCCGGTGAGCAGCGTGACGGAGTCGCGCCCGGCTATGTGGGT
>Ga0207675_100002579_pt1 | contig 17953 bp, 14 predicted proteins | sample KBSSwiS42_FD_184305 | JGI IMG/M metagenome (GOLD analysis project Ga0207675, IMG submission 184305) | Switchgrass rhizosphere microbial communities from Kellogg Biological Station, Michigan, USA - KBS Switchgrass S4-2 (SPAdes) (version 2) | ecosystem: Host-associated > Plants > Roots >... | reverse complement strand
TGTCCCCATTTGTCTTAGTAAAGGTCGCGGCCACTCTCGCCACTAACTCGGGCGACGGACTGTCAGAAACAAAATGACGCACGAGCTTGGTTGCAATGAACTTCGCCGTCGCGATACGTGCCACCTTCATCGTCGTCGCGCTGTCCGGCGCCTTCTCGGCACGCGCCGAAGGCCACCACTGGTCGTACGGCAAGCACGGCGGCCCTGCCGAGTGGGGCGAGCTCGACCATGCCTTCGCCAGCTGCCAGCTCGGCAACGACCCCACCACGATCGACTCCGCGTGCGACACGCGACATCTCGTCGCGTGCCCCAGCGACCTGATGAGCGATCCGCTGCGCGTGAATCGCCTGCTCACCGACCTGCTCGGTGGCTGCACAGAGCGCAGCCATCGTCTCACGGTGACCTTCAGCGCTGGCTGCGCGAGCGCATTCTCGCTCGAGCCGATCGACGCGCCCGGAACTGAAAGCGCGAGCGGCTGTGTGGCTGCGCACCTGGCGGCCGAACGCTACGCCTGCGCAGAGTCGTTGGATTGCGGCTTTGGCAGCACCTTCCTCATCCCGACTCGCTGAGCAGGGCCCCGAGGTAGCGCCAAGAGTCGTCCAGCGGAGGCCCGGCCAGCAGCCAGCCCAGCTGTGAAAGCACTGGCGCGCGTCGCCGTTCCGTGGCACCGCGCCCGGGCCATGCAGCGCAGCCTGCTCCCCGATCGCCGCACTGGCGCGCTCTCCGAGCGGCGCAACGGTGTGCTCGCCGTGCTGGGCGCGTACAGCGCGTGGGGGCTCTTTCCGCTCTACTTCAAGGCGCTGCGCGCGCAGCCGCTGGAGGTGCTGGTGCACCGCATCGTGTGGTCCGCCTTGTTCCTGCTCGCGATCAACGCCTGGCAGCGCCGCTGGGATTGGCTGCGCAGCGTGCTGCGATCGCCGCGGCTGATCCTGGGCTCGCTGCTCAGCGCCACGCTGCTCAGTATCAACTGGTTCGTGTACATCTGGGCCGTGGGTGAGAGCCGCGTGGTCGACGCCAGCCTCGGCTATTTCATCACGCCACTGGTGCAGGTGGTGTTCGGGGTGGTGCTGTTGCGCGAGGCGCTGCGCCCGGTGCAGTGGCTGGCGCTCGCGACTGCAGCCCTGGGTGTGGTGTGGCTCACGCTGGAGTTCGGCCAGCTGCCGTGGGTGGGCTTGGCGCTCGCGGCCTCTTTCGGTAGCTACGCAGCCTTGCGCAAGACCGCGCGGCTCGGCGCGCTGGAGGGCCTGGCGCTCGAGACGTGGCTCCTGTTCCCGCTCGCGGCAGGCTATTGGTTCTGGCTGGCGCGCGCCGGAGCGAGCAGCTTCTACGAGGACGGGCTCGCGCAACGCCTGGCCTTGCTCGCCGCGGGGCCCCTGACCAGCGTCCCCCTCTTGCTCTTCGCCGCGGGGGCGCGCCGGATCCCGCTCTCGCTCGCCGGTGTGCTGCAGTACGTCTCGCCCACCCTGCAGCTCCTGCTCGGCATCCTGATCTGGCACGAGCCTTTTCAGCCGAGCAAGCTGCTCGGCTACGCGCTCATCTGGCTGGCGCTCTTGATCTATTCGGGAGAGAGCCTGTGGGTCTGGCGGCGCGGCCTCGCGCACTGAAGCGCGCCGAAGCAGTTGAGCTCGAGGCTTGGCTCAACTCTCTCCGAACGCTTGGCGACCTTTGCGTCCTGGCGGTTCACGCTCTTCAGCGTCGCCTCTGCGAGCTACGTTGCGCAATGGCCTCAGTGTACTGGGCGCGGCGGCAGTTGCGGATCCGTCCTCGGATCGAAGGCAGAGCGGCGCGCCTCCGCCTGATCCGGGTAAGGAGGGTAACAGGTGAGCGTGATCGGCGCCGCGTCGCGCTGCAGGCTGGCGAGCGTCGTGGTTGGCCCGCTCGAGCGCGCGAGCACGCTGCGCTCGGGGCGGTCGGCATCGGGCCGTGTCACCAGCCAGCCCCGATTGCTCTGGCGCAGCGCGAGGTCGCACTGCCCGAGCGCGGCGGCACGCAAGAGCTGGCGCAAGAAGCTGGCGCTGCCGCGCGCGCCGTGGAGCGTGATTTGCTGGCCTACCATCGGTTTCAAGTTGGAGTCGAAGGCGAGCATGAAGGACTCCATGTCGGCTCGCTCGCGCAACCCGCTCGGCGCGCACACGCCCTGCGCTGCACCGCCCTCCAGCATCGAACCGAACTGGAAGCAGGCAGGCAGGATCTCAGCGACGAAGGTCTGCGCAAAGTTTGGCTTGCCCTGAGCGCTGCCGATGGCGGTCAGCGCTTGCCGGCAGCTCTGGGCGCCCGGCGCGAGGAAGCACACTTCCGGTACGGGGCCGGCGGACGAGCACAGCCCGAGCGCCGAGCGCAGGTCGGCAGCGAGCGGACCGAGCACATCGGGCGAAGCCTGGCGGAACTGAGCGACGCAGGCTGCGCGCTGGGCGTCGTCCGGAAATACCGCATCGATGCCACGCGGGTTGCCGGGGTCGCTGTCGCCCAGCGTGCCCGGCGTTCGTGCCACGAACACGGCGGCGCCATGGAAGCGCTCCAGCGTGTCGCCCGATCCGTCATGCGTGAAGCCGAATCCGCGCACCTGCGGGCCCTGATACTGGCTGTCGGGCGCGAAGAAGCCACCCTTGCGCGGCCCCAGCACGGACTCCTCGAAGAAGAACTCGACCCGCGACGTGCCGAACATGCCGACTTTTTGATACAGATTTCGGAGCTGCGGGACCTTGAGCACCTGGCTCTCGTTCTCGAAGGAGTACTGGCCACTCGTGCCGAAGAAGCCGGGCCGGTACACGTCGAACTGTGAGTTGCCGGCGGCGTCGAGCGTGTGGCAGCCGTGGCAGGTCTGAAAGGAGTCGCTGGCTCCGAGCCGGCACTCGGGAACCGCCCGGCTCGGATCGCAGCCGGTCAGCAGGTTGTGAAAGCCGGAAGTGCCGCGCGCCGCTTCGTCCAGCGCCGCTCTGAGGTCCAGGTTGGCGAGGGAAAACGCCGAGCGAAAGGCGGCCTCGAGCGCGTCGGCCGTCGCAAACGGTGTGCCGGCGGGCAGCGCTGCAAAGAGCACGTCGATCAGGCGAGCGCGCGCCGCAGGAGCGCGCGGCAGCTGTACGATCGCGAGCGCGGAGCCCGTGAACTTGGACAGTGCCGCCGCCGCAGCGGCGGAGAACAGGCCCTTGTCGTCCAGGCTGAGGCGAGCCGTGAGCAAGCCGTCGCTGCTCGCAGACAGATCTGCGACGAGCGCTGGCAGTCGTTCGGCGAGCTCTTGGTCGAGCCCGTTCGGGTCGGCCGCCGCCGTCAGGAACGCGTCGCGCAACGCCTGGTCAGACAGTAGCGCCTGCAGCAACTGCCCGAGCCCTTGCACCTGCGGCGCCTGGTGCAGCGTGCCGATCAGAGGATTGTTGGCGCAGGTGCAGGCCTGGGTCTCCGTCTCCAGCTCGACGAGCGAGCCCTCTTCCCCGATGCACTCGCGGTTCTGGAGCTGCTCGTCCGTCATGCTCCGGCAGCCGAAGTATCGGGCGCGGGCCCGCACCTGGCTCGCGTCGAGGGAATCATCCAGGGCGCGCACGGGATTGGGCGGCAGGGTCAGCTGCAGCGCGAAGTCGGTGAAGCTTTGAAACACGGCCGGGTCCAGCGCTCGATCGTTGCCGTTCAGGCCGGGGATGGCCACGTCGAACTCGCCAAAGGAGTTGTTCTCGTCGAGTGAGCCGAAGTTGGGTTGCTGACCAGGCTGATCCTGAAAGTTGCGCGTGCGATCGCCGCGCCAGTGTTGGGCGCCGTGGTTCGCCATGCCGCGCAGGGTCTGCGTGTTCATCGGGCCCTTGTTGCTGCGGAAGTTGGCGTCGATGGCCCGATTGCCGATGGACGAGCCGAACGGATCCAGGGCGATGCCGGCCAGGGCCGCGAGCTCCGCGGGCACCGCGAACGGCCCTGGATTGGTGACGGTGGCGGCATCCGGATTGCCCAGATCCCAGGACAGGCCGTCGAAGTCGCCGAAGATGTGGCAGCTCGCGCACGCCGAGTCGCCATGAGCAGAAGTGAGCCGGGCATTGTAGAACACCTGGCGTCCGGCGCGCACCGACTGCGGCTCTGGAGTGTGCAGCGGCACGCGCGCCGTGACGCGCTCGCTGTCCGTGTCGATCACCACGAGCTCGTTCGAGATGTGCGTCTTGATGTACAGCCGGCGGCGTGCCGCATCGAGCTCGAGCCCGACGGGACCCGAGGGCGCTTCGCTGCTCGACCCGAGGACGATCTCCGAGAGCTCATGCCGGCGGCGCGCTCTCGCGTTGTCGAAGCCCGGGCTCAGGGCTCGCGCCGCGACGATGCCCAGCTTGTCCGAACCGAGCGCCGTGAAATAGAATTTGTCTCCGTCCGGGGAGAACACGCCGGAGGTCGGAAAGGCAAAGCTGCTCTCGTTCTCCCCGGGCTGGCGCGTGCAGCAGCGGCCGTAGTCGATGTGGCTATTCAGGTGCACGGGCTGCACGCGCCCGCGCCGCGGATCGATCACGGTGACGCGGCTCTCGTGCAAGTGGCCGATCACGGTACTGCTCGAGCTTTGGCCCTGGCCCTCGAAGTGGGTCAGGTTCTGGGCCTCCGTGTTGGTGACGAAGAGCCGCCCGGTTCCGGGTTGCACCGCCATGCCGAACAGCACGGTGCCGACGCCGGCGAAGGCCCGCTGCACGCGCAGATCGTCCACGCCGATCGCGAACACGTCCTCGTCCGGCAGACTGAGCTTCACGTCATCGTTCCAGGCCATGGGCGGCGCCTGCGCGTCGGAGCGAGCGGCAGGCGTCCGCACTCCCGCCGGCTGTGCGTCGAGCCAGCAGCCGCGGCTGCCGTCAGGGAAGCTGGCAAAGTCCTGGCCGCAGTCGCGCCGCTGCTCGAAGAACTTCACGATCACCGCGGTCGCCGGTTGCAGCGCGCCGGAGCCGCTCGTGCACTGGCAGCTCGCATCCAGGGTGCCCTCGTGTTGCACGCTCACGCGCTGCACGCGTTGCTGTCGATCGGTCTCGACGCACACCTGCTGCAGAAAGCGGTCGGAGAACTGCGGTCTCGGGTCTGGGACGCAGCGCCCACTGCCTGCGACGGCGGGCATGCCACCCTGCATGCGCTGCACACCGCGCACGCCGCTGGCGAGCACCAGCTCGCCGTCGCGCTCGAGAAACTGGCCCGCCTCTTTCGCGAGCAACGCGCTCAGCCGGTCGAGACCGCGCTGCGCTGCGCGCTCGCCGTGTATCACGGTGCTGCGGTTGCCGGTGCGAAAGCCCGCCGCGTACACCACGCCGTCGCCGACGGCCAGTGCGCGTGGTGTGTCCGTGAACAGGTTCACGACTGACGGCGCTGCGCTCGGGTTTCTCGGATCGAATACGAATACGTCTGCCAGGCCGCCGTTGGTCTTGCTCTGCGCCCCCACGATCAGGTCCGAGCCCTGACGCGCACCAGCGACCGGGTGGTGCTGGCCGCGATGTGCGCTGGTCACGAAGACGCGTGCACTGCCGGCGCGGTTTTTGGCGACCACGATGTCGCGAGGCTCGTCTCCGGTGAGCAACGTCTCGCTCACTTCGCCGGAGCACGCGCTCGGATCGACGTGCACGATGCTGATGCTGTCCGAGAGCTGGTTGACCACCCACAGCTCGGCGTCCGTGCTCGATTCGCGTATCAGTGCGACGGCGACGGGCCGCATGCCCACCTTGACGGCGCCGCAGGCTTGCACGCCGCGCGCAGTCGGCCGAGCGAGATCGAGGAAGTCGTCGGCAGTGTTGGCCACCGCCACCAGCCCCGAGCTCGGCAAGAGCGCGATCGGGCGCACCGGATCCGCTTCGAACAGCGTGTAGTCGCTCGCGGGCTGCGCGTGGGAGAGCGGGTCATCCGGCTCGAAATCAGGGTCCAGCTGCAGGTCCCGTGCGGCCGTGTCCAGGCTCGTGGGCAGCGCAGCTTCTGGTTCCGCCGAGCCGCAGGCTGACGCGATCAGCGCGCTCGAGACGAGCAACGCTCGCCCGATGTAACGTCGCCTGCCAAGGAGAGAAAGGAGACAGAGGTGGCGACGACTCGTCGCGCAGCCACTCGAATCGTCACTCATGTTCTTACGCACCAACTTCATGGACAAGCAGCTACGGATCGGTCTGCGAGCGGCTAAGGACGCGCGCGCAAGCATCCTCGTTAAGACGGGGCGTGGTCGAGAGGGTCGCGGGGGGTTAACGGGTAAAATCACCCCGCCTGCGAGCCAATTGGAAACAGTTGCGTTGCACCTGCCTTGTTGCACCTGCCCTGTTGCACCCTTGTGTCACCCGCGCTTGCCGGCGCTCTGTTTCGCACGGATCGTGCGCGTTGCGCGAATCAGTAGCAGGTCACCCGGAAGTCACAGCGGCTGCACGTCGCGCAGGTCCGATGCCAGGCAGCCGTCAGCTGCCATTTGGGTCCTGCGCCTGAGCAGCCTCCAGCTCCGCGGCTTCTTTGGCCGCGAACAGGCCAAACACGTAGCGCTGGCCCTCGCCCTCGAACTGCGCGTCCTCCTCCAGCGTGGCGATGTCGCGGCGCAGGTTCGCCTCCAGCGTGCGCAGGAACTCCACAAAGCGCTGGGGGCGCGCCACGAAGCTGATGGTCTTGATCATGGCCTGCTCGCGCTCCTCGAACAGCAAGCGCTGGGCGACCGCGTGCGTCATCCCGCCGAGGAAGTGATTGAGCGCATCGATGCGGTGGTGAAACTTGTCCGAGCTCAGTACCAGATAGCGCGCGGCCGTCTGCAGACGATTCTTGTCCCGCGTCACGCGGCCTTCGACCAAGAGCGTGTCCAGCGCGCCGTCGACCTCGGCGCTCGACCAGCCCGGCAGACTCTCGTACAGGCGCTTGGGCGTGGGGCGCGAGCGCGCGATCTCGCTCTCCACCTCGCGCACCAGACCCACCTCGCTCTCGGCTTCGAAGAAGTCGCTCTTCAGTTTGCGAGCCAGCGTGCGCATGTGCCGGGCGCTTTGACCGAGGCGTTCGCCGACCGCGGCTTGCGACAGGCCTTCGCGGCGCAATACTTCGAAGTAGCTCAGCCGCAGCAGCTCCGCGAACGTGCGCATCGGCACGTGGAAGCGCGCCGCCATGGCCACTGCCGGCTTGAGCAGTGAATAGACGAGCCGGAGCTGTGCGGTCCTGATTTGTGACACGAGGCTCGCCGCATGGAACTCTACTTCCGTGCATGCTATCAAGCCACAGAAAGCGATGTGCAACACCCTGCGGCACTACTGCGCTGACGCCGCGCGCGCGGCTCGTCCCATTGTGGCCAGCATCGTTGCGGCCCGCAGCGCCGCTGCCGGGGCGCTGATGGGCGCGGCGCTGATCGGCGCGGCAGCTTGCTCCGACGGCACTGACGCGGTGTCCCTGGCAAACCAGAATGCTGGCTCCGATCCACCACTGTCCGGCATGTCCCCCGCAGCTCCCGCCGGACCCGGTTCGCCGGGCACGGGTTCTCCGGGGACCGGGGCAACGGATGTGCCCGGTGGCAGCGGAGCGCTCCCCGCGAGCAGCGGCTCCAACGCCGCGAGCGGCTCCCCGCCAGCGCCGGGGCCGGCGCAGGGCGAAACGCCGGCCTCCGTTCCGTCGCCGTCCGAGGGCGAGCCGGAACCGAACGCCACCGAAACGAATTTTTTCGGCGCCGGGTGCCGGAAAGACGCGGACTGCGGCGCGAACCGGCGTTGCGAGCTGCCGGACCCGGGCGCGGCGCCCCCGGCAGAGCCGGACGCCGGCGCCGAAAGTGCGGACGCTTCGCCGCCCTTGGTGCCAGTGGGCCGGTGCGTGGCCCTCTGAGCACGAGCGCCGGCGCGTAAAGCGTCCGCGGTCCCTGCCAGCGCCAGCGGCTCCTCTCGCGCGCTGCACTGGTAGGTGATGCTGGCCGGGCCCCTCGTCCGGCGGGTCTGCGGGGCATAGGAAGATTTGTGCCCATTGTGGGCCATCCTGAGTCACACTCTGGCGTGGCTGTCAGGCGCACGGTGGCGCAACGGGCGTTAACTCGGGCGGCTTGCTGCCTGCCGGGACAGAAGTGGATAGGAAATATTGTTCCTATTTTCGAGTGTCATCGAGTTTGCAGGCCCGATGGCGAGGCAGGTCCGCTCTGGCACGCCGCCTGCACACCGAGGGGCGCGCGCCGGCGGACACGATGGCTCTCACGCCGTTGCCGAGACTCGCGCCCAGGAGAACGGACATCATGAAATCAGTACTCGAAGCCAGCTTGATCGCGTGCCTGCTCGCGTTCGGCGCGGGCTGCTCGTCGGCAGACGACAGCGCGGACACGCAAACCAACTCCAGTCAGCCGCCGAGCAGCCAAGGGCCGGGCTTCGAGGCGCCCGCCGGCGACGGCACCTCGGCCTTGTTGAGCCAGAGCCTGACGGCACCGCCGACCGGGACCAGCAATCCGTGCGCCGCCGCGTCGTGCTTGACCGGCACCAGCTGTGAAGTCGTCGACGGGCAAGCCGTGTGCACGCCGCTCGAGCCGAGCGGACCGTTCTGTGGTGGGTTCGCGGGCATCGCCTGTCCCGGCTCCGGCACGTGCGTCGACGCGCCGGGCGACGGCTGCGATCCAGAGAACGGCGGCGCCGACTGCGGCGGTATCTGCGAGTGCAACATTCGCGCGTTGTGCGTGCGCGGCAGCGTCTTCGACTCTTCTCCGGAGGTCTGTGCCTGTGTCCCGCGCGAACCGGAGCCCGACGCCTGCTCGCGGGTGCGCTGTCGCGCCGGCACGCACTGCGAGGTGGTGAACGATCGCGCGACCTGCGCGCCCGACGCGCCGAATCCCTGTGCGGCGGTGCTCTGCCCCGCGCCGAGCAGCTGTGACGTGGTGGACGGGCAGGCCGTGTGCACGCCGATCGAACCGCCGAATCCCTGTGCGGCGGTGCTCTGCCCCGCGCCGAGCAGCTGCGATGTGGTGGACGGGCAGGCCGTGTGCACGCCGATTGCGCCGAGCGGCCCCTTCTGCGGCGGGTTCGCGGGCATCGCCTGTCCCGGCTCCGGCACGTGCGCCGATGTCCCGGGCGACGGCTGTGATCCAGAGAACGGCGGCGCCGACTGCGGCGGCGCCTGCACGTGCCTCATCCGCGCTCTGTGCATCCGCGGCCTGGTCTTCGATCCGTCTCCCGAAGTGTGCGCCTGCGTCCCGCGGGAACCGGACCCCTGCGCCGCCGTGCGCTGTCGTGGCGGTACGCACTGCGAGGTGGTGGACGACGGCGCCATCTGCGCACCGGACGAGCCCGTGAATCCCTGTGCGGCGGTGCTCTGCCCCGCGCCGAGCACGTGCGACGTGGTCGACGGCAAGGCCGTGTGCACGCCGATCGAGCCGAGCGGCCCGTTCTGCGGCGGCATCGCGGCCTTCCGCTGCCCGGGCGCAGGCAGCTGCGTCGACAATCCGAATGACGACTGCGATCCGGAGCGCGGCGGCGCCGACTGCGGCGGCATCTGTGAGTGCAACATCCGGGCGCTGTGCATCGAGGGCTTCGTCTTCGACCCATCTGCCGAGGTGTGTGCCTGTGTCCCCGCCGGTGGCGGCTCGGGGCCCATGTGCTCGGCCGACGCGGAGTAAGAGCGGAATCAGCCAGCTCGAAGCGGAATCATCCAGCCCGAATGATCACGGGGCGCGCCAGCGAGCGCGCCCCGTGCCGTTTGTCAGGCAGCGAGGGGCTTGACGTGGCCGGGGCTCGCCTCCAAGTCCAGAACCTATGGCCGTGCCGAGCGACCTCCGACTCTACTCCCTCAATGTCTCACCGTGGTCGGAGCGCGCCCGTTGGATGCTGAACCACCATGGGCTCGCGTTTCGGAAGATCGAGCACATCCCATTTCTCGGTGAGCGCCGCTTGCGCAAGGTGCTCGGCCAGCCTGAGGGGCGCGTCACGGTGCCGGTGCTGATCGCAGACGGCCGGACGCTGGCGAACAGCTGGGACATTGCGCTCTATGCCGAGCGGGTCGGGCGCGGTGCGCGGCTGATCCCCGAGGAGCTGGAGGCAGACGTACGGCGCTGGCACGATCTCGCCGAGCGCAGCATGTCGGCGGGGCGCGCGCTCACCATCGCGCGCTTGCTCGCGAGCGACGCGGCGCTGGAAGAAGCGCTGCCGCCCGCCGCGCCGCGCCTGCTGCGGCGCCTGCTACGCCCGGTCGCGCGTCAGGTCACGCGCTGGTTTGCACGCAAGTACGAGCTCGACCTCGCGGGCGCCGCCAGCGCGCAGGCCGCGCAGCGCGAGGCGCTCGACGCGCTGCGCACCGCGCTCGTGCGCTCGGAGTACGTGCTGGGCCGCTTCAGCTATGCCGACATCATTGCGGCGTCGTTGTTGCAGGGCGTGGTGCCGGTGGCGGAGCGTTACCTTCGGCTCGGCCCCGCGACGCGTGAGGCCTGGACCAATCCGGAGCTCGCGGCGGCCTACCCCGACCTGGTTGCCTGGCGAGATCGCTTGTACCAACGGCACCGCCGGGAGTCGCCGCACGTCAGCGAGCCAGCGCCGCGCCTCGACTCGGTCGCGTGAGGGGCTCGGCCATCAGCTGGCGACACCTGCCGGCTTGGCCTTGGCCTTCGCGGCGCTGCGCCAGCTTTCCAGGCACTCGCGCGCTTTGCCGCTGTCGAGCATCTGCTCGGCGAGCGCAGCGGCGTCCTGGAGCCGCAGATCCTTGGCGATCGCGAGGCCCGCCGCTGCATTGAGCACCAGCGCGCCGCGCGCCGCGTGGGGTTTGCCGCTCAGCACTTCTTGCAGGATGCCGGCGTTGCGTTGCGCATCGCCGCCGTCGAGCGCGCCCTGCGGGCTGCACAAGAGTCCGAAGTCCTCCGGGCTGACCACGCCCTCTTCGACGCGCCCCGCCGTGACCACGCTCAGGCGGGTGGGGCCATAGGGGCTGATTTCATCCAGGCCGTCCTCGCCGCGCACGACCCATGCACCCTTCACGCCCAGGCTCGCGAGTGCCGCGGCCATCGCCGGGCGCAGCTCTTCGGAGAAGGTGCCGACGAGCTGGTGCGTGGCCAACGCCGGATTGCACAGCGGGCCCAGGACGTTGAAGATCGTGGGCACCCCCAGCTCGCGCCGCGGGCCCGCCGCATATTTCATCGCCGGGTGGTACTCCTGCGCGAACAGGAAGGTGATGTTCGTGGCGCGCAGCACCTCGGCGGCGGCTGCGGGCGGCAGATCGAGCGGGATGCCGAGCGCAGCGAGCACGTCGGCAGAGCCGGTGCGACTCGAGGCCGCGCGGTTGCCGTGCTTGGCGACGGGGACGCCCGCGGCGGCCATGATGATGGCGGCGCCGGTCGAGACGTTGACCGTGTGCTTGCCGTCGCCGCCCGTGCCGCACAGGTCGAACACCAGAGGCAGGCCGTGCTTGACCTCCACCATCTTCGCGCGCATCGCCTTGGCGGCGGCTGCGATGACGCCGCTGGTCAGCCCGAGCAGCTCGAGTGACACGAGGAAGGCGCCGATTTGCACCGGTGTCCAGCCGCCCGCCAAGATCGAGTCGAAGACACGTCGCGCCACCAGCGGGCTCATCGTGCGCTCGGCCTGTAGCTCCGCGAAAACCTGGGAGAAGCTAGGTGGCGGGGTCATTCGCTTGGTGTTGTGCACAATCCCTCCGACGCGGTCTGGATGAACCGCTCGCTCGGCACCGTACGGCGCATCGGGCGCGCGGGGATAGCGCCCCGTGGCAAGCGCCGCGGGAAGTGTGCGGCCCGCTCTGGGGGCGCTGGACACCTTCCCGGGGCGATGGCATGAGGCGAGCCATGATCGACCACACTGGGCTCAACATGAGCAACCCCGAAAAGAGCCGGAAGTTCTACGATGGGGCGCTGGCGCCGCTCGGCTACACGCTGTTGATGGACATCCCGAAGGAGCATACGGGCGGTGCGGTGGTCTGTGGCTATGGCGTTGCGCCCAAGCCCGACTTCTGGCTGGCCGAGGGCAAGCCGAACGAGCCCCGCCTGCACATCGCCTTCCGCGCGGACAGCCGCAAGCAGGTAGACGAGTTCTACCGAGCCGCGCTGGCCGCGGGCGGCCGAGACAATGGTCCGCCCGGGCCGCGCCCGCACTACCACGAGAACTACTACGGCGCCTTCGTGCTCGACCCCGACGGTCACAACATCGAAGCCGTCTGTCACACGCCCTGACGGCCTGTGAGCTACGGCCTGTGAGCTACGGCCTGTGAGCTACGGCAGTGCGCTGACGACGGACGCGGCGTTCAGGCGGGCGCGAGCGGCGCGAGGCGGTCGATCTCTCCGAGCTCGTCGGCGTTGAGCTGCCAGTCAGCTGCGGCCGCGTTCGCGCGGATCTGCTCGGCGGAGGTGGCCCCGGCGATCACGGAGGCCACGGCGGGCCGTGCCAGCAGCCAGGAGAACGCGAGCTCCAGCAGGCTGTGGCCGCGACTGGCAGCGAAGCGGCCGAGCGCTTCGGCGGCGGCCGAGTTGCGCTCGTTGCGAAAGCGCGCGCCCAGGGGCGCGCTCGCATCGGCGAGGCGGGCGCTCGGCGGGGGCGGCGTGGCGCCGGGGGCATACTTGCCGCTGAGCAGTCCGCTCGCGAGCGGGAAGTAGGGGAGAAAGCCGATGCCGCGCGCCGCACACTCTGCGAGCACGCCGTGCTCGGGCTTGCGCTCGAGCAAGCTGTATTCATTCTGCACGCTGACGAAGGGCGCGGCGCCGGGCTTCACCGCCGCGGCCGCCTCGCGCAGCTGCTCGGTGGAGAAGTTCGAGCAGCCGATCTCGCGCAGCTTGCCGGCGCGCTTCAGCTCATCGAGTGCGCCCAGCGTGTCGGCGATCGGCACCTCGGGGTCGGGGCGATGCAGCTGATACAGATCGATGTAGTCCGTGTCGAGGCGCTTCAGGCTGTCCTCGAGTGCGCGGCGGATGTACTCCGGCCTGGCCCCGCCCTTGCGCTGCTCGTCCAGCGGGATGCCGAACTTGGTGGCCACGATCACCGAGCTGCGCCGCGCGCCGAGCGCGCGACCAATGAACTCTTCACTGTGGGTACCGCCGTAGACGTCGGCGGTGTCGAAGAAGTTGATGCCCACGTCGAGCGCTGCGTGGACCACCGCCGTCGTGCGCTCTTGATCGAGCCGACCGCCGAAATTGTTGCAGCCGAGGCCCACCACGGACACGGCCAGCGTACCTAGTTTGCGAGTTTGCATGCTTTTTTCGAGTCAGCGGTCAGGGCTCATCCCGCACGGACGAGCGTATCGAAGAAAACGAGAGCTCGGATCTCGATGCTCTCGCGTGGGCGCGCGCCGGGCGGAGCCTCTGGGTGGTCGAAGGCGCTGTGGGCGGTGAAGCGGCAGCCGATGTCGTCGCCCGTGTCGTAGCACTTGAGCAACAGCGCTTCGTTCGCCTGCATCTCCGGCACGTAGTACCAGCGATGCCGCAGGCTGTGCGCAAAGCTGAAGTTTTCGCCGACGCGCTCGCGGTACAAGAGATTGATGGCGATCAGGTCGCGCTCCTCGATGCTCCGGCCGTCGCACACCGCCAGGGGCACGTCCTGCACGGGGCCGAAGAGCGGGCGCCACACGTTCACGATCGCCAGGCGTCGCTCGAGCCGCCGCTTTGCCTCGTCCGCACCGAGCAGCTGCTGCACGCGGCGGATCGCCGAGGCGTGCGTGTAGTCGTTGTGCACGCGGCGCACCGGTTCGTACACGCCGGCCTGGCCGGCACGCGCCCTCACGTCCGACCGCAGGTTGTGATCGAACACCAGCACCTCGCGGGCACCCGTCACGCCGCGCACCAGCCGTTCCATCTCCGGGTAGTACAGGGAGCGCACGGCTGCGTCGTCGTAGGCGTCGATCAGCGCCGTGTCGTGCGCCCGCAGCGCGAACCCTTGTTCGTCCAGCGATAGCTCGGAGGCGAGCGGCCGCGCGTCTCGAATCTCCATCCGCTGCGCTCGGTACTCGCCCGAAAGGCGCGGCGTCCCCGCCGGCGGCGGATACATGTACAGCACGCCGCGCTCCCCGCCGGGGACGGCGTACAGCAGATCCGCCTGGACGCCCGCCGTCGCCGCAGAGCCCGGCTCGAGCCGCAGCGCGCCCCCAGAAGTGGGCTGCAGCGGCTGAGACGGGCGCATCACCTGGAGCTCACTTCTTGCCGGTTGCGAAGCAATAGATTCGGCCGGCGCCGCCGCGCGGGGCGGTGTTGGAGCAATCCATGTTCGCGTGCGAGGCGTTCCAGGAGGTGAGGTTCGGCGGGTCGATCGCCATCATCGGGCCCATGCCATCGGAATGCCCCACCTGCGCGATGGCGTCGGTTCCGCTCGACGTCCAGCCGTTGCAGTTGCTGCTGCGGCCCATCGCATCCGCCGGCGCGGCCGTGCCATCGGGAGCAGTTCCCGTCAGGATGTCGTGCTCGTTCGCCGGGGCGCCGTTCATGCCGTTCGAGCCGTTCCACTGCCCGTTGATCTTGTCGCCTTTCTCGGTGATGAACAGGTCCGAGTTGCCCTTGAGCGTGCCGTCATGGAGCGCAGCGACGCTGGCGGCAACCTGCGCGCCCTTGGCGTTGAACCAGGGCCCCGCGCCGATGCGATCCTTGGCGTTCTCGGTGCTCGTGCTGAGGTAGGCCTTCCAGACCTTGTTGCCGCCGCCAGCGGCGCTGGCCAGGTCCGTACAGATCTTGTCAGCGCCGGCAAGGCCGCCGAGGTTGCCCGTGGCGTTGGTTTGGCTCGACACGAAGAAGCTCATTCCGTCCGACGCCTTGAGCGGCTCCGAGCTCGTAGCTGCGTCATCGTCGTCGGAAGAGCAGCCCGCAGAGATGGCGGTGGTTACCAGGAATGTTGCAAACAGGCTGAATCGGTTCATTTCGGGCTCCGTTTAAGGCTTGGCGTAGGGCGGCGACGCTATCACGTATTTTTTCTGCGCCACATCGTTCATCGACGGACGCAACAAATCTCAATCGCTCGCATCTCTCGCGAATCGCTCCCTGGCCCGCTGGTTTCGGGCGCTTCAGGAGCCAAACGAGCGCGCAAAATCGTCGCGGCGCGCGGCGCTGCCCTTCGGCTTTTCGTGGTGCGAATCTCGAATCAACCGTTCGAGCTCGGCCGCGTACGCGCCGGAATCGAGCGGCAGACTGACCGTGTCCGCCTGCAGCGAGGAGTAGATCATCGCGTTCGCCAGCTCCACGCTATGGATGCCCTCGACGGCCGGCGCGATCAACGGCTCACCGTCGCGGATCGCGTTCACGAAGTTCTGCAAGATCCCGAGGTGCTGCGCTCCGCCGGCTGCGATCGGGATCTGGACGTTCCAGACTGGCGGCGCCGAGAAGCGCTCGCGCGTGCTGCGGCTGTATTCGACCGAGGACACCTCGTTGCGCGTGAAAGTAAACGAGCTGCCCTCGATCACGACCTTGCCGCGTTCACCCGCCACCTCCAGCCGATTCGTCCCGGGTGCCTCCCCCGTGCTGGTGATGAAGACGCCCGTGGCGCCGCTCGCATACTCGAGATAGGCCGTCACCTGATCTTCCACCTCGATCTCGTGAAAGCGACCGAAGCCGCAGAAGGCTCGCACGCGCTGAGGCAGGCCAAAGATCCACTGCCACAGATCCAGGTTGTGCGGGCACTGGTTCAAGAGCACGCCGCCGCCCTCGCCGCGCCAGGTGGCGCGCCAGCCGCCCGCGCGATAGTACGCCTCCGAACGGAACCAGTCGGTGATGATCCAGTTGATGCGCTGGATCTCCCCGAGCTCTCCACCCTGCACCAGCGCCCGCAGCTTGCGGTAGCGGGGGTCGAGGCGTTGATTGAACATCTCCGCAAACACTTGCTCGGGGTTGGGACGCTTCCGGTAGGCGTCCAGCATCAGCTCGCAGTCGGCCTTGTGCACCGCCAGAGGTTTCTCCGAGAGCACGTGCAGGCCGTGGCCCAGGCCTTCGATGCTGAGCGGCGTGTGATCGTAGTGCGGGGTCGCGATCAGCACGGCCTCGACTTGCCCGGAACGAATCAATTCCGAGCCGTCGCTGAAGCGAGGTAGGTCGGCAAACGGCTCCAGCGCTGCCGGCTCGATGTCGCACACGGCCGCGAGCTCGGCGTGTTGCACGCGCCCGGCGCGCAGCTCGCGCGCATGCACGCTGCCCATGTTGCCCAGCCCGATCACACCCACGCGGACCTTCTCGCCGTCTTGCACGCCGCGAGGCTAGTGTCGCGTCTCACAAGTAGCAATCGTGGCCCGACGCGGGCCGGTTCGCCTGCGGCGGCCCGCGTCGGGCCAAGCCGCGCGGCCATCTAGACGCGACACTAGCTGATTTCATGCGGCGCCTTCGGCGCCGGCGTGCGCAGAGTCCGAGAAGCAAGGTGTGGCGGGCTGCAACAGCGGCGGCACAGGTCAGTCCAGGTTGCGTGAGCACTCCGGCTGCGCCGAGAGCTTGGTGTCGTGCAGCCATGCCGCCCGGGGCCGTGCTGGAGCGTTGTTGTTGCATTTCCTTGCGCGCTGCGAGCACCGAGAGCGCCTTGCTCTCGAGGTGGTCACGCAGACGAAACTCACGTCGGCGGGCACGAAATGCCTTCGTCCTGCGGCCGACATGGGTCGTGCGGTTCAACCGATCGTGCCGACGCTCGTTGTCGATCCATCGCTGGCCGTCGGCCGCGGGCGCGTTCTAGCAGCATAAAAACTGCTGGAGAGCTGTTCGAGCAGCTTGCAAAACTCCGACAGAAGCCCAAACTGTCGAAGTGGGGTGAGTGCGCGCTCGATGCGTCGCACGCGGGGTTATCGAGACCCGCTCACAGCTAATCCGCAGTCGATCGGAATCGATCGGAGGGAACCATGCACACAATAGATGCACAGGCGCCGCCGGAGCAATTGATGGCTGAGTTGAACCGCCGTCGTCACTGGAAGATGCTTGGCGCCATCGGAGGCTTGGTCCTCGCGGTCGGCGCGGCGTTTGCCATCGCGCTGGCGATATATTCGGACGATCCGGCGGCATCATCTTCACCGTCGATGTCGCCGACGCCGGCCTCCACTGTTGCCGGGCGCTGACGCTGTTGGCGGGCGCTGACGCTGTCGCCGGGCGCTGACGCTGTCGCCGGGCGCTGACGCTGTCGCCGGGCGCTGACGCTGTCGCCGGGCGCTGACGCCGTCGCCGGGCGCTGACGCTGTCGCCGGGCGCTGACGCTGTCGCCGGGCGCTGGCGCCGGATGACAATCGACTGAAGACGCGCGCGCCTGAAGGCGCGCGCGCTGGTAGTTCACGCTGGTAGATGACCGTGACCTGAAACCGCGCGTGGTGGCGCGAGCTTCAGCGCGCGACCTCGATGTCGACCACGAGGTGAGTGCGACCGATGACGATCTCGTCCCCGTTGAGGAGCTCCTGACGGGGCTGCGACCGTACGAACACGCCGTTGCGCGAGTCGAGATCCGTCAGCACGATGCTGCCGGCCTGTTCTTCCACCAGGCAATGCTGGGCATCCACGAGCGGATCATTGCTCAAGATCAGGTCGCCGATGGCGGAGCCCACTTGCAGGGTGCTCCCGCGCGCGACCAGGCACGCGCCGCGCGCGCCTCCGGCCAGCACTTGCACGACGCGGAAGGACGAAGGCCAGCGCGGCGAGGAATAGAAATAGGTCGGGTGAGGGTCGGGCGCATCGTCACTCACCGGGTTTTCCTCCACCCGCAGCAGCTGGTCGCCCACGATGAACTCCTCGCCATAGTTCATCACCACCGGCTTCTGGATGCGCAAAAAGACGCCATTGAGTCCATCCAGGCGCTCCACGAACAGGCGGCCCTCGCGGTACTTCAGCGTCGCCTCTCGGGGGTGACAGAACACTTCGCCCGGCAGCGAGATTTCTCCGCCGCTGCCGATCACCGTATCTCGCCGGCCTACGGCATAGCGCCCGGGGCCTCCGCTCAGGCTGCGCAGCACGTGCAGCGTGTAGAGCTCTTGCCGCACCGCGGGCATGACCTGCGAGCCACCCGGCGCAATCATCACGGCGCTGCGCGAGCGGACGGGGCGGGCCCCCAAGGTGGCCGCAGGTAGCGGTGCCACGGGGCGGTTTGCCGGCGCGACCTGGGGCGCGGGAGCTGCG